>WNGJ01002179.1_pt1 | contig 34074 bp, 35 predicted proteins | sample 5400611 | NCBI WGS metagenome assembly WNGJ01 (sample SAMN13153375, study PRJNA577476) | soil metagenome | isolation source: 40 cm soil or saprolite under Garry oak tree replicate 1 | place: USA:California | collected 2016-06-15
CCGCAGTAAGCGCACTCGATCAGGTCATCCGGATCGAGTCTCGGCTACGACGACGTGAAGCGGTTCGCCGACAAGCCGATGCAGACCATGCTCGCGCCGATGGTTGAGGAGGGGACGCTTCTCTTGGCGCGGCGGGACTTCCTCGTCCTCGTCAGCACTGGGTCCGCGTTCATCACGTCTGATCCGGGGGGCTCAGCAGGCCCGACACTCCCGAGACAGGAGCAGCGCCGAGGCGCCGAGCGTGCCCTTAACGGCTTGGCGGAGCCGGAGGCGCCGCCGGCGCAGCCGGCACCCATACCCAGGCATAGGCTACCGTCACCCCATCGCCTTGCAGGCGGTAGCAGCCGCTGGCGTAGCAGACTGGCGCCACGGACACCTGCGGCTGGTAGGCCTGCGCGGGTGCGTAGACTGGGTCCGGGTAGACTGGGTACGCCGCATAGGGATAGGCATAGTACGGGTACGCGAGCGCTGAGCCGACGAAGACCCCTCCGACGAAGGCGGGCCCGAAACAGCAGAAGCGATGGAACCCATCGTGATGGAATCCACCACGGAACCCGCCGTGAAAGCCACCGCCGCGCCCGCTCCAGGCAGAGACCGGGGCGGCGAGGGCGAGGGACAGCATAACTACAAGCGCCAGACTGAGGATCTTCTTCATGACTGACTCCTTCTCGACAGCAAAGCCACCACGCCCAAGCGCCTAACTTTGTAGCGTAACCCTCCAGCCGGCGTCATGGTTCCAAGGTCGGGCCCGGGGCGCTTTGGCATGACGCGAGTATGGCACAGGGCGCTCTACTCGCCCCGGTCCAGCCGGGACGTCGTGGCGTGTCCGTGTGGGGTCATGTTTGAGCGGGGGGTCACACCGGAGGATGCTGAGCTGGATCTGCGGCACGCCGCGAGACTGAACTAGCCGCACTTCGCACTCTGGTCATCGGCCGCCGACCCCTACAACGACTGGGCCGCGATGGGCATCGTCAGAATGAAGGTGGCCCCACGGCCAAGCTCGGTCTTGACGTCAAGCGTGGCGCCCTCGTGGTCCGCGGTAATCCCGCGCACGATGGACAGGCCCAGACCGGTCCCCTCGGACTTGGTCGACCGTGACCTTCCCCGTCGAGAGCGAATCCGCGGCAGGACAATCCGCGAGTGCGTCTGGAAACGCGGAACGAACAACACCGTGGATCCTCGCGGGGCGAAGGGAAAGTGAGTGAAGCAACTGAACCTGCTTGCCGAGCTCGAGGAGCTCGAGGAGTTCGTCGGTGACTACCGCCCCAGGCGAAGTTCTGTCTGGAGTACGCGACTCCGCTTGCCCTGCGGTGCGCTAACCGCGGCACACAGCTGCCCGCCGGGGCGAAGTTCTGCTTCGAATGCGCGACGCGGGTTAACGCGCCTGGCTCCCGCCGCGGTTTGCCTCACTCGAGAGGTCACGTCCTGGGATGTCGAGTTGGATCTACTGCGGGCGGGCGTCGCTAACTGACACGCCGTGGAACACCCGGTACGGCAGGGATGCTACAGTGACCTGCCCCATTGAAAGGGAGGCCGGGAATGAACCAGAGCCCGATGCACTTCAGTATTGGCGGCCCCGCCCTGGAGGAGAGGTCAGGAATGCGCCTATTGCGCCTCATGACCCTGGCGGCGGCGATTTTCGCGGCGACGGCCCCCTCGGTCGAGGCAGAGGACTTGCCCCAGTTGTTCCAACGCGTCAGCAAATCGGTGGTCGTCGTTCGTGCCAAAGGTCGGGACCTCGCCGCTCGCGACGGCGCGTCGGTTCTCGTGAAATATAACGAGGTCGGCTCGGGCGTGCTGGCCTCCACGGACGGCAAAGTCCTAACGGCGGCGCACGTCGTGCAAATCGCCGACGAAATCACGGTCGAGTTCCTGGGAGGAGAGCGCGTGGCCGCGCAGGTCATCGCGTCCGAGGTCAAGGCCGACCTCGCCTTACTCCAGCTCGCCCGCGTCCCGGCCGGGATCCCGCCTGCTCAACTCGGCGACTCGGGCACGGTCCAGGTCGGCGAGCAGGTCTTCGTGGTGGGGGCTCCCTACGGGATCGCGCACACCCTGACGGTGGGATACGTAAGCGGCCGACACAAGCCGAACACGATTTACGCCGAGATGCCGCTGGCCGAGTTCATCCAGACTGACGCCGCCATCAACCAGGGGAACTCGGGCGGACCCATGTTCAGCATGCGAGGGCAGGTCATCGGCATTGTCAGCCACATCATCTCCAAGTCGGGCGGCTACGAGGGTCTCGGGTTCGTCGTCAGCTCGAACATGGTGCGCCAGCTCTTGCTGGAGCGGCGCCCTTTCTGGAGCGGCGTGACCTGGTTTCAGGTCAGCGGGGACCTGGCCGAGTACCTCAACCTCCCTCAACGTTTCGGGCTTCTGGTCGAAGAGGTGGCCAAGCGGTCACCGGCCGAGGCCATCGGGCTTCGCCCCAGCCGGGTCGTCGCAAAAGTCGACGGTCGCGACATCCCGCTCGGCGGAGATATCGTGCTCGCGGCCATGGGGATCCAGCTCGTTGACGAGACGAGCTTCCAGAAAGTGCGGGAGCGCTGGGGCCAGCTCCGGTCCGGCGACGAGATGACCTTCAGCGTATTTCGAGCGGGGCGGGTCATCGATCTCAAGGGTCGCCTACCCTGACCCGCATTCCTGCTTCTCGCCAAAGCGGGCCCCCACATGGCGGGCGGGTCTGGGTCAAGAGTCAAGTGAGGAGGGTTCGACAAGCCTCGTCGGGGAGGACCTGGCATCTTTAGTGCCCATTGAAGTGATCGCGAGGTACGTCGTCGTGACTCGCGGAGCGTCGCATACGCTGGTACCACTCGCGATGTACCCGCCACAGAGGTAGAAGGCAGCTACGCGACCCCGGGGTCTGATTCTGAGCCTGGAAGTTCTTATGGCAGTGCCCGCACTCGAAGTGGCTAGAGACTAACCAGCTCGATGTGCCCTGGCGCGCGGAAGCTGCTGATATTCCTGGAATACAGTTCCGGTATCAGTCTTGCCCTTATACCCCACCATGGAACGCTCTGGCCAAGGGTTTGGGATACTACGGGCCTGTCGTCCCGTCTCCCGGGCTTTCTCGGCGCGATATGTGTCCCGCATCGGATTCCAGATCCGAGAAAAGACTTCGGAGCTCGCAAGGTTGGGGCTGCTTCACTGGCGAGCGCCACTCTTCAAGATCTGGCGCAGTGGGCACACCGGGTTGGGCATGCGGCTCAGCTCCAAGATCTTCCTCGCCTCTGCGCTCGTAATCCTCGTGTTCGCGGGCGTCAGCGCATTGAGCCTGGGTGCAGTGGGTCGTCTCGTGTCCGTGAACCGGGAGATCACGGTCAGCACGATTCCGGCGCTGAGCCTCACAGCATCCGCCCGCGACGCGCTGCCGAGGCTCCGCGCGCTTGAAGCGCGCGCGCTGGTGCTGGGTGACCAGCGCTACGCGACCGCATGGACCGAGCTGGCGACGGAGGTCACTGAGGACCTCCAGCGCCTGGCCGAGTATTCGCTCAGCCAGCCGGAGGCGCTGCACCACCGCGAGGCCAGCGCCACATTCGCGGAGTATCGGGGCATTTTTGAGAAGGAGCAGATGCTTCTCCGGCGCGCCGATCGTGCCGGCGCCCTACGTCTGTCCGACACTACGGCGCGGGAGCTCGCTGAACAGGTCCGAAGGAATCTCGACGGGACGATGGCCGCGACCCGCTCGCGGGTCATCGCCTCGCAGGCGGAGGCTGCGCGCCTGGAGGCTGGCACGTGGACCGCCGTGCTGATCGCACTGGGCGCGGCCGTCGGCCTGGCCTTGTTCGGCACGGCCATCATCGCTCGACGGATGACGCGCTCCCTCGATCTCCTGTCCTTGGCCACGGCAGAGGTCGCCGCGAATGCCTTTAGAGAGCCCATCGCGGTTGAAAGCGACGACGAAATCGCAGCGCTTGCGCGGTCGTTCAATTTGATGGCGAGTCAGCTTCGTCAGGCGGAGGAAGCGAAGCGGGAGTTTTTCGCGACGGTCTCACACGAGCTTCGGTCGCCGCTCACGTCGATCCGGGGCGCAGTCGACCTCCTTCACGCCGGCGATCCCGGCCCGCTCACCGAGAAGCAGGTGCGTCTCACCGACAGCATCGGGCAGAGTTCGGAGCGCCTTCTGCGCCTCGCAAATCAGATTCTCGAAATGTCGCGCCTTCGCGCCGGGCGTGTGGAGCTCGACTGGAAGCCCCTCGACCTCGCTCGGCTGGTGGACCGCGTCGTCGAGGAGCTTCACCCTCAGGCCGAGGAGGCGGGTGTCGCGTTGGCGCACGAGTGCGACGGGTCTAACTTCACATACGTCGGCGACGAAGAACGGCTATACCAGCTCGTAGTGAACCTCGGCGCTAACGCAATCCGCTTTACTCCACGCGGCGGCCGCGTATGCGTGCGGCTCACCGACGCGAGCCCGGAGTTCGAGCTGCAGGTCGAGGATACGGGCGTGGGCATTCCCGCCGACGCACTGCCCAACATCTTCGACCCTTACCGACAGGCGCACCGGGATCGGGGCGGCACCGGCCTGGGCCTGGCGATCGTCGAGGGTGTCGCGAAGGCCCACCGAGGTCGCGTCACTGCGGAGTCGCGCGAAGGAGAGGGCAGCCGCTTCACCGTCCTCCTTCCGCGCTCCTGAGTGCGGTCAGATCCGCCAGCTATAGATCGTCTCAGAGAGACGGGCAGTAAACCCCCGAGCCCCACTTCGGCAACTCTTACTCTGTATTTTTTTTCGACCCTGTAGCTCTTGTACGTCGTTCTTACCGTCCGTCGTCACCGCGCGCCGGCCGATCCGCGGCGCGATCAGGCCCATCGCGGTTCGCGCGCCAAGCAGAATCACTACTTGCCAGCCGTCGACCCGGCGATGGCACGGTCGATGCTCGACTCCCTACGTGGCCCGAGTCAGTCCCCTACGACCGCGAAATCCACAATCCGGGGGCGGCGACCGCTCCCGCGGCTCGAAACATCAGGAGGAAACGTGATGACGAAACGTCGTGCATCGGTAGCAGCCGCAATCGCTGGGCTCGTCGCGCTCGCGCTCCCGATCGGGTGGGTGTGGGCCGACCACGTCCGCATTGAAGTGACGCCACAACCGCAGCCTCCATCGACCACAGTGATCGTGCCATCGCCGCCGCCGCCGTCGTCGACCACCGTGGTCGTACCGTCGCCGGCCACGCCGGTTGCCCCGACATCGCCCCAGATACTCAACGCGGACCAGATCAAGGCCTCTCAGGTTCGCGCCGACACTATCTATGCGAACCGTATCGAGGCCGATCAGGTCCTCGGCCAGATCCATCAGACAAAGGACGTCAAGATCCGCGATACCCACGGTGAGATCAAGGCACCGGAAGTGACGGCGGCCACCATCTACGCCGACGAGATCACGGCCAATAGCGTCATCGCGCAGCACGTCTTCGTCCGCGATCTCCGGCGGAGGTAAGCGAGGCCTGCGCCACTTCTCTCGTATCTGGTCGCGATTCGGAGGCGACGCCACGCTCAGCGAGGCTGCCGCGGCCGCCGTCAGGCTCTCGATTCCACGTTCGTGTCCGTAGCCGGCGGCGGCTTCGGCAACCTTCAGCACGTACTCGAGTCGTTGCCTCAGCCGATCGAGGACGGACGGGTTACGGTACAGTCGGAAGCACCGCCTCTAGTGGGTCTAGGTGCCATCGTGGGCTGCGACCGGCTTTCTTCCGCGACCATGCCGTTGATCTGCGATACGATCGCTTTACCTGGGCGACCGGCGGGCCATGGGCAGGGCATCTAACGGTCATGGCGCGTCGCGACGGCGCCCGGTCGGAATGGATGGAGCTTCTTCGTCAACGCCGAGCGATCACCGTGTATGGTCCAGTTCGACCCCGCTCAGCTCCAGCCCTGCGACAACGACCCAATAGATGCTGACAAATCGAGATCGGCGAAGGTTCGAGCGGGTCACGGCGCGCGCGAAGCGTCCCTCGGGGCGCGCCTCGGTGGCCGCGATGTTGGGCCGGCTCTCGACGAGCTCCCTCCTCGTGGGGCTCACGGTCGTGGCGGTCGCCGTCGGCCTGGGCGGGTTCTATGCGTCCCGGTCGGCGCTCGAGCCCCGCAACGCCGACCTCGCACTGGGGGGAAGGCCGACTGCCGCGCCCGAGCCCGTCCAGGAGACTCCGCCGGCGCGGCCGGCGGAAACGAGGCAGGCGAACCCACCGGAGACCCGGGAGACCAAGGCAACTGACGCCCGCCAGGCCCACCTGCGCCAACTCCAGCCGGTTCTACGAACGGACGCGGATAGGCTGTCGCAGGTCGCTCGGCGCATTCGCGCCGAAGGCCGCCTGGCGGTCGAGCTCAGGTCCCTCTTCATCTCCCACCGAGTCCTGAGCGCGGACCTCCAGAATCATTACCAGGAGTATTCGGAGGCCAAGGAGCGCCTGCGGAAGAGCGTCGCCGAACAGGAAGAAGAGTTTCAGCAGACGATCCAGCTCGTGACGACGAAGCTTCCACTTCCCCCGCTGGCCGAGCCGAGGCGCTCCGAGGTCGCGTGGGCCCTCCTCGAGAAGTGCCTCGCCAGAGGGCCGGGCATGACGCTCACGACGCAGCCGGATGGCTACCAGTACACCGTGCGTGGGCGGACTCAGCGCTACAGCGGTGGGGCGGCCGTCGCCGAAGACGAGGGCGCGGCGTTCGCCGCATTCACGTCGTTCACGCCCGAGCCCGACGTCGTCGCGCATTGTGACAGCATGAAGAAGCGGGCCGCGGGGATCATCGCGAATGCGGAGAAGCTATCGGCCGACGCGCTCGTGCTGGCGGAGCAGCCGACGCTGTCCGGAGAGTGCAAGTACACACAGCCCGACTGAAACTCCTCTCGGGCTCTCTAGCGCCTCGAGGCCATGCACCCGTCCTGCCGCGCGTCTTCGACCGTCGCGTAGCAGCGCTCCGCTTTCGTCGCGCCATAGAGCTCACCGTCCGGCACGTGGTAGACGCACCGACCGCCTCCCGTGTAGGAGGTGGCCTGGCCCTTGATCGGCTGCGGCGGCGGGCATGCCCAGGCATTGTCGGGAGCGACACCGCGACGCGTCTCGGCGATCTGGCGATCGGCCGGCTCGACCGTCGTCGGCGTGGTCGGCTCCGAGGGATCAGCCCACAAGCCTCGCCGGTTGTCGCGGGCCTCCTGCTCGAGCGTGACGAACAATTCGCGATGACGCACGTTGGGCAGGACCGTCATGACCTCCGCGGAGCCACGACGGACGAGCTCGGCATTGACCATCCGCTCGGCGACATAGACGTACGCGAGGAGCCGCCCGTCCCGGTCCCGCTCCTGGGTGTCGAGCTCCATACGAACCTGCTGGCGCGCGACCAGCTGGCGGTTCGCCTGGACGGCCTCGCCCACGACGGGCTCGGCGCTCGGCGGCTTGCGATTGGTCGCCAGGGTGTTGATCCCGATGTAGCGCACGGTCTCGGAGCGTTCGCCCAGATTGACCAGGATCGTATTGCCGTCGATGACGTCGACGACCTGACCGACGAGCATCTGGGGAGCCACCCCTCCCGCGCCCTGCTGCGGGCTCACCCACGCCGCCCACAGCTGCTGACGGGACAGCACGATCTCGTGGCCAGGCAGGAACAGGCGGCACTCGGCCGCGTTCAACATCAGCTCGATGCTGGCGCGCGAGATTTGGTAAACCGCGCCGTCCTCGAAGCGCGTCAGGGCAAGCGTCCAGCGCTTGCCATCGCACGCGAGGTCGACCGTCGGATAGACCGGAGCTCCCGAGCCGCCTAGCCGGATGTAGCGGTGACCACTCCTCGAATCGCTGCCCAGGGTCATTCTCGGTGGGGCGGCGGCGTCCTGGGCCACGCCTGGTTGAGCGCTTCCCGTCGTGAACGTCAGGAGCAGCGCCGCGAAGATCGTGACGAGTATGAAGAAGGGAAGAGGGACGACCGAAGCGAACCGAGACCGCGGAATCACTGAATCAAACCGGAGCCGGAGAGCGGTGGTTGTGCCCCTCCCCAGCTCCGTCTTTCATCACCCGTTCACTTGCTCTTGACGCGGAAGTCAGACCGACGGTTCTGGGCCCGGCACTGCTCGGTGGCGTCGGTGCACGCCGGCCGTTCCTTGCCGTAGGAGACCGTCGACATCCGGTCCTTCGGGATACCGTTGGCCTCGAGGTAATCCAGCGCCGACTTAGCGCGCCGATCGCCGAGCGCCAGGTTGTATTCGGCCGTGCCGCGTTCGTCGGCGTTGCCCTCGATCAGCACGAACGTGTCGGCGTTCTCCTTGAGCCACGTCACGTTGCTCGAGAGGGCGTCGACCGCGTCGGATCTCAGCACCGACTTGTCGAAGTCGAAGTAGAGCGACTTCAGCTCCGGCACCCTCACGTATTCCTCGTTGCGGGGCCGTTGAGCCTGTTCGTCCGCCGTCGGCTTCTCGGCGGGTTCCTGCGCCTGCGGCTGAGGCGCCATCGCGACCGGGCTCTGCTCCGCCGCCACGGGCTGGCTGGCGACCACGGGAGGCGGCGCCAGCTGCGCGGCCTGCGGCGGGACGGCGCGGGCCGGGACGTTCGACGGAGACTGACGCGCGAGGAGCAGGCGGACCTTGCGGCCCTTGACCTCGCCCACCATCTGATCGCCGGTGACAGTCAAGTTCGCCGTGAACAACCGATCGTCCCGCTCGTGCACCAGCTTCACCTTCGACCCGTTGACCTCGGCGAACACGCGGATACCACTCAGGCCCTGCTGCCGGACTTCCCAGGGTACCGACTCAGCCGCCACGGCATTGTCGAGGATCATGCGCCCGTAACCGGCATCGCCCTTCTGGGCGATCTCCAGGGTGAGGTTCTCCTGTCGCGGCGCATTGAAGAGTCCGGTGCCGACCCACGAGCCGACCCACTTGCCGGAGATGTCGGTGCCGTTGACGGCGGCGGGGGCGGGCGGAGCTGGATTCACCGGCGCGGGCATCGCCGTGGCGGCTGGCGCAGGCGCCTTGGCGGGCGGCGGCGACACCGAAGCGGGCGGTGTGGACGTCCCGGTCGAGGTCGGCGAGAGCGTCACGGTGGCGTCAGACGGGGACGTTGTACCCGTGGGAACACCAGTGCTGTCGGTGGCGCCCACGACGGTCTCAGTTGGAGGAGTTTCCGCCAGGGACGCCGGCGGCTCCGACGAGCTGAAAACGGAGCACGCGGCGAGCAGAGGGATCATGGCCAGGACCAGTAGCACGCGCATAGAGCCTCCCTTGACGCTACCTGCGTTCACGTTTGCAGGTGGCACGTCGCGTGCCAGGCTGGGAACGCTAGTCCAGGCGGTTACTTAGGGAGTGGCGGGGGCGCGAGTGGTGCCAGGGTTACACGGCAAGTTGTGACAACTTTGGCAGAGAACTGCGGCGCACGGCCGCCTTGCGCGGCTCAGCCGAAACCCCGCGCTGGGCAGTTAGCGAATCGTGGCGGTCAGCGCCATCGTCGTCTCGGTCGCGCTCTCACTGGCTCGATAGCCGAGAATCCGGCGGGTGAGCTCGTGCGTCTGCGTCGTGGAGCCGCCGAGAACGACCGGCCGGCCGCTGGGCACCACGAGCTCGGTCGAGGCCTCGTTCACCTCGATCACCCCCGACTTGTCCGCCGAGAGCCAGCTGATCGTCGGCGTCAGACGCACCCTCACCTGGTTGCCGGGCAGGATTGCGGCTCTCACTTTCAGCGAGGTCCCGACATCCTTGAACTGCACTCCGGAGGCGACGAAGCCGGCCCCGGTGAGATAGTCACGATAGAATCTGACCTGCGAATACGGGATCTGGCTGGCGACCAGCATGGTCGATTCACCGCCGTCCTGCACGATCGTGAAGATGCCGGTCGACGTCTGCACCCGTCGCTGGGTGCTGTCCACACCGACGCGACCCGACGAGCGTGCGCCCCCTCGGTCGGTGATGACGACGCGACCGCTTCCGTCCGCGGCGTCGCGATTCTGTGTGCTCGCCTGACGGAAGTCGACGGCGACCTTCACCTGCTTGCCGCTCTGGGCATCGGAGAGCCCCGGCAAGTTGGCGCCCAGAGCGACGACGAGCACGAGAGCTCGGACCACGGTCATATCCTCAGAGTAGCGCCTCACCTCAGCGTGGCCAAAAGGCTTGAACCTTGGGACGCTGATTGGCACCCTGCTGCCATGTCCGCCGTCCGATCCCGCGTGACGCTCGTGGCGGTGCTGGCGTTCGCGGCGCTCGTGGTCGGCCTCCCAGCGGGCCGGACGCCACTCTGGGATCCGAACGAGGCGCGCTACATGCTGCTCGCGCGCGACATCCTCGATCGCGGGCGCTGGCTGATCCCCGACCTGCGCGGCGAGCCATACCTCAACAAGCCCCAGCTCTTCTTCTGGTCCGTCGCGGTCGCGTCGCTCCCCGGCGGCGAGGTGACGGAGCGGACGGCGGCGCTGCCCGCGGTCCTGTCATCGATCGCGACCGTCGCGGCGGTGTTCGCGATCGGCGCCAGGACGTGGGGCGTCGGCACCGGCGGGATGGCGGCGCTCGTGCTCGCGTCGACGATCGGCTTCTTCGCGATCGGTCACCACGGCCAGTCGGACGTGATGGTGACGGCGTGGACGTGGTGGGCGCTCTACGGCGTGCTCGTCGCGCGGCGAACGGGCTACGCCGCGCTTCCGCTGGTCGGCTTCTACACCTGTGTCGCCGGCGCGATCATGAGCAAGGGGCCGATGGGCCTGCTCGGGCTGGCCGCGGGCTTCGTCGCGGTCGCGGTCGCCGACGGCTGGCGCGATGTGGTGCGGCTGCGCCCCGCTCTCGGTCTCGCCGTGCTCGTCGTGCTGCTGGCGCCGTGGTACGGCACCTACCTCGTCGGCCACGGTTCGGCGTTCGTGGGCGACACCGTCGTCGGACACTACAGCAGCTGGGCCTTCCGCCGCGGCGCGCTGGCGCGGCTCGAGAGCCTCTGGGTGCTCGCCTACGCGCTGCCGTGGACGATCTTCTTCGTCGGCGCCGCGACCTGCTGGCGGCGGCGTCCCGACGCCGAGCGAAGACTGATCGCGGCGTGGACGCTGGCGATCTGGCTGCTAGTCGGCCTGAGCGGGATCCATCGCGCCCGCTATCTGATCCCGGTCTATCCGGGGCTGGCTCTGCTCGTGGGCGAGTTCCTCACGCGGGCCGCCGCGCACGACGGCGCCCCCGCGCTACGCCGTGCCTTCGTCGCGTTCGCGGCGCTCGCCGGAGTCGTCGCGGCGTTCGCGCTCTCGCCGGCCGCGCGCCTGATCGGCGGCGAGGGCCGGCCGTGGGTTCCGGACACGACCGCCGAGATCGCGCTGATCGTCGGTCTCCTCGTCGCGACGGCCCTGGCCGCGGTCGTGGCCGCGCGCCGGGCGGCATTCGCGCGCGGCGGGCTCGTCGTGGCGCTCGGGATCGGCGCGATTCTCCTGATCGAAGGAGCCCGCTACCCGGCGCGGTTCGCACGGGAGTTCGACGTCCGTCCGATCGCCGCGGCTGCGCAAGCATTGACGCCACCCGGGTCCGCGGTCCGGGTGTACCCTGACATTTGGCTGACCTACGATTTTTATCTGCGCCGACCGGTCGTCGAGCTCGATCGAGGCCGCGTCGAGCAGTTGCTGTCGGGCTCGGCCAGCGGAGCCGTGATCATGTCGCGTAAATCGTGGACCGGGCTCCAGCGCCACGCGCACTCGTCGTGGCGCGTCGTCGCCGCGCGGCGCGTGGCGAACGACGAGATGGTCGTCCTGGGCGGAGGCGGCGCGTGAAGCCGGAGGCGGTCGAGCTCTCGATCGTCCTTCCCGTCTTCAACGAAGCCCAGAGCTTGCCCGTGCTCTGGGAAGAGCTCCAGGCGATGCTCAAGACCGTCGAGGATTCGGCCGAGGTGATCGTGGTCGATGACGGGTCGACCGACACGAGCGTCGACTTCGTGCGCCTCCTGCAGGTGACCGATTCACGCGTGCGCCTGATCCGGCTCGCGCAGAACCGCGGGCTCTCGTCGGCCCTGGCCGCCGGCCTGCGGGCCGTCCGCGGGCGCATCGTCGTCACCCTCGACTCCGATCTTCAGTCCGATCCGCGGGATATTCCCGTGCTGCTCGCGCAGCTCGATCGCTGGGACGCGGCGTGCGGCTGGCGCCAGGCGCGGCGCGATCCGTGGCTCAAGCGGATCTCGTCACGAATCGCCAACCGCGTGCGCGCCGCCGTGCTCGGCGACCAGGTCCGCGACAGCGCGTGCTCGCTTCGCGCGATGCACCGGCGCTGCGTCGACAGCCTCCAGTTCTTCGACGGCTTTCATCGGTTCGTTCCGGCGCTCCTGCGCCAGGCCGGCCACCGCGTGATCGTCGTGCCCGTGAACCACCGGCCACGTCGGTTCGGCCTCTCGCATTACGGCGTGAGGAATCGCGCCTGGCGGGGTGTCGTCGACATGTTCGGGGTCCGCTGGCTCCAGGCGCGGCGGCTCCGCTACGAGGCTCGCGAGGAGCCGCCCGAAGCGTCGTGAGGGTGGCGGCGGCGACTACGGTCGCCGGGTCGCGATGTAGATGACGTGCGGATACGGGAGGAAGTCGAGCATCGCGTGACGCCGCACCTCGAACCCCGCCGCTCGCAGCGTCGCCCCCAGCTCATCCCCGCTCCAGTACCTCACCGGTGTCGCCGGCGCCATCAGCTTGTCGAGCGTCCAGGTGAACCATCGTTTCGGCGCCGGGCGAGTGTCGACGTCCTTGACGATCAAGACGCCGCCGGACGCCAGGCCGGTGTGAAGCCGCCGCAGGAGTGGGGGCACGGTGTCCGGCGCAATGTGGTGGACGATGTCGAGCATGTACGCGGCCGCGACTTCGCCATCGCCCTTGAAGGTCCGGGCATCGCCTTCTTCGTACGCGACGTTGTCGATGGCGAGCCGCGCTGCGGCACGGCGCGCCATCGCGATGCGCCGCGGGTTCAGGTCGACGCCGCGAACGAATCGAGCGGGCGCCGTCGCTGCGTAGTAGAGCGAGAAGAGCCCGAAGCCGCAGCCGATGTCGAGCACGGCCCCCGACTCCGGCAGGTACTGACCGATCTCGTCGAGGAAACGCTGGCGGAGAATCCAGAACCGCACCCAGCAGTACGCGCGCACGATCGGGTCGTCGTAGGCGCGGATGATGCGGCGGATGATGTCAGCGCGCATAGACGATGTAGCCGTCTCCGCGCCGGTCGACCTTGTACGCCAGGAGCCGGGCTCGAAGTCCCGCGAACTCGTCCACGCGCTCGTAGCCGCCGGCGGGCCAGCCCGGCTCGAGCAGCACGACGAACTTCGGCGGATGCGCGTCGAAGCCCCCGAGGAATTCTTTGCGAAGTCGCCCGACCATCCGCGTCTCGCGATCATGATAGAAGTGGAAGTCATAGATGAAACGTGTCGGCTCCACGGCGCGCAACCGCAGGAGCGCGTGCACGCCGGCGTCAGTCGTATCCAGGACCTGAACGAAGTCCTCGGGTCCGATCCGGCCGTCGAGATCTGCCACGATCGCGCTCACCCGGCGCTCCTTGTCCGCGATCCACCCGGCGTCGGCCGCCTCGACCCCCTTGATTCCGAGCATGATCCCGGCAGCCACGATACACGCCGCCAGCGGAAACGCCGCAACGCGGCCGGCCTCGAGAAGTCGTTGCGTCTCGGCGAAGAGCGCGACGGCCGCGAAGGCCGCGAGCGGATAGAGATGGTACTCCCAGCCCTTGCCCTGACCGAAGAAGTGGGCGACGCCATAGCCGACGCCGAGTGTCACGACGGCGTGCCGCGCCCCGAAGCGTCGGCTCACCAGCGCGGACGCGAGTGAGAGCATGACGCCCGCCGCGATCGGGATCCACACGTGCCACCGATAGAACGTCCAGTGGCCCGGGCGCCCGAGGCGCGAATAGAGCGGAACCAGGTAGCCGACGACGATCTCGTACCAGGCCGGGAGCGCCCCGGCGACGGCGAGCCAGGCCACGACGGCGAGCGACGGTGCGACGATCGCCGCCACAAACACCGCCGCCGTGCGAGCCGCAAGACGTCCCGGGGCTGGGACCCCGCCGTCTGAGGCGAGCCGACTATTAACCCGTCCCGCTCCCCGCGCGACGATGGCGACGAGCACGACCAATGCCGCGGCGAACAAGCCAGCGTGGGGTTTGATCGTGATCCCGGCACCGACCGCCAGCCCGCCCCACGCGAGGCTCGCCGGCCTCCCCGGACGCTCGGCCCAGCGCGCGACACCGAGCGCCGCGAGCAGGAGAAACGGACACAGGAGGAAATCGCGCTGGCCTGTCTGCCAGGCGCCCGCGGCCAGGTGGTACACCGCGAAGAAGAGACCAGCGCCCGCGGCCGCGAGGCGTCCCCATGGCGCGGCCAGCGCGGCCGCGGCAAGCGAGGTCGCGGTGAGCCAGATCAGATCGAAGGCGCGCCATCCAGCGTCGCTCGAGCCGAACACCTTGAGCACGACCATGTGCAGGAGATAGACACCAGGGAAATTCATGTCGAACAGATCGCGGTAGGGGACGGCGCCCTCCCCGATGCGCCAGGCGATGTAGTGCATGAGCGGCGCGTCGTGGATCAGCGGCCATCCGCGCGAGCGCCACGCGAGCGCGCCCGCGAGGACGGCCAGGAATAGGACGACCAGCACGCCCACGACCGGCAGGCGCTTCAACAATTCCTTCGGCGCGCCTCGGCCGGCGGGGCCCCAGCCCCGCGACGGCCTGTAGCGCGCACCATTTATCGGCGCGCCTCGGCCGGCGGGGCCCCAGCCCCGCGACGGCCTGTAGCGCGCACCACGACAAGCGGCCGGCCGCACTACTCGCGGAACTCCTGGTCGAGGATCTCGCGGATGAAGCGATCGATCGAGACGGGATAGAAGCGCACGTCCGGGGTCGCGATGACCCCGGTGTTGATCACCTCGCGCTGCGAGAGTTCCTCGAGGACGCGCTCGATGTGGCCGTGCGCGTCCCGCTCCTGACGCCGGATCTTGAGCTCCTCGCTCTCGAGCGAGACACGCGAGGCATAGCGGAAGCTGAACACCCGCGCGATCAGGCGCTGGTCCATCAGCTCCGTCTCCTGGAACATCTCGCCGTACGTCGGACCCCCGCCGGAGCCGATGACGAGCCGAGGCGAGACCTTGATGCGGCCGCGAACCTCCACCGAGCGTCCGGGCTGATCGTGCTCGGGCCCCACGAGGATGTAGGGCAGCACGTGATAGCCCGTGATGATCCCGGTCAGGGGCTTGCGCACCACCTGCGTCTCGTCGAACACGTGACGCAGGAACTCTAGATCTTGCCAGTCGTCGGCCATGCGGGGTAGTGTACCAGCGGCATGGAGCCACGCCCGAGCCCGTCTCCGACTGTCGTTCGCGCAACCAACCCGCCATCCTCTTCCGGCGCTCAGTGGGTGCATCACTGCGAGCGCTGCGGCGAGCAGATGGAAGAGCGCCAGTGCAAGATCGTCTGCAACAACTGTGGGCGCTCGCGGGATTGCACCGATCCTTGATCTCGACACCAGAGATCGCCTGGGTCGCAGGCCTTCTCGAGGGTGAAGCATCGTTCGGTTCCCCCGCGTCCGTTTGATCGCGGCGATCGCATCGACCTCGATGCGCCAGGTCTCCGGGGGGCCTCGCCCCTCTCGCGATTCTCCTCGCGAGCTATAATCCCGCACTAGTGTCGACTCTGTCGGAGCGCGCGTGGGCTCTCTTTCCAGCCGGCTCGCCCGGCGAGTACAACCTGCCGCGCGAGCTCACCGTGGTGCTCGCGCGCGGACAGGGCGCCACCGTCTGGGACACCGACGGGCGCGCGTTCACCGACTTCACGATGGGCTGGGGGTCGGTGATCCTCGGCCACGCCCACCCTGCGATCGTCGCGGCGGTCCGCCGACGCGTTGCGCGCGGCTCCAACTTCGCCTATCTCACCGATGCCTCGCTCGAGCTCGCGGAAGAGCTGGCGCGCGCGGTCCCGTGCGCCGAGCGCCTGCGCTTCTGCGCCTCGGGCACCGAGGCCACCGCCTACGCGGTGAGGCTCGCGCGCGCCTTCACCGGGCGATCGCGCGTCCTGAAGTTCGAGGGCGCGTACCACGGCGCGAACGAGGTCGGCACCGTCAGCCTGTTCCCCCGCCGTCTCCTCGCGTTCCCGCAGGGCGAGCCGACGTCGGCCGGTATCCCGGCCGGCGCCGTCGCCGACGTGCTCGTAGCGCCGTACAACGGCCTCCGCGCGACCACGGCGATCCTCACCGCCCATCGTCACGACGTCGCCGCGGTCATCGTCGAGCCGCTCCATCGCTGCACACCGCCCCGGCCCGGGTTCCTCGCGGGTCTGCGCGAGCTCACCGCCGAGCTCGGCGTGCTCTTGATCTTCGACGAGACGGTGACGGGCTTCCGCCTGGCGTACGGCGGCGCGCAGGAGTACTACGGCGTGCGCCCGGACCTGGCCACCTTCGGCAAGGCGCTCGGCGGCGGGTATCCGATCGGCGTGGTCGCCGGCCGCGCCGACGTGCTCGATCTCGTCGGCGAGGATCGGCTCGGTGAGGACCGCTACGTCTGGTTCGCGTCGAGCATCGGAGGCAACCCCGTCTCGGCGACTGCGGCCGTCGCCACCTTGGCCGAGCTTCGCCGTCCGGGGACGTACAGGCACCTCTTCGAGCTCGGCGAATCGCTGCGCGCCGGGTTGGTCTCCGTGCTCAAGGAGGAGGGGTTCACCGCACAGGTCCAGGGCGATGGGCCACTCGCGGCGATCGTGTTCGCCGATCACGAGATCGTCGACTACCGCACCGCGTTCGACTCAGACCGGGCGCGCGCCCGCGCCTTTCTGCTGGGCCTCTTCCGCCGCGGGATCTTCCTGAATCCGATGTCGACGAAGCTCTACCTCTCGCTCGCCCACACCGACGAGGACATCCGGCGCTTTCTCACCATCGCCCGTACGACACTGCGCGACGACTGTCACGACCCCTGAGCCGCGGCGCCGACTACGGAGCTTCCGGGCTCCGCGCTTCCGGGTTCCGCGTCGAAGGCTGCGAGCCGCCCGGCGCCGGCGAGTGGTCCACAGCGGCGATATCGCCCATGTCGGGCTCGAGCTGGAGCGTGTCGGCGATCTTGGTGTAGCTCGAGAACATCTGTGTGACGCCGAGCACCTCCATGACCCCGCGCTCGCCGACCCCCAGGCGCCGCATCTCACTCAGGTGGAACGCGGTCCCGAACGAGGAGCGGGTCGTAACCGAGACCGCGAACGCCAGGGCTTCCTTGTGGCGGCGCGTGAGCTGGTTATCGGTGAACACCCGGCGCGTGGCGCCCCACACGTCGACCAGATATCCGGGATCGGCGGCCACACGGCGAAATGCGGTCGGGACGTCGGCGCGGTCGTAGAAGGCGCGGATCTCGGCGAAGACGGCTTCCGCCTCCGCGCTCGGTCGCGCCGGCTCGAGCGACTCCAGCGGTGAGTCGGCGACGACGTTGAGCGCGTTCGTGACGCCGACCAGCAGCGCCGCCTCGTACCAGGGGGCGTCATCGGTCATTCCCTGCAGCTTCCCGGCTGCAGTGTGGGCGCGTACTCAGTAGGCGCAGGCGTTGACGCCGCTCACCGCCGCGGCGACCATCTCCTTCTCGGCGCGGGTCCATTCGCCCGGCATCATCGCGCGCTTCATCGCGCGCCCGTGGAAGGCGCCGAGCTCCGGATCCCACGCCATGACCCGGCTCATCGCCGGGGGCTCCGGGAAGTCGTGCTTGAACCAGGCCTTCGCCACCTCGAAGAGCTTCTGGATCGGCTCGGGGTATTCGGAGGCGTCTCTCAATCTGACCGTCGGCATCGATTCAGCTCCTTCCGGCGCGCGCCGCGCTTATCCGGCGGCCGCCGCGTGGATCAGCCACCGCCCGGGCCAGCCCTCGACCGCGCAGTCGGATCGGATCGCTCGCGCACGCGCGAGAGTCGTCACCGCCCGCGCGACCTCGTCCGGCCGAAGGCCGAACAGCCGGGCGAGCGATCGCTCGCTCGTGAACACGGCGCCGCGCGTGTAGCGCTCGATCAGGCCCGCGACGGCCGCCTCGCGCGACAGGCGTCGCCCCTCGGCGACTTCCTTCGGCAGCCACGATTCGACGAGATCCCAACGATACGAGAACGTCGGCTCGTAGCGCTCCTCGCGCTTCACGATCCAGAGACCCTGCTGGAGCTCCGCCATCGCGCGCTCGAAGCCGCGCGTCTTGGCGGGCTCGAGCATGAACACGTTCGCGCGCAGCTCGCGCGTGTACTGCGGATGCTCCTCGAGCATCGCATCCAAGATCCGCCGGGCCGTGTGCGAGAGGCGTCCGGCCTCGTACTCGACCTGGTAGTCGCGCGCCCGCTGGCGGCCGCGCACCAGCGCGTAGAACATCGGGAACAGATCGAGCGCGACCAGGAGCGGCCGGCCCTTCAGGAGCTTGCCGTAGTACACGCGCTTGCTGGCCGGCAGGCTGTCCTTCAAGCTCCACGTGAGACCGATGCCCGCGTCGTGATGCGAGTGGCGGGGCCATCGCGGATTCGCTCGCCCCGCCACCGCCTCCCACAGGCAGGCGACGCCTTCGGGAAACCGGTAGAAGGTCGAGCAGAAGCCGACGTCGCGCACGAACGCGAGCGCGCCGCGCTCGCCGTGGACGCGCTGCGCCGGCAGCCGGCGGAACTTGCGGTCGCGGAGACGCCCGAGCGCGGCGCCGGTCAACGACGATTTCTCACGGCGAAGACGGCCTCCTGGGCCTCACGGCAGGCCTCTCATTGACCACATTTCCGTCGCTGTTGTAAAGTGCGCTGCATGAAAAAGAAGAAATCGACGCCGAAGGCGGCGGCGCGGAAGCGGGCCGGCCAGAAGTCGGCTGCGCCGAAGCAGGCCAAGTCGGCCGCGTCCTACACGCCCAAGCCGGTCCAGGGAAACGGCTGGGCGCCGTTCCGCTACCCGCCGCAATAACGGACGCTCCTGGATAGGCTCCTGCCCCACCTGGCGCCCGGCGCCGTGTTGCTACTGGGCGCCACGGTTGTCTTGCAGTCTGCGTCGATTCGCCCGGCGGTTGCGACCTCGGCACCCGTCTATTCGTGGGTCATCTTCGTCGTGGGGATCCTCCTCGGCTGGCGGTTCAAGCGCAGCCAGCTCGTGGTCGCCCTGGCCGTTCTCTTCGCCGCCGAGCGAGCGATCGCGTTCTTCCCGACGGTCGGCCCGGCGGCGCCGGTCGGCCGGACCGTGTTCTCCGCGGTGGCGCTGTTGCTCCCCCTCGACCTGGCCGCGATCGCCTGGCTCTCGGAGCGGACGATGTCCACGTGGGCCGGCCGGGTCGTCCTCGGCGCCATCCTGGGCCAGCCGCTCGCCATCGCGCTGCTCCTGCGTCCGGAGCTGACGCCGCTCGTCCAGGCCCTGCAGCAGGGGTTCGTCGCCGGCGGGCTCTCCTTCACGAGGATCCCCCCGCCCGCGGTCCTGGCGTTCCTGATCGCCATCGCCCTGACCGCCCTGCGGTTCGTGGTCCGGCGCACCGTCATCCAGGCGAGCCTCGCCTGGGCGCTGCTCGCCGCGCTCCTGGGCTTTCACGGCACTGGCCCCGCCCCCACCGTCTACCTGGCGACGGGCGGGCTCGTCCTCATCGTGTCACTGATCGAGACCTCGCACCGGATGGCGTTCAGCGATGAGCTGACCGGGCTCCCGTCTCGCCGGGCGCTCACCGATGCACTCATCCGGCTGCCCGAGCTCTACACGGTCGCGATGATCGACATCGATCACTTCAAGAAGCTCAACGACGAGCACGGCCACGCGGCGGGCGACCAGGGACCCGAACCGAAGGCGGCGGACGGCCGTTTCGCTACGGAGGCGAGGAATTCGCGGTGCTGTTCCCGGGCAAGTCGCCGGATGACGCGCTGCCGTATCTCCAAGATCTGCGCGAGGCGATCGAAGGCTCGAGCTTCACGATCCGCGGGCGCGATCGACCCAAGGTGAGGCCCGACAAGCCGGTGCGCTCGACGGGCGGCCGGCGCATGGTGTCGATCACGGTCAGTATCGGCGTCGCGGAGCCGGACGAGGTCGGCGCCGACCCGGACGACGTCATCCGCGCGGCCGACCAGGCGCTCTACCGGGCCAAGCGCACCGGCCGCAACCGGATCTGCCTCGCCGAGTAGGCAGGCTGCCGAGAAGGGTCCAGATGGGCCCTTCTCGGCAGCCTGCCGGCTAGTCGAGGCCCCAGGTGAAGATGTGGACCGGCGTCACCTCGACGACGACCGAGTCCGACTCGTCGAGCGCAGCCTCGCGGCGATACTGCGGGTACTTCCGGTACAGGAGCGCGCGGATCTTCTTGAACCGCGGCCCCTTCGCGTAGAGCTTCGCCAGGCCTTGTACCGTGGCGCCCTTGATGTGCGACCAGTCGTCCGAGTACAGATCGACCGTCACCGCGACTCGCGGGTTCTCTTCGAGGTTCAGCGCCTTGCGGCCGTCGCTCGCCGAGGCGAAGTAGATCTTCCCGTCGACCACCACCTGACACACCGGAACGAGGTGCGGCATCCCGTGCGAGTTCGCCGTGGCCACACGACAGATGCGCTCACGGTCGAACCAGCCCGCGATCGATTTCTTGAGTCGCATCGCGCTCAGCCCCTTCCCGCCTCGCCGACGAAGCGCAGGATGGCTTCGATCACCGCCGCCGGTTGCTCCTCGGGGATGAAGTGGCCCGAGCCGGACACGGCGTGTCCGACGACTTGCGCGCAGCGCTCCTTCCAGACGCCGAGCATGTCGGGCACCTGGGGCCGGCGGCCGCCCGCGTCGCCCCACAGGATCAGGGTCGGGGCCGCGACCTTCTTGTCGCGATCGGCGCCGTCCTGCTCGAGGTCGATCGTCGCGCCCGCGCGATAGTCGTCGAAGGCCGCGCGCATCGCACCCGGCTCCCGGAAGCAGCGGACGTATTCCTGCACGGCCTCTTCCTCGATGGCCGCGGGATTGTACGCGGACGTCCGATACATGTAGCGCAGATAGATCTCCTCGCGACCGGCGGTGAGCGCCTCGGGCAAGTCCGGCAGCTGATGGAAAAACCAGTGCCAGCGCGCGCGGGCGCTCACCTGATCGGTTCGCGCGAACACGTCGTACGTGGGCGCGATGTCGAGCAGCACCAGCCTCGTCAGCAGCGTCGGATGATCGAGGGCGAAGCGATGCGCGACGCGGGCGCCCCGATCGTGGCCGACCAGCACGACCGGCCCGAGCCCGAGCGCCTGGATCACGTCGGCGATGTCGGCCGCCATCGTGCGCTTGTCGTACCCGCGCACGGGCTTGTCGGAATCGCCGTAGCCCCGCAGGTCGGGCGCCACGACCGTGAATCGCTCGGCGAGCGCGGGCATCACCTTGCGCCACATGTGGCCGGTCTGCGGGTAGCCGTGGAGCAGGACCATGCCCGGCCCCTGCCCGAGGCGGCGGTAGTGGATGCGCGTCTTGTCACGGACGCTGACGACGTCACGAATCATGGGCGATAGTCCTCCGCCCGATCGCGCGGCTCGAAGCCCAGCACGGTACGGGCGTGCTCGAGGTCGCGGTAGCCCCAGCGATTGTCGGAGACCGCGTAGAAGATGTCGAACTTGAGCGCGGCCGGCGCGGCAATGCACAGCTCGAGCATGCGCACGACGTCGCGCTGGCTGCAGAACACCGAGAACTCGCGCGCCGACGTCGGGCGGTCCTCGGCTCGCACGCGGCCGATGCGGACGCAGATCGCCGACAGGCCGTACGCGTCGGCGTAGTGGCGCGCGATCGCCTCGCCCCAGATCTTGCTGGCGCCGTAGAGTCCGGACGGGCGCGGCGGCGTCTCGTGCGTCATCGCCTTCCACGTCCCGGCTTGGTCGTAGAGGCCCGCGACCAGAGCGCTGTAGGGCGGGTCGCGCTCCCAGGCGCTCACGGTGGCGCCGCTCGACGCGTAGACGACTCGGCTCACTCCCGCTCGGCGTGCCGCCTCGAAGACGTTGTAGGTGCCGACGACGTTGGCGTTGAGGATCTCGTCGAAGACGTCGCTGGAGCCGGTGCGCGCCGCGAGGTGCACGACCGTGTCGATCCCCGCGAAGGCGGGCGCGATCGCGCCCAGGTCGGCGATGTCGGCCTCGTGGCACTTCACGCCGGGAATGGACCGCCGGTTGAGGGCGGAGAGCTCGTACTTGCCCTCGAGGTGGCGTCGGAGCGCGCCGCCGATGAGCCCGCTCATGCCGGTCACGAGCACCCTGCGCGGCGCCATGGCCGACCGCGCGCTACGCGATCGAGGCGTGCACGAGGTTGCTGACGCGGTCGAGCCGTGCCGAGTGCCATGGATCGGGCACCCGGCTGTTGGTCAGGTACGCGAACGAGACGCCCGAATCCGGATCGCCCCAGCAGTACGAGGAGCCGACGCCGCCGTGACCAAAGGTCCGCGGCGAGGCGAGCGATCCGAGGCCGCGAATGGTCTCGGTGGTCCCGCGCAGATGCGGCCCGAGCCCGCGATGCATCGGCATGCCCATGTAGCCGTCGACGCGATCGCCCGTGTAGTTGCGCGTGACGTAGGCGATCGTGCGCGGCGAGAGCAGCCGCGTACCGCCGAGCTGACCGCCCTGCAGCAGCATCTGATAGAACGCCGCCATCGCGCGCGCGGTCGCGTAGCCGCCACCACCCGGCGTGCCCGCCCGCCGAGCTTCCGGCGAGCTCTCCTCGCTCCGCCTCACCTGGCGCGCGCCGTCCGGCGAGGGCTCGTGCATGTCGACCGCGCGGCCGTGCACCCGGTCGGGCAGGCCGACGAACAGATCGTCACCGAGCCCCAGGGGCTCGGCGACGTTTTCGCGGATGAACGCCCGATAGTCCGTCTTGGTGAGCGCCTCGATCAGGACCGCGGCGACCCAGTGGGCCGCGCCGCGGTGGTAGAAGACGCGCGAGCCCGGCGTCCACTCGAGCGTAAATCCACAGACCGACCGGCGCAGCAGCTCGTGGTCCTCCCACGCCGCTTTCGGCACCTCGGCGTTCGGGAAACCCCCCTGGTGCGAGAGCAGCTGGATGACGGAGATATCCCCCTTGCCGTTGGCCTCGAATCCGGGCACGTGGTCGGCCACCTTGTCGGTGAACGCGAGCGCGCCGCGCTCGACGAGGAGCCACACCGCGCACGCGGTGATGACCTTCGTATTCGAGAAGAGCAGCCAGAGCGTCTCGTCGCGCGCGGCAACGCGCTGGGGATCGAGCCGCGCGTCACCGAGCGTCCACACGAGCCCGAGCTTGCCGTGCCGCGCCACGGCGATCTGCGCCGCGGGATAGCGTCCCTCGGCGATGTGCGCCGTGATCAGCTCGCGGAGCCGGCCGAGCGGTTTTGGGTCGAGGCCGATGGCTTCGATACTGGAGGTCGCTAAGGGAAATGTCATAGCGGCAACTCTAGCACGATCGGGAATCGCGTTGCGGCGGCGGCCGACGAGCAGGCCAGCGGGCGGGGTCACGCGACCACGCGGCACGCGTTCGCTGGCCCGCGGCGGCTGGGCTCCATCTGGGCGCGCGACGTCCGTCGACCGCTTGGAGGGAACGGGTCGCGCCGACCCCGCCCGCTAGCCTGCCCGCCGGCCGCCGGTCACCGTCGTTTCGGTCGTGTTCTGCTCGCGGAGCCATGCATCGGCTTGCGCTCTGAGTTCGGCTCGCTCTGTTGGGCTTAGCCCGGCGGGGTCGAAGCGGTAGCGGTTGTGGAGGTCGAGGATCGGGGCGAGCTCTGTTGCGTGAATGCGCTCGATCCAGGCCGAGGGCGGCTCGGCGTTCTGGCGGCCGAGGCCGGCCGCGCGCAGACGCTCCGCGATCAGATAGAACTCGGAGTCCTGGCCCGGGCGCGCGACCGCGACAGCCGGGCGCGTCCTCTCGGCGTCGCGGCCGACACGGCGACGCGAGTAGAGACGCCAGACGAGCAACAGCACCAGCGGGATCAGGAGCCAGGCCGCGTGCCGGCCGATGCCGCCGTCGTCCTCGCTCCAGCGCCAGCGCGCGAGGAGGAACCCGGCCCACGACCAGAAGTCGCGCACCGGCTCCAGAAACGACCCCTCGGTCTGCTCGGCGTCGGCCCAGACCGGAGGCGTCGTGTCCACGTCGCGCCAGCCGCCGTTGACGTACGCGAGGGTCCACGAATGGGCGTGGCGCGCGCGCACGATATAGCGTTGCTCGAGACGGCTCCACTCCTGGACCGAGAAGCCGACCGCGTAGCGCGCCGGCACGCCGGCCGCACGTAGCAGCAAGGTCGTCGCGGTGGCAAAGTACTCGCAATGCCCGGCGCGTGAGTTCAGCAGGAACTCCTCGAGCGCCGACTCCTTGCGCGGCCGCTCGCCCTTCCAGGTCGAATAGTGGAAGTTCCGGCGGAAGTACGCCGCGACGGTCTCGACTTTCTCGGTCGGCGAGTCGCCGGCGAGATTCAGCTCCGCCGCGATCCGGGAGACGATCGCGGCCTCGCGCGGCGGCACGTGCAGATCGGCGTCGATCGGCGGCCCGTCGAGGGGCCCGTCAGGCGCGAACAGCGTCGTGTAGGTGACGAGCCCGAGTCCCTCCTCGACCTTCACCGCCCCGAGCCGGTTCCGGTGGACGCCGACAACCGCGAGGCGATCGATCTCGAAGGCACCGCCCGGCAGCGAGAGCACGCCGCGGCCGTATTTCAAATACGCCGAGACCGTGACCCGCCCGGCTGGGCTCCGGCCGGCCGCGAACTTCCACGTCTCGCCGTCGGCCTCGGGCTGGACGGCGGCGAAGGCGGCGCCCGAGGCGAGCCAGGCCGGCGAGTTGTACACGTCGTAGCTCGCCTCGCGCAGCAGGAACGGCAGATGCAGGCCGTCGCGCGGCTCCACGCGCAGCACCGTGCCCTCGGAGAGCTTCAAGCGGCCCAGATGGCCGATGGCCGTGGTCACCCGAAACGGGTCCGCGTCGCCGCGGACCATGCTGAAGATGTACTCGAACACGGTCTGCTCGACGACCTGGTGGGCCCGATGCAGCGCGACGTGGCCGGCATAACCCGCGACGGCCGCAATCCCGAGCATCGGGACCCACCACAGCGGCGAGAATCGCCGCGAGCGCCACGGCCAGAGCGCCCAGCCCGCGAGGGCGCAGAGCCCCGCGTAGAACTCGAGCGTGCGTCGATTGGCGGCGCTCGCCGCGAGGATGCAGAGCGCGAAGTAGAGATAGCCGGGATCGACGGACCCAGGCCGGGTCTCGGGCGCGCGGGCTGCCTGGCGCCTGAGCGCCCAGAAGAACGCCGTCAGGGGAACCTTGCCGGCGGTGCTGTAGAGCTGGCTGGCGATCAGCGGAAAGAGCAGCAGCGGCAGCCACTGGAACAGGAGGGTCATCGCGCGCGGTCCGTCGGTCGCGCGTGACGTTCCGGTCGTCGAGAAGAGATAGATGCCGCTGACGACGATCAGCAACGTGCACAGATCGGTGAGGCGGTGGAAGTCGGTGGCGGAGAGCTCGAGCCGCCAGGTCAGCGCGCGCGCGGCCTCGACCAGCACCGCCAGCGGGAGCGCGAGGAACAGGAAGCCGGTCTGCCATCCCCAGAAGAGGAGCGCGGCGCCGAGCAGCATCGGGGGCGGCGTCACACGCATGCGAGCCCCTCGGCGATCCGGCCGACTTCCAGGCGCTGCACGTCACCGGGCAGCCGATCGAGCGTGCCGGGCTCGCCGACGACGAGCACGCGTGTGGGCGTGCCGAGCGCCTCCAGCTGGCGGACCAGCTCCTGGCGGGCGTCGTCCCACGCGAGCAGCACGCACACGCAGCCGCTCAGCGAGTCGTGGCGATCGATCACCGCGTGATGGAGCGTGCGAAACGGCTTGTCACGGCACGGCTCGACGCACGCCAGCACTTCCAGGAGCTGCTCGGTGTGGGCGACGCCGCGGCCGGCGGTGAAGCAGTACGCCTCGGGCCCGACGAACATGAGATCGAGGAGCGACTCCTGCGTTGGCATCGAGATCGCCACCGACGCCGCGACCGAGACCGCTTCCTCGAAGATCGGGTCGCCAAGGTGGCTCGTGAACGTGTCGAGGATCAGCGCGTGGCGCACGAAGAACTCGTCGAGGTACTCCTTGACGACCGGCCGGCCGACGCGGGCCCAACTCTTCCAGTGGATGCGGCGCATCGGATCGCCCGCGCGATAGTCGCGGAGCGACACGAACTCCTCGGAGTCGCCCACGGTGGACGCGAGCGCGACGCCGCCCGGCTGATATTTTCTGGTCCCCACCAGCCGGATCTCCGCCATCGGGTATCGCTTCGGCAGGACCAGGAGCGATTGCGGCATCGCGATCGACTTGAGCGCCTGAACCAACCCCCGCGGGTCGGGCCGCGCGATGGTGATCCCCTGGAAGCGCAGGTGGCCGCGACGCAGCGGGGTGACCTCGAGCGTCACCGCGGTCTCGCCGGCGGCGTCCAGCGGTGGCAGCGGCCGGGGGGCGATGACGGCGCCGCGCTTCTGCGAGACGAGCCACGCCCAGCGTGGATAGCCGACCTGCCGGTCGAACCAGTTCCGTCGCTCCTCGCCGGGCTCGCGCGCCGTCACGAATTCCTCGAACGTGGGGCGCGGATCGGTCAGCTCCTCGAGCAGCACGAGGCCATCCTGGCGCCGGCCGGTTTGATTGGTGATCGTCATGCGATACGTCACCGGCACGCCGACCGACGCAAAGCGCGGCAGGATCCGGTGCGCCGTGAACCGCCCGCGGAAGACGAGGCTCGAGGCCGCCGAGAGGACGACGAGGGCCAGCACCAGGGCGAAGACCTGATAGCCTACGGTGCGATTGGTGTCGAGACCGATCACGACCGCGGCACCGAGCACGCCGAGGGCCAGTGAGCCGGCGCGCGTGAACCGGCGGTCGAGCCGGTACTGGAACGCCGAGAACGAGCTGAACCAGCGATACAGGAGCCGCTTCATAATTAATTCATAGGTGCGCCTCGGCCGGCGGGGCCCCAGCCCCGCGACGGCCTTCGGCGCACACAACGCCGACGCCTACGACGGCATCGGGACTTTTGCGAGGATCTCCTCGACGAGACCGGCGGTCGTCACACCGGCGAAGCGCGCCTGAGGCTCGACGACCATGCGATGCGCGATGACGGGCACCGCCATCTCACGGACGTCCTCCGGAATGACGAACTCGCGCCCCTCGGAGAGCGCCAGCGCCTGCCCGGCCTTCATCAGCGCGAGCGAGGCGCGCGGGCTGGCGCCGAGCTGGATCCCGGTCGCGGCGCGCGTCGCGCGCACGACGTCGACCGCATACCGCTTGAGCTCGTCGCTCATGCGGACTCCCGCGGCGCGGCGGCGCACCATCAGCACATCGTCGATCGACACGCACGCCGTCAGGGTGTCGATCGGATGACGCTGCGCCTGCGCCGAGAGGATGGCCACCTCGTCCTCGGGCGCCACGTAGCCGAGGCTCAGCTGCACCGCGAACCGGTCCATCTGCGCCTCGGGCAGCGGATAGGTGCCGCGGAACTCGACCGGGTTCTGGGTGGCGATGACGAAGAACAGCTCGGCGAGCCGGTAGGTGCTCCCCTCGACCGACACTTGACCCTCGGCCATCGCCTCCAGGAGCGCCGACTGGGTGCGCGGCGACGCGCGGTTGATCTCGTCGGCCAGCAGCACGTTGGTGAAGACCGGGCCCTCGTGAAAGTGAAAGGCGTGGTCGCGCTGGTCGAACACGGACACCCCGAGGATGTCCGACGGCAAGAGATCAGGCGTGAACTGGATGCGCTTGAAGCGCCCGCCGATGGATCGCGCGAGCGCCTTCGCCAGGGTGGTCTTGCCGGTGCCGGGGTAGTCCTCGAGCAGCACGTGGCCGCCGCTCGCGAAAGCGGCGAGGAGTCGTCGGATCGCGCCGGACTGGCCGCGCATCACGGTCTCGACGTTCTGGGCGAGCTTGCGGAAGACGTCCGTCGGCTGGAGGCTCATGCCCCAACTCAGCGCTTCCGCCGTAGGCCGTCGATCACGTCGAGCACGCGCAGGATCTCACTGCCGTCGCGGACCATCTCGCGATCGCCGGCCTGGCCCCAGCGGAGCACGCCGTCGCGATCCACGACGAAGGTCGAGCGATACGCGACGTTGCGATCGACGTCGAGCACACCGTACGCGCGGATCGCCGTGCGGTGCACGTCGCTCAGGAGCGGAAACGCGAAGTTCCGCGCCTTGACGAACGCGGCGTGGCAGAACGGGCTGTCACCACTGATGGCGAGCACGGCGGCACCGCGTTTGGTGATCTGGTCGGCGACCCGGCCCAGGTCGCTGAGCTCGGGCGTTCAGATTCCGCCCCAGTCGTAACAGTAGAAGACGAGGACGACGTCCGACTTGCCCATGAAGTCGGCCAGGGACGTCTCGCCGCCCGCGCTCGACGGCAGCGAGAAGCCCGGCGCCGCCTGACCGAAGCGGAGACCGGTCACGAGAGGTCTTGAACCCGTTCGACGCTGACGCGCCTGGTCACGCGAGGCCTCATTTGTGTATCTCCGGTATACCACGTCAGGCACCGAGGCCGGAAAGGCCCGGTGCCTCCGGCCCCGCCGGCGCCAACCTCTCGCGTCTGGGAATTCCTTCGTCGTCTGAAGCGCCTGATTGTTAGCGTGCCCCTCGAAACATGTTCGGGAGGAGGAGCGATGGACGATCCCGGCGGACGATGGATCGAGTTCACGACGCAGGATGGCCGCACCAGCCGCCTGCGGGTCGATCAGATCGACACCGTGACGCGCGCGAACGACGGCGACGCGGGCGTGATCCACACGAGCCTGGGCGAGCTCATCCGGGTGCTCAACGTCACCCACGTCCTCAAGCAGTGGAAGCACCGGCTCCTCTTCATCGTGTCCCGCCAGGCGACCAGCTATCACGGCCGCGCCCCGACGTGGACGCGCGCGTGCGTACGTTCGGCTGGGCGATCGTGCGAGTGAATCGGACCTAGGCGAGCTCGGACCAGAGCGCCCCGAGACGCTGCAGCGCCGCCGGGGGCAGCGGCCCGCGGTTGACCGCCGCCGCGGCGGCCTCGAGATGCTCGAGGCTCGAGTAACCCACGAGGACGGTCGAGACCGCGTCGGAGCTCACCGCCAGACGGATCGACGCCTCGATCAGGTTCTCGACGTGCCCTTCCCGCACGAGCGCGCCGAGCCGCCGCGCCCTCGTCACGTCGGTGCGGTAGTCGGGCGCGGTCGCGATCGGGTCCACCGAGGGCACCGCGACCGGATGGCGCGCCTCGACGCCGCTCAGAGCTCCGGCGGCCAGGACGCGGATGACGATGACGCCCATCCGGCGCTCACGCGTGCGATTGAGGAGCCCGCCGAAATCCTGCGCGGGGAATCCCGACGGCACCGCAAACCCGGCGCTCGGGTTCAACAGGTTGTAGCAGACCTGCGCCGTGTCGATCGTGCCGGAATCGATCGCCTGATGCAGCGCCCGCGTCTCGCCGAGCGCGGTGATCCCGCAGAATCCGACCTTCCCTTGCTGGCGGAGCTTCTGCACGGCGGGCACCACCTCGTTCAGGACGTCGCCGAGGCTCAAGGCACCGGCGCCGCGCGCCGACTCGATCCGGTTGTGAAGCTGGAACAGATCGACGCGCTCCATGGCGAGCCGCTTCAGGCTCTGGTCGAGCGAGCGGGCAACCGCCCCGGGGATGTCGTGCAGATCGTGCGGGTCCAGACGGAATTTCGTGCCGACCTGCACGCGCGCCTTCAGGGCCTTCAGGACCTGCCCGAGATTGCGCTCGGACTCGCCGTCGCCGTACGACGGCGCGGTGTCGAAGTAGTTGACGCCGAGCTCCATCGCCCGCGCGACCGCGCGCTCTCGCTCCGCCGGTGTTCCACGGATGATGAGCCCGCCGACGTTGCCGCAGCCGAACCCGAGCGTCGAGACCGTGAGACCCGTCTTGCCGAGACTCCGAGCTTGCATGCGTGCGCCTCCTGTGCGGACGCGGGCACTATTCGCCGACGCTCTCGCAGTTGTCAAGTCGGGCGCGGTTGGGCGCGGTCGCGGCCCGCGCGGTCTTCGGGTACAGTCGTGGCAGACGCCGGTCGAGCGCGTCGGGAGGACTCCATGGCTCCGTCGTACGTCACCGAGAACAACGAGCAGCGCGCCCGCCTGCGGGCCCTTGTCGACCGCCTGAGCGACGGCGATCTCGCCCGGCCGCTCGACGCCGGCTGGACGGTCGGCGCCGCTCTCGCCCACCTGGCCTTCTGGGACCAGCGCACGCTGATCCTGATCGAGCGCTGGGAGAAGGAGGGGCCGCACACGCCTCCGCGATCCATCGACGCCAAGGACGTCGACTGGATCAACGACTCGGCCAAGGCACTCTGCCTGGCGCTACCGCCGCGCGCGGCGGCGCGTCTGGCGGTGACCACTGCGGACGCCGTCGATCGGCGAGTCGAAGCGCTGTCGGCCGAGCTCGTCGCCGCGAACGCGGCGGCGGGGACGCCGCTCAACCTGTTCCGGGCCGAGCACCGGCGAGAGCATCTCGACGAGATCGAGCACGCGTTCGGTCAGACCCGGGCGCGCTAGGGGGACAAACGAGAGGAGCGGCCTTCGCTCCTCCCGATCAGAACCGGACGGAGATCCCGTACAGGACGTCGTGCCCGGTGAGCTCGGTCTCCGATCGGTCGTGCGAGAGGCTATCCCGGCCGAATTGCAGGAATCGGTAGCCGCTGTACAGCTCGGCGTTTCGTGTCAATCGCCACGAGAGCCCCGCGCCCCAGGTGAGACCGACCGCGAGCGGGCCTTCGCCCCTCGCGCCCGGCTGGCCCGGACGTGACACTCCTTCTGCGCCGGGCACCAAGAGGGTTGGCCCGAACGACAAGTACGGCGCCAGCGCCCCCAGCCCAGCTGAGGTGGAGGGCAGCGGCCATCGCAGCTTCAGATCGAACGAGACGGCTGTGCCGAGCAGATCCGAATCGAGGAGCCGATACGGCCCGCCGGTGAGCACGGGATCCTCGGTCGCGATCACCGGCCTGGTCCCGGGGGTTGAAACGCGGAATCGCAAGGTATCGACCCCGAGCGAGAACGGCTGAGACGGGTCGAGCCAGCGCTCGACCTCAGGCCCCTCGGCCCGGCCCGCATCGGGGCTCATCGCGAGCACGAACGAGCTCAGGACCAGCACCAGCGACCAGCGACGGAGTCTCACCACAGTGCAGTAATCGTACCAGGCCATCGAACCGCGCGCGAGAAGTCCCAAACCGCCCTTATACGGAAGCCTGCTTCTCGAACACCAGCGGCTGATCCCGATCGTGACGCCCCTCGCGGAAGAGCTCCGGCGCGTTCGGCAGCTCGTAATAGATCTCGAGGTAGTTCCCGTCGGGATCGTGAAAGTAGATGCTCTTCTGGCTCACGTGGTCGACGGCGCGGACGATCGGGATCCCGTTCTCTTGCAGGGTGAAATAGGCATCCGCGAGCGCCGCCTCGCTGCCCACGTGGAAGGCGACGTGATGGACGCCCACGCCATCCGCCACCGGGCGCGGCGCGATGTCGGGATTCTGAACCGGGAAGAGGTCCACGGTGTGACCGTGCCCCTCGAGCGCCATGAAGACGCCCCCGTGCTCGGGATCTTCCTCGACGACCTTGAGCCCGAGGATCGTCGAGTAAAAGGCCCGCGACCGCTCCACGTCGCTCACGCGCAACAGCACATGGCCGATCCCGTTGAGTCGAATCATCGTCGCCCCTCCTTCTCGCCCTCTTTCCTGGGGATTCCCCTACCCTAGCCCGGCGCCTCGGCCTTGAGGCTAGCGGGGTGGTTGGCCGAGGTCAAGCGGGCGATTCCTGGCGCTCGATTCCCGGCGCATGAGCCAGAGCGCTCCGATCTGCAAGATCAGCGCGGTCGCGATGGCGGCGGCGAATGCCTGCGCGATGCCGGCGCGCTCGATCGAGAGCGCCAGAACGAAGAAAAAGCCGGCAAAGGCGAACAGCCCGAGCAACAATCCCCGCAGCACGCGAATCGCGGGGCCGGGCCCATCGAGATGATGCGCGAACCCCGCCAGGATTGCTCCATAGAGAGGATAGGTCGCCAGAATCCCCGTGAGTGATGGGCCGAGCGTCGTGGCAAGCCCCGTCAGCAGCAGCACGATCGCGGTCGTGACGATGAGCCTGGCCGGGATGTCCCAGGGTGGCGGCGCGACGGGGCGAGTGGCGCCCGAGTCCCTCGGCATGAAGCAGAGCGCCACGACGAGAGTGCCGATCACGAGCGCCAGCAGCGGCACGAGCCTCAAGGTCGAGCCCTGCAGGAGGATCGTGGCCGCGGCGAACGCGAGACTTCCTCCGAGCAGCGCCATCGTCCAGTGGCGGCGCCGCGCGAGGCGTCCGTAGAGGACGCAGAACGCCGCTTGCGCGGCGGCGCCGGTCATCGAGCCGACGGCCGCGCCGGCCGCGAACGACAGGCCGTGATCGAGGGCCAGGAAGAAGGCGACCGGACCCGACGTGAGCGGGAACCCGACGAGCCAGCCGCTGACTCCCGGTCCCCAGCGACGCCCGGCCATGCTGACCGCGCCGATCAGCGTGGGGGTGAGCACGAGCTTGAGCGCTAGACCGTCCACGTCTGCCGAGCGTATCGCGACCTGGCGGCTGACGGGTAGCCGGAAGCGAGCGAAGTGCTAGAGGAACTTGGGCGTCGACTGTGCGCCGGGCACCGTGAAGTAGAACGTCGCGCCGCGCCCTTCTTCGGATTCGCACCCGACGTGACCGCCGATCTGCTCGACGATCAGCCGAACCAGATAGAGGCCGAGGCCGGTCCCATCGGTCTCGAGTGGAGCCACGTTGTCGGCCCGGTAGAACTTCTCGAACAGGTGGCGCTGACTTTCCTTGGGAATTCCGATTCCCGTGTCCTGGATCTGCCAGCGGACCACGTCCCGTTCGCGCGCCAGCCGCACGCTGATGTCGCCCCCGCTCGGCGAGTACTTGACCGCGTTCGAGGCGAGGTTGAGCACGACCTGGCGCAGGAGCTGCGGATCGGCGAACACCTCCAGCATGTCGCTGGACGACTCCAGCGCCAGCCGGTGGCCCTTCTCGTCCATCTGCAGTTTCAGATCGCCCAGGACGGTCCGGGTCAGCTCGACCAGATCGACGAGCTGCGGCGTCGCCTTCATGCGGCCGCTTTCGAGCCGCGAGATGTCGAGCAGATCGTTGACGAGCTGGATGAGCCGCTGGGAGGCGCCGAGCGCGTCCTTCATGTAGCTGGTCGCGGTCTCCGGCACGTCCGCCTCCTGCATCGCCAGCTCCAGCATCCACTTGATGCCCGAGAGCGGCGTGCGGAGCTGATGGGTCGCGAACGAGACGAAGTCGCTCTTCAGCTGTGCGATCTCGCGCTCCTGCGTGACGTCGTGCAGCGTGATCGTCAAGCCCGTCGTTCGGCCGGCCGCGTCGCGCGTGGCTCGCGCCTCCCAGTGCAGGATGCGGTTGAAATCCGGCACGTCGAGATCGCCGCTGGCTCCCTCGGCCGGCGCCACACCGAGGCCGCCGGCGCACGCGAGCAGAAGGTTTTCGGTCGAGAGCGCCGAGCATCCGCGACGCAGCACGCTGCCGAGGTCGCTACCGACCAGCGAGGTCCCCGAACAGCCGAGCAGCTCCCCGGCGTGATGGTTCGCCGCCTGGACGCGGCCGTCGGGGCCCACGAAGAGCACGCCGTCAGAGGTCGATTCGAGGATCTGCGTGAGCTGGATCCGCTGGGTCTGCGACTCGGCGTAGAGGCTGGCGTTCTGGAGGGCGATGGCGGCCTGGTCTGCGAAGGCCTGCAGCAGCACGACCTCGTCGCGCGTGAACTCGCGCGTCGAGGCGTCGCCGAGCGAGAGCACGCCGATCGTCCGGGCGTTGACGGCCACCGGCACGCAGAGGACCGCGCGATCGCCGGTGGTCCGCAGGCGAACCCGTTGCTCCTCGGGCACGATCAGCTCGGGCTCCGCCAGGAGGTCCCTCGTCCACACCGGACGGCCCTCGTTGACCGCTCGTCCCGCCATCGAGGCGCCGGCCGGCAACCGGTCTCCGAGCCGAAATCCCTGACGCGCCCGGCCGTTGATGCCGACGGCGACGAGCGAGCTGTCGGGCTGGCGCAGCCAGAGCACGGAGGACTGCACGGCGAACAGTGCCAGGATCGGCTGAACGACCCGATCGGCGACCTGGCCCACGTCGAGGTCTTCCGTCAAGGTCCGCGCGACCCGGGCCAGCTCCTCGGCTTCACGCTGCCGCCGCGCCAGGTCGCGCGTGGCGTCGCGGATCCGCTCCTCG
>WNGJ01002282.1_pt1 | contig 34047 bp, 31 predicted proteins | sample 5400611 | NCBI WGS metagenome assembly WNGJ01 (sample SAMN13153375, study PRJNA577476) | soil metagenome | isolation source: 40 cm soil or saprolite under Garry oak tree replicate 1 | place: USA:California | collected 2016-06-15
GGACGGTCGGACTGTCGGACGGTCTAAGGCTTTCTCCCCAATTGTCGGCAACCGCTCTCGCGGTTTCTTCGAACGTGACGGGTCGTCCCAGAACATCGGAGAGCGTCGTGGCTCCCGTGCCTCCGGGCACGGTTTCCTGCGATCCGCTCAGGAGGATCGAACCGTGTTGCAAGAAGGCATCACCCCGCCGCACCTGGGCCGAGCCGACGAGCTTCCGTCCCTTCACGAGGATCTCTCCGCCGACTGCGGATGTAAAGCAGGAGGGCGGACGGGCTGACGTGGCGACGGCTCGACGAACCGGTGCGAGGACGGTGTCGGCACCGAGTGATCGTAGCGCCGTCGCGATGCGCGTGTGAATCTCGCAGTAGGCGTTTCGCAGGGACCCGAATAGCGCGATGGGCGCCGCGACCGCGTACGTCACCTCATGCTCGTGCCAGACGGCCTGTCCGCCCGTGGGTCGCCGTACCACGGGCACGCCCGTGATGACGGCCGGTTGATTGCGACCGATCGAGAGTGTTGGCGGATCCCAACGATACAGTCGAAGAAATGCGCTACCAGACTGTACGGACTCCGCGAGCAGCAATTCGTCGATGGTCATGTTCGCGATGCCTGAACGTCCCTGAGGATCGACGATCAGGTTCCACAGCCCGTCCGGCCGACCGGCCGTCCGAGCGTCAGACAGTCGCGTACGCCTCCACCGGCGGGCACGTGCAGACCAGGTTGCGATCGCCGAATGCGGCATCGATCCGGCCGACGGGCGGCCAGACCTTGTGCTCGCGCGTGGCAGCGGTCGGGAAGCCGGCGCGCTCGCGGGCGTACGGGCGGTCCCACGTGTCGACCAGCAGGTCGGCGAGCGGATGCGGCGCGTTTTTCAGCAGGTTGCTGTCGCGATCGGCTTCGCCGTTCTCGATCTCGCGAATCTCGCCGCGGATCGCGATCAGCGCGTCGATGAAGCGATCCAGCTCGACCTTCGGCTCGCTCTCGGTCGGCTCGATCATCAGCGTGCCCGCGACCGGGAACGAGACGGTCGGCGGGTGGAACCCGTAGTCGATCAGGCGCTTGGCAATGTCTTCGACGTCCACACCCCCCGACGCCTTGAAGGGGCGTGTGTCGATGATGCATTCGTGCGCTATGAGGCCATGCTGGCCCGCGTACAGCAAGGTGTAGTGCCCCCCCTCCTCGAGGCGTTTCGCGATGTAGTTCGCGTTGAGGATCGCGACCTTGGTCGCGAGGGGGAGACCATCCCGGCCCATCATAGCGATGTAGGCCCACGAGATCGGCAGGATGGAGGGGCTCCCCCACGGTCCGGAGGAGACGGTGCCCGCGCTCTCGGCGAGGGGAACGCCGACATCGATGATCGGATGTGTGGGCAGATGCGCCACCAGATGCTCGGCGACACCGATCGGTCCCATGCCGGGGCCGCCGCCGCCATGCGGGATGCAGAACGTCTTGTGGAGATTGAGATGGCAGACGTCGGCGCCGATGTCACCGGGGCGGCAAAGCCCCACCTGCGCGTTCATGTTGGCCCCGTCCATGTAGACCTGCCCGCCGTACTGGTGGACGATCTGGCAGATCTTCTTAATGGACGCCTCGAACACGCCGTGCGTCGACGGATACGTTACCATCAGCGCGCCGAGCGTTTCACGGTACTCCTTCACCTTGGCCTCGAGATCCGCGACGTCGATGTTGCCCCGCGCATCGGTCTTGACCACGACGACCTGCATGCCCGCCATCACGGCGCTCGCCGGATTCGTGCCGTGCGCCGACTGCGGAATGAGGCACGTGGTCCGATGCGCCTCGCCACGGTGCTTGTGATACGCGCGAATCACCAGGAGTCCCGCGAACTCCCCCTGTGAGCCGGCATTGGGTTGCAGCGACACCTGCGCGAACCCCGTGATCTCGGCGAGCCACTCTTCGAGCTGGCGGAACAGCTTCGCATATCCTTGCGCCTGCGCGCGCGGCGCGAACGGATGCAGGCGGTTGAACCCGCGCCAGGTGATCGGGATCATCTCGGTCGTGGCATTGAGCTTCATCGTGCACGAGCCGAGCGGGATCATCGCCGCCGTCAACGAGAGATCGCGATCCTCGAGCTTCTTGAGGTAGCGCAGCATCTCGGTCTCGGAGTGATGCGTGTTGAAGACCGGATGGGTGCAAAACGGCGTGGTGCGGGACAACGATTCGGGAATGGTTGAATCGGTGTGTAGGAGCGCAGCACGCTGCGCCCCTACATCGCGGCCGATCGGGCCGGCGAATGCGGCGATCACGTCCCCGATGTCATCGTCGGTCACCGTTTCATCGAGCGCGAGCCCGATGCGCGTCTGTGACAAGATGCGGAGGTTGATCTGCTTGACGCGCGCGGCATCGATGATGCGCGGCAGCACCTCCTGAGGGACGTCGATCGCCAGGGTGTCGAAGTAATGCGGATAGGCGATGCTGTAGCCCAGCTTTTCGAGTGCCGCGGCGAGCGAGGTCGCGTACCGATGCACGCGCCGGGCGATGCGGAGCAGTCCTTCCGGGCCGTGATAGACGGCGTACATCGCCGCGACGACCGCGAGCAGGACCTGGGCGGTGCAGACGTTGCTCGTCGCCTTTTCGCGACGGATGTGCTGCTCGCGCGTCTGCAGCGCCATGCGCAGCCCGGTCCGACCGGCGCGGTCTTTGGACACACCGATGATGCGGCCGGGCAGGTGGCGCTTGTACTCGTCGCGGGTCGCAAAAAAGGCGGCATGTGGGCCGCCGTAGCCGAGGGGCACGCCGAAGCGCTGCGAATTGCCGACGGCGATGTCGGCTCCCCATTCGCCGGGCGGCGCGAGCAGCGTCAGCGCCAGGAGATCAGTCGCGACGGTCACAAGCGCGCCCCCCCCGGTGGCGTGCGCCGCCGCGCAGACCGTGCGATAGTCGCGGATCGCGCCATCGGTTGTGGGATACTGGAGCAGCGCGCCGATGACGTTGCCCCCCCCCTGGAACTCGAAGCTGTCGGGATCGCCGACCACGATCTCGATGCCGCGCGCGGCCGCGCGCGTGCGAACGACCGCGATCGTCTGCGGGTGACAGCTTGCGTCCACCAGGTACACCAGCTTCCCCTCGTGCTTCGACACGGCCTCGGTCAAGTGCATCGCTTCCGCGGCGGCGGTGCCCTCGTCGAGCAATGAGGCGTTCGCGATTTCGAGTCCCGTCAGATCCGCGACCATCGTCTGGAAGTTCAGGAGCGCCTCGAGCCGCCCCTGCGCGATCTCGGCCTGATAGGGGGTGTACGCCGTATACCAGCCGGGGTTCTCCAGGACATTTCGCTGGATCACGGTGGGCGTGATGCAGTCGTGGTAGCCCATGCCGAGGTATGACCGATAGACCTGGTTCTGTGCCGCGAACAGCCGGAGCTCCTCGAGCGTTTCCTGCTCGGTCTTGGCCGGAGGAACGCCCAGCGGCTCGCGCAACCGAATGTCGGCCGGCACGACGGCGTCGATGAACGCGTCGAGCGACTCGTAACCGAGGGCGCCGAGCATCGCCGCCTGGTCCTCGGCCGATGGGCCGATGTGCCGGTCCTGAAACAGATCGCGATCTTTATTCATCGTTACGCAAGAGTGTAGGACTCCCCGGGCTTCAGAATCGTGACGGCAGCGGTGCTCCCCACGCGCCGCCGGAACTCCTGTGGATCCGCTTTGATGATATCCCAGGTGTTGTAGTGCATCGGGATAACGTTTTTGGGTTTCACGAACTCCACCGCCCGGGCGGCATCTTCGATCCCCATCGTGAAATTGTCGCCGATCGGCACGAGCATCAGATCGATGCGACCCGCCAGGAGTTGCATCTCGAGTGTCAGCGCTGTGTCGCCGGTATGATAAACGGTTCTGCCCCCGATCGTCACGACGATCCCGGCGGGATTGGTGGTGTACCGGCCCGTCTTATCGCCTTCCACCCGACCGCCGTGAAACGCGGGGACGAGCTTCACTTTTCCGAACGGAAACTCGTGCGCCCCGCCGATGTGCATCCCATGAGTGGTGGCGCCCTGATCGGAACAGAATTGCGCCAGCTCGTACGTCGCGACGATGGTCGCCTTGTGCTTTTGGGACAGCGCGACCGCGTCACCGAGGTGGTCGCCGTGGCCGTGGGACAGCAGGATACCGTCGAGCTGGGGCAGTTTATCCGGCCCGATGACGGCCGCCGGATTGCCGGTGAGGAATGGATCGATGATGAGGCGCTTGCCGTCCCGCTCTAAGAGAAAGCAGGCGTGTCCGTGGAACGTGGCTTTCACTCTCCAACATGCTTCGCGTACGCGTCAGCGCGGAGCAGCCCCTCCAATTCTTTCGGGTCCTTGAGCTTGACCTTGACCATCCATCCCTTGCCGTACGGATCGCGGTTCACGAGGGCGGGGTCCTGCTCGAGCGCCTTGTTGACTTCCACAACCATCCCGGCTACGGGCGTGTACAGCTCCGACACGGCCTTAACGGCCTCGATCGTTCCGAAAACGTCGCGCTGTTTGAATGCGGCGGTAGCCTTGGGCAGCTCGACGAACACGACATCCCCCAGCTCGCCCTGGGCGTAGTCGGTGACTCCGACCTCCACGACTTGCGGGTCATCGCTCGGCCGCACCCACTCGTGGTCTTTGGTGTAGCGGAGGTCTTTCGGAATGCTGGACATGGGACGGGAGCCTACAACAGGTCCGCTCGGGGCGCCAGTCCTGCGCCGTCCTCTTCACTCAGAGCCACGCGATCATGACCCCACGGCCGTAAGTCGAGTCGCACCGCGATGGGATCAGGATCGGGCGAGAGATGATAGAGCCGGCACGGGCGCGGCGGTACCGCCGCTTCCCAGGCCATCCGGGCCCCGTCTCCGGCCTCAGCCGTCGCGACGATCGATAGCGGCGTAATGGTCTTCAAGATTTTGCCGAGGGATTTCACGGTCGCGTACTCGATGCGCATACCGGCGTCCGTGTAGCGGCGCTCGATGGCTTTGAGAACCGGCGCCGCCGCGTCCTTCGCTCCCAGAGTGCAGAGCACCAGGGTCTGGTCGGGCGCCTCATTGCGGACGCCGGCCCGCGCCGCTTGCTGGCGCAGCGCACCAAATACGCGCTGCGCCTTTTTCTCGAGCTCAGCCAACGTGCCGTCATTCTCGATGACATACCGGCTCAGCGGTCGTTTGCGCTCCGCGGGCATCTGTGCGGCGATCATCCGATCGGCCTCCTCGTTGGAGAGTCCACGCAAGGTTCGCAGGCGCGTAAGTCGGAGCGATCCCGGAGCGTCGACCAGGACGACCGGGTCGAACTGTGCCGGATCCAAGACCTCGAACAGCAGTGGAATGTCGTTGATGACGATGGCGTCGCCGCGCTCGGCGGCGGCCCGCTGCAGCTCGAGGCGCCGCTGCTGCACAGCGGGATGGACGATGGCGTTGAGCGCGGCCAGGGCGGCGTCATCGCCCATGACCTTGGCGCGCAGCGCCGCACGATCCAGGCTGCCGCCCTGGGCGACCACATCGGCGCCAAAGCGGCGCGCAATCGCTGCGAGTACCGCGCTGCCCGGCGCCTGCGCCTCGCGCGCGAGCGCGTCGGCGTCGATCACGGTCGCGCCCCATTTCCTGAACAACTCCACGACGGTGGACTTGCCGGAGGCGATGTTGCCTGTGAGGCCGACGTTTAACACGGAGTCAGGAGCTCGGAGCCAGGAGCCGGGGCTGCAATCCAAGATCCTGACTCCCGGCTCCAAGGTCCTTTAGAGAAGTGCAGTCTGATCCTCATCCTGCCTCGGCACTCGATGGCAATGTCTGCACCGCGCCTCATAGCTCTCGCGTCCACCAACCATGATGATAGGACTGTCCCACAGCGCCGGCTTGCCGTTCACCAAGCGTTGATTCCGGGTCGCCGGGCCGCCGCATACAACGCAGATCGCCTGGAACTTGTCCACCACCTCGGCGATGCACATGAGCGTCGGCATCGGACCGAAGGGCATCCCGCGGAAATCGACGTCGGTACCCGCGAGAATGACGCGGACCCCCTTGTCGGCGAGGTGGTTTGCGATATCGACGATCCCGTCATCCAGGAACTGGGCTTCGTCGACCGCGACCACCTCGGTAGTGTCGCGTAGCCGCCGCGCGATCTCCTCGGCTGAGTCGACGGGCTCGGCTTCGACGGTCACGCCGTCGTGAGACGAGACGGAGAAGAGGCCGGCGTAGCGCGCATCTAGGTGGGACTTAAAGACTTGCACTTGTTTGCGGGCGATGACGGCGCGCCGCACCCGGCGGATCAACTCTTCGGATTTGCCGCTGAACATCACCCCGGAGATGACTTCAATCCATCCCGGACGGGTGGGTTGTTGGAACATGGGCCCTCACGTTACGCGGGGGAGGAGGGACGGGGGAGGGAGGGTCGAGAAAGTCCAGTAAACTTGCGGATTTTTGGGGGATATCCCATAGTTCTTCAGTGTTCATGCGGGTTTTCGCGCCCCCCCTTCAAGGAGATCGCTGTGAACAAGGCTGAACTCACCTCCGCTCTGGCCATGCGCACGAAGATGTCGAAGGCCGATGCCACCCGCACCGTTGAAGCGTTGTTCGATGACAAGGGCATCATTGCTAGCGAGCTGAAGAAGGGCTCCAAGGTGCAGATCACCGGGTTCGGCAATTTCGAAGCCCGCAAGCGTGCCGCGAGGATGGGTCGCAACCCGAAGACCGGCGGCGTCATTCAGATCAAAGCGTCGATCGCACCGGCGTTCCGCGCGGGGAAGCAGCTGAAGCTCGCGGTGAACGGAAAGAAGTAGCCGGCACTATCCCCGATCAGGCCGTGCGGTGACTCTCCGTCCGCGAATCGCGACGCCCGAGAGACGCTGCACGGCCTGATCCATGACGGGAGGTGCGACATCGACGAGCGAAAACGTGTCGCGCACGTCGATCTTTCCGATCTGTCCTTTCTGCAGTCCCGCCTCTTTGATCAGAGCCCCGACGAGATCCTTGGCACTCGCCCGATCTTTTCGTCCAACGGAGACGAATAGCCTGCTCCAGCCGGCCGGCTCAGCCGGCATGGCGGGCTCATTGGCCGCGGACGCCTGGCGGCTCAGCGCGAGCAATGCAGCCGCCACCATGGCCGGCGCGTGCTCCTCGAACAGCGGTGCGAGCACGGCTAGCTCCGCATCGACATCGCCCTGCCGGAGGCGTGCCGCGATCTGTGCGCGCAATTGGGCGCTGCGATCCTGCGCGCGGTCGGCGGGTGAGGGCAGCACGAGCGGCGTCAGCGTCGCGATGGACCGGAGATAGGGCAGTTGCGAAGCGAGTGCCAGGACCGTGGGCGGTGCGATGGCCGCAAGCTGTCGCAGCTCGTCTCGTGTCGGGAGGACCGCCGCGAGGACAGCGTCTGGAGTTTCCGCAGCGGGGGGGGCCTCGACCGGGCCACCCGACCAAATGTAGGGTCGCACCGAGCGCAGCGCATCGAGCACGTCCCGAACGCGTCTCCGTCCGGCCGCGACGATCGCGTAGCGCGCCGCCGTCACCGGTCCTAGGGGTTGCCCGACGTCGTCGAGCGGCAGGTTGCCAATGATTTCCGGCCTCCGCGCGTGCCGCTCGAGGAAGGGATCGAGTGCGGTGGGATTCCAGCTCAAGATGACGCGACGGGCGTGCGGCGCTTCCGCGAGCAGTGTATCGAGCTCGGTGGCGAAGCTTTCGGGCCATGCGACGACGATCGTGGTGACGGTCTCGAGCTTGAGCGCGGCGCGCGTGACCAGTGCAGCGAGGTCGGAGTAAGCGCCGGCGAGCACGCCGACGCGCCCTTCCTTCAGGAGGGCGGTGGTGCGGCCGAGACCCGTGACGGCGTGGACGCGCTGCTCGGGTGGGGCCCCCTCGGCCCAGAGAACCGCCTGCTCATAATCCGCACAGACGACAATTGCGTGGGTCTCTCCCTCGCCGATCAGTTCCCAGGCCTTGCCTGCCCGTTCCACGGCAGGCGGAGTCACCAGCACGACGTGCCGCACACGAGCCTCGATTGTCAAAGGGTGCTACTTTGAGAGCCGGTGAAAGCTAACCGGCCGCTGCTCCTTCTTCTATTGGCAGCTTCTCTCACTGCCCAGGAGCGCCGTCCTCGGGCTCGAGACATTGGCATCACCGTCGGATCCTTTCCTCCCGGTCCCCTCAACGCGATCACCGATGTCCCGGGCGTGCGCGTCGGCCAGACAACGATTTTTGGCGGCGACTCGATCAACACGGGCATTACCGCGATCCTGCCGCACGGCGGCAATCCATTTCGCGAGAAGGTTCCCGCGGCGATCGTGGTCGGCAACGGATTCGGGAAGCTCGCCGGCTCGACCCAGGTGAATGAGCTCGGCGAGCTCGAATCGCCGATTGTGCTGACGTGTACGCTCTGCGTCCCACGCGCCGCCGACGCGGTGCTCACCTGGCTCCTCGCGCTCCCCGGCAATGAGGACGTGCGCTCGGCCAATCCCGTCGTCGGCGAAACAAATGACGGCTTCTTGAACAACATCCGTGCGCGGCCCATCACAGAAGCGGACGTGCTGAGTGCCATTCGGAGCGCGTCCGAAGGTCCGGTCGCCGAAGGCGCGGTCGGTGCAGGCCGGGGGACCGTCGCGTTCGGGTGGAAAGGCGGAATTGGGACGTCGAGCCGCAAGCTGCCTACGCAATTCGGGGGGTGGACCGTCGGTCTCGCGCGCACCGGCAGCTCGATGAGCAACGGCAGCGGCGACTACGTGATCGCCTTCTCGACGGTGCGTCCTCGACCACCTTCCACCAACCTCGACCGTCTTACAGACACGGTCGTCATCGTCCGCAACGATATCATGTCCGGTCTCTTCCAGGCGACAATCGACGCAACGGAGGAAGCGATTTACAATTCCTTGTTGCGCGCCGAGACGGTGCGGGGCTATCGTGGCGTTGTGCGTGCCCTTCCCGTCGACTCCACGATGATGATCCTCAGACGCCATGGAGCCATTCCGCGATGACCGAGGGTCTTTCCCCGAATCTCCAGCACCTCGAGACGTCCGCGACCATCGCCATTTCCGCTGAAGCGAGGCGTCGCAAGGCTGCTGGGGAGGATGTCATCGATCTGGGTGCGGGGGAGCCCGATTTTCCGACCCCGCCGATCCCCGCCGACGCGGGCATTCGGGCGATCAAGGACGGCAAGACGCATTACTCGGCGAATGAGGGGATTCTCGAGCTGCGCGCCGCCGCCGCTACGCATCTCTCGCTGCTCTCGGGCGGTCGTCCCGTCAATGCCGACCACATCGTCGTCTCGAACGGATCCAAGCAGTCGCTGTTCAACGCCTGCTTTACGCTGTTCGGCCCTGGCGATGTCGTCGCGATCCCCGCGCCCGCGTGGGTGTCGTATCCGCAGATCGTGCACCTGGCGCGCGCGCGGCCCGTGATGATCGCCGGCGATCCGGAGTGGAGTCTCAAGGCGAGCGTGAAGGACCTGGAGCGCATGTTACCGGGCGCCACGGGGCTGATTCTCTGCTCTCCCTGTAACCCGACCGGCGCCGTGTACACGCACGCGGAAATCCGCGCGATCGCGCAGTGGGCGAAGGAACGGAAAGTGTGGGTGATCGCCGACGAGATCTATCGTCGGATTCACTACGGCACCGGGCCGGCGCCGTCCTTTCTCGATCTGCCCGACGATCTGCTCGAGCGCGTTGTGCTCATCACCGGCGTGAGCAAGACCTACGCGATGACCGGGTGGCGCATCGGGTTCGCACTCGCGCCCGCCAAAGTCGCTAAGACGATGGCCGCACTGCAGTCGCATACGACGACCGGCGCGAATCACCCCGCGCAATTTGCCGCCGCGGCCGCGCTCGGCGACGAGCGTGTGGAGCAGGACGTGAATCGCATGGTCGGCGAATTTCGTAAGCGCCGCGATCTGGTCGTGTCGCGCTTTCGGCAGGACTTGCCCGGCGTTGAGTTCGTCGATCCGCTGGGCGCCTTCTACTTCTTCTTCAGAGTGGATTCATTCGGGAAGATCGCGGGCACGGATTTCTGCACTCGACTGATCACTCAGACCGGTGTCGCGCTGGTCCCCGGTGCCGCGTTTGGGGATGATCGGTGGGTTCGTCTGTCGTATGCTGCGGCGACCGACTCGATCAAACAAGCGCTTGATCGAATCGTGAACTTCGCGAGAAAGCTGGGCGATTAGGGGACGGGGGACGGGGAACGTGGGACGGGTCCTGCGACGAAATGGTCCTGCTCGCGTGTGTGAGATGACGATCGCCTATGCTCTACCGACGATTCTCCGGTGTGAGAAAGCTCGACTCTTTAGAAGCGTGGAACTGCGGTCGACAGGTTTCGCGCTCGGCTTACAGACTGACGCTGCAGCCGCCCCTTTCTCGTCATTTTGGCCTTTCCGACCAAATCCGTCGCGCCTCCGCGTCAATTCCCGCGAACATTGCTGAGGGATATGCGATGGGAACGACGCCTCAATTCATCAAATTCCTCCGTATCGCACTTGGCTCGGCGACTGAACTTGCTACTCACCTCGAGCTTGCGAAGGATCTTGAGCTGGGAGCTCGTGACCAGCTGGATGAAGCCCTACGACTGTGTAATAGGGAGATTGGATTGCTCATCGGCTTGGTATTCAGCTTGGGACGCCGTCAGCGAGCATCCCGTCCCTCGTCCCCCGTCCCCCCTCCCCGTTAGATCTTAGATGGTCGATGTGACAGCACCTCGACTCCATTCGACGTCATCATGCAGTCGTCTTCAATCCGCACACCAAACTTGCCCAACTGATAGATCCCCGGCTCGTCGGTAAACACGATCCCGGCTTCGAGCCGCATCGTGTTGCCCTCCACCATGTACGGCGGCTCATGACCGTCCATCCCCATTCCGTGCCCCAGCCGGTGGGTGAAGTATTGGCCATAACCGGCATCGCGGATCACTTTGCGCGCGGCGCGGTCGACCTCCTGGCATTGCGTCACGCCGGGCTTCGCGTTCTCGATCGCCGCCGTCTGCGCGTCGTGCACGATGTTGTAGACCTTCTTGAACTCGTCCGACGGCGCGTCGCCGAACCAGATCGTGCGCGTGATATCGGACGTGTACCCTTCGACGCGCGAACCCGCATCGATCAGCACCACCGTTTCGCGCGTCAACTGACCCGCCGATGGACCGCCGTGGGGCAGCGCGCTCGACGGACCGAACTGCACCAGCCCACCGCCCGGTGAGCTGCGACTCGCCATCTCGCGCGACAAGAGCTGCGCGACATCGCGCTCGGTCATGCCCGCCGCGAGCTGCGTGAACGTCGCGGCGATCGAGGCTTCCGTCGCGGCAATCGCCTGGCGGATCAGCGCGATTTCCTCGGCGCTCTTGATGATCCGCAGCCGCTCGGTGACAGCGCTGCCGTCGCGCGGGATCCAGCCCCGGAGCTTAGTCGTCAGACGCACATAGCTCTGATAGGAGGTCGTGGGCTCGACGGCCACTTCACCGGCGCGTCCACCCGGCTTCATTTGCTGCGCGGCCTTCGCCACGACCAGCCAGGGATCCTGCTGCTCCTCCCAGCCGCGCGCGTCGCTGATCGTCGTGTTGCGCTTGATGCGTTCGACTTCGAACGACGGGCAGACGACGACCGGCGTTCCGTTCGCAGGGATCATGAGCAGGATGAGCCGTTCGCTGCGCCCCGGGTTGTAGCTGGTGAAATACTGAAAATTCGTGCTCGGCTCGACGACGAGCAGATCGAGCTTGCGAGTCTTGAGCTCATCTTGAGCCCGTGAGATGCGGTTCGCGAAGACCTGCGCGCCAAGCGTGGGCGACTGATTGCCGATTGCCGATTGCGGATTGCGGATTTGCCCGTTGGAAATCGATTGCGCGTCAATCCGCAATCCAACAAGAACTCGCGCCGTTCCATGGTGCAGCTATATTACGCGAGCCTCGCACGCGTAGGAAGGCGCAATCACGGCATGCACTTCGAAGCACGCATCGAGCCGCTCGAGGGCAAACTTCCCAAGGTGTCGTACCGCTGGGATCCGGAGACCGACATCCTCACCGTTGCCTGCAAGGGTGTCCCGAAAGGGAACGGGATGAACGGCACCGTGGATCTCGAGGGCGGGGACGGCTCCTTTGTCGTGATCGACGTGGCCGGCGGCGCCATGCGCGGCGTCGACGTCGTGACGTGGCCCGATGATGTTCGGACCGTCGCGTCGCTCGCACCGCCGGAGCCGTCGAAGAAGGGACAGGTTACGTTCCCGGGCCGCCGCTCGCAGCCCGGCGTTGCGGCGGTCGAGCTCGATACGGCGCTCACGGTCGACAAGAATCAAACCGAGTCGGTCTTTCACATTCGCGTCGGCCGCCAGCGTCCCGCCACGATCGTACGGGTCGCCGATCACATGCTGGTCGAAATCGACAAACAGTCGCGCCTCGCGGGCCTCTGGCTGCTCGAGGTCCCACCCTTCCCGAACGTCGAAGCCACGGCGTAGTGGACGAGAGATTCGAGCGCTACGTCACCGAGCTGTTCGCCGCTGAAGATCCGATTCTCTCCAAAATCCGCGCGCGTCATACGGCCGAAAACCTGCCGGCGATCAACGTCTCGCCCGAAGAAGGCAAGTTGCTCCATCTGCTGCTGCTGATAATTCAGGCGAAACGCGTGCTGGAGATCGGCGCGCTCGGCGGGTACAGCGGCGTGTGGCTGGCACGCGCGCTGCCACCCGGCGGCGAGCTGACAACGATCGAAAAAGACCCCAAACACGCCAGGGTCGCGCGCGAGGCGTTTGACATGGCCCGGCTGCACGGTCGCGTGCGGCTCATCGAGGGGTCAGCGCTCGACGTCCTGCCGACCCTCCATCCCGGCTTCGATGCGGTATTCATCGACGCGGATAAAGAACCGCTGCCCCACTATTTCGACTGGGGCATGAAGCTGCTGCGGCGCGGCGGCTTGCTGCTGTGCGACAATGCGTTCTTTCACGGCGTGGCGCTCGATCCGAGCGATCGATCCCCCAATGCGGTAGGGGTGCGAGCATTCAACGAGCTGGCCGCTCGTGATCCGCGGCTGGTCGCCTCGATCATTCACGTGCGGGATGGGCTCGTGATCGGTCTCAAGACGCGGGATAGCCCATGATGTGGTGGCACGCGTTGATCCAAGCGGGAGCCGTGCCCGGAAACGGCGGCAAGGCCGATGACGTGGAACGCGTGGCCACAGAGCAGGCGGATCTCGTTGAAGGATCAGAGCTTCAGACCTACCAGGTTGCCGACCGGACGAAATCGACCATTCCTGCGGCCGCCTCATTCCTGAATGGCACGGAGCGTTGGAGCGTCGTCGCCTATGACGGCGTCGTCCAGGTCGTGAACGCATACGTGGCGGCCGCGGTCCGCCGCCGCGCCGCGACCGGTGGCCTCCGCACCACATTCGAGCGCAGTCGCGTATTCGCGATCGCCCCGCTGGATCGCATGACTCCCCAGCTCCGGCAGGCGTTGGAGCAGTCTGCGGCCGACATCGAGCCGGTCGCCGGCGAGCTCGTGGAGCAGCCGGCGCGCTACCTGGAGATGGTCGAGGCCACTGTCCGGCGCGCGCGCGCGCGCATCGAACGGGAGCTCGCGGAGGAGGCGATCGACGACCTCGCGGCGGACGAGTGGCTCGTGATCGACGGGCTCCTGTCGCGATCGCCCGACGTGGCGCGCCACCCGCGCGCGCTGGGCGTGATCAAGAGCCATGGTGCGCAGTTCCTCGAGGGAAGGGGCCTTGCACGCGCGTTGACGTTGCCGGCCGGTCATCGGACTAGTGTGTTTGCGGTGCGCGGGGGTCACACCCGCACGGAAGTGCATTCCTGGTACTTGCGGCTCTGGCCCTGGGAGGGGAACGATTTGCTGTACGGACTGCTGCGCATCGAAGCTCGCGCGCATCCCGACACGGTGACCCGCGCGTCCGCATTGAGCGCCTGGCTCTGGTCTGAGCGCGCACCGCTCGCCACGCCCGCTACACGCTGGGACCGGCTATTGTATCCTTTACATCACGTGGAGGAATATCTGAAGACCCGCGCGCCCCGGGATCTCCAGCAGCGAGCCAGCCGTACGTCGCGGTTACCGAGGCTGGCGTCGTGACGATCACCCCGATCGGCAGAGTCGTTGCGACCGAGCTCAAGCCGGCCACACCCCACCAATTCCATTTCTGGACGGCGACGGAAACGAGCATCGGGATTGGTGCGATCGTGAAAGTTGGGGGAGGGGGAACAGGGGACGAGGGAAGGGTGGTCTACGGCGTTGTGACGGAGGGTTTCGCCTACTCGGACCTGGCGACGCCGCTCCACGACGTCGTGGGTGCGGAAGGCGATCCCACGCGCGCGGAAGACGCCCCGACGGCTCGCCAGCAGATTCGCTACTGGACGGCGGCAGTGCTGCGGCAAACACCGGAGGAGCCGCTGCAACCGGTGCCGCTCGGCCAGGTCTATTTGGCCGATGACGCGGACGTCGCGCAGGCGTTGCGCATGGACGGTTTCCTCTATTCAGCGACGCCCACGGCCATTCCCATCGGGCTCTACACCTCCGCCGGCCGCGACGCGCCCGTCTACCTCGACGCCGACTTCCTGCTTGGCCCCGAAGCCGCGCATCTCAACATCTCGGGCGTCTCGGGGCTCGCGACGAAGACCAGCGCCGTCGAGTTCCTGCTCGCGTCGATCTTCGCGCACTTTCCAGCGCACAAGGGTCGTGTCGCCGCGGTCTGCTTCAACGTCAAAGGGCCGGACCTCTGCTTCCTCGATCAGCCGGGCGATTTGACCGAGGAAGACCGGCACCGCTACGAGCGGCTCGAGGTGCCACCCGAGCCGTTCCAGCGCGTCCGGCTCTACGCGCCGCTCAAAGCGGACGGGGCGAACCTCAACACATTGCGCACGCATCCCGATCTGGTGGGCGACGTCGAGCCCCTCACTTGGGGTCTGCAGGAAGTCGTCGACTACGCCGAGGTGCTGCTCAACCGCGATGACATCGACGCCAAGGCGGACGCGTTTATCGATTTCTTACGGGATCGCGTCCTGGGAAAGTCATTCGATGACGGCTTCGGCACCACACATCGCGTGCAGACGTTCGCCGATCTCGACCGGCTGTTCCGCTCAATCTTCGACGGACTCGAGATCACCGCTGGCGGCCGCAGCGATACCTGGCGCACGCACCACATCGCGACGATGCGCAAGGTCCGCAACCGGCTGCTCAACATCTCAACGCGCTGCAAGGGACTCGTGACCGACGACGGCCCGTCCAGCGACCTCCCCTGGAAGGCGTTCGAGGACCGCACCGTCTACGTCATCGACATCGCGAATGTCGATCCGCTCGGACAGGATCTCGTGTTCGCGCGCGTGGTCTCGAAGCTGCGCGAGCAGCTCGAGCGCCGCGAGCTGGGCGTCGACGCGGTCATCGTGTTCGTCGATGAGCTCAACAAGTACGCGCCCGGGGACGGGCCGGAGACGTACGTCAAGAAAATGCTGCTCGACATCTCCGAGCGCGGCCGATATCTCGGGCTGGTGCTGTTCGGGGCGGAGCAGTTCCGCTCGCAGGTGCATCGCCGCGTCGTGGGCAACGCGGGGACCCAGGTGTTCGGCCGTATGGATATGGATGAGCTGGCGACACCCGGCTATCAGGTGCTGACCCCCGCCACCAAAAGCAAACTGGCCACGCTGCCGATCGGCGAGCTGATGATCCGGCACCCGCATTTCACGCAGCCGATCTTCGTGCGGTTTCCCAAGCCGCCGGTGCTGCGGGGCCGGGACGGCGTCGAGCGCTTTCCCCCGGCTGCCGATGTGCCGTTCGAGGATGCGGTGGTGCGCCAGCTCGTGCGGCTGGACCGTCGCGTCCGGCCCAATCAGGTGAAGGACTTGATCGCCGATCGCGAGCAGGACGACGTGCGGCGCGCCCTCGCCGCGGTGCGCCGGACCCGCCCCGACGATGTGCTGGCCTACTTCCGGAAAGTGCTCGGCGCGCGCGTCGAGCCGGAGGCGCTGCTGCGGGAACATCACGCGGTGCCGCCGCTCAATCCCATTTCCGACGAGCCCTACTGACATGAGACACCACGCCGCTGTGCCCGCTCTGGTGGTCGTGGTCGCTTGTGGTGCTGGTGGGCCGAAAGTCACGCTGCGTTATCATCCGCCCGCCGGCGCGGTCTATCATTTCGGCCTCGAGCAACATACCGGACTCAGTGCGGAATCTGGTCCGCTGGCTCGAATGGGAAAGCGCAACATGCTCATGCGGGTCTACTTCACGCAGACCGTGAAAGGCCCAACCAGCGGCGGCACGGAGATCGAAGTGCTGTTCGAATCGGTGACCATGGAGATACCCGGTGTACCTGCCAGCGTCACTGGAGGTGCTCTTGCGCGCCTGCAGGGGATGCGCGCGACGGCGGTCATTGACGAGCAGGGCAAAGTCACGCGGAGCGAGTTCGTGAATGCACCGCCGGGCCTATCGCCCGACGTGACGAAGCGGATCACCGGCGGAATCAACGCGGCGATCTTTGGTTTTCCGCAGCAACCGGTGGGCCGCGGTGACTCCTGGTCACTGACATCGGAGCTGCCACTCGATCAGATCCCGGGGATCACCGCTTCAACTACGGAGGTCGCGCGGACGACGCTTACGGTTCGAGAAATCCGGATCGCAGGATCCGATACGTCGGTTGTTCTGGACATCAAAACGGTGTTCCCTGCGGAGCCGATCCGACTCGCATCGGCCGAGGGATCCGGCACGCTCAAGCTCGGGGGTGGGATGTCGGGCCATCAGGTATTCTCGCTGTCGCGCGGCGCCATCGTCGACGGCACGCTCAAGGGCACCATGAAAATGAGCTTCACTGGGTCTGGGTTGCCCGCGGGTGGAATGAGCTTGCAGACCGAGAACGACAACTCCATCGTGCTCCTGCCGAACTAGATGAAGCTCGCACACCTCGCCGACTTGCACCTGGGCTTCCGCCAGTTCGACCGCCAGACGCCTAAGGGCGCGAACCAGCGTGAGGTGGATGTCGCCGAGGTCTGCAAGCGGGCGGTCGACGACATGCTGGAGCAGAAGCCTGAGTTGATCGTTGTCGCTGGTGACTTGTTTCACTCGGTCCGGCCGACCAACGCCGCGATCCTCTATTGCTTCCGTCAACTGCACCGGCTGCGGACGGGGCTGCCCGGCACCCCGATCGTCGTCATTGCGGGTGAGCACGACACGCCGCGGTCCACCGAAACCGGGTCGATCCTGCGCCTCTACGAAGCGCTCGGCGTCGAGATCGCCGTGGAGGAGGCGCGCCGCATTGTCTTCCCCACACTCGACTGCGCCGTCCTGGCGGTGCCCCAGCAGGCGCTCGCGAAGGCGGACCGCCCCGCGCTGCGACCGGAAGCGGGCGGGCCGACGCTCAACGTCCTCGTCACGCACGGGGTGTACGGCGGATTGGGCGAGGAACGGGGCACGGTCGAGTACGGCGGCGCCGAGTTGTCACGCGAGCTGCTCGCGCCGGAGAAATGGGACTACATCGCGCTGGGACACTATCACACCGCGCAGTCGGTGGCGACCAATGCGTGGTACTCCGGGAGCCTCGAGTATCTGCCGCCGAATCCTTGGGGTCAGCTCCAGGACGAGGCCGCGCAACGCACGACTGCGAAAGGGAAAAAGGAGCGCACGGGCAAAGGGTATCTGCTCGTGGATTTGCCGGGCGCGCGCGTCACGTTTCGTGCCATTGCGCCGGCGCGCCGGCATATCGACCTACAACCGGTTCAGGCCGCCGGGCTGAACGCCAAAGAGCTCGACGCGCAGATCGCCGAGCGCGTGAGTGCCGCCAAGATCGATGATCAGATCGTGCGCTTGCTCGTGTGGGACGTCGAGCGCGCCGTCGCGCGCGATCTCGACCATGCGGCGATCCGAGGCTACAAGGCGCGCGCCTTGAACTTCCAGCTCGATCTGCGCCGGCCCGAAGCGCAGCGGGCGCTGGGGACCAGTGCTGGACCGGGTAGCCGGCGGCAGACGCTCACCGAGACCGTGCGAGACTTCCTCGGCCGCCGGCCGCTCGATGCCGAGCTGAATCGCGAGACGTTCGTGAACCTCGGTGTCGAATATCTCGAGACGGCCGCCCGGGCCGAGGGTGAGCCGGGCTGATGAAGCTGCATCGGCTGCGGCTCGTCAATTTCCGCCAGCATGCGGATACCGAGATCGCGTTCGGCGACGGCATCACGGGCATCATCGGGCCGAACGGCTCGGGCAAGACATCGCTGCTCGAGGCGATCGCGTGGGCGATCTACGGCAATCCCGCCGCGCGCGGCGATAAGGACTCGATCCGCAATCTGCGCGCGAAGGCGCGCGCGTCCGTGCGCGTGGAGCTGGAGTTCGGGCTCGGCAGTCATGCGTATCGTGTGGAACGCGGGCTGAATAACGCCGAGCTGTATCAGGACGGCGTGGTGGTCGCGAACTCGCTGAAGGAAGTCACCGGACGGCTGCAGCGCGTGCTTGGCATGACCCACGACGAGTTCTTTAATACCTATTTCACCGGCCAGAAGGAGCTGGCGGTGCTCGCGGATGCGACCCGTCCCGAGCGCGCGGCTTTCCTATCACGCGTGCTGCGGCACGAGCAGCTCACGCTCGCCCAGGAGCGCGTCCGTGAGCGTCGCAACGCGCTCGGTCACGAAGTCGACGGGCTCGAGACCGGGCTGCCGCCACACGCGGAGCTCGAAAAAGAACGCAAGGCGGCCGAGACACGCCTGGCGGAAGCTCGGAAGGCCGCCACGGCGGCCACAGCCGAGCGCGCCAAAACGCAGCAGACCCTGGCTGACGAAGAGCCGCGCTGGCAACAGTGGGTGGAGCGGCGCGAGCGGACCCTCGCACTGCACGGGGACCTGCGCGTGGCCGAGCAGGGCGTCATCGTCGCGCGCCAGGAGTTTCAACGGCTGGACAAGGAGCTGGCGGCGGCGCTGGCGGCGCGCGAAGAGTTGCGCAGTCTGGAGGCCGACGTCGCGTCGATCTCGAAGCTCAAAGCGGAGCTTGTCGAGCTGGACCGCCTGCACCGTGAGGACGCGGCGCGGCGCGAAGAACAAGCATCGCTGACCGAGCTGACGCGCAACTTGAATCAGCTGGATCGCCGGATCGGGGAATTGGCCGAGGCTGAGGCGCTCGAGCGGGCGACCAACGAGGCGCGCGACCTCGCGGCGAAGCTCGAAGCAACCGACAACGTTGCCCGTGAGCAGCACGCGGCCTGGGTGCGCGAAAAGGAATACGCGAACACCAGGCGCACCGAGCTGCTGAAGCAACATGAGGAAGTGAAGGACCAGCGCGATAAGATCGAGCGCCTCGGCCCCGAGGGACAATGTCCCACCTGCCTGCGGCCGCTCGGTGCGGAGCACCGCGCGGTGCTCGACGTGCTGAACAATCAGCTCGAAGTGATCGTCACGGATGGGACATACTTCAAGCAGCGTATCGAGCAGCTGGCGACTCCTCCGGAAGCGGTCACGCAGGCCGAGGCAGCGCGGGACACGCTGCGGGAACAGGCCAGGCAGGCGAGCGAGCGCGAAGGGACGCTACGCGAGCAGGCGCGAGAACGGAGCCGGCTGCAGAAGGAGCGTGCCGGTCTCGCCAAGCGGATGCAGGAGATCGAGCGGCGCGTCGCCGCACGGGACGTGGGGTACAACGCCGAGCGCCACAATGCCGTGCGGCAGGAGCTCACGCGGCTCGAGCCGGTGGCGCTGGCGGCCGCGGCGTTGGCGGCACGCGCCGATCGCGCCGAGGCGCTCGTGGGTGAGGCGGAGATTGCGGAGAAGGCGTTGTCCACCAGGGAAGAGCACGTCAAGCAGCTCGCGGACGCGGTGAAAGCTCAGGGGTTCTCCGAGCCGAAGTTTCAGGCGGCGCGCGAGCGGCACGACCGCGCGGCGCATGCGCTCCGGGCGGCCGAGCTGGCGGTCGCGGAGACGCGGGGCGAGCTGGTCGCCGCGGAAACGGCAGTGCGCGAGATCGAGCGCCGCGTGACCGAGCGCGCCGCGCGCGAGCGCACCATCGCCGAGCGAAAGATCGAGCTGCGGCTGCACAACGAGCTGGATCGCGCTTTCTCCGATTTGCGCGCCGAGCTGAACGCGGCGATGCGGCCCGAGATCAGCGCGCTGGCATCGGGCTTCCTATCGGATCTCACCGATGCGCGCTACGATGAGGTCGATCTGGACGAGGATTACCGCGTCGTCGTGCTCGACGAGGGGGTCCCCAAGCCGGTGATCTCGGGTGGAGAAGAGGACATCGCGAATCTCGTGCTGCGGCTCGCCATCTCGCAGATGATCGCCGAGCGCGCGGGCCAGCCGCTCTCGCTGCTCGTGCTCGACGAAATCTTCGGCTCGCTCGACGAGTCGCGGCGCCAGCACGTCCTCGCGTTGCTGCGCCGCCTGGGCGACCGATTCCCGCAGGTCATACTCATTACGCACATCGAACAGGTCCGCGACGGGTTGGATCGCATCATCCGCGTCACGTACGACGCCACCACCGGCACGAGCGTGGTGCGCGACGAGACCGCGACCCTCGGACCCACGGCACCCGATGAGAGCGTGGCTGCCTGAGACCCGGGTCACCGGGCCCGAGCCCGCGGCCGAGCGCGACATCGAGGGGCTGAATCGCGTCTTTGCGGAAGCGTTCACCGACCGCTATCGGCGCGACGGGCTGATCGGTGTGCGGGTCCCGCAGCTCAACCCGCTCGTGTGGCGCTACGCCCTGCTCGACGCGGGCGACGGCGCCATGGTGTGGCGCGACGAGCACGGCGACGTCGCGGCCTTCAACGTCGCGCACCAGGCCGGCGCGGAGGGATGGATGGGGCCGTTGGCCGTTCGCCCGGACCGCCAGGGCACCGGCGTCGGCAAGACGGTCGTGCGAACGGCCGCCGACTGGCTCATCGACCGGGGCGTTTCGACGCTGGGTCTCGAGACGATGCCGCGCACGCCGGAGAACATCGGCTTTTACGCTCGGCTCGGGTTTGCCCCGGGTTTCCTGACAGTCACGTTGACCAATGAGATCGCCACCCGCGGCCATCCCGCTCCGGTGCTGTTGTCGAAGCGCTCCGCCGCGGAGAAGGATGCAACGATGGCCGCGGCCCGGGGCCTCGTGGACGATCTGATCGGAGGCGTCGACTATTCGCGCGAGATCCTGTTGACGGCCGAGCTGGGCCTCGGCGATACATCGTTGGTCGAGGGCGCAAACGGGCTGGATGCGATGGCACTCTGGCACTCCGCGCCCCTCGCGGACAGCAGGACGCGCGATGAGGTGCGCGTGCTCAAGCTCGCCGCCCGCACCGACGCGACGTTTGAGGCCGCGATCGCGGCCGTCGAGGCGGCCGCGGCCAAGGCCGGCATCCGCCGGATCGCGATCCGCTGCCAGAGCCGCTACGGCGAAGCGTTCCGGCGCCTGATCGCCCGGGGCTATCGCGTGCGCTGGACCGATCTGCGAATGACGTACGAAGGATATCCGGAGCGTCACGCCGCGGAGGGTGTGCTCTTCTCCAACTGGGAGATTTGAGTTTTGTAGCGTCTTCGCAACAGCCTGTTCGTCTTCTTCCGCACGGTCCACCAAGAACGCTTCTTGCTTCACTCGAGGCATCCCTCTCGCGGAGAGTTGTCATGAGATGGAATGTTGCCGCGCTGGCCGTGATATCGCTCACCGGCGCGCTGGCTTGCGGAGACATCACACGCCCTGAGTCCAGTCTTGCGGCTGCGAAGCACGACGTCGTTCCAGGCGAATACATCGTCGTCTTCCGGCCGGCCGTGGCCGACCCCGCCGGGCTTGCGTCGCAGCTCGTGCGCGCGAATGGCGGCACGTTGCGCTTTACGTATACGAGCGCGCTCAAGGGCTTCGCTGCCAAACTGCCTGACGTGGCAGCGCAGGCGCTGGCGCGCAATCCGCTCGTCGCCTATGTGGAGCCCGATCAGGTCTACCACTCGGACGAAACAGAGTCGATGGATGCGAACGGCGACCCATGGGGCCTCGACCGGATCGACCAGCAGGAGCTCCCACTCTCCGCAACCTACGACTACACCGCGACGGGTGCTGGCGTGAACGTCTATATCATCGACACGGGGATCTGGACGGCGCATCCGGACTTCGGCGGCCGGGCGGACAACGTGTACGACGCGCTGACCTTCAACCTGCTCGGTGGCGTGAGCGGCGAGGACTGCAACGGCCACGGCACGCATGTCGCGGGCACCATCGGCGGTACGACTTATGGAGTCGCGAAGGGTGTGTCGCTGCACGGTGTGCGTGTGCTGAGCTGCGCGGGTGTCGGCTTCACCTCGCAGATCATCGCGGGCCTCGACTGGGTGAGTCAGAACTTCGTCGCGCCGGCCGTGGCGAACATGTCCTTGGGGGGCGGGAAGTCGGACGCGCTGGACGCGGCGACTACGAACCTCTGGGACGCCGGGGTGTTCGTGGCCGTGGCCGCTGGCAACGACGATGCGGACGCGTGCGAGGCCTCGCCGGCAGGCGCGAGCGGCGCCTTCACCGTCGCCGCCTCCGACAACACGGACGCCAAGTCGTCGTTCTCGAACTCGGGTCCCTGCGTCGAGGCCTACGCGCCGGGATCCGGAATCAAGTCCGATTTTCTGCTCGGGACGACCGCGACCCTCAGCGGAACCTCGATGGCCTCACCGCACGTGGCCGGCGTCGCGGCGCTCTACAAGGCCACGTTCGGCGACGCAGCGTCCGCCACGGTCGCCGACTGGATCATCGGGAACGCGACGACCGACGTGATCACGGGCAATCCGGACGGGACGCCGAACAAGCTGCTCTATAAATCGACGTTGTAGGTTGGACGGTTGGACGGTTGGAAGGTTTTACTGACCGACCGTCCAACCTTCCAGCGTTCCAGTCACATAGATGACCTGACCAAGGCCAATGACCTCGGTGGTGTGCGGGATTCCGGCTGGCAAGTCCAGCCGGTCTCCCGGACCGAGCTCGACCGCGTCACTTCCGGCCGTCACCCGGAGATATCCCTCGATCACCCAGCGCGTTTCGGGAAAACTATGGGTGTGCACGGGGACTCTGGTACCGGGCACATCGGACCACCAGGCGGTCACCATGCCCTCGCGCTCGAGCGCGCGCCGGACCGTGACGAGCTGCAGCGGCCCGATCTGCGGGTCCCACGGTCGTCGCGCAAGTGTCATGACACGAACCGCGGAGCGCCGGTCAGAATACGCCGGGCGCACAGGACGATGGCTCCCGCGTAGAGCAGGTGAATCGTGCCGCTCGGCACCTGCGCGACAAACAGCAACAACACCCACACGATCAGCATCACGACAGCGGCGAGCAGTGTCAGATTCAGGGTGATTGACCTTTGAGGGACAGAAAGTATTCTAGTACCCAGGAGCGGGGAGTCAAATTATTGAGCCAACATGCTCGATAGTGGACCCAGATACTGCGGCCCATGTCACGCCCCCTCGATTGGGGAAGACAGAATTCGTGGTGAGGGACCAGTCATTACTTTCGGGCTTCAATAATCCTCTCCGTTCCTGATGTACCAGATCGGCCGGCCTGCGTTAGGCAGCGCCGGCCGATCGTTTTTGTTTGAGTGTCTCCCAGAAGTACGTGGGGGCGAGCAGCGGCTGCCCTTTGATGACGAATCCCACGAGCAGGACCAGGATCCAGAGCGCGTAGGCGACGGACACCTCTTCGCGCAGATGTGGCACGAAGAACTGGACCGCCCAGAGGACAAACAGCGCCGTCGCGTCGAACCAGTCGAACTCCATGTTCGCGAGCAGCACCACGCCCAACCCTGTTTGCAGCAGCGTCAGGATGATCTCCAGGCGCTGCGCCGCGTCGAAACGAAAGTCCGCCCACGTCCCGGTGTGATGGTAATGTGAATAGCCGTACACCAGCGGAATCATCGCGGCAAGGACGGTCCACTGGTTGATGTTGCTCGACACCATGTTCATCAGCGCCATCGGAGCGTGCGTTACGCGCCGGGCCCACAGGAACGCGGAGACTTTCTCGGGGAATTCCGACAGGAATGGAGCGACCCATTGGACCAGGACGAACTGGCTCACCCCCAACAGCCCGGCGACCGCCAGCATCGATTCCAGGAAGGGGTGCGCGGTGACGTAGAGCAGGAATCCGCCGCCGGCGAAGAGCGCGCCGATCGCCGCCTTCTGCCGCCAGCCACGTTGCCGATATGCCCACCGCGACACGACCGCAGCGTCGCCGAGCTCCTCGACGCTATGGGGAGGATTCCTCAGCAGCACGAGCAGATAGACGACGTAGAGTGCGAGCAGCACGACCGCGTCGAGCCAGCTGATGGTCTGTTTCCACACGATGACGACGAAGTACAAGAGCGGCGGGATGAGCCCGATGACTTCGATGGCGTGCTCGCGCTGCAGCTTGATCGGCGCGTGCGCCGGGTCGCCGCGCCGGCGAGCGGACCAGGCGAAGACGAAATAGATCATCGGCCAGCCCAGCCCGAGCAGCAGGCGGATCGCGCCCGTCAGATTGGCGATGGCGAGGTGGGCGCGCTCGGGATTGCGTCCGGCCTCCCACGCGATGACGGCTTCAACGGCGAATTCGGGAAGGGTTTGCAGCCAGGCGAGAATCGCGAGCGCGAGGCCCTGAGAAATGAGGAACTGCGCGGCTTCCGCACCCCAGGCGACGAGGAATGCCGACAGCAGCATGCTGGGAAACGTCCAGAGCGCCGCGAGCGCGGCGCCTCCCCCCTGCATCGCCGCGGCGAGTAGCTTTAAGGTTCGCACGGGGGTCCAAGATACCATGGCACGAGAGCACTTTCACGAGTCGCACACCGAGGTTCCGGCGCCGGTGGCATCAGGCATTTCCTTTCAGGAGCTGGTTCACGAAATGCTCGAGCAGCTGGGCGAGGATCCCACACGCGAAGGATTGCGCCACACGCCGGCCCGCGTCGAGGCGTCACTGAAATGGCTCACGCGCGGCTACGGCATGAACGTCGACGAAGTGATCGGCGATGCGCTGTTCGAGGAAAAGCACGAGAGCATGATTTGCGTGCGCGACATCGAGATCTACTCGATGTGCGAGCATCACATGTTGCCGTTCTTCGGCCGGGCGCACGTCGCTTATCTCCCGAACGGCCGGATCGTGGGCCTTTCCAAGATCCCACGGGTGGTGGAGGTCTTCGCGCGCCGGCTCCAGGTCCAGGAGCGACTCACCGATCAGGTCGCCGAGGCGCTGTGCCGCGTGCTCACGCCGCTCGGCGTCGGCGTCGTGATCGAGGCGTACCACCTCTGCATGATGATGCGCGGCGTGGAGAAGCAGAATTCGAAGACCGTGACCAGCGCGCTGCGCGGCGCGTTCCGAGACGACGCCAAGACCCGCGATGAATTCCTCAGGCTCGTGCACGGCGGCAACTTCTCGCTGTGAAGATCGGGCTCGTGACGGGCGCCTCCCGGGGGATCGGGCTCGCGGTCGCCGATGCGCTCCGAGCCTCGGGGATGCATGTCGTGCGTGTGGCGCGCAGCCTGTCGAACGCCGCGGCCGACCGCCGTACCGATATCGCCTGTGACGTCACGAAACCCGCCGAGGTCGAGCGCGCGGTGGCGCGCGTGGAAAAAGAGCTCGGCGTGCCCGACGTGCTCGTGAACAACGCCGGCATTTTCTTCATCAAGCCGCTCGCCGAGACGACACCGGCGGACTTCACGAACACCATCACCACGAATCTGACGGCGGCGTTCTTGTTCGCCCGCACCGTGGTGCCCAAAATGGTGGCGCGGGGGAGCGGGCACTTCGTGACGATCGGCTCGATCTCCGACTACATCGGCTTCTCAGGCTCGACGGCCTACGCCGCGAGCAAGTTCGGCCTGCGCGGGATGCACGAGGTGATTCGGCAGGAGACGGCGAAGAGCGGCGTGCGCACCACGCTGGTTTCACCCGGCCCCGTCGACACCGACATCTGGGACGCAGTCGATCCCGATTCGAAGCCCGGATTCACGAAGCGCAAGGACATGATGCGGGCCGAAGATGTCGCAGCCGCGGTGGTGTACGCGGTGACGCAGCCAGAACATGTCGCAGTCACAGAGATCCGGTTGTTGCCGACCATCTACTCGCCGCGAGGGTAATCGTGCGTCGTGCGTCGTGCGTCGTTGAATCTGTCATCACTACCACGTACGACGTACGACGTACGACGTACGGCTTTTAGCATGCACATCGAGCTGACGGAGATGTTGCGGTGCCCCGAGCCCCACCGTGAAGAGATGCTCGTGCTCTCGACGGGTGAGGTAAAAGACCGTATGGTGCGCTCGGGCATCCTCGGCTGTCCCGTGTGTCACAAGGAGTATCCGATTTCGCGCGGGATCGTGAACTTCCGGCGCAGCCACGCGCGGGTGTCGAAGGACGAGTCTGGTCCGCGGCCTGCGTACGCGCCGCCCTCGCCCTTGCCATCCGCCGACGCCGCGAGCCTGCAGGCGTTGCTCGAGTTGTCCGGGCCCGGCGGCTATGTCGTGCTCGTCGGCGCCGCGGTCCGGCAGGCGGCTCGCCTCGCCGCATTGATGCACGGCATTCACTTCGTCGGCATCAATGCACCGGGTGATATGGAAGAGCAGCCGAGCCTATCGCTGTTGTATGCCAGCGAGAAAGTGCCGCTGCGTACAGCGGTCGCGCGCGGCGTCGTCGTCGGTGCGGATCTCGCTACGTCACCGTGGCTCGTCGAAGCCCATCGCGTGCTGTTACGCGGTCGGCGCTTTGTCGTAGAAAACGAAGAGCCCGAACTACCGATCGGGCTCATCCAACTCGCGGCCGAGAACGGCCTCTGGGTCGGCGAGAAACGCTAGCTCACCGCTCGATCGCTGCCGCCATCGGATCCTCGGCCGCGTATGCGGCGTCGATCTGGCCCGTGTAGTGCTGCTCGACCACGCGACGCTTCACTTTGAGCGTCGGCGTCAGCTCCCCCGACTCGATCGTAAAGTCCTTCTCCAGCAGCACCACCTTCTTCGGCGTCTCGAACTTGGCGAGATGGGACAGCATGCTCATCACTTCACGCTCGATCTTCGCGTGCACGTCCGCCAGCGCGATCAGCTCGGCGCGCGTGGCGTAGGTGAGGCTCCGCTCGAGCGCCCAACGCTCGAGGGTGTCGAAGTTCGGGACGATCAGAATGATCGGGAACTTGCGACGATCGCCGTAGAGCATGGCATTGGCGACGAACTTGTTGCGCTTGACCGCCATCTCGATCGGCTGCGGCGCGATGTACTTGCCGCCCGCCGTCTTGAGCAGCTCCTTCTTGCGGTCGGTGATCTTCAGATACCCGTCTGAGTCGATCTCGCCGATGTCCCCCGTATGCAGCCAGCCGCCCACGTCGAGCGTCTCCTTGGTCGCCTCGGGCAGCTTGTAGTAGCCCTGCATGATGTTCGGGCCGCGCGCCAGGATCTCGCCGTCCTGGGCGATCTTGAGCTCGACGCCCGGAATCGCCCGGCCGACGGTCCCCAGCTTGATGCGATCGAGCGGATTCAGCGTCAGGACGGGAGACGACTCGGTGAGGCCATATCCTTCGATGACCGGCAGCCCGGCGCTGTAGAAGAATTTGGCGATGTCGGCCGAGAGCGGCGCCGCGCCCGAGACGAAGAACCGGATGCGGCCGCCCGTCCGCGCCTGCAGCTTGGCAAACACCAACCGGTCCGCCAGCTTCTTCTTCAGTGCGAGTCCGCCCGGAATCGGCAGCCCGGCGAGGGATAGCGTCGCCCACTGCTCCCCCGCGCGTTTTGCCCAGAAAAAGATGTTGCGTTTGATGATGCTCCCCGAGAGCGCGTTCTCGAGCACGCGCGCGTACACTTTCTCATACAGCCGAGGCACCGACAACACGACCGTCGGCTTCACTTCCTGCAGGTTCGTCGCGACGGTGTCGAACGACTCGGCGTAATTGACGATCACGCCCGCCTGGAAGAGCGTGTAATCCACCATCCGCTCGTAGCTGTGCGACAGCGGCAGCATCGAGAGGCACTCGTCGCCGCTGCCGATGGGGATCATCTGCAGCACCGCCTGCACGTTGGACCAGATGTTGTAGTGCGACAGCATCACGCCTTTGGGGTCGCCCGTGGTACCCGAGGTGTAGATCAGCGTCGCCAGGTCCTCGGGACCCGCGCTCAGCGCCTCTGCCTTCCAGTTGGGATGCTTCGACACCACCGCGCGTCCCTTTCCCTCGAGGGCGGCGAGCGAGATGACGCCGGGCCGCCCTGCGGCGACGTCGCCGTCGAACACGATGATCTGCTGGAGGCCGGGCAACGCGCCTTTCACCTCGAGCACCTTCGCGACCTGCGCGGCGGTCGAGCAGAACACCGCGACGGATTCCGAGTCCCGCAAGATGTATTCGGTCTGCTTGGCGGTCAGCGTGGGATAGATCGGGACGTCAGCCGCGCGGGCGCAGAGGCACGCGTAGTCGGTCAGCGCCCATTCCGGCCGGTTCTCCGAGACGATCGCGACCTTGTCGCCCGGTTTGATGCCCAGCTCGCGCAGGCCAAGCGAGATCGCCTGCACGCGCTCCAGGGCCTCGCGGTGCGTGATGGACACCCAGGCGCCGCCCACCTTCGACCGGAACGCAGCGGGGAGCCCCGCATGACGATCGACGGTCGTAAAGAACAGCTGTGTGAGCGTGCCTCGGTTCATGGCCTGAACTCCACGACGAAGGTCAGCGGACTGCCTTGCACCGGCGTCCGGTTGACGTGCTGCATCGTGGCGGTGACCACGACGGAATCTGGAACGGGGCCGGTGCCGAGCCGTACCTGCACCACGGCCACGCCCGTGCTCGGGTTCGTCAAGACCGTATCCTTGGGCAGTAATGTGACCATCGAATCGCTGGCCGGAAAGGTGGTCTTCGTAAAGACGACCCGCCGATTGGCCGGGATCGCACCGCCGAGCGCGAAGGCCTGGACTTGGAGCGAATCGGATAGGGAATCGGCTGCGAACACCGTATGTCTGGCGGCACCCAGGACTCGGATCGAGTCGAGCCGGGCGAGCACCGTCACGGTCTGAGGATTCGAGAAGAGATTTCCCGTGCGCGCCTGCAGTCGCGCCGAGCCCATCGTCTTGCTGATCGACACGCCGGTGGTGCTGTCGAGCACGGCGAGTACGGCCGTGTCGAGCGACGCCCAACTCAACTCCGCTTGCACCGAATCGCCGATGCCGTTCAGGGCGCGGGCCCTGGGCCGGAACGTGTCGGTGACCTCGACGCGGCCGCTGTCCGGCAGCACGATGTCGATCGCCACCGGCTGGTCCAGATCAGTATTGATTTTGCAGGCGAACACCGCGGCGAGGGTCAACAGGGCCACCGTACGAGTCAGGAGCTTCCCGTCCTCTCGTCGGCGGCGCGCGCGGGTGCCGCGGCGCCCCCCCCCGCGCCCCCCCCCGCGCCCCCCCCACTGGTGCGAAGGTCGTGCAGCGTCTGGGTCGCGTGCTCGATCCACTTCTGCGCGTCTGGTCCGCGCGGCGGGTGCGCGAGGAAGGTCTGCAAGTGTTGCGCCGCCCCGTCGGGATCGCCGCGCTGTAGCAGCAAAAACGCCAGGCCGTAGTGCGCGCCGGCGAGCGAGCTGTCGAGCTCGAGCGCGCGGCGGTAATGCCGAATCGCTTCGTCGTAGCGGCGCGTTTTGGTGAACGCGATCGCCATGTTCTGGAGAATGCGTGCGTCGTTGGGGTGATCGCGCAGCGCCAGGCGGTACGACGTGAGCGCCGCATCGTAATCGCCTTGCCGCTCGAGGGCTAACGCCTCGTTCAGATAATCGAGCCGTTGGGGTGTGAGATCGTCGCCCCCCCCCGCGGAGCCCCCCCCGAACAAGCGGCGCCAGAAACTCATGCGGCGAAAATAGCTTGCGGCTGCTGACGCTGCCAATGTAGAATCCCAACCCATGGCCCTCCCCCCCCGTCCCTCCGCCGGCATGCGCTCCCGCCCCGCCAGCAAGACCCCACGGGGCGTCCTCCAGGTCGATTGGGCGTTTTTCGGTGAGCTGTGCCGGGTGCTGGCCCTGAAAGTCTTTCGCGAATACGACCCCGAGGTGGTCATCGGGATCGCGAAAGCGGGAGTCATTCCGGGTGCCGTGGTCGCCAGCATCCTGCAACGCGACTTCGCGTCGATCGCCATCACGGGGGAAGGCTCGGTCATCGCCGGGCCGCCGCGCCTCGTCACCGGCAAGCGCGTGCTGCTCGTGGACGAAACCTGCGAGTCCGGCAACACGATGAAGCTCGCCCTCGCCGCCCTCCGCGATCTGAAGCCCGCAGCGGTGAAGACCGCCGTGTCGTTCAAGACGGGGACGTACAAGCCCGACTTCTACGCGCTCGAGAACGAGAATTTCATCATCCTGCCCTGGGACCTCGAAGTGATCGTCAATGGGGAGATCGTCGTCCGGCCCGACTACCGCGCCAAACTGAAAGAGACCAGTTGAAAGATCGTTTAGCCGAAAGCCTGAAGCAGTCCCGCGCCGATTACACCGAGATTCGCGTCGAACGCACCTGGAGCTCCGCCGTCGCCTTTCGCGGCCGGCGGCTCGAGACCGCGACCGTCAGTGAAGATCAGGGCGGGTTCGTGCGCGTGCTCAACAAGGGTTGCGGCTGGGGTATCGCCTCGTTCACGTCGCTGGACGAGTTGCCCGGCATGGTCCGGCGTGCCAACGAGCTGTCACGAGCGGTTCGCCTGGATGAGCCGATCCGCCTGGCCGACGTGGCGGCGCAGACGGCCGACGCGGTACTGGATCTGGATGGGGACGTGCGCGGCATCGCGCTGTCCGAGAAGAAGCAGCTCCTCGACCACTACAACGGCGCGATGCTGGCGGTCTCGGACAAGATCGTCGACACGCAGTCGAGCTATCGGGATGAAGTCTCCGAAGTCTGGTACGTCAATTCCGAAGGCGCGTCCCTGTACCAGCTGCGGCCTGAGGTTGTCCTGTCGGGGACCGCGATCGGCCGCCGTGACGGCAACATCGAGAAGGGCCTCGAGTCGATCGGCCTGCGCAAAGGATGGCACAGTGTCCAGACCTATGAGGATCGGTTCCGTGTCGTCGCGCAGCGCTCTCCGAGGCCGATTTCGTGTACGAGAACCCGCAGGCCCGCGAGATGATGACGCTGGGTCGCCGCTTCGGCAAACCGGTGCTCAATGTCGGCGACAACGGCGCCGCCACGGGGCTGCGCGGGACGCTGCCGTACGACGATGAGGGCACACCGACGCAGGACACACCCCTGATCACCGCAGGGATCCTCGTCGGTCGCCTGCACTCGCGCGAGACCGCCGCGAAGCTCGGTGAGCGGCCGACCGGCAACGCCCGCGCCATCTCGTTTCGCCATCCGCCCATCGTCCGGATGACGAACACCTACATCGCGCCGGGCCAGCAAGGCGTCGGCTTCAACGATCTGATCAGTGATATCAAGCTCGGCGTCTACGCCTGTGGCGCCTTCGGCGGGCAGACGATGCTCGAGAACTTCTCATTCACGGCCGGCTGGGGCCACATGATTCGCGACGGGAACGTCGCGGAACTGGTCAAGGACGTCGTGCTGGCGGGGAATCTGTTTCAGACGCTGGACCGCATCGATCACATCGCCGGCGACTTCACCTGGAATCAGATGGGGGGCGGCTGCGGCAAAGGCGGCCAGTTCCCGCTGCCGGTGACCGAAGGAGCGCCGCACGTGCGCATCGAAGCAGCGCTGATCGGCGGCGACGTTTGATCGATCGCCTGCTCGACGGCGCGCGCGGCAGAGTCGACAACGCCGACGCGCTGTGGCGGCGCGAGGAGCAGACCGCCGTCGCGTTCGAGTCGGGCCGGCTCAAAGCGGCCGGCATTTCTGAAGAAGCCGGAATCAATCTGCGCGTGCTGGCGAACGGTCGGATGGGTGTCGCGGGCACGACGGCGGCAAAACCGGATCCGAAAGAGCTGGTGGCACGGGCCTGCGCGTCGGCGGAGTTGGGTGAGAAGGTCGAGCTGGCGTTCCCAGGTTCGAGTCCCCAATCCCTGCCCCCAATCCCGACTTTCTTCGACCACACTGCCAATGCATCGCTCGCCGAGCTCATTCGCATGGGGCGGCTGCTGGTCGAGCGGCTCTCACGGCCCGGCTGTCAGATCAACGTCTCGGTGCAACGCGAAGTCGCGGACACGGCCGTCGGGAATACCGCGGGCGCGCGCGGCGAATACCGCGCGACCGGCATTGCCGTGACCGCCGATCTCACCCGCATCGCGGGTGACGATGTCCTGATGGTCTACGATCAGTACGTCGGCGCAGACATGCCGACGGATGCCGATCTCGAGGCGTTGGTTCGGTCGGTCGAAACACGCCTCGCGGCGGCCCTCACGGTCGTCACGCCGCCGGAGGGAGCGCTGCCCGTCGTCTTTACGCCGGCTGGCCTCGCGGCCGTGATCCTGCCGCTCGAGCAGGCGCTGTCGGGAAAGACCGTGCTGCAGGGCAGCTCGCCCCTGGCCGGCAAGGTCGGCGAAACGCTGTTCGACGAGCGGCTGTCCATCGAGGATGATCCGCTCACGCCGGGACGTCCCGCGTCCCGGCCCGTGGACGACGAATGTGTGCCGTCACGCTGTACGGCTCTCGTGGAGCGCGGCAAGGTGGGGCGTTTCGTCTACGATCTGGAGACCGCCGCGCGTGCCAAAACCGAGAGCACGGGCAACGGCCGCCGCGGCGTGTTTGGGAAGCCGCACATCGGATACACGAACATCCGGTTTCGGATGACGGAGGGGGGACGGGACGGAGGGGCGCAGCAGGCTGCGCCCCTCCCATCGCACGAATTGGGTGGCGGTCTGATAGCCGACATCGCCGACGGACTGATCGTCGATGATCTGATCGGGGTGGGGCAGGGGAACGTGATCAGCGGCGCGTTCAGTCATCCCGTGGGACTCGCCTATCGTGTGCAGCGCGGGGAGATCACCGGACGCGTCAAGGATGCCGCCGTCGCGGGGAACGCCTACGATGTCCTCAAGCGGATTGGGGGCGTTGGGCGCGACGGGAGATGGCTCGGTGCGCGGTGGTCACCTTCACTGTTGCTGGAGGGTGTGAGCGTCGCTCGTAGATAATGGTGTCAGGTGTCTGGTGTCAGGTCTGCGCATCCCAGACACCTGACACCAGACACCTATTCTCCCGCACTCAGCGCCTCCTCGTACGTGCGTCCGGCAGTCATCTCTTGATAGACGCGGTCCAGCACGTCGGGCGGCGCGGACAGGAAGCGACAGCGCGCGTCTCCCTTGCTGCGGCATTCCACTTCCATGACGGCGACCGTGTCGTCCGCTATCCGCCCGAGAAAGTCGGCCAGCATGCCGGCCGAAAAGAAGCACATCGGCGTCTGCGCCGTGCCGGGCTCGGCCTCCGCCCAGTCGCGCGAATCGAGTGCCAGCGCTCCCGTTCCCACCGGCGACATCGTGACGGTGCCCCAGCCCGTGCTCGCGAAAAAGTCGGACAGCATCTCCGCCAGCAGCCCGGCGTCGAGATTCGCCGGGCTGTCGACGCCGGCGCGCTCGCGCAGCCACGCGGCGAACCCCCGATAGCTTCCCTCGCCAGCCGCGTAACCGGCCTCTTGCAGGACCGTGACGAGCTGATCGGGGGCATGCGCGGCGAGACTCGCATGCAGCTGGCGCAGTACGCTGGGGACTGTCATCTGGGCAGCCAACTTAGGGTTTGCGGTTCGCGCGGCGCAAGAGTTCCGCCTCGTCGATCTGTTCGACGCCGAGTGCTTTTGCCTTCTCGAGCTTCGAGCCGGGGTCCGCGCCGACGACCAGCGCGGTCGTTTTCTTCGAGAGGCTGTCCACGACATGCCCGCCGGCGGCCTCGATCAGGTCGCGCGCCTGCTGCCGTGACAGCGTCGGCAGCGTCCCGGTGACGACGTAGGTCTGGTCGGCGAGCGGGCGCGGCCCCGTCGCCGTCGCCGTCTCCTGCAGAGTCAGCCCAAGATCCTTCAGTCTCTTCAGCACCGTCCTGTTCCGAGGATCCTTGAAGAATCCTGCCACCGCTTCCGCAATCGCTGGTCCAATGCCGCGCACTTCTCCGATCTCCGCGGCGGAGGCGCTCTCGAGAGCCTTCATAGTGCCGAAATGCCGGGCCAGAAGTTTCGCGCCCTGTGCGCCGACGTGCCGGAGGCCGAGTGCGAACAGCAGCGCCGAGAGGGGCTGCTGCTTGGACTCGGCGATCGCGTCCACGAGCTGCTGTGCGGACTTTTCCGCGAAGCCCTCGAGCGTGAGCAGCTGCATCGGCGTGAGC
>WNGJ01000566.1_pt1 | contig 33995 bp, 25 predicted proteins | sample 5400611 | NCBI WGS metagenome assembly WNGJ01 (sample SAMN13153375, study PRJNA577476) | soil metagenome | isolation source: 40 cm soil or saprolite under Garry oak tree replicate 1 | place: USA:California | collected 2016-06-15
GGCTTCGTTGGCTTTGGCATGCTCGACGCTGCCTGCCCTGGAGAAGTATTTACCTCGCCAGTGCCCGACCAGATGCTTGCCGCTACACGCGCTGTAAATGGTGGAGCCGGCGTGCTGCACGTTGTCAAGAATTACACCGGTGATGTGTTGAACTTTGAGATGGCGGCGGAATTAGCCCAGGCAGATGGGATAGATGTGCAAAGCGTTGTCACCAATGATGATGTCGCGGTGCAGGATAGCCTGTACACGGCAGGACGGCGTGGAGTTGGCGTCACAGTGCTGTTGGAGAAGATTGTTGGCGGCCTGGCCGAGACGGGCGCACCACTGGCAAAGGTAGCGGCCCTGGCGCGAAAGGTGAATGAGCAGGGGCGCAGTATGGGTGTGGCTCTGACTTCTGGTACTGTGCCAGCAGCAGGCAAGCCCAACTTCGAGTTGGGCGAAGACGAAATGGAGATCGGCATCGGCATACACGGCGAACCAGGGCGCCGGCGCGTCAAGCTCGCTCCTGCACTCGAGGTGACCGAGATGCTTACCGCTCCCATCGTCGAGGACCTGGGCCTCAAAGCGGGTGATCAAGTCCTGGCACTGGTCAATGGCATGGGGGGGACGCCTCTGATCGAACTCTACATCGTGTTCGATGCCTTGCATCGCATCTTGCACGCCAAACAGATCACTATTGCACGTAACCTGGTGGGAAATTATATCACTTCCCTGGATATGGCGGGCTGCTCAATTACGCTTGTACGCCTTGACGATGAGCTGACCAAGTACTGGGATGCGCCAGTCCATACTCCTGCGTTACGCTGGGGCATGTAGTTTATTCGCGTGGTAATTGCCTGGTTGTCGTTGCAGGGATGCTATGCATTGCGACAGGGGATACAATGGATGCAAAAAAGCACCCCTGCAACGACAATCTTGTATGATTGAGAGGGGATGCCACATTGATGACCAATGATGATGTCATGCGCTGGTTGGAGCGCACTGCTGATGTATTGCATGAAAACCGTGTGTATTTAACCGATCTAGACTCTGCTATTGGGGATGCAGATCATGGAATTAATATGGATCGTGGATTCAGCGCTGTGCGTGATAAATTTCCAACGATGGCGACAATGGATATTTCGACGCGATTACGAACCGTTGGCTCTACGCTGGTTTCAACGGTAGGAGGAGCCGGTGGACCGCTCTATGGGACAGCATATCTACGAGCTGCAGGTGTAGCAGCAGGAAAACAGGAACTTACATCTGCTGATGTTGTCGCCATGCTCGAAGCCTTTCTGGGCGGCATTGTCGCTCGTGGGAAAGCCCAGCCCGGCGAGAAAACCATGGTTGACGCTTTAACTCCAGCCACAACGGCTGCCAAACAGGCTCTCGACGAGCGTGCCACGGTTGCGCAAATCACAAGTCGCGCTGCTGCGGCTGCTGAAGAGGGCATGAAAGCCACCATTCCCATGCTAGCAACCAAGGGACGTGCCAGTTACCTGGGAGAGCGAAGTATCGGTCACCAGGACCCTGGAGCAACATCGAGCTGGCTTATCCTGCGTAGTCTTGCCGAAACGTATGAAGGCAAATAGGATAAACACATGCCTGTCGTCTTACTTGCTCGGAGGGAGATTATGACATGACGGTGGGGCTGGTCATTGTTTCGCATAGCGCTCGATTGGCCGCGGGGGTTGCCGAGCTTGCCGGACAGATGTCCCAGGGCAAAACTCCCATCGCCGCAGCCGGTGGAACTATGAACGACGTTCTGGGTACCTCTGTTGACAGAATTGTGGCAGCTATCCAGTCCGTAGACGGGCCAGATGGTGTGCTCGTGTTGTTAGACCTGGGAAGTGCGATCCTGTCCGCTGAGATGGCGCTTGAAATGCTGAGCGATGATCAGCGGGAGCGCGTACGCCTCAGTTTTGCTCCCATGGTGGAAGGAGCTGTTGCAGCAGCCCTTGAAGCATCACTTGGTCGTACGCTGACCCAGGTGCAGCAGGTAGCAGAGAAAACGGCGAATGTCGAACAGCTACAACAGCTCAAACCTCTGACCCAGGCAGAAAATGCAGCGGTGGAGAGCCTGGAATCCCCTGGAAATATAGCTCCCGTTGAGACCTCAACACTCGAAGTGCAATTGACTTTGACCAACCCCACAGGCTTACACGCACGCCCCGCCAGCCTCTTTGTACAGGCCGCCGCACGCTTCCAGGCGAATGTACGTGCCTCTGGGCATGGACGAGAAACTGATGCAACCAGTATCATTGGTATTCTCTCACTTGGGATGCGGCAAGGAGATACGATTACTATTCGTGCGAGTGGAGCAGATGCAAAGGCAGCAATAGAGGCGCTGAGCGAACTGGTACACGCAAACTTCTATGAAACTGCGCCCGAAATCGAAACACCGGCTCCTACTTCCCAGGATGAAGCTGATGCTACGGCACCTGTGGAGCACGTTCCACAGCAACAAGGAGCCTCCTTGCGCGGTATTAAGACTTCGGCAGGGGTGGCTGTGGGTCCAGCTCTACTCTATACTTCGGGGACCATCACCCTCGATGCGGTGGAGAAGCATCCTATCTCTTCAGATAAGGCTGATTCGGAGCAGCGGCGTCTGCGCGAAGCGCTGAACGGCGCAGCGCAGGAACTTCGCTCGTTGTCGTCGAACCTGCAGAGCAGTGTTGGTCAAGCAAATGCAGCTATCTTCGATGCGCAGGCGCTTATGCTACTTGACCCAGGTTTACTCGAATCCGCACTCCATATGATAGAGTCAGAACATATTGGCGCGGCAGGCGCTTTGGCCACGACGGCTGAACGCTATGCTTCCACGTTGGAAACCCTCGATGATCCTCTATTAGCGGCCCGCGCTGTCGATATGCGCGATGCTGTAAGTCGAGCTATAGGGCAATTAACGGACCAGGTTGCCCCAGGACAGGCTTTGAGCAGCTTAATTCAGCCTGTAATTCTTGTGGCCAAGGATTTAACTCCTTCTGATACCGCGCAATTGCGTCCTGAGTTCGTGCTGGGTATCTGTACTGTGCAGGGTGGGCCTACAGCCCATGCTGCAATTTTAGCTCGTGCACTTGGTATACCTGCAATTGCAGGTATGGACGAGGCAGTGTTGCAGCTCATTCACACTGGAGATGAATTGGGCCTGGATGCTGACAATGGGCTGCTTTATCATCATCCCGCACCTGAGGTGCGTGCACAACTCGTACAACGCCTGACTGAACAACAGCAACAACGAGCCACGCTCAAGGCCGCTGCCCAACAGGCACAAGCTCCAATTATCTTCAAAGGCAGACATATACTCCTGCTGGCTAACATTGGCAGCGAGGCCGAAGCCGAGGCTGCGCGGCAGTGGGGCGCTGAGGGCATTGGGTTATTGCGCACAGAGTTTCTTTTCGCCAAAACACCTACTCTTCCAGGCGAAGATGAACAACGCCAGTTATATGTGAAGGTATTTCGTGCTTTCAACGGTGATTCCTCGCAACAGGGAAAGCCGGTAGTCGTTCGGACGCTAGATGCAGGCGCAGATAAACCCATGGCGGCGCTGAATAGTATATTGGGCCAAACAGTTGAAGCGAACCCTGCTCTTGGCTTGCGCGGCATTCGCATACACCTGGCTTACCGCACATTGCTTGAGCAGCAACTCAGTGCGCTCCTACTTGCTGCTGCTGAAACGGGGACGCAACTGCATATCATGTTCCCCATGATTACAACTGTTGAAGAGTTACAGGTGGCCCGCTCAATCTTTGATCACGTTTATGAGGAGTTGCGTAACCGGGCAGTGGCCTTACCTTCGCCTGTTCCTGTCGGTATTATGGTTGAGGTCCCGGCAGCAGTAGTGATGGCTCCAGAACTGGCAGAACTTGCTGACTTCTTCAGCATTGGCGCGAATGACCTGTTGCAGTATGCCCTGGCCTGTGATCGCACGAATGCCAGCGTTTCCGACCTCTATAATCCTATGCAGCCAGCTGTGTTGCGACTTATTCACCAGGTGGCCGTGGCTGGGAGGCAAGCCGGCAAGCCGGTAGCAGTCTGCGGTGAGATGGCAAGTGACGTCCGGCTTGCTCCCATACTGGTGGGACTTGGGGTGGACGAACTGAGCATGACACCTACTGCGCTACCAGCGGTTAGGTCTACGCTCGTTAGATGGACACCTCAGGGACTGTCGGAAATGGCTGAAAGGATACTCCACCTGAAAACCGTAGCCGAAGTTGAACAGGTGATTGCTGAGTGACAGAGTTTCAGTTTTCCTGCTCCTGTTCCCTTAGAGTAGTTTCTCGTTTCAAGCGAGCTCGTTCCTGGCGTTCCTTTTGCCGCTGTAGTTTTGCTGCCTCCTTGCGCGCTACCTCTTCCGGGTCGGCATTGACGAGGTTCATTGTCGTGCCGATGCCCTGTGTAATTGCTAACTGGATCGCTTCGACAGCTCTATCCTCGCCCGCTTCGAGCAGGATGCGTTCATCGCTTGTGGGTATGCCGAGTACATAGTCTCTGCCGTTCATGCGACTGTTAGTAGGGTGGCCGATGCCGACACGCAGGCGCGGGAAAGCGTTGGTGTGGAGATGACGAATAATGTCATCCAGCCCGTTGTGTCCGGCAGCACTGCCCCTTGCACGCAGGCGTATTTTGCCCACGGGCAGGTCGAGGTCATCGAAGATAACCAGTACATCTTCCGGCTGAATTTTGTACCAGCGCACAAGTTCACCGACCGCTCCTCCACTGAGATTCATGTAGGTGATCGGCTTAGCCAGCACGACTTTCTCCGAGCCAATAGTGCCGCTCGCCAGGATTGCTCGACTGCGGCGTTCCGTCCATTTCCAGCCAAGTTTTGCGGCGAGTTTATCTACAACGCGAAAGCCAACATTATGCCGGGTCCGTTCATATTCCGAGCCTGGATTACCCAGGCCAATAACCAGCTTCATAAGGGTTAGCGACCGTAGGCCAGGCGAACCGCCAGGTACTGTGGAAGCCCGGCCTTAATGATCTTCTCCTGCGTCTTCTCAAATGGATAGGGAACACGATAAAACTCAAAACCGCGTTCGGTGTCATAAATCATGAATGCAGCGCGTGGGTCGCCGTCGCGCGGCTGCCCAACCCCGCCAGGATTGATGATAGCCCGGTACCCCTCAGGTGCTTCCCAATCACCCTCTGGAGGGGTGATCATTTCATTCGTCACCTTGATCATGCTCTGACTCAATCCTAGGAGGCTCAGCAATTCTTCGATTTCGCTATTCAGTTGATCTTCCGCGTTGGCATCGATATCCTCTGGCAGGACGACGCTAGCTTGCTCTTCATTGTCATTATGCGCCTGGTCACTATCACGCAGAGTCTCTATCTCCTGGGTCGCCCCAGTTTCTTCTATGGAAGTATCTTCAGGTGTGATGTTGTCTTCTTCCTTCTTAAAAGTGACTTCTTCGGGTGATGCTGTAAGCTGTTCCTTGACATCGACTTCTGGTGTAGAGATATTGTCTTGGCCCGCTGAAGCTGCCTCTTCGATAGTTGTGCCTGCTCCGGTTTCTGAAACAGCCTCTATACTGATAAGTGAATCGTCGTGAGCTTGTAATTGATCTTCTAAAAGCGTGTTAGCTTCTTCTTCAGTGACGGTATTACCGCTTTCCGGGTCTTTGTAAGCGCTCATGGCGCTGCCGGCTGTCGTTGCGGTCTGTGTTGATTGCTGTACCGGTGGCTGCACTGCTACCATTTCTGCGGTTTCGACATCGTCTTCATCCGTATGGTTTTCAATGCCATTAAACTGGGACCGGTCTGTCGCACTCTGTTCAACACTAGCCAGGGGAAGCGTGGGAGTGTTAGCAAGTGTATCTGGCTGTTGGAAGATTACAGGCACGTGAGTATGTCCAACGAAGCAATAGCGAGTATTGAAGTATTGGAAACTGCGTTCCGCCAGGATATCGGAAGTCAAATACTCCCAGAGGGGTCCAAAGGGGCTACCGTGTACGATTGTACACTCGCCTATTTCAATGCGCTCCGGCAGATTAGCCAGGAACGTACGATGCTCCTCCGTTAATTGCTCAGCAGTCCATTCCGCCGATACACGGGCCGCAGCACTAAAGTCTTCCAGGTCAATTTTGCTGACGGCTGCCCAATCGTGATTCCCGGCGATGATGACGTCAGTTCGTTCACGCAGTTTGGCTATGCATTCATTGGGATCTGGTCCATAACCGACCAGGTCACCAAGGAACCAAATCTGGTCAATTGGTTCCTCTTGCGCGAGCTCATCAATCCTGGCGAGTACCGCTTCCAGAGCTTCCAGGTTAGCATGTATATCGGAAAAAATGGCGTAACGCATATTTACTTCACTCTAATTAGGCATCCAGTATAGGGTAGTTAGACTATTTTATCATGTTTGTTCCAAGGTTGCTAGTAGGGACACGCGTAATCGCGTCGAATAGTGGCAAGCATGCAGGCCCAGATGTTCTCCCTCCTTTCTCTGCTGCAGACGCGATAAATCTAGTACCTATGCTGCGAAAGGTGGGGGACTATGCATAAACCAGGCGTTCTATCGATTTCACGGGCCTGGTGCCAGTAGTGGTAGCGAGAATCCCCAATCGAGTAGTATGCGCGCATCAATGAAGCGGTGATTTTCGTCGATGCTGTGCAGAACGACACCGATCAAGTGGTGACCATTACGGGTGGCGGAAAAGACCAGACATTCCCCCGCCTCGGCAGTAAAACCGGTCTTGATGCCGGTCGCTCCAGGATACGCTTTGAGTAGTGCGTTGATGTTGTCCCATGAGTAACTAAAGTGCGACGCAGTAGCAGGAACCTGGTAGTGCTGCGTGCGGACAATCTGGGCAAAAAGCGGGATGATCATGGCATAGCGTGCCAGGCGTACAAGGTCGTAAGCCGTTGTATAGTGGCCCGGTATGGGCTGGAGGTTTGTGTCGTAGTAGGTCAGCCCATCGGGGTTGATGAAGTGTGTTTGGAAAAGGTGCAGGCGATATGCAAAAAGATTCATCATGTTCACAAAATTGGCTGTAGACCCGCCCACGGCATCTGCGATGGCAATAGCGGCATCGTCGCCGGAGGGCAACATCAAGGCATAGAGCAGGTCTTTGAGTGTCAACTGGTCGCCTAGGTGCAGTTTCGCGCTGCTGCCGTCATGTTGAGCTACTTCGTTAAGCGCATCCTGGTGGATGGTGACAACCTCGTTCAAATCGGCCGCCTGGATGGCGATGAGGGCGGTCATAATCTTGGTCGTGCTTGCCATTGGCACTGGCTTCTCGCCGCTCAGGTCATCGAGCATATGCCCCGTATCATTGTCCATTAAGATGGCCTCGGTTGCAGTAATGGCTGGCGGTTTTCCTCTGACGGTAAGGATGGGTGTAGGTTTCTGGGTGGGCGTTGGTGTAATGGATATGAAAGTGGAGGTGTTGATTGTGTCATTTGGAGTAGATCCATTGAACAGGTGTGCCCCCAGTGGTGTGAAAATGAGCACAGGCACCGCGATGATGGTGCTGATTGAGATGAATAGTAGAGCAATAGCAACAGAACGGCGTATCATCAATCCTCCAGGGCAGGGAAAATCCGGTACGACCACGGATGCGGTCGTACTGGGATCATTCATACTGCCTTAGGCCAACATGTGTGATAGGCGGTAACATGTTCAAAAGCCGCAGCAACACGCAGGATTAGATCTTCGGCGAAGAAGTTGCCCAGCAGTTGCAAGCCCACGGGCAGGCCATTGCTAAAGCCTCCTGGAACCGAAACGCCACAGATGCCCGCCAGGTTCGCCGGAATGGTGAACACATCCTGGAGATACATCTCATACGGGTCGGATATCTCGCCGATCTTGAACGCTACCGACGGTGAAGCGGGACTGACCAGTACATCGAAGCGCTCGAAAGCGCGTGTGAAGTCCTCGGTAATCAGTGTGCGTACCTTCTCTGCTTGCTTGTAATAAGCATCGTAGTAGCCGGAAGAGAGCGCGTAGGTGCCGAGCATGATGCGGCGCTTGACCTCCGGGCCGAACCCATACTCGCGTGTTTTCTCCAATAACTCCCATATATCGTTGGTGTCGCGGTAGGAATAGCCATATTTGACGCCATCATAACGAGCAAGGTTGGCGCTTGCTTCTGCTGGGGCGATGATGTAGTAGGCTGCGACGCCATATTTGGTATGCGGCAGGGAGACCTCGCTGACCTCGGCTCCCATCTCGCGCAGTTTTTCAATGTCGTCGCGCACGGCTTTGACTACTCCTGGCTGTGTCCCATCTACCCAGTATTCCTCTGGCACGCCAATGCGCAGGCCTTTGATCGAGTCGTTCAGTGACGCGCTAAAGTCCGGTACAGGTTCGGGAGAACTGGTCGAGTCTCGTGGGTCGAAGCCAGCAATCGCCTGCAAAATCAGAGCCGCATCGCGCGCATCGCGTGCAAAAGGGCCGATTTGATCGAGTGACGAGGCGAACGCAACCAGCCCAAAGCGCGAGACTCTGCCATAGGTAGGCTTGAGGCCCACAACATTACTTAATGCTGCGGGTTGGCGAATCGAGCCGCCGGTGTCGCTTCCAAGGGCGCCCATTGCCATGCCTGCCGCCACTGCTGCTGCGGACCCGCCACTGCTGCCGCCGGGAGCACGTTCAAGGTCCCAGGGATTGTGCGTCGGGAAGAAAGCAGAGTGCTCGGTGGAAGAACCCATTGCGAACTCATCCATGTTTGTCTTGCCGAGCATTACCACGCCTGCCGCGTTCAGGCGCTCCATCACCGTGGCGTCGAAAGGCGGCTTGAAGTTCTTAAGCATGTTGGAGCTGCAGGTGGTGGTAATGTCCTTCGTGCAAATTACGTCCTTAATCGCCAGGGGAATACCCGTCAGTGGTGATACCGTGGCCCCACTGCTAAAGCGCCGGTCAGCCTCCTCTGCTTGCATCATAGCGAGATCATCGGTTACCAGGGTGAATGCCTTGACCTTGTCATCCAGCGCGCGAATGCGGTCAAGATGGGCGCGTGTTAGTTCGACCGAGGAGATTTTGCGTTGTCGTAGCAATTCTCCAGCTTCGTGAATGGTTAATGTATATAATTCAGTCATGTTTTTACGACTCCTCCAGCACCGGGGGAACTTTTAGATAGTTGTCTTCCTGTTCGGGGGCATTGGCAAGCAATACTTCTGGCGGATAGCATGGCTGTGGGATATCGGCCCGCATGATATTACTCAAACGTGACGCATGCGCGGTGGGGGATACTCCACTCACGTCTACCTCTTGCAATTTGGCAATGTTCTCCAGGATAACGGAGAGCTGACTTGCAAAAACATCAACTTCTTCTTCGGTCAGACCCAGGCGGGCCAATTTTGCTACGTGCTTTACTGTTTCGCGATCAATCATGATTTACCTCTACTATTCACCAGCGGACATGAAATCCACTTAGATGCTCTGTTGGCTTCCCCCACTCTGTGCGAACTTCGCTCACATGGGCTGCAGGTGGTCCCTGCCGCAGCAGAGCAAGCAGGCGTTCGAGGGCGGGTCGAGGTCCCTGAGCCAGTACTTCTACACTGGCATCTCTCCCATTGCGTACATATCCGCGCAGGCCTAATGTCAGAGCATTTTCAACGACAAAGTAGCGGAAGCCGACCCCCTGCACCCATCCGCGCACATACGCGTGTAGTTCTTGAATCTCGTTACTGTCATCCCGGTTTGTCATGGACACAATCATAGCATACTCTTGCTGATCTCACCAGTAGAAAGTCGGTCATATTTTCAGGAGAATTTCAGGTGACATGTGTAGACTTGAAGATTAGATGAAACAAAAGCGCTTTTCATGACGTATTACTATACACAACAATTGTGTTGCCGATATATTCCCATCTTTTCTTTGAGCTTTTGTGTTCACGTGATAGACTATTAGATGTGTATTGTGCATGTCGAGAAGTTTGCCTGGTACCTGTAAGGTGTTCAAAAGTATGTCGCCAGCATTTCCGGATCAGGCTATTGGAGAGTAAAGTATGCAGCCGGTACAAGATCTAGCTCCCGCGGTACAACGAGTAATTAACAATGTCGAAAGAGTAATAGTTGGTAAAGCTGAACCGGTTGCGTTCAGCCTGATAGCCGTCGTCTGCCGGGGGCATGTTTTAATCGAAGATGTACCCGGTGTTGGCAAAACCGTCCTGACCAAGGCGATTGCCCGTTCTATCGGATGCACATTCAAGCGTATCCAGTTTACCCCTGATCTTTTGCCAAGTGATGTAACCGGGGTCTCCATTTATAATCAGAAGACAGGCAATTTTGAGTTTCGCCCCGGGCCAATCATGTCCCAAATCGTGCTGGCTGACGAAATTAACCGCGCAACTCCAAAGACGCAATCAGCACTGCTGGAGGCAATGGAAGAGACACAGATGACAGTCGACGGCGTAACCTATCATCTACCTGAACCATTTATGGTGATGGCAACACAAAACCCCATCGAATATGAAGGGACTTTCCCTTTACCAGAGGCTCAGCTCGACCGCTTTATGATGAACATTAAGATTGGCTATCCCAACGCAAGCGATGAAATGAATATTTTGGATACGCATCAATATCATCATCCTTTGGAAGACCTGGCGCAAATTATGACTGCGGAAGAGTTGGTGCTGATTCAAAAGCAGATACGTAGTATTCATGTTGAACCGACGATTCGGGAATATATTGTTGCAATTGCCAATGCCACGCGCAGCCATAGCAATATCTACCTGGGAGCTAGCCCTCGCGGTTCATTGGCCCTGTACAGGGCATCTCAAGCCCTGGCTGCACTGCGTGGACGCAGCTACGTTATTCCTGATGATGTGAAACTTTTAGCGAAGCCCACATTGGCGCATCGTATTATTGTAACTCCGGCAGCGCGTGTACGCGCGATCACATCTACCGCCATCCTGGATGAAATTTTGCAGAGTGTGCCTGTGCCCGGTGCATGGGTCGGTGGTGGAAAGGGGCGCTGATTTATGCGACCCTGGCAAGCTATACTCCTGATAATCCTTTTAGCCTTCCTTGCGATCAGCAGCGGCTGGCGTGTACTGTACTTACTGACCTATGTCATGCTAACCCTGTTCATTTTATCATGGCTATGGGCGCGCTCTAGCCTGCGCAAGATGGTCTTCAGGCGCACTGCCAGTGTCGGGCGCGTACAGGTTGGTGAGACCTTCGATGAGCGACTCATGCTGGACAATATCAGCGTGATGCCCAAGTTATGGGTGCAGATTGCCGATGGCTCTACCCTGCCAGGGCACCGGGCTGGATATGTAGCGAGTATGGGAGGTCGTAAGAGGGCAACATGGCGAGCGCGAACTCTCTGTAAGCAGCGTGGACGTTTTCAGCTTGGGCCTGTTACAGCCACAGGTGGAGATCCGTTTGGTCTGTTCCGGCGGCGCATAATGCTCACGGAACCTCGGGAACTGCTTGTTTTGCCACGTGTGCTACCAATCAGTAATTTCGTGCTGTTTACAGGGGGATTGCCTGGGCGTGGCCGTAGCTCACAACGTGCCTTGCATACTACAACTAACGCCACTACTATCCGCGAATACACGGTTGAAGACGCACTCAATCGTATACACTGGCGTTCCAGTGCGCATTATAATAGATTAATGGTAAAGGAATTTGATCTTGATCCCGCAATGGATGCATGGATATTCCTTGACCTGAATGAAGCAGTGCAGGCAGGCGAGGATGAACATTCGACAGAGGAATATAGCGTAACTATCGCTGCCACGCTTGCCGCGTACCTGTTGCGCCAGGACCTGTCTTTGGGTATGATTGTGAATGCGCAACAACGCGAATTTCTCTCGCTGGATCGTGGTGATCGACAGCTTGAACGCGTGCTTGAATTGCTTGCCGTTGTAAAGTCGGGATCAGGACCTGATCTGAAAGAAGCACTTGCAATGGATGCATTCCATTTCGGGCGGGATACTGTTGCTATTGTGATTACACCCTCTAACTCGAGAGACTGGCATGAAAGCCTGCGTCATCTACAGCGCCGTGGCGTGCAGGTGGCTGTCGTGGGCTTAGATGCGGCCTCATTTGAGAATAAGCCTCCTGATGAGGATATGCTGGCTCTATTGGAGGGTGCAGGAATACCTGTGGTGCGTGTCAAATGTGAAGCCTCCTTAACTGAAGCGCTTGAACGAGACCCAGAGGCACGCTATGCACGATGGAGGTAACTGCAATGCAGGAAGCGACTGCTGAACGTCTCTCTAAGATTATTTCTGATCCACCGCCGAGCGAGGGGCGTTCAGGCGGAAACAGGCGTTTGCCGCGCAAATCCAGCTTACATTTACATTTTGGCCTGGCTGAGGGGTGGTTCTCACTCGTCTTGCTGGCTATTGTGGTGTACAGTACCATCTGGTGCGTGCAAGCAGCCGGTTGGGTGGATCATCTTAATATACTCACATTGACTACACTCCTTGGGCTGATCGGCGGGGTGCTCGCTGCTAAGCAACGACGCATTCCGCGCTTGCTCGTTCATACGATAGCTGTTGTAGTAGGCATATTGCTTGCTTTCTGGCAGACGGCAGGCGCAGATTACGGGGGAAATGTTGCTGCCCTGGCGAATAGCATGCATCAATGGGTAGTGCTTGCACTTGCTGGGGGCACCAGTAGTGACGATTCCATCTTTCTCTTCTTTATTCTTGCTCTGGGTTTTTTGCTTGCGTATACAAGCGCCTGGCTTGTCTATCGCACGCGTAGCCCGTGGCTTATGATTCTTGCCAATGCTGTTGTACTGCTGATTAACCTGAACTATATTGACGCGGGTTACATTGTCTTTCTGGTGGTGTTCCTGGTTGCCGCGCTGCTGCTGCTGCTGCGTTTTAACCTCTATGAATCTTCGACGCGCTGGAAAAAGCTGGGACTGCGCAGCTCCGATGATCTGGGGTGGGAGTTTATGCAGGCAGGGGCGCTAATCTCAATAGGTATTCTGATATTTGCCTGGCTCTTACCCTGGGGCTACGAAAATGATACCGCGGCACAAATTTGGAGCGCCGATAATAATCCATGGGTGCAGATTCAGAATGCCTGGGATCGCCTCGTCTCGGTCAATGGGGGCAGTACTGCTTCAAATCACGGTAACTTCACTGATACAGTTGTGCTGGGGGGCAATCCCCATCTGAATGGGGATACGGTGTTTACGGTCAAGACCGATGACGGCAGCGGCCAGTACCTTGAGTCGAACAGTTTCGATATGTATAACGGCCGGGGCTGGTCGGTCAGCCCGACCGTGGGATCATCGTTGAACGCGAACACCGCCTCCTATGATGGCTCGGTGGAGCTGCGCATCGTGAGGCAGAACATCACCGTAGTGAATCCCCCGGGTGAACAACACGCGTACATTTTCGGGGCACCGCAGATTGCTTCGGCGGATCAGGCAGCGACGGTGATTCTCAGTAAAGCCGATGGTGCGCCAATTGCGTGGGAGCGCAAGCTCGGGAAACTGGCAGCGGGCAATTCCTATTCGGTTGTCTCGTATGTTTCTGCAGCCGATATCAAGACCTTGAAATCTGTCCCAATGCCGGCCGATGCTCCATCGTTTACGCCCGACCCGGCACATCCTGATTCATCAGCTCCTGTAACCTATTATAACCCGCAAATTCTCCAGATGTACTTGCAAGTGCCGAACAATCTTAATCCGGCTATCAAAGGGTTGGCAGAGCGCGTCACTGCGGGTGCCACCACCATGTACGACAAGGTGGTAGCGCTGGAGACGTATTTGCGCAGCAACTATGCTTATGATGTGAATATCTCCCCGCCCCCTGGAGTGGAAGGCGTATCATGGTTTCTCTTCAGCAGCGGCAATCGGGGGTTTTGTAACTACTTTGCGACGGCCATGGCAATTATGGCGCGAGAACTGGGGATTCCTGCGCGTGTCGTGACGGGTTACACCAGTGGGAAATTCGATCCAAAGCAACACCAGTGGGTGATTCACGGCTTTGATGCACATATGTGGACGCAAGTCTACTTTGCCGGTTACGGCTGGATCAACTTTGAACCGTCGCAAAGCTTTTCGTCCTTTGCACGTCCAACTGCCAGCCCCAACGGATCAACTAGTGGCATCAGCGGGGTGCCTGGTGGCTCCCAAACGGGCAAGACTACCGGTCACCGTCAAAGTCTGGCTGATCTGCCTAGTGGTGGGCAAGGAGATGTGACTACAACACCGGCGCAACAGGCGGCGCAATTGCGCCAGGATGTCGGTTTAGCGGTGCTTGGTTTACTCCTGCTTATTCTGGCAGGGGTTGTATGCTTCGGTATCTGGTGGCGGCGCCTGTTCCGCGGCTACGGAATCCCGGCACAGATCTACGGACGTATCTGTGTACTGGCTAACCTGGCAGGTATATCCATACGACGTTCACAGACGCCTTACGAATATATCCATACGCTGGCCCAGGAGGCGCCAGAGCAGGCTGTGACTTTGGAACGCCTGGGGGATATCTATGTCCGTGATCGTTGGGCGGATCCATCCGGTGCAGAGCATCCCAGACGCACTGGTGAGATAGCGGAACTACCCGGCATGTGGAAACGCCTCCAACCACAGCTCTTTCTGCATGTGCTGCGGCATCCACACTTCCTGCGCTGGCTCCCTGATCAGCTAATAAGGTTCATCCGCGAACGCTGGTCCCGAAGGCACACGCGAGAGCTAGCAGAAGTTGATGTAGAGATTCAGGAAGAGCCTTAATCGGCAATGTAATTTGTCATAGTAGAGAAAGCGAGTTTAGACTAAATGGAATTGCTGCGTGAAACAGCCCCGTTTCTCGTTGGTATGATTGTTCCACCGATCATTATGCTTGTTATCCGCCCTACATGGTCAGGCCAATTTAAATTCCTGGCGGCTTTCTTACCCGCGCTGGTCCTGGGTTTCTGCACAAGCGCGCTGGCCGGTGAGCTTGCGGCTGGCATGCCCGACGGATTGATCGCGGTCATCATTGATACCTCACTCGTGTACACCGGCTCACAATTAGCATACAGGCTTTTGTGGAAACCGGTGTTAGAACCTCGAATCCAACGTCTTGTCGCGCCCAAAATGGAGCGTGTACGCGACTAGTTCAAAGGAAGATTGGATACCGGGTTAGCTGCCGAGTGGTATTTCTTCACCAGTTGTATAACGTGTTTTGTCGTTTTCCGTGAAGACTGTAACGCCGCCATGCCCGTACACAACCCATTGGTTGTTTGATCCAACGAGGGCCGTTGCGCCATCAATGCCGATGACCGTTACCTTTCGCCTGGGGCGGATTATTGCGCTGGCCATCCACGCGGGTAATTGATCAAAGTGCGGAATGACGGCGATACCGGGGACCAGTCCGAGCGCCGGTAAGGTTCGCCATAGCTGGGGAAAGTCGAAGAAATCACTGCCGAGGACCATTGCTCCTGCGGAACAGCCTGCTACAATACCACCGGCAGCGAAGACATCCAGGATAGCTTGCCAGGAGGCTGTGCCTTGTAATGTCTCAAGCAAGTAGCGTGGCTTACCACCAGAGAAGTAGATGAAGTTTGCCGCGGCAAGTTTTGTGGCCATCTCATCTTTGTTGGCATCCGCTCGATTAAGTAACATAACCGGTTCGACTGCTGCGCCCAGTTGGGTGAAGTGTTCAACGCCCATGCGCGCCCAGCGTTCTGGCACACCTGTGCCATCGGGCGCTGAGGCAGTCGGCAGTACGACTACACGCGGTGTGCCATGAACCCGCTCGAGCAGCATTTTATCTACTGGTATGATTGTTGAAAGAAACTCGCCGGCCCCAACGAGGGCGACTGTACCGCTGACCGGTATTTTCATCATTGCCTTCCTTTGCAAAGTCTCACCAGGAGCCTTCTTTTACTCTACCTATTCTAATCTTTGAGAACCATGTGCTGTCAAGCTTGAACTGCTTTCCACGAACACACATTGTATGAACAGTGGCGTTGACTGCTGATGTGGTATTCTGCTCATAACGGATTTTCTGATCTCCCCAATAAGAGGAACAATATGTCAGACATCGGATTACCCAGGCGAGCTTAAGCACATACATTGGTGTGGATATTGGAGGGACTAGCACGCGCATAGGTTTATTTGATTCATTGGACGCATCAGACTTTGTACTGCTCGCGAAGTTTCCCACACAACAGAGCTACGAACAGCAACTGCGTCAAATCATTGCTACCATACGTGGCAGCAATATTGAAAACCTTGCAGGGATAGGTGTCTCAGTCGCGGCGCGTATCGCCAAAGATGGATGCACAATCATCCTTGCCCCGAACCTTCCGGGGTATATTGGCAAGCCGTTCGCCCAAGACTTGTTCGACCAGTTTGCATGCCCCATACGGCTCGCACACGACACTGTGTGTGGTTTGCTGGCTGAGAAGAAATTTGGAGCTCTGCGTCACATCGACAGGTGCGCTTACCTGACCCTTTCAACGGGAACAGGCGCTGCCATACAGCTTGGCAAAGGCTCAAGGACGCTTACGTCTTCTATTGAGATAGGGCACCAGGTACTTGATGGGAACTCATTAAAGTGCCTATGCGGGCAGGTGGGGTGCCTGGAGACATATACAGGAGGCAGGCAGATCGAACTGCGTTATGGCCGTCCTATCGCTCAAATAACCGAGGGCTCATTCTGGGAAACCTTCTCCGATAAACTTGCCCTTGGTCTCCTCAACCTGGCGCAACTCAGCCGTATCGATGTTGTTGCCATCAGCGGGGCCATTGCACTCAACAATGCTTTCCTTGTGCCTATGCTGCAACAGAAGGTCAACGCCATGCTAAAGTGGGGCGTACTGGAATTGAGACTGGCTGTATTGGGTGAAAATGCGCCGGTTGTGGGGGCGGCTGTTCTGCTGGAGGTGCCGGAGGATACTATTTTGCATTGATCTTCTGAACGCCCCCAGGGCTTTCCTTCACCCATGTACTGCTGCATTTCGATCTCCATTTTACTCCTCTGACGGACAACAGCATTTGAGCATATCCCTATACCAGCGTCTTAATATCTGGAAATCAAAATGTGCATCTGGCGTCGGAGAACAACATGATGACTAATCGTAGAATACAGATTGGCAGGTATCGGCTCCTCAATCTTCTAAGTAGAAGTCGCTATACTGCTGTCTGGTTGGGCGAGCATGTACGCCTCAAAAAGAAGGTTGCAATCAAGATACTCTTTCCAGGAGAGATACAAGACATTGACGAACAACATCACACTAAGAGGCGATTTATCCGGGAAGCAGGCACTCTCGCGCAGTTCGATTATCCATATATCGTGCAGGTTTTCGACTCAGGAGAAGTGGATGGATGGCTTTACTTCGTTATGGAATATGCGCCTTATGGCTCATTAGCGCGACGTCATCGCCCTGGCAAACGGCTTCCTCTCGCGAAAGTCAGGGTGTATACCAGCCAGGTAGGGAGAGCTATACATTATGTCCATGTTCGAGGTTTCATCCACCGGGATATCAAACCGCAGAATATCTTTCTGAAGACACGCAACATGGTTCTACTCAGTGATTTTGGACTCGTCATGCACATTCGTAGCCGGTACTATCCCAGGATGTTTTGGGAATTTGGAGGGACCAGTGCGTATATGGCACCTGAGCAACGGCAGGGAGCACCCTGCCCGGCAAGTGACCAGTACGCATTTGCAACTATGGTCTTTGAATGGCTCACAGGTCATAGCCCTTTTCAGGGTACTGACGAGGAAATAGCCTGGCAGCGAAGGAATCTCTCACCACCATCGATGCGCGCTATCGTACCGGAGATACCGGCTGCTGTCGAGCGAGTTGTGTTGACTGGTATACAGCACACGCCGGACCGGCGATTCAAAACAATGTTGGACTTTACCCTCGCATTTGAGGAGGCCTGCAGGCACATGATCGTGAGACTACCGTATGATGCATCCGCCAGTCGTTGGCGTCGTGTGTTCGTCTCCCATTGACGCGAGCTATCCCCTGTATGACTGCTCCGAAGTGAGATACTTGCCCTCTATATGCCCGGCGACTTTCAGAACAGTTTGACAAAATAGGGCAGAGCTTGTATACTTGATGTATGAAGAACAAACGTTCTTTGCTTCCTTAGGAAGCGACCTACGAATTGGGTGTTTCCACCGAAACCATTCATCGGTGGGGCGAAGCCGGAAAAATACGTACCGAATACGTACCGTATGCACTGTGGGCAATCAGCAATGCATTCCTACGAGCCCAAGGTGTGCGCAAGCGAGTAGAAACGGTGCGGAAGCGAATGTGAGCAGGAAGAGCAGGCCAATGGGACAGGCCAGTCGTACCACCAAGCTGCTCCTTGACTTCTCGGATCGCAGAGGCGGGGGAGCTAATACCAGCAAACGAGCGTATCTGGAAGAGACGGGCAAGATCTTGGATGCGGCGCGTGCTTTCTACCTCGCTTTTTTTCTGGCGCATCCCGACAAGCTGACCGAGCGCGTGCAGTATTTCTCAGAGAAACTCCAGCAGGAACGGGAACGGCTGCTTTCTCCTCACGAACTACTGAGTTGGGCCGAGGCCCTCACCGTCGAAACAGCAGCCCATCCCTCTCCGTTGCCTTCTTACAACTTCAGCCAACAGTTCCCTGATTTCCCATTCATCTATCGTCGCTCGGTGATCAAAGATGCCCTGGGCAAGGCGCGCTCCTACCTCTCGAATCTGGCGAATTGGAACACAGGAGGCAAGAAAAAGGGGCAACCTGGCAGTCCAGGAGCGAGCAATCATCCGACCCTCTACGCCGAAGCGTTCTGCCTGGACCTAGACGCGACTGACCTGCGTCCTGGAAAGCGCACCTGCTTTGTCCGCCTCAAGGTCTACACTGGAACGGGTTGGGAATGGCACAACTACCCGGTCAAACTGAGTCGCTACTTTGAAGCGCGCTGGCGTGATCCAGCTTGGGAGCACCAAAGCCCCAAACTGATCGTGCGCCAAGGGAGCGCGGCTCTGCACTTCCCGCAGGTGAAGCAGGTTGAGGCCCAGCGGGTCAAAGAGAGGAAAGCCGATCCGCATCTGGTAACAGTCGGGGTCGATCTGAATGTCAAAAATCTGGCGGTGGTCACAGTCAGACAGGACGAGAGGATCATTGAGACCGTCTTCCTGACCGATCACGGTCTCGACCAGGCGCGCTATCGGCACCTCAAAAAAATCGCCAGGAAGCAATGGCAGACCGGTAAACCCATCAAAGGAGAACACAGCAACCAACAGCTTTGGCGGCATGTCGGGCGGACGAACGAGGATGCGGCTCACAAAGTTGCCCACCAGATTGCCGAGATCTGTGCGAAATACCCCGGCTGCATTCTGCTCTTTGAGCGGTTGCGGAAGATCAGAGCCAAAGGCGGGAGCAAATCCAGGCGGATGAATCGCCGCCAGGCGAACCAGTTGCGAGGCAAAATCAATCAGTACGCGAAAGACAAAGCCTATGCCTCATGCAACACGGTGACAGTCGAAGTCAATCCACACGGCACCTCACAGTACTGCTCCCGATGCGGCGCAAAAGGGGAAAGGTTTTCCTATCGAGGCGGCAAGCGCATTGTGGAGAAGTGGGGGAAATTGTTCTTCTGTCCTACCTGTCACTATGAGGCGCATGCCGACCACAATGCATCGAAAAATATGCATCACAGCTTTTATCACGAGCTGCATTGGGAATGGCGTGACAAGAGGCGCGCAGGTTCCGCCCCGTCTGGCTAAAGGGCAGATGGGAATCGCCTGTCAGAGGGACACCCCGTCAAAGACTGGCAGGCCAGGCCCGCCTCGCAAGAGGCACGAAATGCGGTAGGGCTATCGTTGATCCCAACGGGGCACGTCCCAACCCACATGCTCTTTTGGGATATACCTGAGTCAATACCATCTCGGAATGTGGCAGGAACGCTGAGAGTGGCGGACTGATTCAGGGCGGCGAGAACGCGGTGTCTAGGTTTGTTCAACAATTTTGGATACTGTTGATACCACGCACTATCTTGATACATACACTTGAAAAACCTTGGAAATAAGGGCATTGCTCTGCCCAATTCTCAAAAAATGTGTTAGTATAGCAAAAAAATAAGTGCCTGAGCCGTATTTGCCCCTCCTTTTCTAGGAGGGAAGGAAGAGATTGTTCGAGTTGAAGATAGTGATCCGCTGGCGACCGTTAGCTTTGTCTGGCATAGCAACCCTCGGCCTCGCTCTACGCTTGTATGGCCTGGACTGGGATCAGATGCAAGCCCGCTATCAACTCCTGGTGCGATTGTATGGATTGGATGCCGCCCAGGGTAATAACTTCCATCCAGACGAGAGACAGATTCTCTTTCATGTTGTTCAGTTGTCGTGGCCTGGTAGTTGGGCACAATTCTTCAATGCGGCCACTTCACCGCTGAACCCGCATTTTTTCGCTTACGGTTCCTTTCCACTCTACCTTTTGGCAGCAGTGGGCAACATCCTCTCGCACATTTCTGCTCCACTGGCTAACTTTGCCAATCTCACGCTTACCGGGCGTGTTCTCAATGCCATTTTTGATTGTGGCACCATCCTCCTGGTAGGCTGGTTGGGATTGCTACTTACCAATGATCACGCGCCGGGACGACGATATGCCTGGTCAGTTGCCCTGCTGGCCGCTGCTTTAGTGGCATTCACACCGTTTCAATTACAGCTTTCGCACTTCTACACTGTTGATACCATGCTGCTCTTCTTCGTCACATTGACCGTTCTTGCCTGCGTGGTATTGGTTGAAACCGATAAACCTGTACGCTGGTCACTTGTTGCTGGTCTCGGCTATGGCCTGGCTCTGGCCACAAAATTCAGCGCTGCGCCACTGGCCATAGCGCTCTTCGTAGCCCTGGCGATGCGCTGGTATAGGCGCGGCCTGTCCTCCATCATTGTACCGCTGCTCCTCTCTTTCTGTGTTACTCTTGCGGTTTTTCTTATAGCCATGCCCTATGCGTTATTAGATATGCCGGAGTTCATCCAGCAGGTTGCCCAGCAGGGAGATTTGGCACGTGGAGCGCTCGATTTGCCGTATGTGCGGCAATTTGCGGGAACGACGCCCTATGCCTATGAGGCGCAGAACATGCTTTTTTGGGGTATGGGGTTGATGTTGGGCCTTGCTGCGTTGGCTGGATTCCTGTGGCTCTGCTGGCGCGTATGGAAACGCGATGCCGGTCCCTGGCTCGTTGTGTTGTCCTGGGTAGTCGTCTATGGCGCTATTACCGGCAGCTTCTACGTTAAATATATGCGCTATATGCTGCCAATCTACCCGTTCTTGACGTTAATGGCTGCCAGTATACTGATAGCGCTGCTGAAATTCAGCCGCGAAAGAGTAAAGGACGCGCGTACCAAATCCTATATTGCGATCATCCTGCCATATGGTGCAATCGTGATTGTGCTTGCGGGGACGATGTTTCAGGGGCTGGCACTTCTGAATGTCTATAGCCAGCCGAATACGCGTATTCAGGCTTCGCGCTGGATATTTAGCCACCTGAAACCTGGAAGTGTGCTCACCTATGAACAATGGGATGATTCTTTGCCTGAAGCAGTCGATAATCATGATCCTTCTATTTATCAGGAAGTCTCCTATCCTGATGCGAATGGGCAGCCGCAACAGGGCCTGGACCTCTATGGGGATGATACCGCGGCTAAAGCGCAGCAGCTTGCGCGTATTTTGCCAACAGTCAATGCTATCACCATGGCGACTGATCGCCTGGATAAATCGATTCCGCGCCTCCCGTGCCGTTACCCGTTGACTATTCATTACTATCAACTGCTCTTTAGTGGGCAACTTGGCTTTCACCTAGCGGCGCAGTTCGAGAATCACCCGAACCTCTTCGGCATCGTCTTAGACGACAGTAATGCTGATGAAAGTTATTCTGTGTTCGACCATCCGACCGCGCGTATTTTTGTACGCGACAATCCCTATCCCTACACCTCTGATCAGCTCTATCACAAACTGGTGCAAGGTGTGAAACTGCCACCATCTTGCACGGGTCTCGCCGGTAGTTAGCAACCTTTACTATTTAATGTCCAACAGGGGATACCCTGAATCTCTTTTTCCTGCTGATATGTGGATAATGAGACGTATGGTAAAAATTAGGAACATATGAGATAATTCATACGTCTTTCAATATAGTGGGATAGCGTCCTGCGCAGCGTAAACTCTATTAGAGAGTGTGCGTTTTAAGGTAAGGGTACACGACCCTGGGGAAGTGCCGTGCCCCGCCGCATACCAGGCATCTAACTGATATAACTGAAATCTGTCAGAGAGAAATTATGGTCGAACTGTTACAAATGTGGGCATTAGTCGAAGTGCTGGGTCTCATGTGCCTACCGCTCACTATAACCGTCTTTCACAATCTTCCAGACCGTGGCTGGGCCTTTAGCAAGGCTATAGGCATGGCTTTGCTGGCCTTTTGTGTCTGGTTGCCCTTAATGATCATCCAGGTCTTGCCCTTTAGCCAGTTATTTATTAGTGGCGTGCTGCTCATCCTGGTGGCTTGCAGTATCATAGGCTTCATACGTGTGTGGCCCACTTTTACAAAACTAGTGCGTGCCAATCTCTTCTATATTGTGATCTGCGAAGCAATATTTCTGGGCATGGTGTTCTTACTGGGCTGGATTCGCTCCTACGGGCCAGATATTCACTCCTTTGAGATGTTCATGGACGAAGGTTTTCTTTCAGCGATTATGCGCAGCCCGCATTTCCCGCCCAATGACATGTGGCTCTCTGGCTATCCCATCAACTACTATTATTACGCTCACTTTACGATTGCAACGCTTGCAAAATTCCTGGGGCAAGCACCCTCGATCGCCTTTAATACCGGCATCTGTATTTTCTTTGGCTTAACGGCGGCCAGCTTGTTCGGCGTAACCTGTAATATTGTGGCCTGGGCACGCCACCTGCGCAAAAGAAGAAATGCAGCGCCGGATACATCAAGGAGACGAATGCGGTTTGCTTTCTTTGGGAATGGACGGCCAGCCGCCGCCAACCAAAGTATTGATGTGGGTTCTGACCGGCCTGATAGTGTGCTTCCACCGCTCGTGAGCGCTATCCCTTATGGCTTACTCACTATGATCATGGGCCAGGTCTTAGGCAATCTTGCTTCAACGCAACAGTGGTGGATACTGCATGATGACTTGCCGCCATTGTACTGGTTTAACACAACACGCATCATTGATAAGACCATTAATGAGTTTCCTGCCTTTAGCTTCTTGCTCTCCTGTTTTCACGCGCATGTATTGACCCTGGCGTTTACCATTCTGGCGCTGGCTCTCGCTTTCAACTTGTTTCTAGAGCCTGAGGGAAAAGGCCTGCGCGTCTTTGGCAGCGGATGGCGCCTCCCGTTCACCATGGGAACCACAGCGTTGATCCTTGGGGGCCTCTTTACTATGAACGGCTGGGATTTCCCTACCGATCTAACAATAACTATTATCTGCATCGCCTTACAGCAATGGCTGGCCTACCAATCACGTTTTAGCCTCGAGTTAGTACTGGATGTGTTCACAGCAGGAGCGGCCCTGGCGGCACTCTCGTTCTTCCTGTATTCTCCTTTTTATTTCAATTTCGTCTCGCCCTTGCAGGGCATTGGCCTTGTAAGCTCTGGAGATCGATCACCAATTAGCGATGAAGCTTTAATCTACGGAACGTTTGTATTTGTCTTCGTCACGTTGCTTTGTGTTAATTTGCTGCGACCACGGCTTACCGCCCAAACTGCTGCATTGAAAAGTACTTTGGCTGCAAGTTCGAACGGGATGAGCAAACCGATGGGCGCGTCCACATCGAATCGAAGATCTAAGAAATCGATGAACCCGGATGATGTGGAAATTGAGCGCATTAGATTGACTACTTCCGGCGATTACCAGGTGGTTTCTCCAGTACGCCAACAAATTACCGCTGCTCCTCAAGCCATACTCCATCAGCCTGGGGATGCAGAAAATAATACGGCTCCAGTGGTCGAACTTGCCAGCGACCCATCTTTGGCAGATGCCTCGTCACCTGGTACTCAATCCGAAGTGGATGCTCGTTCTATTCGTCCAGGCTGGTTGGATATAAGAGTTATATTTCTTGTGTTGATTCTCGGTGTGCTGCTTCTCACATTTGCTGTCACGAAGAACGGTTTGACGTTTGCGGTGGCTTTCAGTATCGCAGCGTTTGGGGGAGCATTAGTACTGTATCATATACATGATCGTCCTCGCGCCTTCACATTGTTGTTAGGTACGGTGGCCTTTGGCCTTGTTGCTATGACTGAGATTATCTTCCTGAAAGATGTCTTCGCAGACAGCTATCCGCGCATGAACACAGTCTTTAAGTTTTACTTCCAGGCGTGGGCGTTGCTTTCTATCACGTCCGGCGCAGGTCTGTACTTTATCCTGGATAGCTTTCGTCTTGCTGCAATTGTGAGCGGGATGCAACGTTGGGTACGCCGTGGAGGCCAGGCGCTTTGGTCAGCGGTGTTGGTCCTGCTAATACTGGCAGGCCTGGTGTATCCGGTCGTAGGAAGCTACCAGCGCACCAATCACTTTATGCAGCGCACAAATAGCCTTGATGGGTTAAACTATATGCAATCGTACGATCCCAGCGATTATGCGGCTATTCGATGGATCAATAGTCATATCCAGGGCGATCCTGTAATCGTGGAGGCATACGGACCACAGGGAGGAGACTACAGCGATTACGGGCGCATCTCGGTATTTACAGGTCTACCTACGCTGATGGGTTGGGCCGGACACGAATACCAGTGGCGTGTCAACTGGCTCAACAAAGATTATAATGCCGCTGATTTCTATCGCCGGGGTTCAGATATTAACACGATCTATACCGATACACATCCCAGTGAGGTTTTGGCCTTAATGGCGCGTTACAATGCGCAGTATCTCTATGTAGGCCCATTAGAGCAGTTGACATATCCTAGAGCAAACCTCCACCGCTTCAGTTCATTTATGGATATAGTTTATTCTGCTGATGGCGTGACGATATACCAGGTTCCGCAAAGTTCCTAGAGTATACTATATGGGTGATGCCCTCTGCCTGTGCAGGAGGGTGCGAGATAAGAGGAGTGTTCCCTTTGAAGAGTTTTGAGACTGAGCCAGTTGAAGATGCAACAGCCGCAGATCAAGTGCCGGAGAGGCATGAGCTTGTGCGCTTGAGTATGCCTGGAAGTGATACTTCCTCTACAACAAGTGATGAGAGACCAGTTGTAGAAGACGTGTCTGACTCAGCAGAATCTATGCTCGTCGCCCACGAAGACAAAGAAGTGGAGGAGCCGCCTCGACGCCGTAGGTTCTCTCTGTCCTCACCTCCTACTCGTGAGCAGTTACTGCGCTGGGCGCCGTTCTGGGGGGTAATCCTGCTTGGAGCGATCTTGCGCTTCTGGGGATTGGGAGATAAGCCGCTGCACCATGATGAAAGCTTGCATGCTTACTACTCTTTGCAGTTACTGAATAATATGGAACATTGGTGGTGGTGCATCAATCCCCCCCCGCAGGGCTATAGCTGTTATACGTATAATCCACTACTGCATGGCCCCTTTCAGTTCCATTTCATCGCGCTGGTCTACAAGATCAGCCAGCTCCTGGGCGCTGCTGACAATGGGGTGAATACGACGACGGTGCGCATCCTTGCGGCCACGCTGGGCAGTGCAATCGTGGCCTTGCCGTATTTCCTGCGTGACTACCTGGGCAAGGTGGGAGCCTGGTTGGCGTGCTTGCTGCTGGCCGTCTCCCCCAGCATGGTCTACTTCTCGCGCTTTGCACGGGAGGACATCTACATGGCGTTCTTCACCCTGGTGATGGTGGTAGGAGTGGCGCGCTACGTGCGTGAGCGCAAGATGCGCTGGCTGGTGATAGCGGCAGCGGGGTTTGCGTTCTCGTATGCGACCAAAGAGGCGACGTTTTTGATGATGCTGGTGTGTGGCAGCTTTTTGGGGGCGTTGATTGCCTGGGAACTGGGTCTGAAAGTGGCTCTGCGCTCACGCTTCAATCGGGAATCGCCGTCGGTTGCACTCTTACCAAAAACATTCGCGCCTGTTACTTTGCTGGCGTATTTCGTTGTTGCCGGAATAGCAGGAAAGGTTTTGTTTGGCTGGGTGAAGTACCTGTCGGTCTATACGACCAATGCCAGCACACAGCCTCTTGCCGACCAGTTCGTGCAGAGCTTGAAGGATAAGACTGTAGCCGCGGTGCCGTTCATTGGTATCCTGCTAGGAGCGTTTGTGCTGTTTCTTCTCTATCGGGAGGTGTCGGGGAAAGTATCTGCTGCGGGGCGCCGGGGGTTGGCGAAACGGGTTGATCCAGAGAGACAGCCTGTGCTGGACTCGATTATCACCATGCCCTGGACTCACTGGTTTTTTGCGCTGCTGTGTGCCTGGACGATCTTCCTGCTGCTATTTACCGTTCTACTGACGAATGTTCGTGGTGGGATCGGCGATGGTATCTGGGCGGGGCTGTATTACTGGATCCAGCAGCAACAGGTGGCACGCGGCAATCAACCCTGGTACTACTATCTGATGCTGATTCCCTTGTACGAACAGATCGGTGTGGTGTTCGGCTTGATAGGAGTGGTGCGCTGCATTGCGCGGCCAACGCGCTTCCGGCTGTTCCTGGCGTACTGGTTTGTAGGTAACCTGTTCCTCTACTCGTGGGCAGCGGAGAAGATGCCCTGGTTGATGATCCACATTACCATGCCCATGTTGCTCCTGGCGGCTATTGGCCTGGAACCTGCCGTTGTGAAATGCATCAACCTTGTGAAGAATCTCTATGTACGTTTGACCTCGCCAGAGGCAACAATGCATTTGCAAGACAATAACCTACCCGTACAGGGCTATCCCCAGGCACGCCCAAGGGTCGGTGTGTTCGCTGGTGGCGCTTCCATCTTTGGGGTGATTATGGCGGCGTTGCTGCTTCTGCCGACGGTGCACAATATGTATGAAGTGTCGTATGTGCATGCTGCCGATGGCCCCCACGAGATGATGGTGTATGTGCAAACGACAACCGATGTGAATATTGTCATGGCAAAGGTTGACGCTCTTGACCAGAAGATGTTTGGCGGCAAACACCAGATGCTAATCGGCTTGACTACTGACGCGACGTGGCCCTTTGCGTGGTATCTGCGTGACTATCCCAACCTGTGCTTCGATTACCCGACCGGTTGTTCCAGTTGGAAGAACGTTCCGATTATCATCTCAGGTGGTGATAATCCATACGGCACTGAGCAGCAGTATGCCGGCAGTGCGAACAAACCTGGCAATTACGTCTATCATGAATATAAGATGCGTACCTGGTGGGACGAGGGCTACAAACCGCCACTATGTATATCCAGCAGTTCCAACAACTGCGCGGATCAGCCAACATTTGGAGGCGTTGGGCTTGGTCCCTGGCTAAGCTATGGCGACAATCCTCCTCCGGGCGCTAAGTTTAACCTGGGCCTGGCTGCTCAGCACATCTGGCAATGGTGGTGGCAACGTCGCGCCATCGGTGATACCGGCGGGGCATATGATATGGTATTGTTTGTCCGTAAAGATTTGAGTACAGCCGTTGTTCCTTAGATGGATAGGACCGCCAGCACCGGTGCTGGCGGTCCTATCCAATGCTCTCCTAAAAGAGTTACGCGCCAATCTCGACCTCAGCTTCGATCTCGACCGGAATCTCAAACGGCAGTTCTGCCATCCCCACTGCAGAACGGGCATGCTGCCCGGCTTCGGCCCCATAAAGTTCAATAATCAGGTCAGAGAAGCCATTCATCACGGTTGGTTGGCGGGTAAAACCGGGCGCAGAATTAACCATGCCATGAACCCTCAGCCAGGCTGTTACCCGGTCAAGGTCGCCCAAGGCACGTTTAAGGCTAGCTAATATCGATACCGCGGTCAGCCGTGCGGCCCGGTATGCTTCGTCTACTGAAACATCCCCTCCAACTTTGCCCAAGGGCTTGGCGAGCGAGCCATCGGGGTTTAGTGGAGCATGCCCTGAGATGTAGGCTCGATTGCCGCGAATCCGCACCCACGAGAAAGGTAACTGCGTTCCTGGTGGTGCGACGAACGGTTCGGGTAATACAAGTCCAAGTGCCTCGAGTTTAGCTTCGATATGCATTTTTCTACCTCAAAGTGGTTTCAATTCACCAGGAATGTACAAGCACGATCTTTCCTACTACCTCTCCCGACGCAAGGATGCGGTGTGCCTCTGCTGCCTCCTCAATAGGCATTGTGCGTGCGATGACTGGCTGAATGGCCTTATTAGCGACCAGCTGCAGGATACGCTCTTCATTTTCTGTAGAAGTGTGCAGTGTGCCACCAGCAAGCACGTTCACCAGTTTGAGCCGCCAGGCCTGTGTATCCACCGTAGCTTGCTGGCCACCAAGATTGCCTATGAGCACGACGCGCCCACCATTAGCGCAGGCATCGATGCTTGCCTGCAGAGTAGTGCCAACCAACTCGATCACCAGGTTAACGCCGCCGGCGTCACGTACTACCTGTCCCACGTTCTGCTCTTTATGATTGACCACCATATCAGCTCCCAGGCGGTGCAATTCTGAAGCTTTCTCGTTGTTACTCGCCGTTGTAACTACCCAGCAGCCTGCATGCTTGGCGAACTGGATGGCAATCGAACCTACGCCACTTGAACCGGCCCAGATCAGGACACGCTCTCCGGCTTGCAGGTGCCCGATATCAAACAGAGCACCCCAGGCTGTTGACGAGGTGAGGCCTGTTGCCGCTACCTGCTCGAAAGTAACATTGTCCGGTATGCGTACGAGATCGGCGGCATGTGCGGCTATTTTACTGGCGTACCCACCCCCACCCTTTGCAGCCAGGGCACGGGTTGTCAAGACACGATCTCCGGCGTGAAAGCCCTGGCTGTCATTGAGTACCACGGCTGCAGCCTCAAGCCCTGGTGTGAATGGCAACTTGCCGGCCGGCCTGCTGCCATCGCGTTGAAATAAGTCAAGATGGTTAACTGTGGTCGCTTTGACTTGCAACAAAACGTCTTGCGGGCCAGGGGTCGGGTCTGGCACATCGTAGACCTTTAGGACTTCAGGACCACCGTGTTGGGCAAACTGTACTGCTTTCATCTTTGCTGCTTTCTAGTTGTAGACAATGAATGCTTCAAAACCCAGGCAAGGCCTGTTATCTCGGGTAATAGGGTGTCTTCATTCATTGTATGTCCAACACTCTGTAAATGCAACAGGTGACGTTGCCGCTGCATTGCAAGATAAAAAGGAGCAGCAATCAGCAGGCAGGGAAAAGTAGGGATAGCCATGAGCCGGTCTTGGGTGGCTCATGTTCCCTTCATTCACATTCCATAGAGGATACAGTAGGTGATCAGCTGTCTTCTCTAATAAAGCTGATGAATAACGGCCTTTACTGTGCCTTGCAATTTCCACTCTCGATCCCAATCTTTGCCATTAACGTAGATTGGGTCCATTTCGGGATTGGACGGCTGCAACTTTATCCTCTTCCCTTCACGGTAAAAACGTTTTACCGTCGCGGCACCCAGTTCGCTACCGGCAACATTGAGGTGGGTTGCTACAACTATATCGCCATCCTCGATCTGTTTCTCAGGGTCAACAACGATTAAGTCGCCATCGAAGATGCCGTCTCCAATCATTGAGTTGCCTTCAACCGGCAATACGAAAGCCTTGTTTGGAAAAAGCTGGACTTCTTTTTCAATTGCGCTCATAATCGCGCGTTTGGGACCTGCGGCAACAGCGACAGGACCGGTCAGTGACGATCCAAGCCAATTTTTCAATACTGTAATACTACGACTTTTATTGTGGGCACGTTGAATGTAGCCATTCTCTTCAAGAGATTTGAGATGGTAGGCAATATGGCCCAGGGATTGAATTTTTACATCATCGCCAATTTCCCGATACGTGGGAGATCTACCATTATTCTTCTCGATGTAGTTAATGATAGAAGAAAGTATATGTTGTCGTACATTGCTACGCTTTTTAGCCATTTTTGAAACCTCGTCAATAGATTAGATCGAACTAGAACTGAAGTTCTATTAATAAAATAACATTACGATAAAAGAGATGTCAAGGCGTATCCTGACTAAAATCAGGTAGTTTCTTTATGGAAATAGAATGCGTGTTCGTGTATACTTTAAAGGGTGCTATCGTCAGCAATCTAAAGCATGGAGATAAAATGACTACTACAAATGCGCTACCAATCTTTGTTGGACACAACGACACACTACTTCAACTTTATCTTCCCGAACGAGGCGGTGGGCGCAGCTTCTTTACCCGCAGCGATGAAGGGCATATCGATCTGCCACGTGCGCGCGAGGGTGGCTTAGGGGGTGGCTTCTTTGCGGTCTTCGTTCCGTCTAATTCCGCGATGCCGCGTTCAACAGAATCCGATCTGACAATCACCGAGACTGGTTATGAGGTACGTATGGCACCGGCCCTTGATTTGTCCTATGCTCAGCGAATGACAATTGCAGTTACAGCAGGTCTGTTCAGGCTTGAGGCCGAATCGGATGGGCAGGTCAAGGTTGTGCGCTCGACCGGTGAGCTGGTGACCTGTTTGCGCGAGGGTGTGCTCGCTGCAATTCTGCACTTCGAAGGGGCAGAGGCCATTGATCCTGAACTGGATGCGCTCGAGGTTTTCTACCAGGCAGGTTTGCGCTCACTTGGTATAGTGTGGAGTCGGCCCAATGCGTTCGCCCATGGAGTCCCTTTCAAGTTTCCGCACTCACCCGACACCGGCCCTGGACTGACAGATGCCGGAAAAGCGTTGGTGCGTGCCTGTAATCGCCTGGGCATTATGCTCGACCTCTCCCACCTCAACGAGCGGGGTTTTTGGGACGTAGCCAAGTTATCCGAGGCACCGCTGGTGGCGACGCATTCAAATGCACACACCCTTAGCCCATCGACGCGCAACTTGATGGATAAGCAACTGGATGCGATTAAGGAATCCGAGGGTATGGTGGGACTTAACTTCGCTGTCTATGACTTGCGTGAGGACGGACACAATGATCCCGACACCCCGCTTGATATTATGGTGCGCCATATAGACTATCTTGTCGAACATCTCGGCATCGATTGCGTTGGCCTTGGCTCTGACTTTGATGGCACCAGGATACCACAGGCAATTGGCGATGTGACAGGGCTGCCGAAATTAATTGCTGCGCTGCAGGAGCATGGCTATGATGAGGCGACACTGCGTAAACTCGCTTATGAGAACTGGGTTCGCGTCCTTAATAAAACATGGAAGCATTTGAAAGACTAGATGCCTCGTTTTGAGAAACGCACCGATCAGACTTTTGGACCTGGTTGATGGAAAATCGTTAGCATTTCCAGGGTATCTCACGCATTATATGGGCACAAGGCCTTGTGCCCATATAATGCTACTTCAATCATCCCCAGCGAATCAGCTCTATATCATGCTTGCCAGAAAGTGCCTCATAGGTGGGTAGCACTCGCACACCGTAGGCCAGGCTGCCGCTCTCAGGGGGTTGCAGGTGAATCTCGTAGCGGTATGAGCCGTCCAACTCCTGCTTTGTGTATGGCATCGGCAATGTGTGTTGTATGACGATTTGCTCGTCCCTCGCTTCACCGTAGACAAGCTCGGCCGTAAGATCTTCGGGGCGGAGTCTGTCTGTGCGTACCCAGGCTCGCACATCAATTCCCTGACCAAGGCTGAGTTGCCCTTCGCGCTGCCCCTCCACATACAGTTCCAGGCTGGGCCACGCTTGCCTCACTTTTTCTTTCCAGGTCGCCAGCATACGAGCCTCGGCGTAGTTGCGCTGCTCGATTTTGATACCTTGTAGAATCTCAGGCACGTAGAAACGATCGGTGTACTCTTTAACCATACGTCGCATACTAAAAGCGGGAGCGCAAGTTCGGATAGCCTCCTTCATGATGGCAATCCAGCGATGCGGAATGCCATCGTCCCCACGCTCATAGTAGGACGGGACAATCTCGTTTTCGAGCAGCGCATATAAGGAGAGGCTGTCGGCCTCATCCTGTACGTTCGGGTCGTGATATTCGCGTGCCTCCCCAATCGCCCAGCCATTCCTGCCGTTGTAGGCCTCGGCCCACCAGCCGTCCAGGATACTGCAATTTGGCTGCCCGTTGAGCGCTGCTTTCTGACCGCTGGTACCACTGGCCTCGTGTGGGCGTATGGGGTTGTTCAGCCAGAGATCCGTGCCGGAGACCAGGTAGCGGGCCATTTCGATATCGTAGTTTTCCAGGAAAATAACCTTGCCTCTGAATGCATCACTGCGCGAGAAGCGGTAAACCTGCTCGATCAGCGCTTTACCAGGTCCGTCAGCAGGATGTGCTTTGCCCGCGAAGATAATTTGCATAGGATGTTCAGGATTGTTCAGGATACGTCTCAGGCGTTCGGGATCGCGGAAGATGAGTGTGGCGCGTTTATACGTAGCAAAACGGCGCGCAAAGCCAATAATTAAGGCCTCACTGCTAAGCATATGCTCAAACTCGGCTAGCTGGATGGACCCCTCACCCAGGCGCAGGTGTTGACCTTTCAAATGGCGACGGGCATAATTGATCAGCACCTCTTTCCGCTGCATATGGGTCAGCCATAGTTCCTCGTCAGGAATCTCATCGAGCGCATTCCAGAGGTCGGGTTCATCCACGTGATTTTCCCAGTCCTCACCCAGGTAGCGTTTGAAGAGTGTGTTTATCTCTGGAGAGATCCAGGATGGGGTGTGTACGCCATTGGTGATAAAGTCGATGGGCACCTCGTCAACATCTACGTCGGGCCACAAGAACTGCCACATGTTCCGCGAGACTGCTCCATGCAACTTGCTCACGCCATTGTGCTGGCCCGTCAGGCGCAGCGCAAGTACCGTCATACCGTAGGTAGGTCCCCAGCCGTGATCTTCACGTGCCACATCCATGAATTGATCGCGAGATAACCCGAGTTGTCCCCAGTAAGAGCCAAAATACTTGTCGATCAGGTCATAAGCAAAGGTATCGTTGCCCGCAGGTACAGGTGTATGCGTTGTGAAGAGCGAATTTGCAGCGACCGCCTCACGCGCCTGATTGAAGCTCAGGCCGGAGGCTACCAGTTCTCGACACCGCTCGAGGTTTGAAAACGCTGCATGTCCCTCGTTGATGTGCCATGCAGCGGGTGAAATGCCAAGGGCGCGCAAGGCGCGTACACCGCCGATACCTAGTACGATTTCCTGGGAAATGCGTATCTCGCGGTCCCCTCCATACAAGCGCGCTGAAAGCTCCCGGTCGTTTGGCGCGTTGGGAGTAACGTCGGTATCCATCAGGTACAAGGGGATACGTCCAACTTGCACCTTCCACACCTTGGCATGAATGCGCCTGCCCGGTAAATCGACACTGATCATTACCTCGTTGCCATCTGGCCCTACGGCGGGAAGAGCAGGCGCTTCGGAGAAATGCAACTTGTCATAAAAAGCCTCTTGTACACCCTCACGCGTAATACTTTGCCGGAAATACCCTTGCGGGTACAGAAAGCCAACGCCAACCAGCGGCAGGCCAAGGTCGCTTGCTTCTTTGCAGTGATCGCCGGAAAGAATTCCCAGGCCACCAGAGTAAATAGGCAGTGACTCATGCAATCCGAATTCTGCCGAGAAATAGGCTATCGTTCGATCTACCAGTTCTGGGTAGGTGTGTGAGAACCACGTTTCTGCACGGGGGTCCATGTAGCGGTCGAGGTCACTGAGAATACTATCATAGTGTTGCAGGTAGATGGCGTCATTAGCTGCCTCTTCCAGGAGCTGCGGTTGCACCTCGCTGAGGAAACGAACGGGATTGTGATCGACATCCTCCCACAGTTCGGGATCGATTTTTCTATAGAGCGCGCGGGCCTCTGGATGCCAGCTCCACCACAGGTTATAGGCAAGTTCATAGAGCCGGCTGATACGTGAAGGCATTATGGGGAAGACCGTCATGCGGCCATAGACTTTCACAGGGTTAAGTTCCTTTCTGTATCTTCTCATTTCAAGTATAGCTTGTAGGAGGAACGAGGTCAATGTATGACTTATGGTGACAGAGCTTTCGAAAAGTCCTGTCCGGGCATGCTATCTTTCTGTTCTTGGGTGCTCAGTGTAAGTGCCTCCCTCATAAGGATGACATTTTCATTGAACACTAACAAAAAGCAGGAATCTTTCTTGTATCCGCGTAACGACTGTGTTA
>WNGJ01003877.1_pt1 | contig 33991 bp, 31 predicted proteins | sample 5400611 | NCBI WGS metagenome assembly WNGJ01 (sample SAMN13153375, study PRJNA577476) | soil metagenome | isolation source: 40 cm soil or saprolite under Garry oak tree replicate 1 | place: USA:California | collected 2016-06-15
GAAGCCAGCGTTGCGGTCGCCAGTCGGTCGGGGTCGGCCCTGCGATCGAGCTTGCCGCGCTTCTGCATCGAGTAGAGGCCACGGCGAAGCGGAGCCTCCCACCGCGCGAAGCCGTCGGCCAGGAGCTGCCGCGCCTGCTCGTCCGTTTCCGCGAGCTGCCCGACGAGCGAGCCGATCGCGCAGCCTCCCCGCGCGCCGCCGTCCGCCTGCAGCTGAACGAGTGAGTCGAGCCAGACGCGGATCGCCTTCCAACTGTCGAGAGAGCTGAGGTGCGGCTGCTGCGCCGCGAGCACGAGGTCGGCGTTCTGCGCGACGACCTCGCGCAGCAGCGCTGCACGGTCATCGAAGTAGAGATAGAGCTGGCTTTTACTGGCGCCGGCGCGCTCAATCACGTCATCAAGGCTCGTCTCGGCGACGCCGCGCTCTCGGATCAGAGCGGCAGCCGCCCCGACGATCCGTTCTCGGGTCGCGCGCCCACGCGCTGTTCTCGGCATTTCGGCCATTTCAGAGAACTGTAAGTACTTGGACTGAGAAGTCCATGTAACGGCAGGAGCGCGGTAGTGGACTAACCAGTCCAACTACCTGAACGCCCGGCAAGGTGCTGGCGTCAGAAGGGAGGCTTCTACATGAAGCGCATCGGCAAGTTCAGAGCGACAGGGATCGCCGCGCTAACGCTTGCGATCCTGGCCGCAGCGGTCGCGAGCCAAGCGCTCGGCGGCTCGCAGCACGGCTCGAAGTCGGCAAGCGGGCTCGGTCCGCTGACCGGGCTTTTGCCGCGAGACCATCTGACCGAGGAGAGTGCTATCCAGGTCGACCTCAGCAAGGAGACGGTCCGCCTGCCGCTGTACAAGGGCAGGGCGAACGGCGAAACCGTCTGGTTCGTGCTACTCGACGCCTCGGATCAGGGGATCGCACACGACCTGGGCGTCAACTACGCGCCCAAGCTGAGCAACCTGGCAATCGGCGACCCGGAGGCCGTGCAGACGGTGACCCTCGACTCTCCGACGCCCGATGAGAACAGGTTCGGACAGGCGGTCGTCAACTTCCAGGGTGCACCGGACTTCAGCCCGACCCGGATCGCCGAGCCGGGACCCAACGGCTTCCCGCTCGCGAACTTCCAGCCAGGCGCGGTGGGCGGTCCGGGCTACAGCCCGTTCATCCGCATCGCCGGCTCGCCGACGGTCTATAGCGCGCCGATCGTCGCGACCGGTGACGGTCCCTTCGACGTCGTCCACCACACGAACACCGGCGATCGCGTGCTCGGGATCCACATCGCCGGCCCCTCGGCCCCGGGTCAGTTTGCGGAGTCGTGGGTCGACCTCCTGTTCGTCAAGGGCTTCGATGCCGGACAGCCGATCGTCTACATCTCGACCGACGCAGGCCAGCCGTTGACGTCCGTGCTCGAGCGCTCGACTTACGTACCGGCGCTCGACAAGGCCGCCTACAACGGCGGCGACGACTTCCTCGGCTCCGCCCGGGAGCGCCTGTTCGGCTTCATCAACGGCCAGACCGGTGCCGACAACAAAGAGTCGCAGGGCTTCGTCCACCTGGTCAAGGATGGTCACGCCTCCGAGGACGCCAGCGCTAACAACACTGCGCTGATCAACGCCCTTCGGAACGGCGGCGATCTGCTCAACGTCTTCGGCGACTTCCCAACGCTGAAGGATCCGCGGCACGCCCAGGCCTACAGCCCGCTCTGGGATGCCCAGCTCGGCCTGTGGACCGATAAGGCTGTTCAGCAGGGACTGAACAAGCGACAGATCGACGAGGTTCAGGTCTTCAACCTGGCAGCCACCCGGCCCGACCTGCTCACCGGGGTCAACCCGGCGACCGGCCAGCCCGCTCCGTACGGGGCCTCGGGCGTCGACATCAACTGCGCGGTGATCGGGTTCATCGACAAGGCGCCGACGGCCAACCTTGCCGACCCTGTGCCCAACTCACAGTTCCCGCCCCGCTAAGCGCCCTCCGAACGAGGCGGTGGGCCGCATCTCGGCCCACCGCCTCGTTACAAGCACCCTTGGCCGTCGTACGAGTTCATCCGAATCGGATGACCGAGCTGGCCCTGACCGGCGGGAAACTACTCGCCCTTCGACGACGGGAGATCCCTCATGCACGGTGAATCGGTGGCAAAGGCGAGGCGGCGCCGCAGCGCATTGTTTGCGTTCGAGCCTCCGGGAACCGACAACTTCAACGACTCTCGGTTAACGCTCGAATGGCGACGCCTCTTCTCCGAGCTGCTCGGGACTTTTTTCCTGGTGCTCGTCGGTGCGGGCGGCGCCGTTGTGATGGCGAAAAGCCACGGGCAGATCAGTCGGGCAACGGCTGTTGCTGCCCCTGGTCTGATGGTGATGGCGATCATCCTGTTCATGGGTGCGATCTCCGGAGCCCACCTCAATCCGGCGGTCACGCTCGCGTTCGCAGCTCGCCGAGACTTCCCGTGGCGGCGCGTACCCGGCTACATCATCATCCAGTTGATCGCCGCGACGCTCGCCTGCTTGTTCTTGTGGGCGGTCCTTGGCAAGCTCGGCAACCTGGGCGCGACCGAGCCCGGAGCCGGCACCAGTGACTGGCGGGCGATGTTGATCGAGCTTGTGCTCACGCTCGGCCTCGTGAGCACGATCCTGGGTACAGCTTCTCGGGCGCAGAACGTGGGCACCCTGTCGGCCGTTGCTGTCGGCGGCTACATCATCCTTGCCGGCTTCTGGTCGAGTCCGATCAGTGGCGCTTCGATGAATCCGGCTCGTTCATTTGGCCCTGATCTCGCGAACTGGAACTTCACCAACTACTGGGTGTACATCGCCGGGCCGATCGCAGGCGGGATCATCGCGGTCGTAATCGCCTTTGTGCTTCGAGGCCCGGGCGGCGATGTCGGCGAACAGGCGGCCGCTCGGGGCGCCCTCGACCCGCATGTGGAAGCGGATAGCCAAGCAACGCCGGCGCGCGGCGAGGAAGCACGCTGAAGACAGCCATGGCCAGGGTAGGTCTTGCGCGAAGACGGGGAATAGCGGTTTGACTACTTCTCCGCGACAGCGGTACGATCCCGCAGTTCGTTCGAGGGAGAGAGGGGAGCAAAAAATGCGCGGCCGATTTCTCGCGTCCACGTCCTCCACGATCGTGCTGGGGTTGGCCCTTGCGTTGGCCACGGCCACGCTGGCAGCGGCCGCGCCGCCCTCGAACCTCAACGTGACCGCCATGGCCGGCAACGAGGCGGAGAACGCGATTGCTGTCAATCCGACCGACCCCTCGAACGTTGTCGCGATGTCGACGCTGCCTGATGTTGTCGCTGGGTTGGCAGTAGGCGTCTCCTTCAACGATGGCCAGACGTGGACGCGGCGAGTAATCGGCGCGGCAGGCGACCCGCTGGGCGAGATCTGCTGCGATCAGCAGCTCGCCTGGGACCACTTCGGAAACCTCTGGATGACGTACCTCCTCAACACGAACGGCGACGTCCTCGTCGCGCTTTCCACCGACGGGGGCAAAACGTTCACGAAGGTCGGCGACGTCGTGACGAACGGCGACCAGCCCTCGATCTCGGTTGGCTCGAACAGCGTCTGGGTCAGCTACACGCGGACCCCGGGAAACCAGATCCAGGCATTTGGGGCGCACGTCACCGGGCTAGGCCAATTCGAAAGCTTCAGCTCGCCGGAGAACGTTCCCAGCCCCGGCAACGGCGACTACGGCGACACCGCTGTAGGGCCGGCCGGCCAGGTGATGGTGACGTACCAGAATTCGACGAACGGCCAGGGCGGAGCGGACATCTACACGGCCGTTGACCCGGACGGCCTGGGCCCGGCCGGGTTCCGCAAGCCGACCGTGGTCGCACACAGCCATGTCGGAGGGTTCGATTTCATTCCGGCTCAGCCGAACCGCTCGATCGACGCGGAGGCGAACCTCGCCTGGGACCGGAGCGGCGGCCCTCACGCCGGCCGTGTCTACCTCGTCTGGACGCAGGAGACGCCGAACGAGAGCGACAACACGGACATCATGCTCCAGCGCTCAGACAACAACGGAGCGACCTGGTCGCCGGCGATCAAGTTGAACGACGACCAAACGACCAACAGCCAGTACAACCCCGCGATCGCCCTCGATCAGTCCAGCGGCGACGTCGCGGTCTCCTGGTACGACACGCGGAACGACCTGGGGACCGGCGGAAGTGGAGACACCGACGGGATCCGGAACGACGACTTCCAGATCTGGGCCACCGATTCCACAAACGGCGGCACGACGTTCGCGCCGAACTTCCAGGTGAGCCAGGGAACCTCGAGCGCGGTCGATGCAAACAGCTTCTTCGACACCGGCGACTACACGCACGCCGCGTTCGTGTCAGGCACGTTCTGGCCTGCCTGGTCGGACAACTCGAACAGCACGGGCGACAACCCGGACGGGACGCTGCACCAGTTCGACCTGTACACGGCGAAGGTGTCCATCCCGTAGCGTCGACCTCCGCGCTTGCCTGCCGCGGCGTCCGCCTTACGCGGCCCGGCGGCGGTTGCCAATGGAGGTCGGTTGCGCGAGAGTCTGGGCTCTGTTGGCCTCTCAGTGTCCTTCACGCGAGTCGTCATGGCCCTCGCGTGAGCGAGGGCCGGACTCGCGTCGGTGATGGAGGCGGCGGGTTCGGCTGGGGCGAATTTCCGCACAGCCATGAGCTGATCGCGCCACACTGCTGCCCATCGCGACCCGATCGCCACGCGATATGTTCGATGGCGCCGTCTCATGACCAACGCACCAAAGACCTGGCACTACGGCCTCGTTGCGAAATGGTGGGCCGAGTTCAATGAGGACGGAGATGAGATCGCGTACTTCCAGAAGTACATCGAGCGCGGTCAGCCGGCACTGGACGTCGCGTGTGGCACAGGGCGGTTGCTCATTCCTTACCTGCGAGAAGGGCTTGACGTCGACGGCTGTGATGTCTCCCCGGACATGATCGCGCTCTGCCGCGAGAAGGCGGAGCGCGAAGGACTTTCGACGAGCTTGTTCGTGCAGCCGATGCACGAGCTCGACCCGCCGCGTATCTACAGGACGATCTTCGTCTGCGGCGGGTTTGGGCTCGGGAGCAACCGCGAACAAGACGTCGACGCACTGAGCCGTTTCTACGAGAATCTCGAAACCGGCGGCACACTCGTTCTCGACAATGAGAACCCCTATTCCTCCGGCAACCCGTGGCGGGCCTGGCGCAAAGACGAGCGCGCGGCACTTCCGCGGCCTCGGGAGCCACTTGACGCGGTTGAGCGACGGCGCGGTTCGGACGGAGCCGAGTATGCGCTGGAATCGAGATTGCTCGATCTCGACCCACTCGAACAGTTCGCGACCTACGAGATGCGCGCCGGAATGTGGCGGAATGATGAGCTCGTCCAAGAGGAGGAGCACGAACTGCGGATCAACTTCTACTTCAAGAACGAGCTGCTGCTGCTGTTGGAACGCGCGGGCTTCATCGACATCGTCGCCCACGGCGACCACCGCGAGGACGCACCGACGAGAGACAGCGACTTCGTCGTCTTCGTCGCGAAGAAGCCGTAGGGCAGACGCTTGCCGCGAGATCGCGGCCGGAGGTGGAGGCGGCGGGAATCGAACCCGCGTCCGCGGTCGCACCGCCAGAGCGTCTACAAGCTTAGGCTGCCGTTGAATTTCGCCCGCCGGCCGGTTGGCAGCCGACCAACCGCCGGGCTAGCCATCCTTTGGCGTCGCGCTTCGGGCGATTGGCTCTCCCTAGGCGCCTAGCCCGTTTCTGACGCCGCTACCCGAACCACGGGCCGAGTTCGGAGCGACGCGCTCAGCTACTGATTAGGCAGCTAGAGCGAGTGCGTGATCGTTATCCGCACTTACGTTGTGTCCCGGTTGTTTTACGAGGCCGACCGGGGACCTCGGCTTGCAACTCTGCCGGAGAATCGACCACGTCGAAACCAGGTCGCCCCCGTATGTTTTTACTGTGATCCCATGCCAGACCTCAGTCTGGCTTAGGCGTACTCATTGTAGCCTCGCCCGGTGAGCTCGGCCGAACCGGAGATCCGCTACCCGAGAAGCGGCGACGTCCACATCGCCTATTACGCCGTTGGCCAGGGCCCGCTCGACATCGTCTTCGTCCATGGCGCCCTCGCGAACCTGAGGGTGCTTCGCGAGGAGTCCGGCATCCGGCGCTTCTACGACCGCCTCGCTTCGTTCTCGCGCTTGATCATGTTCGACAAGCGCGGAATGGGCCTCTCCGACCACGTTTCGGTCGGCTCGCTCGAGGAGCGGATGGACGACATTCGCGCCGTCATGGACGCGGTCGGCTCCGAGCGCGCCGCTCTGATCGGCATGTCCGAGGGGGGCCCACTGTCGACGCTCTTCGCGGCGACGTATCCCGAACGCACGGAGGCCCTGCTGCTCGTGGGGGCCGAGGTCAAGGAGGAAGAGACGGGGGACTGGCCGTGGGGCGAAGCGATGCGCGAGAGCTTCGAAACCGCCATGGAAACTCTGCCGGAGCGGTGGGCACGTCCAGGGCGAATGTCTCCTACTTCATCCCGAGCGCCGGGAACGACCCCCGCCTGCAGGATTGGTGGCGGCGCTTGATGGTCGAGTCTGCGAGCCCGGGCACCGCAATAGCCTTCATGCGAATGGCCTTCGAGATCGACGTACGCGACATCGTCGGCTCCGTTCGGGTGCCGACGCTGATCCTGCACCGGCAGGGGGACCACGTCTGCCACGTTGAGAACGCGCGCTATCTCGCGAAGCGCATTCCCGGCGCGCGCTACCTCGAGCTCGACGGTGACGACCACATACCGTGGGGGCAGAACGGCGACGAGATCGCAGCCGAGATCCAGGAGTTCTTGACCGGCGCGCGTGAGTCGCCGACGCCCGATCGAGTGCTCGCCACCGTGCTCTTCACCGACCTCGTCGGCTCGACAGAGCGAGCAGTTACGGTCGGGGACCGCCGCTGGGCCGGACTGCTCGAGAGCCGCCATGCGGCCGTGCGGCGCGAGCTTGCGCGCTTTCGCGGGCGTGAGATCGACACAGCGGGCGACGGCTTTCTCGCTAGCTTCGACGGACCAGCGCGCGCGATCAGGTGCGCGTCGGCTGCGATCGACTCGGTGCGCGGCCTGGGCCTGGAGATCCGCGCCGGCGTGCACACGGGCGAGTGCGAGGTCGTCGGCGAGAAGCTCGGCGGGATCGCCGTCCACATCGGTGCGCGCGTAGCCGCAAAGGCGACCGCAGGCGAGATTCTGGTGTCGGGGACCGTGAAGGATCTGGTCGCAGGATCGGGCATCGCGTTCGAGGACCGCGGTGTCGCAGAGCTCAAGGGCGTGCCGGGGTCATGGCCGCTCTACGCGGTCGTTTGAGCAGCAGAACGATCACAGCGGACCGCCTGGAGCTCATCTCCATGTCGCCCCGGTTCATCGAGGCGCTCCTCGCCGGACGGCGCGACGAAGCGGCGGTCGAGGGAGGCTTCACCTTCCCCGAGTCGTGGCCCGACGCACATGACGCCGGCTTTCTCGCTCTGCGCCTTCGGCAGATGCGCGAGCGACCGGAGATCCAAGAATGGTTCGTCTACGCAGTCGTCCTGCCCAAGAGCGAGCGGCCAATGATCGGCCACGCCGGTTTTCATGGCCCGCCCGGTGTCAACGCCGTCAAGGCGGCAGACTCCGTCGAGGTTGGATACATGATCTTCGAGCCGTACCGGCGACGGGGTTACGCCACGGAAGTCGTCCGAACGTTGCTCGATTGGGCGTCAGGCAAGCACGGAATCCATCGCTTCATCGCTTCGATCAGCCCCGGAAACGAGCCGTCCCTTGCTCTCGTCCGGCGGCTCGGCTTTCAGGAGATCGGTCGCCACTGGGACGAGGAGGACGGCGAAGAACTCGAGTTCGAATTACGGATCAACGCCGGCGCCTGAGTGCGCGTTCGATGTCACGCTGGGCGTCGCGCTTGGCGATGTCACGTCGCTTGTCGCGCTGCTCCTTGCCGCGGCCGACCGCCAGCTCGAGCTTCACCCGGCCGTTCTTGAAGTACATGCGCGTCGGCACGAGCGTCAGGCCCTTCTCCTGCACCTGGCCGATCAGTGATTCGATCTCTCGCCGGTGGAGGAGTAGTTTCCGGTCCCGGTCAGGCACGTGGTTGGCGAGGTTTCCCTGGGCGTACTCGTCGATATGCGCGCCGATCAGCCAGACCTCGCCGTCGCGCAGGTCGGCGTAAGCCTGGCCGAGTGTGACGCGTCCGTCGCGCAGTGACTTCACCTCGGTTCCCGTCAGCTGGAGGCCTGCCTCGTATCGGTCGAGCAGGTGGTAGTCGTGCCGCGCGCGGCGGTTCTCGGCGATGGGCTTGACGCTGGTGGATTGAGCCACGCGGACGAGTCTAGGCGCAGGGGCACCGGAGACGTGGGTCCGCCGCTGCAACGATGTACCGGCCGCGCCCTACCGCCTGCGAGTGTGATCCAAACCGGCCCGTTGTGAGCTAGGCCGGAACAAGGATTGTTCGTGTTTTGGTGCAGTTGCCATGTCTGCTCGCGGCAGTTCGGCGGGTCAGACCCGAACGAGGACCGGCTCGCTTCCGCCCCTTGGCCGTTGCCTAACGAGCCGGCGCGAGCTCGACCTTGCCGGCCGGCTTGTCGATCGACTCGACGCGGACTTCGATCGGATCGCCCAGCCGGAACGTTCCACCGCCCCGACGCCCCACCAATGCCGTGGCGAGATCGTTGAGCTCGAAGTAGTCGCCGGCGAGACGGCGGGCCGGCAAGAAGCCCTCGAACACGTCGCCGAAGCGGGCGAACAGGCCGGAGCCGATGGCGCCGATGATCTCCCCTTCGAACGGCTCGTCCCAACCCCGCTCGTAGAGCTCGGCGTCGAGCAGCCACGCCAGGCAAATGTCGTCCGCGCGGTATTCCACATCGGCTGCAGCCCGTTCCCGCTCGGACGCGTGGTCCGCGAGTTCGCCCAGATCCGGTGGTACCGGGTCCCCGGACATGTCCAGCTCGCGGAGCATGGCGCGATGGACGACGAGGTCGGGGTAGCGGCGAATCGGCGACGTGAAATGGCAGTACGCGGGGCTCGCCAGTCCCGAATGACCGAGGTTCCGCGGGTTGTAGCGAGCCTGCTTCAGCGCGCGCAGGACGAGCCCGGGAAAGGCCTCTCTCCCGCGCTCCGACCTCGCCGTGTAGTCCGCCACGAGCTCACTCGCCTGCGCTGCGAGCGCGGCAGCGTCCGCTGGCGAAAGGTCGTCCGGCGCCGGCGGCGTCGGCACCTTCAGGTCGGCGAGCTTCGCGAGCAGCAGCTGGACCGCCTGGGGCTCGGGCTGCTCGTGGACACGAAACAGCGTCTCCCGCCGACGCGCCGCAAGCAGTGAGGCCACCCGCTCGTTTGCGAGGATCATCAGCTCCTCCACGAGCATGTGGGAGTGGGCCTCCTCGGCGCGCCACGCACGCGCGATGCCACCTCGGCCATCGAACTCGAACTCGATCTCGGGCGATTCGACGCGCAGCGCGCCTCGCGCGAAGCGCCGCTCGCGCAGATCGGACGAGACCGCCTCCGCACGCTTCAGGGCCTCCGTCAGGTCGGCGTCCGCGCGCTCGCGCCCGGCGAGGATCGCCTCCGCCCGGCCGTAGGTGAACCGCTCGCGGCTGCGGATTACCGAGCGATAGAAGCTTGGCTCTCCGCCCTCGAGCGGGATCTCGATGGTGACGCAGAGGCGATCCTCGTGCGGCCGCAGCGAACAGAGATCCTCCGAGAGGTCAGGCGGCAGCATCGGCGCGACGCGGCCCGGCACGTAGGTCGAGAAGGCGCGCTCGGCGGCGCCGCGGTCGAGCGGTGTCCCGGCCGGGACGAAGAAGGAGACGTCGGCGATATGGACGTAGGCCCGGTCAGGCTTCAGCGTCAGGGCGTCGTCGAAGTCCTTGGCCGTCTCATCGACGCGCCCCTCGAGTGACGGCGACGGCGCTTCGTGCGGCTCGAACCCCTGCCGGGCTCCTGTCTCCACGAGCAGCGCTTCGAGCACGTTCTCGATCCGCTTCGCGGTTCCGAGTACCCGTTGAACCCGAGCACGCCCCCGCCGCCCGGAGACCAGGGCGAGGTCGCCGGGTCGGGCGTCGCCCGCGCCCTTGCGGTCGACCACGATCGGCACGCCTGCGGTGAAGTACGGCTCGCCGACCAAGAGCTTGCCCCGACGGGCGAGCTCTACGACAACCGGTTCTACACCTGCAGGAATCTGCGGATTGTCAGTCCGGAGCCGGCCGCCCCGAGCAGCAGCCCGGTGCCGAGGATGATCAGTGCGGTCAGCCCGAACGGCCAGGCGTGGATGTCGGAGGCGCGAATCACGTGCGGCATGATCCGCGGCAACGCGATCTCCTTGCCGAGCAGCAGCAGGAGGATCGCCGCCAGCGAGCCGGCGAGGCCCGTGATCAGGCCTTCGAGCATGAACGGACCGCGGATGAACCAGTTGGTCGCGCCCACGAGCTTCATCACCTCGATCTCCCGTCGCCGCGAGAAAATCGCCAACCGAATCGTGTTCCCGATCAGCAGCATCGAGGACACGAGCAGGCCAATTACGGCAAACACGAAAAACGCCTCGATCACGTGCGCAACGGTCAGCAACGTCGTCGTGATCTTCTTGCCGTCGTCCACGTTATGAACGCCGGGAAGACACTGGGGCGGACAATTGCCAAGGCTTGCATTGATCTGGGTCACATCCTCCGCCCGCTTCGGTAGAACCGTGAGCGCGGGACCCAGCGGGTTGTAAGGCAGCGGGCCTGCCTTGAAGAACTGAGGGTTCTTCTTCTTCATCTCGGCAAGCCCCTGCTCTGCCGAGATGAAGGTGACCGACTTGACCTGAGAATCCGAGCCGAGTCTGGTTCTCACCGCGTTGATCTGACTTTGACTGGCGTTCCGATCAAAATAGACCTTGACCTCGAGCTGTCGCTTGTAGTGGTCGCCGAGGGAGATACCCCAGGTCGCCAGGCCGATCAGGAAGCCGAGCAGGAACATCCCGATCAGAACGGTCATCGTCGCCGCCGCAGTCGTGGAGACGTTCGCCCCCAGCGAGCGAACGGCTTCCGAAAGCAAGAGCTTGGTGCGGGCCATCAGGAGGCGTAGCCGCCGCGCCGCTCGTCGCGCGCGAGGCGGCCGTCGTCGAGCGCGATCACGCGGCGGCGCATCTTGTCGACCATCTCGCGGTCGTGCGTGGCCATGACGACGGTCGTGCCGGCCCTATTGATTCGGTAAAGGAGCTGCATGATCCCGACCGAAGTATCGGGGTCGAGGTTCCCGGTCGGCTCGTCGCAGATCAGAAGGGGCGGATGGTTGACGACGGCGCGCGCGATCGAGACGCGCTGCTGCTCGCCGCCCGAGAGCTCATCGGGAAGCGAGCTCATCTTGTGCGCGAGCCCGACGAGGTTGAGCACCTCCGGCACCTTGCGGCGAATCGAGGTGTTGCCCTCGCCCTGCACCTTCAGCGCATAGGCAACGTTCTCGGCCGCACTGCGGTCCGGAAGTAGCTTGAAGTCCTGGAAGACGCAGCCGATGTTGCGGCGGAGGTAGGGAACCTTCGAGCGCTTCAGACGCGTCAGGTCGCGGCCGCCAACGACGATCTTGCCACTGGTCGGCTCGATCTCTTTCAGCAGCAGCCGGATCACCGTCGACTTGCCCGAGCCGGACGCTCCGACGACGAAGACGAACTCGCCCTTCTCGATCACGAAGGAGACGTCGGTCAGGGCCGCCACGTTGGGCTCGTAGATCTTCCGCACCGCCTCGAAGACGATCATCGCGCCGGCGCTCGGCGCCGGCGGCGCGCCGTCGACTTCAGGCAGTTCGACGACTGCGACAGGGATGTCTGTCTTGAGGTCTGTGTCCATTACCGGGTCTGACGAGCGACCGTAACCGGTCGCTCCGGTAGGGCCGTGAGCACGAGAGTCTAGCCGAGCCTCCGGACCTACATCACCTTGCCTGCCGCCTTGGCGAGCAGGTACTGGTGGATGAACTCATCGAGGTCGCCGTCGAGAACTGCCTGCGTGTTGCCTGTTTCGTAGTCCGTCCGGTGGTCCTTGACGAGCTGGTAGGGCTGCAGCACGTAGCTGCGGATCTGGCTCCCGAAGTCGGCCTGCTGGGCGGCGCCACGTTCACGGGCGAGCTCCTGCTCCCGCTTCTCCTGCTCCAACTCCGCGAGCCGTGATTTGAGAATCCGCAACGCGGTTTGTTTGTTTGCGGCCTGGGAGCGCTCATTCTGGCACTGGACGACGATCCCGGTCGGAATGTGGGTGATCCGAACCGCCGAATCGGTCTTGTTGACGTGCTGGCCGCCGGCGCCGCTGGCGCGATAGGTGTCGATCCGCAGGTCGCTCTCGTCGATCTCGACGTCCTCGTCGTCAGGCAGCAGCGGGCTGACGATCACCTGCGCGAACGAGGTGTGCCGCCGGTGCGCCTGATCGAACGGCGATAGCCGAACGAGCCGGTGCACGCCGCGCTCGGCCTTGAGGATTCCGTACGCGTTCTCGCCCCTGACGGTGAAGGTGGCCGACTTCAGCCCGGCCTCCTCCCCCGGGCTCGCCTCCACGAGGTCGGCCTGGTAGCCCCGATTCGTGCCCCAGCGCAGATACATGCGCAGCATGATCTCGGCCCAGTCCTGGGCATCGGTGCCCCCTGTGCCGGCGTGAATCGTGACGACCGCGTCGCCGCCGTCGTACTCGCCGGTGAAGAGGGCGTCCTCCTGCAGCCTTTCGAGCTCCCGGCGAAGCGGCTCGATCGAGTCGGCGATCTCGGCAGCCATCTCGCCGTCCATCGCAAAGAGCTCGCGCGCATCCTCGTAGTCGCGGCTCAGCCGCTCGTAGCGCTCGAGCCGCCTGGTCAGGCGAGCGTGCTCGGCCGAAACGCGAGCCGCGCGCTGCTGGTCGTCCCAGAATCCCGGTGCGCCGAGCTCCTCCTCGAGCTCGGCGATGCGCCCCTTCAGCCGTTCCGGGTCAAAGGTAATCACGGACCCAGGCGAGCTGGGTCCCGATCTCCTCGAGCTGCTGCTCCAGTGTCGCGTGCTCGGTCATCTAAGCCCCGTGGCACTTTTTGAACTTCTTGCCCGAGCCGCACCAGCACGGGTCGTTGCGGCCGATCTTGTCGCGCTCGCCGACCGTACGAGTGGCGGTGGCAACTGAGCCGCCGCCCGCGAAGAGTCCGCCGGCGGTCACCGAGGCGCCGTTGCCTCCGTCGGCGCCCGCCGCCGCGCCGATCGCTTGCGCGCCGGCGATGGATTCGTGCTCGTACGCGAGCCCGGCGGCCTCGGCGGCCTGGGCCTCCTGGAGGCGCTGCAGCTCGTCGGCGTCCTGCGGCTCGATCTGCGCGTGGAAGAGATGGTTGATGACCTCCTCGCGGATCGTCACGTTCAGCTCCTCGAACATGACGTGGCCCTCGGCCGTGTACTCGACCAACGGGTCCTTCTGGGCCATCGCGCGCAGATGGACGCCCTCGCGCAGGTAGTCCATGTTCTCGAGGTGCTCGCGCCAGCGGGTGTCGACGACCTGGAGGATGATGAAGCGCTCGAGTTCCCGCATTAGCTCCGGTCCGAGCTCCTCCTCCTTGGCCCCGTAGCGTTCCTGCGCCTCCTCGGTGAAGTCCTCGGTCAGCGTCTGGCGCGTGAGCGAGCCCATGTCTTCGCGGAGCTCGTCGACCGTAATCGGCTCGTCGGGCGGCTGGACATACGTCGCGTCCATCGCCTTGACGAGGCCCTCGAGGTCCCATTCCTCGGCGTACTCGTTCTCGGTGAAGTGCGCGACGATCCGTGCGATCACCTCGTCGACCCAGGCGCGCACCTCCTCGGAGAGGTCCTGGCCCTCGAGGACACGACGGCGCTGCTCGTAGATGACCGTTCTCTGCTTGTTGAGGACGTCGTCGTACTTGAGCACGTTCTTGCGGGCCACGAAGTTCTGCTCTTCGACCTTCTTCTGGGCGTTCTCGATCTGCCGCGAGAGGATCCCCGCCTCCATCGGCTGGTCGTCGGGCACCTTGAAGCGCTCCATGATGTTGTGAATCCGGTCGCCGGCGAAGAGCCGGACGAGATCGTCCTTGCCGGAGAGGTAGAAGCGCGTCTCGCCGGGGTCGCCCTGGCGGCCGGAGCGGCCGCGGAGCTGGTTGTCGATCCGCCGGGCCTCGTGGCGCTCGGTGCCGAGCACGTAGAGACCGCCGAGGTCGGTGATGCCTTCGCCGAGCTTGATGTCGACGCCGCGGCCGGCCATGTTCGTCGCGATCGTGACCGCATGAGGCTGGCCCGCGTCCTTGATGATCTCGCTCTCCCGCTCGTGCTCCTTCGCGTTCAAGACGTTGTGCGGGATGCCGCGGCGCGTCAGGAGCTGTGAGAGGTACTCCGACTTCTCGACCGCGATCGTGCCGACGAGAACGGGCTGGCCCTTCTCGTGGCGCTCGGCGATGTCGTCGATGACGGCGTTGAACTTCGCCTCCTCGGTCTTGAAGATGAAGTCGTTCTCGTCGGCGCGAGCGACCGTCACGTTGGTCGGGATCTCGACCACGTGCAAGCCGTAGATCTCGACGAACTCCTTCTCCTCGGTTTTGGCCGTACCGGTCATGCCGCCGAGCTTCTCGTAGAGGCGGAAGTAATTCTGGAGAGTGATCGTCGCCAGAGTGACGTGCTCCTCCTGGATCGCCACGCCCTCCTTCGCCTCGACCGCCTGGTGCAGGCCCTCGCTCCACCGACGGCCCTCCATGATGCGGCCCGTGAACTCGTCGACGATCTTGACCTCGCCGTCCTGGATGACGTAGTCGTCGTCCCCGTGGTAGAGCGACTCGGCCTTCAGCGCCTGGATCATGTGATTTACGAGCTGCGAGTGGCGCGGGTCGTAGAGATTTTCGATCCCGAGCGCCCGCTCGAACTTCGCGACGCCGGACTGCGTCGGCGCGATCGTCTTGTGCTTTTCGTCGTACTCGTAATCCGCCTCAGGGTGCTCGCCCTTGCGGTGAGGATCGTGCGGCACCGCGTTCAGCGACTTGGCGACCCTGGCAAAGTCGTAGTAGATCGCGGCCGCGGTCTCGGGCTCGCCGGAGATGATCAGTGGCGTCCGCGCCTCGTCGATCAGGATCGAGTCGACCTCGTCCACGATCGCATAGCTGTGGCCGCGCTGGACGACGCCGTCCAATGCGACGGCCATGTTGTCGCGCAGGTAGTCGAAGCCGAACTCGGAGTTCGTGCCGTAGGTGATGTCGGCGTCGTAGGCCTCTTTGCGCTCGGCGAACGGCATCATGTTCTCGATCGCCGCAGCGCGCATGCCGAGCCTCTCGTAGACAGGCCCCATCCAGCCGGCGTCGCGCTTGGCGAGGTAGTCGTTGACGGTGACCAGGTGGACGCCGTTGCTTGCAAGCGCGTTCAAGTAGAGCGGCTGCGTCGCGACGAGCGTCTTTCCTTCACCGGTCTTCATCTCGGCGATGTCGCCCTCGTGGAGGACGATCCCGCCCATCACCTGGACGTCGAAGGGGCGCTGGCCGAGCGCGCGCTTCGCGGCTTCGCGAACCGCAGCGTACGCCTCGAAGAGCAGCTCCTCGAGGGTCTCGCCGTTCTCGTAGCGCTGCTTGAACTCGACGGTCTTGCCGGCGAGCTCCTCGTCCGAGAGCTGCTCGAAGTCTGGCTCGAGGGTGGCGACGTACTCCGCCTGGCTCTGCAGGCGCTTGAGTCGCCGGCCTTCGCCGAGCCGGAGGACTTTTTCGAGGCTTCCGAGGTCTTGAGGCATGAGCTTCAAGGGTAGCCGCTAGAGAAGCGCTACCCGGATCTCCCCACAGATCGGCATCGAGGCGCTCGGCCTCAATGGCGTGGCGGTCTTCGGCGACCTTTGAATCGGCTCGCGCCGAGAGTAACCCACGCTTATTGCGGCTCGATCAGCCCGTAACCGCCCTGGTTGCGGCGGTAGACGATGTTGACCTCGTTCGAATCGGCGTCGCGGAAGACGAAGAAGTCATGGCCGACGAGCTCGAGCTGAAGCACCGCCTCCTCGGCATTCATCGGTTTGACCGCGAACTGCTTCGTTCTGACGATCTGTGATTCTTCGGGCATCTGGAGTCCTTCGTCGGGTGCCTGCCTACCGGGACGTCGGCCCCGGCCTCTCTTCTCGCGGTAACGCGTGGCCTGTCGCTCGAGCTTGTCGACGAGCCGGTCGATCGAGGCGCGCATGTCCTGCGAGCTCTCGCTCGCGCGCAGAACTGGGCCCTTCGTCCAGACCGTGGCCTCGGCCACGTGGGTCTCTCTGATCGACGGGTTCTGCTGCGACGAGAGTTGCAGCTCGATCTCGGGATCGGGCAGCTGCCGCTCGAGCTTGGCGAGCCGCTTCTCGGCATACGAGCGGATCGCCTCGGTGACCTCGACCCCGCGGCCCTTCACGCGAAGCTGCACCTCTCAAATCTACCGAACTACCCGTGCAAAAGTCACTACCTCGACCCGGCGCGCTCCGGCCTGCCGCAGAGCTGAGGCGGCCGCATTCGCGGTCGATCCGCTCGTGAAGACATCGTCGACGAGTACCACCGAAGTCGGCACTGCGGACGGCGCGACGAACGCGCCGGCGACGTTGCGGCGCCGCTCCGTCCGGGAGAGCCCGCGCTGCCTCTTCGCCGCGCCGCGGCGGCGAAGCAGGCCCCCGACGGGCACCTCCCAACTGCTTGCGAGCTCTTCGGCCAACTGGCCAGGTGGATGATGGCCGCGACTCAGCCTGCGATCGGGGTCGGGCGGAACGAAGGTGATCAGGTTCGCGGCAGGCGGTGGGACGACCTCGACGACGAGCGCGACCGCACTCCGGACGAGGCTCCTGAGTGCCCGCTCCTTCCAGCCGGCGACGAGCGCACGAACGGCGTCGTCGTACTGGACCGCCGAGCGAGCGGTCGTAAAGGCGATCCGCCGTCCGGCGCACTCGCGGCAGCGGCGCACCGGCCACGCCGTCGGAGTCCCACAGCGTTCGCAGAGCGGCGGAGCGATGCGCGGCAGCCTCTCGAGGCACGGCTCACAGAGCTGGACTCCGAGGGCGCCACACACGACACACCGCTGCGGGAGGAGCAGTTCGAGCACCACACGAACCTAGGGCGGGCGCGGTCACGCCTTCGTCAACAAGGAGTTCCGTTTGTGAAACTTCGGCCGCGGGGCAGCGCGGCATGCGAAGGGGATCGGCCGAACCGGACGTGTCCAGGTGCCAGACCCGGAGACACGGCCCGTAGAGACAAAACCCTGCAAGCGGGACGTCTATCCGCCAAGCAAGGGACGTGTCCCAGGGCCGATTTGGTGCCAGGCACGGGGACACGCCTCGGCGGGACGGGTGACCCTACGCGCTGAACTCGCGGTCGGCCTGCTCGAGCGTTTCGGGCGTGCCGATGTCGTACCACTTGCCGGGAATCGGCCACACGTAGAAAGGCGTCCGCGTATACAGCCACCCGGCCAGGCGACCTGGCTGGTCCGGGTTGTTGCCTTCCTCGAGGTAGCGGCTGATCAGCGGCAGCAACGAGCGCGGATAGAAGTAGAGCGCGATTCCCGCCAGGGTCGTCTTCGGCTCGGCCGGCTTCTCCTCGAAGTCCGTGATCCGCCCGTCGGCGTTCGTCGTGACGGCGCTGTAACGCTTGATGGCCTCGAGGTCGCCGACGTCGAGGACGGCGATTGCGGCCGCGTTCTTGTCGAGACCGAGCCGCGCAAAATCGTCCAGGCCGCCCTCGCCGAAGATGCTGTCGCCGGCCGCAACGATCAGGTCGTCGTCAACGCGCTCTTGCCGGATCACCAGGTCGAGGTCGCCGATCGCGCCGAGCTTGTCGTTCTCACTCGTCGTCCCGTCGTCGACCACTGTCAGCTCGAACGGCCCTTGCCACGGCCCCGCGAAGTTCCGGAACCGGTCGGCGAACTTCGCGTTCGTGACCACGTAAACGTGCTCGAGCTGCTCGATCTCCGCGAGTTGCTCGAGCAACCGCTCGAGGATCGAGCGTCCCCCGACCTCGAGCAAATGCTTCGGCTGGTTCAACGTCAGCGGGTAGAGCCGGGTGGCGTAGCCCGCCGCAAGGATGACGCCCTTCAGCGGCCTACGTCCCTTCGTCCCAGGACGCCAGATACTTGGCTTGCTCCTCGCTGAGGGTGTCGATCTCGATGCCCATCGTTGCGAGCTTCAGCCGGGCGATTTCGTTGTCGATCTCGCTCGGCACCGGATAGACGTGGCGCTCGAGGCTGCCTGCGTTCGTCACGACGTACTCGGCCGCGAGTGCCTGGTTGGCGAAGGACATGTCCATCACGGACGCAGGATGACCCTCCGCCGAGGAGAGATTGACGAGCCTTCCCTCAGCGATCAGGTACAGGCGCTTGCCGCCTTCGAGCTCGAACTCCTCCACGAACTCGCGGGCCTTCCTTGTTTCGGTGGACAGCTGGCGCAGCGCCGGAATTTCGATCTCGACGTTGAAATGACCGGTGTTGGACAGGATGGCTCCGTCCTTCATCCGCTCCATGTGGGCGCGGGTGATCACGGACTTGTCGCCCGTCGCCGTGCAGAAGATGTCGCCGATCGGGGCGGCCTCGTCCATCGGCTGGACCTCGAAGCCGTCCATCGTCGCCTCGAGCGCCCTGATTGGATCGACTTCGGTGACGATCACGTGAGCGCCCATCCCGCGGGCGCGGAGAGCGACGCCCTTGCCCACCCAGCCGTAGCCGGCGACCACGAAGGTCGACCCGGCGAGCAGCACGTTCGTCGCGCGGATGATCCCGTCGATCGTCGACTGGCCGGTCCCGTACCGGTTGTCGAACAAGTGTTTCGTGTTCGCGTCGTTGACGGCGATCACCGGGAAGCCGAGGGCGCCGTCGCGTTCGAGGGCCTTCAGCCGGATGACGCCCGTGGTCGTCTCTTCCATTCCGCCGAGGATGTCGCCGAGTTGCTCCCGGCGGTGTGAGTGGAGCACGCCGATCACGTCGGCGCCGTCGTCCATCGTCAGCTGGGGCTTGTGGTCTACCGCAGCCTCGATATGCCGGTAGTAGGTGTCGTTGTCCTCGCCCTTGATCGCGAAGACGGAGATGTCGTACTCCTCGACGAGGGCGGCAGCGACGTCGTCCTGAGTCGAGAGCGGGTTCGACGCGCAGAGCACGATGTCGGCGCCCCCCGCCTTGAGCGTCCTCATCAGGTTCGCGGTCTCGCTCGTCACATGCAGGCAGGCTGCGATGCGGTACCCGGCGAGCGGCTGCTCGGCATCGAACCGGTCGCGGATCGCCGCGAGCACGGGCATGTGCCGGTCGGCCCAGGCGATCCTGCGGACCCCCTCGGGCGCGAGCGAGAGATCTTTCACGTCATGACGCTTGGTGGTTGCCATTCAGTCCTTCCCTTTGGGTTAGGCCACCAGGAGCCGCTCGTGCTTGCGCTGCTCCCAGTCGAGTGCGGACAACTGCGTTCCGGCGAGCCACGTCTCCACGGCGGCTTGCAGAGTCGGCTCCTGGCGGACCCGGACCGTGAAAGCGAGCTCGTCGATGCCGACGCCGAAGCGGCGGCGAAGCTCGTCGAGGGAACGTAGCTGGTTGAGCTCGAGCAGGCCGTACTGCCGGTACCCGCTCGCGCTGCGGGACGGGATCACGAGACCGGCGCGTTCCAGATAGCGGAGCATTCTGGGCGACCACCCGGTGCGCGCGGCGGCCTGGCCGACGGTCAGCGACTCCATCGGCGATGACCTTAACACAGTTATGTCAGGGTTGTGTGGTGCCTTCCCGTCCGTACTCGTCCTCGAGCCGAATGATGTCCTCCAGCTGAGGCGTCGAGACCTCGAGGATCGTCGTGTCCTCGAGGGCGCGCACGCGATGGACGGTTCCGGGACGGAAGCGAAAGGCTGCGCCGGAACCGACGACCTCGGTCTTCAGCACTGCCTGCCCTGCCCGACCGAGCTGAAGCTCGGCGCGGCCGCTGAGGACGTACCAGCTCTCGTCCTTCTCGCGATGGAACTGAAGGCTGAGCGCCTGGCCGGCGCGCACGAAGAGCAGCTTCCCCGCGTAGTCCTCCGCCTTCGCCCAGATCAGCTCGTGCCCCCACGGCTTTTCGACCTTGTCCGGCTGGAAGGAGAAGGGCTCGAGGCCCTCGAGGTTAGGCGAGGTCAGCGGCCTCTCCATGGTTGACCGATCCTACGCCCCTCAACCACTCCGGGTGCGAGCTCAGGTACTCCTCGGCACGGCGTAGATCCTTTGGCGTGTTGACTGTCAGCCAGAGACCGTGATGCCGGAAAGCACCGAGCTTGCCTTCAGCGGCGAGCTCGGGGAAGGTGGTCGTCTCATGGTCGCCCTGCTCGGGGAAACGGTCGAGCGCCTCCTCGCCCAGAACGTAGACGCCGCAGCTGACCCAGCACTCCATCGTGCCGCCCTCCGCGAAGCCCGTGACGCGATCGGCGTGGAGCTCAACGACGCCGAAAGGCGACTTCGGCCGGGCGACGGCAATCGTGGCAGCGGCGCCGTTCGCGCTGTGATGCGCGAGCAGACCCGCGAAGTCGACGTCGAGCAACTCGTCGCCGTTCAGCGCCAGGACATTGCCGGTCTCGCGCCGTTCGCCGGCCGCGAAACGGATTCCTCCGCCGCGGCCAAGGCGCTCGGGCTCCTCGGCGGTCGCGATCTCCACGCCCAGGCCGCCGAGCGCAGCCGCGAATTGCTCTCCGACTCCGGCGCAGCAGCTGACGATCACGCGATCGACGCCCGCGCGCGCGAGCAGACCGATCTGCCAGGCCGCTAGCGGCCGCCCTGCAACGGGCACGAGCGACTTCGGCACCCCTCCCGCGGCGTCGCCGAGGCGCTCGGCTTTACCGCCTGCCAGGATGATCGCCTCCATTATTCGGTCAGTTCGGCGTCGTGCTCGTAGGTCTCATGCAGAACCGCAAGTGGCGACGAGGCGCGTCCGATGCCCTCGTAGTCGAAGCCGGCGGCCCGGGTCGCCTCCGGGTCGAGCAGGTTGCGGCCGTCGACGATCAGAGGACGGCGCATCGCGTCGCGGACTTCGACGGAAGCGAGCGAGCGGAACTCCTCCCAGTCGGTGACGATGACTGCAGCATCGGAGCCGCTCACCGCCTCGAGGACGGAATCGCAGAGCGAAACGCCGCGCACGAGGTCGCCGGGCTTCGCAACGGGATCGTAAGCCCGAACGTCGGCGCCCTCGGCCAGCAGCCGGGACGCGAGCACGACCGACGGCGCCTCGCGCATGTCGTCCGTGTTCGGCTTGAAGGCGAGCCCGAGCAGCGCGATCCGCTTGCCTCGCAGGCGCCCGAGGTACTTCTGCAGCTTGTTGATCACCCGCCGCTTCTGCAGCTCGTTGACCTCGATCACGGCCGACAGCAGCTGGAAGTGGTAGCCCGAGTTCGAGGCGAGCTGTTTGAGCGCGTTCGTGTCTTTCGGAAAACAGGATCCTCCGAAGCCGACGCCGGCGCGAAGGAAGTGGGGACCGAGCCGGTGGTCGAGTCCCACACCTTCCGCGACCTTCACGACATCCGCACCGGTCACCTCGCAGACGTTCGCGATCTCGTTGATGAAGCTGATCCGCGTCGCGAGGAAAGCATTGGCGGCGAGCTTGATCATCTCCGCCGAGGCGACGTCCGCCCGCACAAGCGACGTCTCGAGCTCCTGGTAGAGGGCGGCCACCCGTTCTCCGTCCGACTCGGCGAACGAGCCGATCACGACGCGATCAGGGCGCATGAAGTCCTCGACGGCCGCGCCTTCGGCCAGGAACTCCGGGTTCGACACGTAGCCGATGTGGCTGAGCCCGCGCGCCTCCAGCGCGGCGCGCACCTTCTCGCCCGTGCCGACGGGGACCGTGCTCTTCATGACGAGGATCGTCCGCCGCTCGAGCTCCGGTAGCTCGTCGATCACCGTCCACACGCGCGAGAGATCGGCGTCCCCCGAGTAGGTCGGCGGCGTGTCGACGCAGACGAATACGACCTCAGCCGCTCCGGCGGCTTCGGCCGCGTCCAGGGTGAATGTGAGCCGGTCGGCGTTCCGTTCCACGAGCTCGCTGAGGCCCGGTTCGAAAAATGGCACCTCGCCGGCGCGCAAGCGCTCGATCTTCTCGGGCAGCACGTCGCGAACCGTGACCTCGTGGCCAAGCTCGGCGAAGCATGCGCCGGTCACGAGACCGACCCAGCCCGCGCCGAAGATCGCCAGCGGCTCCCTCGCCTGCCTGCTCACGCGCGTCAGCTTAGAGGCCGAAGCCCACGGGCGATCGCGATCATCGTCTCGTTGGAGAGCGAGTCGATCAGCGTGTTCACGACCCAGTAGGTCGCCCCGTTCTCGTTCAGCACGACCATGTGCAGGTGCGAGCCGGAGTAGAAGAACTCGAACTTCCGGTGTCCGAAGTGGCGGACGAAGTTCTTCTCCGCGAGCGCCGGCGCGGCGCCCCAGTTGGTCTCCTGGATCCCCCAGTACTCACCGCTTCGGCCGGTGCTGAAGACGAGCCTCGCCATCTTCTGTCCTTGCACGGTGTAGACGCGGGGGTTGGGCGGCTCCGGGTCGACGCGAGAGGAGCTGTCGATGACCGTCGGGTACTCGACCTTGAACGGCAACTTGTGCCTGATCGCCCGCATGAGCGAAAGGGACGCCCCCGGATCACGAATCGTGTGGGGCGCCTGGTGCTGCGGCGGCGGCGCCGTCGGGTTCACGCCGATCAGTGAGCCCTGATAGCTCTTGCCGACTACTACCACCAGCATGGCGCCATTCGCATACGGACGGAACTTCGGCGTCATCGGCCCGATCGAGGTATCGGCGAAGAGCTTCGAGACTTGGGCCGCGGACGCCTTGGCGTTTTTCTGGGTCGGGTCGTAGAAGACGCGGTTGCGTGTGTGATTCCAACCGTCGGGCGAGTCCGCACGGAGCGAGTCGGGCGGCTGCAGGATCATGTAGCTCCGTTGCCGCAGCTGCGTCCCGGCGACCGCCGCCGAGCCGGCGATGCCGTTGCCGTTCAGGACGGTGACGAAGATCGACTTCGGATTGATCCCGTGCACCTTCGGCTTGTACTTCTCGTTGAGCGCGGCCGCGTTCGCCTTCTCCGGCGCCGCCGGATCGGGGTTCATGAACTGCTGGACGGCGCTGCTGATGTTCTGGGGCGCGGTCGTCAGGTCTGACTGGCCTTGGAGGCCCTCGATTCGCACCTGGACGAAGTGGCCGCCGGGCAGGCCGTTGAAGAAGAGCGCGTAGTTGACCATCGTCGAGAGATCGACGCCGGTACCGCCGGCACGGCCGACCTCGACGCTCCTCTTGATCGCACCCAGCAGGCTCGAGACATGGAACCGCGAGAACCGGGCGAGCTGCTCCTTCGCCGCGCGAACGAACATCTGCTGGCGCGCGACGCGGAAGAAGTCGGAGTCGGTATGCCGGTAGCGCACGAAGTCGAGCGCCTGTTTGCCGCTCAGCCTCTGGTAACCGGCTTGGAGGTTGATCGCCGCGTAGCCGCCCGGACCCGTGTGGTCGTTGAAGTAGCGGCGGTCGACGTCGATGTACACGCCTCCGAGCTTGTTGACCACCCGGATGAAACCGACGAAGTTGACGCTGATCAGGTAGTTGATCGGGACGTTCGTGAGCGCCTTGATCGTTTCGAGCGGCCCACTTGGTCCGCAGGTCGGGTAAGCGGCGTTGATTTTGTCGTACCAGACGCTGCGGCCGGGACAGTGGATCGCGACCCTCATGTCACGCGGGAACGAGAGCAACGAGACGGTGTGGCTCGAGGGATCGGTGCGGATCAGCATCATCGTGTCCGAGCGCCCCGGGGCCTTGCCGTCCTGGAAGCGGTGGTCCGTGCCAAGGACGAGTGCCACAGCCGGCTTACCCGGCGCGACGTAGTCGAGTCGCTTCGCGGCTCGTTTCATCGCCCGCGAATGCGGCGCGGTCGCGGACGCGAAGTCATGGCCGTAGAGGTAGAGCCCCCCGGCGGCTCCACCGGCGACCATCGCCACGAGCACGAGCAGCCAGAGGAAGAAGCCGACCAAGCGCCGGCCGATGCCTCGGCCTTTCCGCGGCGGCACGCGATAACGCGCGATCGGCGTCAGAGCTCCCGGCGGCAACACCGCGTGGCCGTTGCCGTTCAGGCCGGCGCCGCGCCCGATTCCTCGTTTTAGCGTGGTTCGCATTAGTGGCTAGATCAGTGCCTAGATATGCAAAGGCGCCCCGAAGGCGCCCACCGCGGCCGCAGGATAGCCAAGACGTCGGCTAGGTGGCGGCGCCTGCCGTCGATAGCGCCTGCTCGGCGAGCTTCGTTCCTTCGACCATGTTCTTGAGCTTCTCGTAGGCGACCTCCCAGCTACGCGTTCGCAGCCCGCAGTCGGGACACACGTGGATTCGCTCGGGATCGCCGAAGACCTCCGTGGCGTAGAGAATCCGGTCGCGCACGAGCTCGGGCGACTCGACGAAGTCCGTATGGATGTCGAGGACGCCGAGGCCGAGGATCGGCTCGTACGGCAGGTCGCGGAACTTCGAGATCACCTCGTAGCCGGGGCGGTCCGCGCCCGACGTGCCGAGCTCGCGGCTGTCGTAGTTCGCGAACCCGACGCAGAACTGCTTGCAGCCGTGCATCTGCTCGATCGCCGGGAAGAAGAGGTCGTAGTCCGAGAAGCAGAGGTGGGTCGAGAAGAAGCAGTCGAGCCCTTCGACACTCTCGTTGAAGCTCTCGACGAAGATGTCGAGCTCGTCGGCCTCGGTCGACGCGCCCGGCTCGTCGATCTGGATCCACTTGGCCCCGAGGTCAATCAGCGACTCCAGGTTCGGCCGGATCACGTTCCGCGCCAGGTCGTTCGCGAACTCTCTCCGGGCTGCCAGCTCTTCGTTTCGTCCGTGGCCCGCGCCGATGCGTCCCGTTTGCGGGCCGTAGTGCTCGTCGTAGGACCAGACGGCGATCGTGTAGGCGCCGGTGACCGGAATCTTCAGGTCGTGGTTCGCCACCGACTGGAGGAACTGAAACTCGTCGTTGTGGTACGGCTCGCGCAGCGACGGCTCGCCGGTCACTGCCGACTTGGAGTAGTACTTGTTGTCGAAGCTCCGCACAGTGCCGCGCGGCTCGAATCCGTTCGAGTGGTCGACGGCCCACGCGTACATCTCGGTCCGCTGCTGCTCGCCGTCGTAGACGACCTCGATCCCCGCGCTCTCGAGCAGCCGCAGCGCGTAGCGGCTCGCCCAGTGGCCGAGCTCGGCCTTGTCGGGGTCTCCGCGCTGCAGCGTCTCGACGAGCTCCACACCGAGCCGCTCACCCCAACTGCGGGCGTGTTCGACATCGCTCTCGCCGAGCGGCGTGCCGGCGGACGTCTTGACGAGCCACGGCGGCTTGGCCAGCGAACCAATTTCGTGCGTTAAGAGCTTCATCAGGCTGCGGCCTCTACGGTAGCCGTCCTTGCTTTGCCGAGCCGTGCGAGCTTCTCACCCGCGATTCGTCCGGAGACGAATTGGAGGTCGCCGTTCGGAACAAGGGCGATCTGCTCGACCTCCCGGTCGTTGCGGAGTCGCTCGGCGAACTCGGCGAGCTCGCGCGGATCCTCCAGCGCGGAACTCCGCGCGTCGATTACGCCGGCGAGAAGGAGCTTGTCGAAACCCTTCGGCACGTCGGCCAGGTGAGTCCCGTAGAAGTCGACCCCGATCGCATCGACCGGCAGCTCGGCCAGGCCTTGCTCGAGCGGCTTACGGGCGTCGCAGAAGGTCAGCTGCAGCGCGAGCTTGGGACCGCCGCCGAGCGCGGCGAGCGGCGCTTCTAGATCGCGCGGCGACGCCTCGTCATGGCGCCCGAAGAAGGGCTCGGAAAGGACGACGAGCTCCGCCTCGATCGCCTCCAGCGCCGGCTTGAGCACGTTCTCCGCGATCGTTAGCGCCGGCACGCCGGTGCCTTGAGAGAGGGCAAAAGGTGACGGCAGCGTCACGAGGCGCGGCCCAGGCAACGGCGCAACGTAACGCTCGTCGAGCGGCGCCGAAAGCTTCGGTGCCGTCGTCGTCGCGTGCGGACCGCGGTAGAAGGTGTTGGTGTCGAGGAACCGTGTGAGCGCACCGGTCTCCAGGCCGTCGGCTGACTCGAGCAGCGGCCGGAAGAGGTCCTGCCAGCGCAGCATTCCATCGGTCAAGAGGTCTAGCCCGGTCTGCTGCTGGAGGGCCACGAGCTCGGCGAGATCACGCTCGACCTGCTCGTCGACCGCCTCCTCCGAGGTGCGTCCACGGTCCAGGTCGCGGGTCGCCTGGACGAGCTGCTCCGAGCGCGGATAGATGCCCGGTGCGAAAGCCTGCATCAGCTCCGCCCCGCGGCAGACAGTTGGTTCTCCGCGGCTTTGATCCGCTGCTCGAGCTGCCAGCGGTCGGCCTCCGACTCGCCGCGCTCGACGCGTTCGAGCTCGGCGCGCGCCTGCTCGAGTTGCTCCTCGGCGACGGCGGGGTCGATCTCCCGCACGTCGACGGCGGTGTCGACGAGGGCGAGCGCGCGGTCCTGCTCGACCGTGAAGAAGCCGGGACCGGTCGCGAACTCCTGCACATCCTGGCTGTCCCGGTCCCTGTACACGCGGGTCGAGCCGGCCTTCAGCAGCGCAATCAGCGGCGCATGTCGCGCGAGGACGCCGATCTCGCCGGCGGCGCCGGGAACGATGACCATTTCGGCCTCGTCCTCGAAGACCGCCCCGTCGGGCGTCGTCAGCGAGATCGAGAACGTTCGGCGGCCGTCAGTACTCAACTACGCGGGAACGGCTTCGGTCTCTTCGGCCGGCTCAGATTCCTCTTCGGCTTCAGGCTCCTCGACCTGCGCCTTCTCTTCGGGCTCGCCCTTCGCAACGGCATCGTCGATCGTCCCGACCATGTAGAAGGCCTGCTCCGGCAAGTCGTCGTGCTTGCCGTCGAGGATCTCGGTGAAGCCCCGAATCGTGTCCTCGAGCTTCACGTACTTGCCCGGCTGACCGGTGAACACCTCGGCGACGAACATCGGCTGCGAGAGGAAGCGCTCGATCTTGCGGGCCCGCTGGACGATCAGCCGGTCCTCGTCGGAAAGCTCGTCGATCCCGAGGATGGCGATGATGTCCTGCAGCTCCTTGTAGCGCTGGAGAACCTCTTGCACCCGCGTCGTCGTTCGGTAGTGCTCGTCCGAGACGATCCCTGGCTGGAGCGCACGGGAGCTCGAGCCGAGCGGATCGATCGCCGGGTAGATGCCCTTCTCCGAGATCGAGCGCTCCAGCGTGATGAACGCATCGAGGTGGGCAAAGGTGTTCGCCGGCGCCGGATCGGTGAGGTCGTCCGCAGGGACGTAGATCGCCTGCACCGACGTAACCGAGCCGGCGCGCGTCGAGGTGATGCGCTCCTGAAGCTGGCCCATCTCGGTGGCGAGCGTCGGCTGGTAGCCGACCGCGCTCGGCATTCGCCCAAGCAGCGCGGAGACCTCGGAGCCCGCCTGGACGAAGCGGAAGATGTTGTCGATGAAGAGCAGTACGTCGGCGCCCTGATCGCGGAAGTACTCCGCCATCGTCAGTCCGGTCAGCCCGACGCGCAGGCGCGCACCCGGCGGCTCGTTCATCTGCCCGAAGACAAGTGCTGTGTGCTCGAGAACACCCGACTCCTGCATCTCGAGGTAAAGGTCGTTGCCCTCGCGCGTCCGCTCGCCGACGCCGGCGAAGACGGAGTTGCCCTCGTGCTCGCGCGCCACGTTGCGGATCAGCTCCTGAATCAGGACGGTCTTTCCAAGACCGGCGCCCCCGAACAAGCCGACCTTTCCGCCCTTGATGAACGGCGCGATCAGGTCGACGACTTTTAGGCCCGTCTCGAAGACCTCGGTCGTGGGCTGAAGGTCCTCGAAGCTCGGCGGGTCGCGGTGGATCGGCCAGCGCTCGTCGGCCTCGACCGGCGCGTCCGTGTCGATCGGGTCACCGAGCACGTTGAAGATTCGTCCCAGCGTCGCCTTCCCGACCGGGACCGTGATCGGCGCGCCGGTGTCGATCACGTCGACGCCGCGCGGAATCCCGTCTGTCGAGTCCATGGCGACGGCGCGGACGCGGTCGTCGCCGAGATGTTGCTGGACTTCGGCGATCAGCACGCCGTCGGGCCCGTCCTCGGCCGGTACTGAGACTTTCAGTGCGGTGTTGATCTCCGGCAGCGTGTCGGTGAAGACGACGTCGATCACGACGCCCTTGATCTCAACCACCTTGCCGACGTTCTGCTGCTCAGGCATGCGTCTCCTCGAGGATCGGAACCGGGCGACCTCGGAGGCGCCCCACCAGCGCCTTGAGTTTACCGAAGGCCGGATTCGGGCGGTTCGGGAGGCTTGCTGCGTCGTAGGCCTTCAGCATCGCCGACACACGTTCGGCGTGATCGAGGCTTCAGACGTACGAGCTGACGAGCGAGGGAATCGGCACGAGACTCAGAGTATCCGTCTCTCTGCAGGTGAAAGCGTTACGCGCGAAGCTCGTGCGCCGGAACGTCGGCGGTTAGGCCGCTAGTTCTGAGGTCCAGGGTGCCGCGGAATCTGGCTCGCAAGAGTCTGGGCTCGCCGGACGCGAAGCTGGTTGTTGGTCCGCTGTGTCTTCTGCAGCTGCATGGTTCTTAGGTCCAAACTGCTGAACGCCGCACCAGGAGGCGGTGACGGGTGGATCACAGCGCCGGAGCGGAGCGATGCGAACACGCCGCCGAAGACGATCATCACGACCGCGACGGCGGCGGCCGCCGGGACGCGTAGCGACAGGACGCTCCTGCGCCGCGAAGGGACGGCCACCGGCCTGCTCAGCGGCTCCAACGGAGCAACGCGCAGGGCTGTGGCAAGCCTCTCGGCATCGACCTTGAACATCCTGCAGTCCTGGCAACGGTCGAGATGCCCACGGAGCAGGATCGACTCGAACTCCGAGAGCTCGCCATCGAGCTCGGCCGAGATCGAGCCGCGCATCTGTTCACACTTTTGGGAGCGTCCTCGCACCATTACTCAGTGTGACGAAAACTCCGGTTGACGGTTAGGCAGTTTCCAGGAAGTTCTCAGAGCCCCTTTCATGATGGGACCTCGTCGCCGGGCCGCGCTGCAGCCGTCGGCGGCTCAGTGCTCCATTGTGAAAGGGACTCTTAAACGTCTCCAAGCTGCTTAGAACAACGTATGGCGGTTGTCCGACGCCGCGCCAAGGACGATGAGAACCACTCCGAGCAGGACGAAGACCGCCGACGAATTGATCGATTCCTCCTGCTCGTCCCTGGTGGCCCAACGCAGCCGGCGCTTGGCCGGGTTGTAGAGCATCCCTCCCGTGTCTTCGTCTCCCTTCGGTCGAACCGGCCCGCGGTTGCCGAAAAAGAAGCCCGCGAGCAACAGGAAGCAGCCGACCAGATAGAACCCGAGTGCGATCGACCGTGGTAGCGACGCGCCGAGAAGCAATCCCAGCACGATCGACACCAGGGTCGTTCCGACGCCGATCACGACCAGCAGCTTCGTGAACCGGCGGAGAGCCGGAAGCAGCACCGGCGAGCCTTAGGACACTGCCGACGGTTCGGCCGGCGGGCCGGCTGTTCCCGGCTTTCGGAACTCGTCCGCCGCGAGCGGCCAGCGCTCGAGCGGGTAATGGCAAGCGGCTACGTGGCCGTCACCGAACGGGTACAGCGGCGGGTCCTCGACGTCGCAGTGTCCCTTCTGGAAGCGCGGGCAACGGGGATGGAAATTGCAGGCGCTCGGCGGGTTCAACGGGCTCGGCACGTCGCCTTCGAGCACGATCGGCTGGCGGGCGCGGCCGCGCACCGGATCAGCGATCGGCACCGCGGAGAGGAGTGCACCGGTGTACGGATGCTTCGGCTGTTCGTACAGATCCACCTTCGGCGCCAACTCGGCGATCTTGCCGAGGTACATGACCATCACCCGGTCCGAGATATGCCGGACGACATTCAGGTCGTGGGCGATGAACACGTAGGTGAGCCCGAAGTCCTGCTGCAGGTCTTCGAGCAGGTTGAGGATCTGGGCCTGCACCGAGACGTCGAGTGCCGAGACCGGCTCGTCGCAGACGATCAGCTTCGGGTTGATCGCGAGTGCGCGGGCGACGCCGATCCGCTGACGCTGGCCGCCGGAGAACTCGTGCGGGAACCGGTTGTAGTGCTCGGGGTTGAGGCCGACGACCTCGAGCAGCTCCTGAACGCGGCGCTTCGTCTCGGTCGCCGTCCCCAGCTTGTGCACCTCGAGCGCCTCGGAGACGATGGCGCCGACCCGCTTGCGCGGATTGAGCGAGGCGTACGGGTCCTGGAAGATCATCATCATCTCGCGCCTGATCGGCCGCATGGCCGGACGGGACAGGTTCGAGATGTCGCGGCCGTCGAAGACGATCTTGCCGTCGGTGACGTCGAGCAGCCGCATGATGCAGCGCGCCAACGTCGACTTGCCGCAGCCGGACTCCCCCACGATCCCGAGCGTCTCCCCCGACTTGACGGAGAAGCTGACGCCGTCCACGGCTTTGACCGCCCCGATCTGCTTCTGAAAGATGATCCCGCGGGTGACGGGGAAGTGCTTCTTGACGTTCTCGACGACGAGCAGGTCTTCAGCCATGGTTCACGGTCACCGCACTAAGAAGCTTGGGCCATCGTCGTTGCAAGCAGCTTGGCGGCCTCTCGATCCTTGGTCTCTTCGTCCAGATGGCAGGCCTGCAGATGTGATGGATCGTCGGAGATGCCCACAAGCGGGGGGTCGACTGTCTTGCACTTTTCGAAAACATATGGGCAGCGGGGATGGAAGCGGCAGCCGCTCGGCGGCCTGAGCAGCGAAGGCGGCTGGCCGGGGATCTGCACCAAGCGGTCGACGTCGGCGTCGAGTCGCGGGAGCGACCCGAGCAGTCCCCACGTATAGGGGTGATGAGGCCGGTTGAACAACTTTTCGACAGGAGCCTGCTCTGCGACCTGCGCTGCGTACATGACGAGAACGTCGTCCGCAGTCTCGGCGACGACTCCAAGGTCGTGCGTGATGACGATGATCGCGCTGCCGAACTCTTCCTGCAGATTCTTCATCAGATTCACGATCTGCGCCTGCGTCGTCACGTCGAGCGCCGTCGTCGGCTCGTCGGCGATCAAGAGGTCGGGGTCGTTGACGAGCGCCATCGCGATCATCGCGCGCTGGCGCATTCCCCCGGAGAACTGGTGAGGGTAATCGTCCATGCGGCGGTCGGCGCGCGGAATTCCGACGGCCTTGAGCAACTCGACCGAACGGGTGCGCGCACTCTTCTTCGAGACGTCCTGGTGGAGCTGGACCGCCTCCACGAGCTGGGTCCCGATCGAGTGGACCGGGTTCAGCGACGTCATCGGGTCCTGAAAGATCATCGCGATGTCGTTGCCGCGGATCTCGCGGAGACGGCGCGAGCCGGCAGTGAGCAGGTTCTCCCCGTTGAAGAGGGCCTCACCGCTGGTGATCGTGTTCTTCTTCGCGTTCAGCCCCATGATCGTCAGGCAGGTGACGCTCTTGCCTGAGCCGGACTCGCCGACGATCCCGAGTGTCTTGCCCTTCTCGACGCTGAAGTTGACGCCGTCGACAGCCTTGACGATGCCGTCGTCGGTCTGGAAGTAGGTCTTGAGGTCGTTGACTTCGAGGAGCACTAGCTCCCCCTCCGGTGACGGGCTTCCATTAGCTCAACCTGATCCGCGGATCGATCCAGGCGTACAGGAGGTCGATCAGCAGGTTGAAGATGATGATCGCGAACGTCGCGAAGACGACCACCCCCATCACGATCGGAAGATCGGTTTCGCCGATCGCGCGGAGCGCGAGCTTTCCCAGCCCGGGCAGGTTGTAGATCGTCTCTGTGAAGATCGCGCCGCCCAGCCCGATGCCGATGTCCATCCCGAGCATCGTCACGACCGGCAACAGTGCATTGCGAAGCACGTGCGACCGGAGGACGCGCGACTCGGGCGCGCCTTTCGCGCGGGCGGTACGCACGTAGTCCTCGTTCATCGCCTCCATCACGTTGGCGCGGATCATGCGGACGTAGAGCGCAGCAAAAAGGACCGCGTACGTGAGCCACGGCAGGAACATGTGGTACGCCCACTGCACAGGGCCTCCGCAGTCGGTCGAGGGGTTAAAGAAGTCGCAGTAATTCGAGATCGGGAACCAGCCGAGCTTGAACCCGAAGACATAGGCAAAGATCAACCCGATCCACACGGGGTGGGCCGAAATCCCGATCAGGACGAAGGTCATGGATGCTCTGTCTAAGAGCGATCGTGGCCGCAGCGCCGAGAGGATCCCTACCGGCAGCGCGATCAGCAGCCAAACGATCACGCCTCCAAAGACCAGCGAGGCCGTGACCGGAGCGGCGCTAAGGATCAGCGTGGAAACCGGCGTTGCCCGCACGAACGATCGCCCGAGGTCCCCCTGGGGAAGAACGAAGACAGGCACCCCGGCGACGTGGACCGGCACCGGCTTGATCAACCGCCACATGAACCTTCCGTATTGGACGTAGACGGGGCGGTCGAGCCCGAGGTAATGGATCGCCCGGGCGCGCTGCGCCTGGCTCGAGCCCTGTCCGGCGACCTTCGAGGCGAGGTCGTTAGGAACGAGGAAGAAGATCACGTAGGTCACGAGCGTGACCACGAAGAACAGGACGGCCGCCCAGAGTATTCGCCTGATCAGGTACCGAAACATCCCACCGCCACCCCCGAACCGAGTTTATACGAGGCGAGGCGCCGGCCCTCTGTGGGCCGACGCCTCGCCGTTGAGCCGTCTTAGAGCGACGAGCTCCTTACTTGAGCGCCAGCTTCCCGAGATCGATCTCGTAGATGGGCGACTGGACGATCGACTTCGTATCGACGCGCGAAGAGAAGAACTCGCGGTCGTTGCGGTTGTCGATCCCAGCGATCGGTGCCCAGTTCTTCTGGATCGTGTTGTCGAGGTTGCCGTACGCGGCGTAGCGCGCAGAGCCCTTCAGCGATGCGGCCTTGTTCATCAGCTTGTTGGCCGTCGCGTTGTTGAAGTAGGACGTGTTGTTGTTCTGCACGTCCTGGATCGTCTGACCCGACAGCAACTTGTTGATGTAGTCGTACGGATCCGGGAAGTCCGCGGACCAGCCGACGATCGCGAAGTCGTAGTCGTTCCCCTTCTTGCCGAGCGCCGTGAACAGACCGCTCTGGAAGGGCTTGTAGTCGATGTTGGTGTAGCCGATTGCGTTGAGCTGCGACGAAGCGAGCCGCTGGATCAGCGTCCCGGTCGTCGAGGCCGTGTACCAGTAGTTGATGTGACCCGTGTGGCCCTTCGAGAAGCTCTTTGCCTTCGTGATGTCCTGCTTGTTCGTCGGGTACACCGTGCACCTCTTGTACCCGGGGATCGCAGGCGTCAGCAGCGAGCACTGCGCATAACCGGCCCTTGGGCCACGGATCTTCACGAGCGACTTGCGGTTGATGCCGTACTCGACCGCCTTACGTGCGGCGAGGTTGGCAAAGACGCCCTTCGTGGTGTTCATCGTGACGTAGTCGGAGACCGACGTGGAGAACACCTGAGCGCGACCCTTCGTCCCGTACTTCGCGAAGAGCTGGCCCCAAGCCGTCGGCGCAAGGCCGTCCGCCGGCCAGTCGAGCTGACCCTTCTCCGTCAGCAGGAGCGCCTGGTCCTGCTGGATGCCGATCGTGTAGTCGATCCCAGCTAGGTTGCCGGGCATCGGAGCTGCGCCGAGCGGCTTGTAGAACTTGTTCAGCCGGATCTTGATCTGGCGGTCCGGCGTGTACCCGGCGACGTAGTAGCGACCACCTGACGCAAGCGAGCTCGGCGAGGTGATCGGCTTCAGGGCGAGGTTCAGCGGCTCCGCACCGGTCGGCGGAAGCGCGACCAGCGTCGGAAGCAGCGCGTTCGCCGACACCAGCTTGATGATGAAGGTGTACTTGCCCTGTGTTACGAGGCCTGAGACCGAGCCCTTACCCGTGGTGTTGTAGGCCAACGCGCCCTTGATGTTCACGGAAACCGGGTCGGTCAGGAACGACGCCAGCGGCGACCCGACCGCCGGGTTCAGAACCCGGAGGAACGTGTGCTTGTAGTTCGCCGCGGTGATCGTCGTGCCGTTGCTGAACTTCATCCCGTGTCGAAGGTGGAAGGTGTACGTCCGTCCGTCCCTCGAAACGGTGTAGCTCTGAGCACCCTCGTTGAGCAGCC
>WNGJ01002568.1_pt1 | contig 33989 bp, 30 predicted proteins | sample 5400611 | NCBI WGS metagenome assembly WNGJ01 (sample SAMN13153375, study PRJNA577476) | soil metagenome | isolation source: 40 cm soil or saprolite under Garry oak tree replicate 1 | place: USA:California | collected 2016-06-15
GGTGTCGTGCGGCCGTCCCGGTCATCCCATCCCCGGATGACCGGCCGCACCCGCACCGAGGAGGTAGCTGTAATGCCAGAACCACGCAACGGCGGCGTCAAGACGCTCGCTATCCGGCTCGAAGGCGACCTGCACGCGCAGCTCAGCCTGGTGGCTCAACTCAATGGCCTGTCGCTAACCGATGCCATCCGGCGAGCCATCGAGGAGTTCATCGAGCGCCAGCGAGCCGAAGGCGACTTCGCGACACGAGCCGCCGCCATGCTCGAAGAGATCGACCGCGAGGCGGCAGCCCGTCGGCAGTCGATAGAAGCGCTCTTTGGCAAGACCGAACCGTCAGACGCAGCGGGCGAGCCATCAAAGGGCCGCTCCCGTCGGGGCGAGCCATCCGCGTAGCCACCCAGCTACACCAACGGGAGGAAGGGCGGCCTTTTGCCGCTCTTCCTCCCGTACCCAAGCCACCTCCATCGGATCGGCTAAGACAAAACCCGAAAATGACCAGAATTCTTGTCCAAATAACGTCGACCAATATCCACGCGGAGAATAGAATGGGTGTACGAAAGAAATTAAGGATTTACTCAAAATGCGTAATGAAGCTACAAAGACTGACACCCAAAATGAGGGGCAGACCACACGGCTTGGCGAGCATGTGCGCCACCTGCGGCAGGCCCGTGGCCTCAGTGTTCGCGGGCTGGCGGCTCAGGCCAAGGTCGATGCCACCTGGGTATCCCGCTTGGAGCACGGCACATACAGTTCACCCGATCCGCGCTCGCTATTGCGACTGGCTGGGGCGCTCGATATTGACGCTGAAGAACTGTATCTAAAGGAGACACTACATGAGTTCAATCATTACAGCCCTGCGCGACACCGTGCCCATCCGCCCACTGACCTTTGCGGAAGCGCTGCGGACCGCCGAGTTGCAGGCCACCAAGCTGCTGCAGCTCAGCGGCCTGTCCGACCCGCCCTTCCCCGACACCATCATCTCGGAGCTACCGCGCGTCCAGGTCGAGCGCATCATCCCGGCACCCGCTTCGGGAGCCAGCCAGTGGAGCCGGGGTCGCTGGCTCATCCTGCTCAATGGCGCGGAGCGGCCCGAGCGTCAACGGTTCAGCCTGGCTCACGAGTTCAAGCATGTGCTCGATAACCCGTTCATTGACGTGCTCTACCCGGCTACCGGCAGCCTGTCCCCAGCTGAACGCGCCGAACAGGTCTGCGACTACTTCGCCGCCTGCCTGCTCATGCCGCGCATGTGGGTCAAACGGTCCTGGGCCACCGGCACCCAAGAACCACGCGCCCTGGCTCGCCAGTTCGACGTCTCTAGGCAAGCCATGCAAGTACGCCTGCTCCAGATCGGGTTAACCGAGCCCGGAGCGCGCTGCCTGACGGCAGGAGCCGCGTGATGGATGAACTCGTTGCCAGCCCTTACCGACCCAATGCCGTCGTACCGCAAGCTCGCCCGGACGCCATCGCTACTGGTGCCAAGCGAGCCGCTCTCTACCTGCGGGTGTCCACGCCCAAGCAGGCCGCCAAAGACGACGACCCCGAGGGTTACTCGGTGCCTGCCCAGAAGGAAGCCGGGTACCGCAAGGCCGAGACACTGGGTGCCGAGGTCGTCGCGGTCGCCATCGACAAAGGCGAGTCAGCCAAGACCGCCGACCGGCGCGAGTTCCAGCGGCTGCTGAACCGCATCCGCACCCAGCGGGACATTGATTACCTCATCGTGGACAAGGTCGATCGCTTCGCCCGTAACCGCCGTGATGACGCCAACCTGCTGTTCGAACTGAAGAGCGCGGGCTGCCAGCTCGTCTCGGTCAAGGAGAACATCGACGAGACCCCGGCGGGGCAGCTCCTGCACGCCATCATGGCCGGAATCGCCGAGTTCTACTCGCGCAACCTCGCCACCGAAGCCCTCAAGGGCATGACCCAAAAAGCCAAAGTTGGTGGTACTCCCGGCCGCGCGCCCATCGGCTACATCAACGTCGGCCGCCGTAACGACGAAGGCCGCGAGATCCGTGTCGTCGTCATCGATCCTGAACGCGCCCCGCTCATCGTCTGGGCCTTCGAGGCGTATGCGACGGGTGACTGGGCCATCCGCGCACTAACCGAGGCCCTGGCCGCCAAAGGGCTGCGCACATTGCCGAGGGGCGGCAAGGTCCCCGGCCCGCTCCAAATGTCGCATGTCGCGGCTCTGTTGTCGAATCGTTACTACCTTGGCTACGTCACCTTCCAGGGCACTGAGTACCAGGGCCGTCACCAGCCGCTCATCCCTCAGTCCCTGTTTGACCGCGTGCAGGACGTCTTGCACTCCCGCCGAGCAGGGGAGAAGGAGCGCACCTACCGCCATTACCTCAAAAGCTCCGTCTTCTGCGCCCACTGCGGCAGCCGCCTGTGCTTGACCAACGCCAAGGGCAGCTACCTGTACTTCTTCTGCGTCGGCCGCCACCAGCGTCGGACTAAGTGCCCCCAGCGCTACCTGACGGCCTCTGACGTCGAACGCGCCGTTGAGCGCTACTACTCCACTGTCCGGCTGCCCGTTGCCGTCCAAGACCAGATTCGTGGCGGACTGCGCTCCGAACTCGACTACCAGCAGCGCCAAGCGCAGCCCGAGATCTCGTGGGCCAAGCGGAGAGTTAAGGAGCTGGCCGAGGAACGCAAACGGCTCGCCCGTGGTGTCGTGACCGGCACCATCCCGGGCGACCTCGCTCGCGAAGAGCACGACCGCATCGCCCACGAACTGGAGCAGACCAACAAGACCCTCGCCGCAGCTCAAATGATCTACGCGCGCATCGAGGACACGCTGAACCGCGCTCTGGCTCTCGTGGGGCGCTGCGACGAGGTCTACCGCCGGGGCGGCCCACAGGTTCGCCGCCTGTCCAACCAGTTTTTCTTCGAAAAGCTGCTCATAGCCGAAGACAGAGAGGAGGGAGCCGAAGTAGCGGGTGCCATCATGCAAGAGCCGTGGGCGACCCTCGTCTCTGAAGATTTCCATACCGCCATGGCCCGTAGCACAACAAACCCCGGGCATGATCATTGGGCCCGAAGTTCGAAAATGAGTTCTTTGGTGCCCCCGACAGGATTCGAACCTGCGCTCACGGCTCCGGAGGCCGTTGCTCTCTCCCCTGAGCTACGGGGGCCCGGGGACGGTGCAAGGTTACCAGCCGTGCCGGTCCGCATGGGCACCTGGCCGATCATGGCGCGGTCATGTGCCTGGAGGCGCTAGCCTCGCGGCCGTGGGCGAGGAACTTGGGCGCGTGCTCGTCGTGGACGACGACGAGGTCATCAGGCAGTTGATCGCCGTCAACCTCACGCTCGAGGGTTTCGACGTGGCGACGGCGGTTGACGGTCAGGACTGCCTGGACAAGGTGACCGCGATCAGGCCAGACGTGATCACCCTGGACGTGATGATGCCTCACCTGGACGGCTGGGCGACGGCGGAACAACTGCGCGACGACCCGCTGACCAGCCACATCAAGCTGCTTCTGATCACCGCGCGGGCTCAGGAGGATGACCGGGCGCGCAGCGTGGAAATCGGCGTGGACGCCTATCTCACCAAGCCGTTCGACCCCGGCGAGATGATCCGCCTCGTGCGGGAGCTGGCCGCGCACGCGGCCGGGGATGCCTCGGGTGAAGCCGTGGGTTCGGGTGAAGCCGTGGGTTCGGGTGAAGCCGTGGGTTCGGGTGAAGCCGTGGGTACAGCCCCAGGTGAGGCCAACGGCGGCTGACGGACCCGGCTGCACGGACACGCAGCGCTGCCCGGCCGGGCTCCGCAGAAACCGGGCGGCGCGCCGACGCAGCCGTTCGGCATCATTTTGGTGACCCCGGCTACGCTGTGCGTTACGCACCTGCGCCTCGCCCGGGAGATTCTGCCTCCCAGCATCCCACCATCCCGCGTCTGCCCCCCGCGCACGGACGCGCACGGCGAGGGGCCACGGGGCCACGGGGCCGCGGGGGCGTACGGAAAGCCTGGAAATCCTGGTGAGGAGCAGAAAGTGAGCCGCGTCGCCCACCCGGCAGGCCCGCTGCACGCGAGCGTGCTGCCCGCCGAGCACCCGCCCGCACCACCCGCGGACCTCAACCTGCTCGATCCGCGCATCTGGCCGCGCACCGCCGCCAGGCAGTCCGGCGTGCTCACGATCGGCGGGATCGACGTCCGCGAGCTCGCGGCCGAGCACGGCACCCCGCTCTTCGTGGTCGACGAGGACGACTTCCGCGGCCGCTGCCACGACTACGCCGAGGCGTTCGGGCACGAGGTGGCCGTCTTCTACGCGGCCAAGGCGTTCTGCTGCCGCGCCGTGCTGCGCTGGGTGGCCGAGGAGGGCCTCGGCGTGGACGTCTGTACCGGCGGCGAGCTCGCCGTCGCGCTCGCCGCGGGGGTGCCGCCCGCGCGGATCACCATGCACGGCAACAACAAGCTCGTATCCGAGCTTGAGCAGGCAACAAACGCCGGCATCGGGCACGTCGTGGTGGATTCGTTCGAGGAGATCGCCCGGCTCGGTTACGTCGCGGAGCGTCACCGCGTGCGGCAGAAGGTGCTCGTGCGCGTCACCACGGGCGTGGAGGCGCACACCCACGAGTTCGTGGCCACCGCCCACGATGACCAGAAGTTCGGCTTCTCGCTGCGGTCGGGCATGGCCACCGAAGCCGTGCGGCGCGTCCTGGCCTGCCCCAGCCTGGAATTCGCCGGGCTGCACTCGCACATCGGCTCGCAGATCTTCGACACCGCGGGCTTCGAGGCCGCGGCGCACCGGGTGCTCGGCCTCGCCACGACGATCCGCGACAGCCTCGGCGTGTCCATCGCGGAGCTGGACCTCGGCGGCGGCTACGGGATCGCCTACACCAGCGAGGACGATCCGCCCGCGGTCAAGGAGATCGCCCAGAACATTCATTCGATCGTGGCGCACGAGTGCGAAGCCACCGGCCTGCGGCCGCCGCGGCTCACCGTGGAGCCCGGGCGGGCCATCGCCGGGCCGGGCACCGTTACCCTGTACGAGGTCGGCACCGTAAAGGACGTCGACGGGCTGCGGGCCTACGTGAGCATCGACGGCGGCATGAGCGACAACATCCGCACCGCGCTCTACGATGCCGACTACACCTGCGTGCTCGCGTCCCGGGAATCGGCGGCGGCGCCGATGCTGTCGCGGCTGGTCGGCAGGCACTGCGAGAGCGGAGACATCGTGGTCCGCGACCTGTACCTGCCCGCCGACCTCGCGCCGGGCGACCTGGTCGCGGTCGCCGCGACCGGGGCGTACTGCAGGTCGATGGCGAGCAACTACAACCACATCCCGCGCCCGGCGGTCGCCGCGGTCCGCGGGGGGACAGCCAAGATCATCGTCCGCGGGGAGACCGGGGACGACCTGATGCGGCTGGACGTCGGGTGAGGCGGCACGGGGCGCCCGCCCAGGTGGGCGTGCCCGGCGGCATGAAGGGAGCGGTGCTGCGGTGGAGCCGCTGAAGGTGGCGCTGCTTGGCTGCGGGGTGGTCGGCTCCGAGGTGGTCAGGCTCCTCGGCGCGAAGGCCGGCGACCTCACGGCACGGATCGGCGCGCCACTGCAGCTCGCCGGGGTGGCGGTGCGCCGCCCCGGGCGCAAGCGGGCCGTCGAGATCGCGCCGGACCTGCTGACCACGGACGCGATGGAACTCGCCACCCGGCCCGACGTCGACATCGTCGTGGAGGTCATCGGGGGCATCGAGCCCGCGCGCTCGCTGCTCGTCGCGGCGATGAAGACGGGCAAGTCCGTCGTCACCGCTAACAAGGCGCTGCTTGCCGAGGATGGCGCCACGCTGCACGGCGCGGCCCGTGACTATGGCGCCGACCTCTACTACGAAGCCTCCGTCGCTGGGGCCATCCCGCTGCTGCGGCCGTTGCGCGAGTCCCTGGCAGGCGACCACGTGCGGCAGGTGCTCGGCATCGTCAACGGGACCACCAACTTCATCCTCGACCGGATGGACTGCGGCAGCGTCGGCTTCTCCGACGCGCTTGACGAAGCGCAGGCCCTCGGTTACGCCGAGGCCGACCCGACCGCGGACGTCGAGGGTTTCGACGCGGCGGCCAAGGCGGCGATCCTGGCCAGCCTGGCCTTCCACACGCCGGTGACCGCCGCGGACGTGCACCGCGAGGGCATCACCGAGGTGACGGCGGCGGACATCGCCAGCGCCCGCACGCTCGGCTGCGTGGTGAAGCTGCTCGCGATCTGTGAACGCGGTGAGGCGGGCGTGTCGGTGCGGGTCCACCCGGCGATGATCCCCCGTGAACATCCGCTCGCGGGGGTGCGCGAGGCGTACAACGCGGTGTTCGTCGAGGCCGAGTCGGCGGGCAGGCTGATGTTCTACGGCGCGGGCGCCGGCGGCGCGCCCACCGCGAGCGCCGTGCTCGGCGATATCGTCGCCGTGGCGCGCAACCGGCTCGCCGGGACCAGGGGCCCGGACGCCACGACCTACGCGGGGCTTGTGGTCCGGCCGATGGGTGAGACGCTCACCAGGTACCACGTGGCCCTCGACGTGGCCGACCGGCCTGGCGTGCTCGCCAGGATCGCCGAGGCATTCGCCGGGCACGAGGTGTCCATCCAGGCGGTGCGCCAGGATGGGCACGGTGACGACGCGCAGTTGGTGATCGTCACCTACCAGGCCAGGGACGCGGCGCTCGCCGCGACGGTCAGCGACCTGCGCGCGATGGATGTGGTCCGGGCGGTGGCCAGCGTGATGCGGGTCGAGGGGGAGGACGGCCAGTGACCGGCGAGGCCAGGGTGGCGCGCAAACGGCCGAGGCCCCGCAGCTACCTCCTTAACGGCTGCGCGGTGTGGCGCACGAGGGTTGGTGCGGCACCGCACTGGCGTAGCCGGGGGGCTCCGGGGGGTCGCCCCCCGGGCTGGCAGAGCCTTGACGGCTGCGCGGTGTGGCGCACGAGGGTTGGTGCGGCACCGCACTGGCGTAGCCAGGGGGCTCCGGGGGGTCGCCCCCCGGGCTGGCAGAGCCTTGACGGCTGCGCGGGGAAGGACAGCCCATGAACGGGACTTCCATTCCGGCGGCCGGCTCAGCCACCGCCCTCGGGTCAGCCGCGGCTGCGCGCAGCCGCTGGCGCGGCGTGATCGAGGAGTATCGCGACCTGCTGCCGGTCATGGCGGACACACCCGTGGTCACCTTGCGCGAGGGCGGCACGCCGCTGCTGCCCGCGCCGCGCATCTCGGCCCGGGTGGGCTGCCAGGTGCATCTCAAGGTCGAGGGCATGAACCCGACCGGGTCGTTCAAGGACCGCGGCATGACCGTGGCGATCAGCCGGGCGATGCAGGACGGCGCCAAGGCGGTGATCTGCGCCTCGACGGGCAATACCAGCGCCAGCGCGGCCGCCTACGCCGCGCGGGCCGGGCTGACCTGCGCCGTGCTCGTGCCGCGCGGCAAGATCGCGCTTGGCAAGCTGGCCCAGGCGCTGGTGCACGGCGCGCGCCTGCTGCAGGTCGACGGCAACTTCGACGACTGCCTGGAACTCGCGCGCAAGCTCGCCAACGATTTCCCGGTGGCGCTGGTCAACTCCGTCAACCCCTACCGCCTGCAGGGGCAGAAGACCGCCGCGTTCGAGATCGTGGACGATCTGGGCGACGCCCCCGACGTGCACTGCCTGCCGGTAGGCAACGCCGGCAACATCAGTGCGTATTGGCAGGGATACAAAGAGTATTCAAGGCTGGGCAGGGCCGCGCGCCGGCCCCGGATGTTCGGCTTCCAGGCCAGCGGCGCCGCCCCGATCGTGCGGGGTGAGCCGGTGCTCACCCCGCACACCATCGCGACGGCCATCCGGATCGGCAACCCGGCTTCCTGGCACCTGGCCGAGGCGGCACGCGACGAGTCGGGCGGCCTGATCGAAGCGGTCACCGACCGCCAGATCCTTGCCGCCTACCGGCTGCTCGCCCGCGAGGAGGCGGTCTTCGCGGAACTCGCGTCGGCCGCGAGCGTGGCCGGCCTGCTGCAGGCTTGTGGCGGCGGCCAGGTCCCGGTAGGTTCCCGCGTTGTCTGCACCGTCACGGGCAGCGGGCTCAAAGAGCCCGACTGGGCCGTATCGGGTGCGCCCACGCCACCGGTCGTACCGGTCGACGCGGCCGCGGCCGCCGCGTCGCTTGGCCTGGCCTGAAGCCGCCGTTGCCACCGGCACCTTTCCGCGAGGATGCGATGAGCTGGCCCGCAGAGGCTGTCACGGTACGGGTTCCCGCCACGAGCGCGAACCTGGGACCGGGTTTCGACGCGCTCGGCCTCGCGCTCGCCCGCTACGACGACGTGCAGGCCGCGGTGACGCCGGGCGGCCTGGCGATCGAGGTGTCGGGCGAGGGCGAGCACACGTCGGGCGCGGGCGAGGACCACCTGGTCGTGCGCGCCATGCGGGCGGCGTTCGCGGCGGCGGGGCGCCAGCCGCCCGGCCTCGGGCTGCGCTGCGTCAACCGGATACCGCACGGCCGCGGGCTCGGCTCGTCGGCAGCCGCGATCGTGGCCGGCGTGGTCGCCGCCAACGCGCTGCTGACCTGCGGCGGCGCACCGGGCCTGGCCGATGACGAGCTTTACGCGCTCGCCGCGGGAATCGAGGGGCACCCGGACAACGTCGCCGCGTGCCTCGCGGGCGGGCTCACCATCGCCTGGCTGCAGGACGGCGTCCCGCGCCTGGTCCGGCTGTCTCCGCTGCCCGAGATCGCGCCGGTCGTGTGCATCGCGCCGGGCGCGCTGGCCACCGCGCGGGCGCGGCGGGCGCTGCCCGAGACCGTCACGCATGCCGACGCGGCCGCGAACGCCGGGCGCAGCGCACTGCTCGTCGCGGCGCTTACCGCGGACCCGAGCGTCCTGCTTGCCGCGACCGAAGACCTGCTGCACCAGCCTTACCGCGCGCCGGTCATGCCGGCCACCGCAGACCTCGTCGGCCGTCTGCGCGGCGCGGGGATACCCGCCGTGGTGTCCGGCGCCGGGCCGTCCGTGCTCGCTTTCCCCGCAGGGGCATCCGGCGGCGCCACCACGGGGCGGGTGGGGGGATCCGGGGGCACCGTCCCTCCGGGGCGGGCGGGGGGATCCCGGGGGGTCGTCCCCCCGGGGCAACAGCGCCCTGGCGCGGTGACTTCCGCTGACTTGGGTGTACTTGGTTCAATCGTCAAGGAAACGGGTAATGCATGGCTCGTAAGCCCCCTGAACGTCGATAGGCAAGGCGCCAGCGTTCAGTTCGGCCCTCCCGTCGCCAATTCCGGCTCTACGCTGCGCAAGGCGTGGTCTGGAGGCGGCCTGCGGCAGGCACGGCCGGGCACCGCTGCGTCGCCGGAACCGCAAGATCGTTCCTCTTCTTCCGCGACACACGGAGAACTTTCGAGGGAATACCGTGGCCTCTTGTGGTGTTAGGCTGAGTGCTGCGCCAGATGCCCCGTTGCGGGGCAGGTGCTCGTCAACCACTAAATGCCCGGCCGGCAGGGTCGTCGCGCCGTGGGGGTGGCCCTCCGCACGCCAGCCACAACACCGCGCCGTAGCCGCGATCATAGTGACGCGGACATGGGGTGGCGAGTGGAAAGGCCTGCGGGACCTGACCGAGCAAACCTCCCCGACCGTCTGGCCATACCCGGATTCTTCCGCGGCAGCCGCGGATGGGGTCCTTACGCACGCGGCAGGTCGCACTCGCCGCCGTATGGAAGGGCGTCTTCGACATCACGGGCACATATCACGACCGGGCATGCCGGCCGTACCGCACCACCGGGTCGACCGGTCGCATTGGTGACCGGAACCCGCTCCCTTGGAAGGACGCTTAGTGAGCGACACCACCGAACTCCTCTCCGGCCCGGCAGACATGCCTGAAGCGATCCCCGCTGCGGCCGGAAGCTCCGGCGACGGTCCGGGCGAGCCGCCCGCCGCAGCGGCAAAGCCGCGCCGGCGGTCCGGTACGGGGCTGGCTTCGATGCTCCTGCCCGAACTGCAGCGGCTGGCCCAGTCCCTCGGCATCAGCGGGACCGGCCGCATGCGCAAGAGCCAGCTCATTGACGAGATCCAGGCACGGGCGATCTTCGATGAGCCCACCGGCGACGCGAAGGGCCCGGATCAGGGGAGTTCAGTTGTGGCACCGGCGGGGGCCAGTGCCACCTACGCGCCGTCCGGTAACCGGCCCGGCGCTACCGATTCACACTCAGCCAAGCGGGGCTCGCCCGCGGGAGCCGGCGATTCCCGTCCCGATGAGCAGGACGCTATGCAACCAGACACATCGATGACTGCCGACCACGGCGCCACTGGCGGCGCGGATGAACAGCTCAGCTTTGACCGGCACCGTTCGGGTGGGGAGCAGGCCGGTTTCACCGCGGCGACCGAGGCCGCTGCGGCGCCTGTCAGCGCCATGGCGTTCAGCGGCGCGCCGGCGGAAGCTCCCGGGCAGCCTGCCACCGGCCAGGGTGCCGCGACCGCCGAGCAGGCCGGCGACGGCGACGGGCGGTCGGCCGAGGTGGCCGACGGCGAGGCGCCGCGTGGTGAGGACCAGCACTCCGACGAGCAGCGCGGTGACCGCAGGCGCCGTAACAACAGGCGCGACGACACGCAGCGCCGCGACCAGCAGGGCCGCGACCAGCAGGGCCGCGACCAGCAGGGCCGCGACCAGCAAGGGCGCGACCAGCAGGGCCGCGACCAGCAAGGGCGCGACCAGCAGGGCCGCGACCAGCAAGGGCGCGACCAGCAGGGGCGGGACCAGCAGGGGCGGGACCAGAACGCCGCCGCGGCGAGCCGCGGCGGTGACCAGCCGCCCGCCAGGCCCGACGAAGACAGCGACGGCCAGGGGCGCCGCCGCAGGGACCGGGATCGGTTCCGTAACCGGAACCGTAGCCGCCGCGACAGGCAGGACGGCGAGCCGGTCGTCGCCGAGGACGACGTGCTCATCCCGATCGCCGGCATTCTCGACGTCCTGGACAACTACGCGTTCGTGCGCACGTCGGGGTACCTGCCGGGCCCGCACGACGTCTACGTGTCGCTGTCGCAGGTCCGCAAGTACGGGCTGCGCAAGGGCGACGTGATCGAGGGCGCCGTCCGCCAGCCCCGTGAGGGCGAGCGCAGAGAGAAGTTCAACGCCCTTGTCCGGCTCGACAAGGTCAACGGCCTCGACCCGGAACAGTCGCGCGGGCGCCCCGACTTCAGCAAGCTCGTTCCGCTGTACCCGCAGGACCGGCTGCGCCTGGAGACCGACCCGCTGGGCCTCACCACGCGCATCATCGACCTCGTCAGCCCGATCGGAAAGGGCCAGCGTGGCCTGATCGTGTCACCGCCCAAGGCGGGCAAGACGATGATTCTGCAGGCGATCGCCAATGCGATCACCAAGAACAACCCCGAATGCCACCTCATGGTCGTGCTCGTGGACGAGCGGCCCGAGGAGGTCACCGACATGCAGCGCTCGGTGAAGGGCGAGGTGATCCATTCCACCTTCGACCGGCCGGCCGAGGACCACACGACCGTCGCGGAGCTCGCCATCGAGCGCGCGAAGCGCCTGGTCGAGATGGGCCACGACGTGGTCGTCCTGCTCGACTCCATCACCAGGCTCGGCCGCGCCTACAACCTCGCGGCGCCCGCGAGCGGCCGGATTCTGTCCGGCGGTGTGGATTCGACCGCGCTGTACCCGCCCAAGCGGTTCTTCGGCGCGGCGCGCAACATCGAAAACGGCGGCTCACTGACCATCCTGGCGACAGCGCTCATCGAGACAGGTTCCAGGATGGACGAGGTCATCTTCGAGGAGTTCAAGGGCACCGGCAACATGGAGCTCCGGCTGCGCCGCGAGCTCGCGGACAAGCGGATCTTCCCCGCGGTGGACGTGGATGCCTCGGGCACCCGCAAGGAAGAAATCCTCATGTCGCCGGAGGAGCTCAAGATCGTATGGCAGCTCCGCCGGGTGCTGCACGCGCTCGACGTGCAGCAGGCGCTCGAGCTGCTGCTCGAGAAGATGCGGGAGACCAAGAGCAACGCCGAGTTCCTGCTCCAGGTCCAGAAGACGACGATCAGCTCGTAGGGAATCACCGAGCTGTCCGCGGTGTTCTGCCCTCTGGCAGACTGGTAAGCCAACATCGCGGTACCGGTTCACGCCCGGCCGCGTCGCGAAGGCGATGCGGCGAGGCGACCCGGCGACCGCCAGAACCAGGAGTTCCACGTGAAGCGCGATATCCACCCTGACTACGTCGTCACCACCGTGACGTGCACCTGTGGTAACACCTTCACCACACGAAGCACCGCGAAGAACGGCGTCATCCACACCGATGTCTGCTCGAACTGCCACCCGTTCTACACCGGCAAGCAGAAGATCCTCGACACCGGTGGCCGGGTCGCCAGGTTCGAGCGGCGGTTCGGCAAGAAGACCGCCGCAGGCAAATAGCGCCACCGGGCCCGCCGCGGGGTTCGGGACCCGGCCCGGTGTCCCGGCGCATGACGTTCCGGTTCTTGGCCGCCGCGGCCGCCGCGCCGCCGCCTTGGCGCGCCCGGCCGCGGCCCTGACAAGCGCGGGAACGAATTGACAACCGCAACCGGAGGAACCGTGTTCGACCAGCTCAGCGAGCTGGTAAGCGAGTATGACCGCCTGGGGCGCGAGCTCGCCGACCCGGCCGTGCACGCCGACCAGGCGAAGGCGCGCGCGCTCGGCCGCCGCTACGCGGAACTGACCGCGGTGGTGGCGGCCTTCCAGGAGTGGCAGCGGACGGTCGCCGACGGCGAGGCCGCCAGGGAGCTGGGGGCCGAGGATCCCTCGTTCGCTGCCGAGGCAGATCAGCTCGACCGGCGGCGGGCCGAGCTCGAAGACAGGCTGCAGCGGCTGCTCGTGCCCCGCGATCCGGCCGACGGCAAAGACGTCATCCTCGAGGTCAAGGCCGGGGAAGGCGGCGAGGAGTCGGCGCTTTTCGCCGGCGACCTGCTGCGTATGTACCTGCGCTATGCCCAGCGCCGCGGCTGGCAGGCCGAGGTCCTCGATGCCACACCTTCGGACCTGGGCGGCTACAAAGACGTGACGGTCGCGGTCAAGGCAGGCCGCCGCGCGGCAGCGGTGGACCTCGCCGGCGCCGGATACCCGGACGGCGTCTGGGCACGGCTCAAGCACGAAGGCGGCGTGCACCGTGTCCAGCGGGTGCCCGTCACGGAATCACAGGGCCGGATTCACACCTCGGCGGCCGGCGTCCTCGTCCTTCCCGAGGCCGACGACGTGGAGGTCCAGATCGACCCGAACGACCTTCGGATCGACGTATTCCGCTCATCGGGCCCTGGTGGCCAGAGCGTGAACACCACCGACTCGGCGGTGCGCATCACTCACGTCCCGGCCGGGATCGTCGTCTCCTGCCAGAACGAGAAAAGCCAGCTGCAGAACAAGGAACAGGCGCTGCGCATCCTGCGCGCCCGGCTGCTCGCCGGGGCGCGGCAGGAGGCGGACGCGCAGGCGTCCGCCGAGCGCCGCAGCCAGGTGCGCACGGTGGACCGTTCAGAACGGGTCCGCACCTACAACTTCCCGGAGAACCGCATCTCCGATCACCGGGTCGGCTACAAGGCCTACAACCTGGACCAGGTCATCGACGGCGACCTCGACAGCGTGATTCAGGCGCTGGCCGACGCGGACCTGGAGGCACGGATCGGCGCGGCGGGTCGGCCGGGCCGGCCGGGCGAGCGGGGATGAGGAGCGTGCCGCCGTGAGCATGCTGCTCGATGAGGTGACCCGGGCCGCGCGGCGCCTTGCCGCGGCGGGTGTGGACACACCGCGAGGCGACGCGGAGCAGATCGCCGCGCACGTCCACGGGGTTGCGCGCACCCGGCTGCACACGGTCCCCGATGCCGAGTTCGACGCGCGCTTTTGGGCCGGCGTGGCCCGCAGAGAGGCGCGCGAGCCGCTGCAGCACATCACCGGGCGGGCGTATTTCAGGTACCTGGAGCTCGAGGTCGGCCCCGGCGTGTTCGTGCCCAGGCCGGAGACCGAAGTGATGACGGGCTGGGCGATCGAGCAGTTGCGCGCGATGGACGCGGCCGAGCCGACCGTGGTAGACCTGGGCACCGGATCTGGTGCGATCGCGCTGGCCATCGCCCAGGAGGTGCCACGGGCGTGGGTGCACGCGGTCGAGGCGCAGCCGCTGGCGCATTCCTGGGCCGGGCGCAACATCCAGGCCGCCATGGCGCGCAGCCGCCCAGTCCCGCGTGTCGAGCTGTACCTGGCCGATCTTGCCGACGCCCTGCCCGAACTCGACGGCGCCGTCGATCTCGTCATCAGCAATCCGCCCTACATCCCGGACGGTGCCGGGGTGGCGCCGGAGGTCGGTGAGTACGACCCGCCAGCCGCGCTGTGGGGCGGCCCGGACGGCCTCGATGTCGTCAGGAAGCTCGAACGCACCGCCGCGCGGCTGCTGCGGCCAGACGGCCTGGTCGCTGTCGAGCACGGCTGCCCGCAGGGCGCCGCGGTCTACTGGGCGTTTCCCGAGACCCGAGGCTGGCGTGACACCAGAAACCATAAGGACCTGACCGGCCGCGACCGCTTTGTCACCGCCCGCCGCGCGGCCACCGAGCCCGCCCCCGCAGCTGCGGACGAGACGTCTCGCGACATCAGAGCCATAAGGGCCTGACCGGCCGCGACCGCTTTGTCACCGCCTGCCACACGGCGGCCGAGCCCGCCCCCGCAGCTGCGGACGAGCCGTCTCCCTAACGGCTGCGCGCGGTGACGCCGGTCCCCTTGGTGCGGCGTCTTCCTCGACACCCCCCCGGAGATCTCACCGTTGCCCCCGAAACCAGGACATTTCCCACCTCAACGGCACCTGGCGGAATAGGAACTTACGGTTCTCTGATCGACAAAGGTTGTCGATGTGGATGTGAGGCGTCGGTGCCGTGCAGACTGGAGTCCGCCTCAAGACGACATGACCGTGAATGTGCCATCGCGGGTTCTATATGACCCGCGATGGCACATTCACGGTCATCCCCATGGCGTCGGGCACACGATCGCCGGCATGGGCTCAAGATCAACTGTGGGTCACGTGCGCTAAGTAGGCGTCGAGCGTTAACCCGCAGGTTGATCTTGGTGGTGGTGGCCAGCCTCCGCAGGTCACATGCGTGGCAGTCCGTCAGGAACCAACGGGTTATTCCACGACGGGTCCTAATGGCCCGTCCGGCACTGAGTCGCACTGTCAAGGGCTCATTGATGGGGTAAGTTCAGCGTCGGCGGGCCCGGTGTGAAGATCAAATCCGCGTTAGTCATCTGCGGGGCACTTAGCGGCTGCGTGCCGACCGGGTGCTGTATTTCCCGCCGCCGCCGCGGCGGGCTCGCCGGGTCCGGCCATGTCGGCTCGGGAAGGAGCTCAAGCTGGCTTAAGGCCGTGTCTCGCAGATCTTTGGCGGCGCGGACCGGCGCCCGGACGTGTCCATTCAGGGGTGGGGCCCGACCTGCGGCGACGTCGGCGCGTTCAGCCGGTGTCCGTTGCTGATGGCCAGGTCAGCACCGGTTACCAACGAGTACGCCCTGAATGGGCACGCCCGGGCGACGGCCAGCGGGATTGTGGGATACACAGCCGCCGCCGATAGCTCCGCTATCGGCTCCTCGAAGACAAGCACGGCCTTGCCGGACCGCCGCCTGGCCCTGCCGGGTTTGGTGGCCGCCGCATCCACGGAGATCTACGGGACACGGCCCGGCGCCGCGTTCTGGGATAGCAGAGCCTTTGGGCTCGGCGTGATCGCTAAGCGCGTAGGCTGAGGGTCGTGCGGGAGTACTTGCTCACGCTTCTGGTCGCGGCTGCGACGCCGCTGGTGCGCCGGTTCGCGGTCGCGGTAGGTGCGCTGCCCATGGTGCGCGACCGCGACGTCCACGCGGTGCCCACGCCGCGGCTCGGCGGGCTTGCCATGTACGGCGGCCTCGCCGCGGCGCTCCTCGTGGCGAGCCAGCTCACCCACATGAGAGCTGTCTTCGCGAGCAGCGTCAGCGTCCCGGGCAACCTCAGCGCGACCGGCAGCCTGCTGCTCGCGGGCGGGCTGATCGTCGTGACCGGGTTCGTCGACGACCGCTGGGGGATGAGCGCGACGGGCAAACTCGCCGCGCAGGTGGCCGCGGGCGGGATCTTGATCTGGGGCGGGGTGGAGCTGGACTGGCTGCCGCTGCCGAAGGGCAGCGTGCTGTCTCTGTCGCCGCGCCAGGGTATGGTCCTCACCATCCTGCTCGTCGTGGTGACGATCAACGCGGTCAACTTCATCGACGGGCTCGACGGCCTCGCCGCCGGGGTCGTGGGCATTGCCGCGTTCGCGTTCTTCATCTACTCCTACGAGCTCACCCGCATCGTCGGGGTGTCGTATCTGACCTTGCCCGCCCTGGTGTCGGCCATCTTGGCGGGCATGTGCCTCGGGTTCCTGCCGCACAACTTCTACCCGGCCCGGATCTTCATGGGCGATACCGGGGCCATGCTGATCGGGCTCGTCCTCGCGTACGCGACGATCTCGAGCACGGCCAACCTGGACCCGGCGACCCTGCAGCAGGTCAACCGGTTCCCGCTGATCCTGCCGCTGCTGATCCCCGTCGCGATCCTGGTGATCCCTTATCTGGACCTGCTGCTTGCCGTGATCAGGCGGGCCAGGGCCGGCATGTCCCTGTTCGCCGCCGACAGCGGGCACCTGCACCACCGGATGCTGAAGATCGGCCACTCGCACCGGCTGACGGTCCTGATCTTCTACCTGTGGGCGGGGCTTTTCGCCTTCACCGTGGTGATGTTGTCCATCGTCGGGTCGGCGCTCGCGGTGCTCTCGGTCGCGACCGTCGGCGGAATGGTCGCACTGCTGCTGGTCTCGATGCCGTGGCTGCGATCCCGCCGCCCGGCCTATGTGCGAGGGGCGGCCGGCCGGCGCCGGGCGGTGGATGCGGGAGTCCCCCCGCGGCGGCGTCATGCCGCGGGGCCGCGCCGGTCCTCGCCAGCGCGGGGCACCGGCGACCTGCCCGCGGCAGGTTTGCCCGGAGGGACACCGTACGATCTGGCGGCATCCCAGACCCCCGCGCCCCAGGCCCAGTCATCCCAGGCACGCGCACCCCGGGGCCGGCCACCCCAGGGCCGGACATCTGAGACTCCGGTGACCCAGGCCCGGGCACCGCAGATCCCATAGCTACGTCAACGGTCGCGCCAGGCCCGTGCCCGTGGCACCGGACGGCGAGAGCGCTCCGGGTACCTCAGGCAAAGGTCTTACCAAGAGCTTGTGATACCTTTCACGAACAGCCGCCGACGGCAGTAGCCGCGCCCGACCCGGCGGCTCCGTCGGGCGTACCCCACCACCGCGACCACCACCAAAACCCACCGAGTGCAGACCCACCGAAACCGGAGCAGCCAAGATGCTGGCCAATGACGCCCGGATCCTCATCCGATCCGCCGTGGCCACGGCGATCGTGGGCGTGATCCTGATCGCGGTGGGCGGCGTCACCGATGGCGGCAAGGGCGCGCTCGGCGCCGTTTTCGGCGTGATCCTCGTAGCGGCGTTTTTCACCGTGAGCGTGGTAGTGGTCAGCTTCGCCGGGCGCTGGGGCCCGTCCGCGATGATGGGCACGGCACTCGGCACCTTCGTGGCGAAGATCCTCATCCTGCTCGGGCTGATCGCCGCCTTCCGTGGCACGACCCTGTTCAATACCCGGTTCTTCGGTATCACCGCGATCATCTGCATCCTGGTGTGGACCGCCGGCCAGGTCGTGACCCTCGCCCGCAGCCGGATACCTTACGTCGTCCCGGCGGCCACGCCGGACACGTGTACGGATGACGCGGTGACGGAGCCTGGCCACGTAAGCGGGGAGTCGTAGCCATGGCCGCCATGACAGGCCTGTGGGCGGGCTCGCCCGGCAGTTTCCTGGCCTGTTATAGTGTGCGGCGACATGAGCTGGAAGGACCGTGGGCCGGGTTCACGGATTTGGCCAGGAGGCCACGGGAATGTAAGGACACCGGCCATGGGAACCGCGACCCCCGCGCGGAGCGCGCAGCAATCCAGCACAGAGCAACCCGGCCGTACGGGCGGCACCGGGCAGTCCGCCACCGGCCAGCCAGCGACGCCGCGCAAACGCGGGTGGCGCACGCCGAGCAAGCCAGTCGGCACCGGGAACGAGGGCTGGGCGATCATCAGCTACCTGATCGCCGGAATGCTCGTCTACGGCGGTCTTGGCTGGCTGATCTCACGGTGGACCGGGATGTCTGCCGTCCTGCTGCCCGCCGGGCTGGTGACCGGGCTGGTCATCGCCCTCGCCATGGTCGTCCTTCGCTACGGCAGGTCCTGAGGCGTGACGATGACCTCACCGCGGGTCGCGAATGCCATCGCGAGCACGCCGGGTGTCCACAGCCGCTGATGTCGAAGGAGCTTTCTGGGGTGAGTAGTGAGTGACGCTCGTGTGACAGCTGTGGCGGGCGGCTGCCACATCTTCTCCGGCTGCGGCTATCCAGCGCCGTCGCTGGACGATTTCAACTTCAAGCCGATATTCAGCGTTGGCGGGTTCCACTTCACCAAGCCCATGTTGCTCGGGCTGATCTGCGCGTTCATTGTCGTCGGATTCTTCTGGGCCGCGTTCGCCAAGCCGAGGCTGGTCCCGCGGGGCGTACAGAACGTAGGCGAGCTTGGTGTGATGTTCGTCCGGGACCAGATTCTGCGCCAGATGATGGGCAAGAAGGGTGACCGGTTCCTGCCATTTCTCGTGTCACTCTTCTTTTTCATCTGGGTGATGAACCTCATGGAGGTCGTGCCGGTCGCGCAGTTTCCCGTGCCGGCTCGCATCTCGTTCCCGTGGTCGCTTGTCGCGATGGTCTGGCTGACGTACATGTACCTCGGCATCAGGCATCAGGGGCCGATCGGATACTTCAAGAACATGGCGATCCCCGGTGGCGTGCCGTGGTGGATCCTGCCATTGCTTGTGCCCGTCGAACTGCTGTCGAACATCGTGATCCGGCCGTTCACCCTGGGCGTCCGGCTTTTCGCGAACATGTTCGCCGGCCACATACTCGTCGCGGTGTTCACCGTGGCGACCTGGTACCTGGCCAGCCTGAGCATCGGCGCCATCCTGGCCGCCGGCTCGTTCGTCATGGTCATCGTGCTGACCGGGTTCGAGTTGCTGATCCAGGGTCTGCAGGCGTACATCTTCACGACGCTGACCGCCACCTACATCGCGGGATCCCTGGAGGCGGGACACTGACCGCCACCTCGGCCCCACCCCACGAGCCAGTCGCACCGGCGGACAGAGCCGCCGGTACCGAAACGAAGGAACAGACATGCTGGATCTTGCACCTCATCTGCTCGCCGCCTCCACCGTCGCGGGCAGGCTCGGCGCCGTCGCCTACGGCCTCGCGGCGATCGGCCCCGGCGTCGGCATCGGCCTTATCTTTGGGCACGCCACCGAGGCGATGGCGCGCCAGCCCGAGGCTGCCGGAATGATCCGGGCGAACATGTGGGTCGGCTTCGCCCTCGCCGAGGCCCTCGCCCTTATCGGCCTCGTTGCTCCGTTCATCTTCACCAGTTGATGGATGCCGCGTAGGAAGGTGAACGCACGGTGACGTATCTCGCGGCGGGAGCGCAGAATCCGCTGCTCCCCACCACCTCCGAGCTGATCATCGGGACGGTGGCGTTCTTCATCGTTTTCGGCGCACTCGGCAAGATCCTGCTGCCGAGGCTGCAGAAGACCCTCGCGGAGCGGACCGACGCGATCGAGGGCGGTTTGCACCGGGCCGAAGAGCTGCAGGCCGAGGCGCAGCGGGCGCTCGAGGAATACCAGGCACGGATCGCCGAGGCGCGTCAGGAGGCCTCGCGGTTGCGCGAGCAGGCCAGAGAGGAAGGCGCCCAGATCATCGCTGAGATGCGCGAACAGGCACAGGAACAGGCGCGGCGTTTGCTCGAGACAGCCGAGAGGCAGCTCGAGGCGGAGCGCCAGCAGGCGCTTGGTGCGCTCCGCCGCGACGTGGGTGCGCTCGCCACCGAGCTTGCGGGCCGCATCGTCGGCGAATCGCTGGCCGACGAAGCACGGCGGAGCCGGGTCGTGGATCGCTTCCTGGACGAGATCGAGCGCGAGTCGGGCGCGGAGGTCCGGTGAGAGGAGCAAGCAAGGCATCGCTCGCCGAGAGCAAAGAGCACCTCGTTGCGGCGCTTTCCGGGCCAGCCGCCACGGACGGCACGGCGATGGCGGCCGGCAGCGAGCTACTCGCCGTCGTGCACCTGCTGGACCGCGAGCACACGCTCCGCCGGGCGCTCTCGGACCCGGCGAAGCCGGCCGCAGAGAAAGCCGCCGTCGTCGAGGAACTGCTGGCAGGCCAGGTCTCACCCGCGGCGGCTGAGCTCACCGCGGCAGCCGTTCGGTATCGATGGTCGGGTCCGCGCGACCTGACCGACGCGCTCGAGCAGCTCGCCGTCACCGCGCTGGTGATCGCGGCCGATGCGCGGGGCCAGCTGGACGACCTGGAAGATCAGCTTTTCCGGTTCAGCCGCCTGGTGGCGGCACAGCCTGACCTGCGGGTCGCGCTGTCGGATCCGTTCGTGCCGCCGGAGGGTAAGTACGAACTGCTCAACTCGCTGCTTCAGGGCAAGGTCGCCGAGGTGGCGTTGCGGCTGATCGGCGAGGCGGCGGCATACCCACGGGGACGTAGCCTGGAGAAAAGCCTTGAGGAATACGTGCGGCTTGCGGCCGAGCGGCGCCAGCGCGTGATCGCCGTGGTGCGGACGGCCACCGAGCTCAGCGTGCGGCAGCGTGGCAGGCTCGCCGCCGCCCTGGCTGGCGCGTACGGCCACGAGGTACAGCTCAATGTGATACTCGACCCGCAGGTCGTCGGCGGGCTCGCCGTCCAGGTCGGCGACGAGGTTATCGATGGCACGGTGGCGAGCAGGCTGGAGACCGTGCGGCGTCGGCTGGCGGGCTGACGCCCCCGGGGCAGCCGCGGTCCGGCCGTGGAGAGAACGCTGAGAAGCACTGAGGCAGACTGAGAACTGAGAGATAGGAAAGAGATGGCGGAGCTGACGATCCGGCCGGATGAGATCCGCAGCGCGCTCGAGCGCTTCGTGCGGGACTACGAACCGGATGTTGCCGCGCGCGAGGAGGTCGGCACGGTCGCCGAGTGCGGTGACGGCATCGCCCGGGTCGAAGGCCTGCCCTCGGCCATGGCCAACGAGTTGCTCGAGTTCGAGGACGGCACCCGCGGTCTCGCGCTCAACCTGGACGTGCGCGAGATCGGCGTGGTCATCCTCGGTGAGTTCAGCAGCATCGAGGAGGGGCAGCGCGTCCGCCGCACCGGCGAGATCCTGTCGGTCCCTGTCGGCGATGAATTTCTCGGCCGGGTAGTGGACCCGCTGGGCAACCCGATCGACGGCCTGGGTGAGATCGGCGCGACCGAGTTGCGGCAACTGGAGGTCCAGGCGCCGAGCGTCGTGCAGCGCCAGCCGGTGAAGGAGCCACTGCAGACCGGCATCAAGGCCATCGACGCGATGACGCCGATCGGCCGGGGACAGCGCCAGCTGATCATCGGTGACCGGCAGACGGGCAAGACCGCGGTCGCCGTCGACACGATCATCAACCAGCGGGACAACTGGGCATCGGGCGATCCGCAGCGCCAGGTCAGGTGCGTCTATGTGGCCGTCGGCCAGAAGGGCTCGACGATCGCCCAGGTACGTCAGTCCCTGATGGACGCGCAGGCGCTGGAGTACACGACGATCGTTGCCGCCCCGGCGTCGGACCCGTCCGGCTTCAAGTACATCGCCCCCTACACCGGGTCGGCGATCGGCCAGCACTGGATGTACGCGGGAAAGCACGTGCTGATCGTCTTCGACGACCTGTCCAAGCAGGCCGAGGCGTACCGCGCGATCTCGCTGCTGCTGCGCCGCCCGCCGGGCCGTGAAGCCTACCCGGGCGACGTCTTCTACCTGCACTCCAGGCTCCTGGAACGGTGCGCGAAGCTGTCCGACGACCTGGGCGGGGGGTCGCTCACCGGACTGCCGATCGTCGAGACCAAGGGCAACGACGTCTCCGCCTACATCCCGACGAACGTCATCTCGATCACCGACGGCCAGATCTTCCTGGAGACCGACCTGTTCAACTCCGGTGTCCGCCCGGCCATCAACGTCGGCATCTCGGTGTCCAGGGTGGGCGGGAACGCCCAGATCAAGGCGATGAAGAAGGTCGCGGGCACGCTGCGGCTGGGCCTGTCGCAATACCGTGACCTCGAGGCGTTCGCGGCGTTCGCGTCGGACCTCGACGCCGCCTCCCGCGCACAGCTCGACCGGGGTGTGCGGCTTGTCGAGCTGCTCAAGCAGCCTCAGTACAGCCCGTTCCCGGTGGAGCGCGAGGTGGTCTCCGTCTGGGCCGGTAACACCGGGCAGGTCGATGACGTGCCGGTCGAGGACATCGGCAGGTTCGAGGCCGAGTTCCTCGATCACATCCAGCGGGTACAGCCCGGCATCTACGACGCGATCAGGGAGACCGCAGACCTGTCGGAGGAAACCGTCGCCGCGCTCAAAGAGCTGATGGATGACTTCAAGAAGACGTTCGAGACCAGTTCGGGCGAGATGCTCGTGAAGGACGTCCCGGTCGAGGCGATGGCGGAGGAAGACGTCAGCCACGAGAAGATCACCCGTTACGTGCCCCCCAAGCGCGAGCAGGAGTAGGCGCGGGATGGGAGCACAGCTCCGGGCGGTCAGGCGGCGGATCCGGTCGATCAAATCCACCGCCAAGATCACCCGTGCCCAGGAGATGATCGCGGCGTCGCGGATTCTCAAGGCGCAGCAGCGGGTGCAGGCCGCCGGTCCCTACGCGCGTGAGATCACCCGGGCGGTCGAGGCGGTCGTCAGCCGGTCACAATCGATCAATCACCCGCTCACCACCGAGCCGGAAAGGCCGACGCGGGCCGCGGTCCTGCTGCTCACCAGCGATGGCGGCTTCGCGGGCGGGTATAACGCGAACGTGCTGCGGGACGCCGAGGCCCTCAACGGGCTGCTCGCCGACCGCGGCGTCGAGGTGGTCACCTACGTGGCGGGGAACAAGGGAATCGTCTGGCACCGTTTCCGCGGCCGCGAGATGGCCGGGCAGTGGAAGGGGATCTCGGACAGGCCACAGCCCGGGCACGCCAGGCAGATCACCGCCGAGCTGCTCAAGGCGTTCGAAACGCCCACGCCCGAGGGCGGCGTGGACGAGATACACCTCGTGTACACCGAGTTCGTCTCCATGCTCACCCAGCGCCCCGTCGTCCGGCGGATCCTGCCGCTCGAGATCGAGGAGAGCACCGAGGAGCCGCCGGAAGGACCGGTTCCGGTGTATGAGTTCGAGCCGTCGCCAGAGGGGGTGCTCGACGCGCTGCTGCCCGCCTACGTGGAGAGCCGGCTGTACTTCGCGATGCTGGAGGCGGCCGCCTCCATGTACGCGGCGAGGCGCCGTGCGATGAAGTCGGCGACCGACAACGCGAACGAGCTCCTCGAGGAGCTCACCCGCATGGCGAACCAGGCACGTCAGGGCGAGATCACCCAGGAAATCAGCGAGATCGTCGGCGGCGCGAACGCGCTTGCCGAATCGACCCGCGGGGAGTGAATGAGAGTCACCATGACAGCGACCGTCGAGAATCCAGCCGCCGAGGGCGGCGCCGCCACCACAGCAGGGACCGGCCGGGTCGCGCGCGTCACCGGCCCCGTCGTCGACGTGGAATTCTCCGGCGACCAGATGCCCCTCATCTACAACGCGCTGCACACCGACGTCACGATTGGCGACGACACCAGGACGCTCACCCTGGAGGTCGCGCAGCACATCGGCGACAACATGGTGCGCGCCATCTCCATGCAGCCGACGGATGGCCTCGTGCGCGAGGCCCCGGTGACCGACACGGGCGCGCCCATCTCGGTCCCCGTGGGCGATGTCACGAAGGGCCACGTCTTCAACGTTCTTGGCGAGACGCTCGACGTGCCGACCGCGTCGCTCAAGGTGACCGAGCGGTGGTCGATCCACCGCGAGCCGCCGCCGTTCGATCAGCTCGAACCCAGGACGGAGATGTTCGTCACCGGCATCAAGGTCATCGACCTGCTGACGCCCTACGTCCGTGGCGGGAAGATCGGCTTGTTCGGCGGCGCCGGCGTCGGCAAGACCGTGCTGATCCAGGAAATGATCCGCCGCGTCGCGAAGAACTTCGGCGGTGTCTCGGTGTTCGGCGGGGTGGGCGAGCGCACCCGCGAGGGCAACGACCTGTTCCTCGAGATGACCGAGTCGGGCGTCATCGCCGACACCGCGCTGGTGTTCGGCCAGATGGACGAGCCGCCGGGCACCCGGCTGCGGGTCGGCCTGTCCGCGCTCACCATGGCCGAATACTTCCGTGACGTGCAGAAGCAGGACGTGCTGCTGTTCATCGACAACATCTTCCGCTTCACCCAGGCGGGGTCGGAGGTGTCCACGCTGCTCGGCCGGATGCCGTCGGCCGTCGGGTACCAGCCCACCCTCGCGGACGAGATGGGCGAACTGCAGGAGCGGATCACTTCGACCCGCGGGCACTCGATCACCTCGATGCAGGCGATCTACGTGCCGGCCGACGACATCACCGACCCGGCGCCGCACACCACGTTCGCCCACCTCGACGCCACGACGGTGCTGTCCAGGGCGATCACGGAGAAGGGCATCTACCCGGCCGTGGACCCGCTGGACTCGACGTCGCGGATCCTCGACCCGAAGTACGTCGGGCAGGAGCATTACGACGTCGCCCGTGAGGTGCAGCGGATCCTCCAGCGCTACAAGGAGCTGCAGGACATCATCGCGATCCTCGGCATCGACGAACTGTCAGAGGAGGACAAGACCCTCGTCCAGCGGGCGCGGCGGATCGAGCGGTTCCTGTCGCATCCGATGTACGTCGCCGAGCAGTTCACCGGCATCCCCGGGGCGTTCGTGCCGCTCGAGGAGACGATCTCCTCGTTCAGGGCAATCTCCGATGGACGCTACGACAACCTCCCCGAGCAGGCGTTCTTCATGTGCGGCGGCATCGAGGACGTGGAGAAGAAGGCCGAGGAGCTGAACCGGGCGTGAGGGTGCGGGCGGGCTACGGAGCGGCTGGGACAGCCAGGACTGCTGGGACGGCTGGGGCGGCGCCGTGACGCTACTTGTCGCGCTGGTGACACCCGAGCGGGAGGTCTGGTCGGGCAGCGCCAACTGGGTGATCGCCAAGACGCTCGAGGGCGACATCGGCATCTTGACCGGCCGCGCGCCGGTCCTCGGCGTGCTCGCGCCGGCGAGCCTCGTGCGGATCATGGACACCGACGGCAAAGAATCGGCCTTCGCGGTGAGCAGCGGCTTCCTTTCCGTGGCGGATGACCGGGTATCGGTGCTCGCGGCCCAGGCCGAGATCGGCGCCGAAGTGGATGTGCAGGCAGCGCGGTCAGAACTGGAGCGGCTGCTGGCGGAATCCGGGGACGCGCCGGCGCCTTCCGCCGCGGAGCCGCCTGGCGTCGGATACGCCCGGGCGCTCCTGCGGGCGGCCGGGCAGCCCGACTGACGAGGCCGCTGGCCGTGGACGGGACGCTTGCGTTCGACGCGGCCAGCATCTTCGCGGTGTTCCTGCTGCTTGTCGTGTTGGCTGGGATCAGCATTGCGCTTCGCCGGGTGATGCTCGAACATGGCGGCGGCACGGTCGAATGTGGCCTGCGGCGCATGTCGCCGGACGGCTCGTGGCAGGCATGGCGTCTTGGCGTGGCCCGTTACCAGCGTGATGAGCTGCGCTGGCACCAGATATTCGGCGTGCTGCTGCGGCCGGACGCCGTGCTGGCCAGGCGCGGGCTGGCCATCGTCACCCGCAGGCGCCCAGATGCCGCGGAGACGGTCAGCCTCGGCGGCGAGGCGGTCATCGTCGAGTGCAGGGAAGGGCCGCCTGCGCAACCGGTCGAACTCGCCATGAGCGAGGATGCGCTGACCGGTTTCCTCGCCTGGCTCGAGGCCGCGCCGCCGGGCTCACACCTGGATCAGATCGCCTGAGGTCGCCGGGCCCGGGATAACCCGCCTCACCGGGGTCATGAAGCTAGCGTTCGCTGCCGGGCTTCCACAGCACGTCCCCCTGCCCGGCGTTCGCGTGCCGGGCCAGGATGAACAGCAGGTCCGACAGCCGGTTCAGATACCGGGCGGTCAGCGGGTTGACCGAGTCGCCGAGCGCGCCGAGGGCCGCCCAGGCGCTGCGCTCGGCGCGGCGGGTCACGGCCCGGGCGGTGTGCAGCAGCGCGGCGCCCGGCGTCCCGCCCGGCAGCACGAAGCTGCGCAGCACCGGGAGATCCTCGTTGTAGCGATCGCACTCGGCCTCAAGGCCGGTGACGTAGTCGCCGGTGATCCGCAAGTCCGAGCGGGATGCCGCGGTCCCGCCGGGTTCGCCGCCGCCTTGCCCGGCCCGGGTGACCGGCTTGCAGAGGTCGGCGCCCACGTCGAAAAGCTGGTTCTGGATCCGGGTGAGCAAAGCCGCCACATCCGGATCAAGCCGGCCGAGTGCGATCGCGGTCCCGATCGCGCAGTTCGCCTCGTCCACGTCGGCATACGCCGCGAGCCGGGGATCGGTCTTGGCCACCTCGCTCATGTCGCCGAGCCTGGTTCTGCCGCCGTCGCCGGTGCGAGTGTAGATCCGCGAAAGCACGACCGGGGTGTCCTTGCGATTGCGCGCCATGCGCCTCAGCCTATGGCCCCGCGCGCGGAGCCCGTGGGGTGGGCCAGTTGTCCGAACGCTTCCCGCGTTGACTACTTTGAGTAACTGATCTTCGGACAAGCCATGCGTGACGTGTCGGACATGGCGGTCAACGTAGCCAGAGTGCTCGCCAGCGGAAAAACGATCAGCGTCGTGAGCTGGGGGATTCACATCGCCATCACGATGTGACATCGTATAGACGCGGACAGTGATGGAAGACTAGCATTACTTTTCGCAGTCGTTGGTCGCGGTGTCCCGAGATGCGCGGTGGCCTGCGTCCGGTGTCCGGCGGATCTCGGGGGCCCGCCGGACACCGGAATCTGGGGGGGAGAGCGCGCTTCCGGCCATCGGTGCCGGGAGCGCGCTCTGCCATGAACGCGCCCTGGTGAGTCAGCCCGGTGAGTCAGCCCGGTGAGTGCGGCCCGGTGAGTCAGCCTGGTGAACGCGGCCCGGTGAACGCGGCCGACCATACGGCAGCGAGTCCCACCTGCCCCGCAATAGCGCATTGCTGGCGATGGCGCCAGCAATAAGCCCTTGCTGGGGTAGGTAGTTGCTATCCGGGCGGAAAGGCCGGTGCGGGTATGCGGGCCGGGGAAGGTGCCGGGAAAAGCCGATGGGGCTGATCGGTTAGGTTCCCGGCGAGTAGGGTGACACTGATCGTCCTGATTTCACCTCAGGGAGGCCGCTATGTACGACTACGTCATCGTCGGGGCGGGCAGCGCCGGATGCGTTCTCGCGGCGCGGCTCACCGAGGACCCCGACACGCAGGTGCTTGTGGTGGAGGCCGGGCCTCCCGACGACGCCGACGAGATCCGTATTCCGGCCGCGATCAACCTGCTCTTCAAAAGCACCTACGACTGGGATTACCAGACCGTTCCGCAGGAGCGCGCCGCGAGCCGGAGCATCTACTGGCCGCGCGGCCGGACGCTCGGCGGGTCCTCGTCCATCAACGCGATGATCTACATCCGGGGCAGTCGCTACGACTATGACACCTGGCGGGACGAGTACGGCTGCACTGGCTGGGGCTACGCCGACCTGCTGCCGTACTTCCTGCGGTCCGAGGACAATTCGCGGGGTGTTTCCGCCTACCACGGCGTGGGTGGGCCGCTCAGCGTGGAGGATCTGCGGCACAAATCGGCGCTCACCGCCGCGTTCGTGAACGCCGCAAAGGTGTTTGGGCTGCCCCCCAACAATGACTTCAATGGCCAGCGCCAGGACGGCGTGGGCTTTTACCAGGTGACGCAGAAGAAGGGCCGGCGCTGGTCGGCGGCCGACGCCTATCTGCGGCCCGCTATGGCGCGCCCGAACCTGACAGTCCAGACCGATGCCCTCGTGACCCGCGTCGTGTTCGAGGGCGACCGGGCGGCGGGGGTACGGTATCTGCTGCGCGGCAGCGAGGAGTTCGTGCGCGCGGAACGCGAGGTCATCCTCGCCGCGGGCGCGATCGGCAGCCCGCAGTTGCTGCTGCTTTCCGGGGTCGGGCCCGCTGACCACCTGCGTGATCACGATATCGACATCGTGGCCGACAGCCCTGGGGTCGGCGGCAACCTGTCCGATCACCCGGTCGTGACCGCGATGTGGCACACGCCGAAGACCCGGGCGCTATGGGAGCAGTCGGGCCCGGTGAACCTCGCGAGATGGCGGTTGAGGCACCGGGGCCCGCTTGCGACGAACGTCGCCGAGGCCGGTGGCTTCAGCCGCAGCGATCCGGCGCTTCCCGCACCGGACCTGCAGTGGCATGTCCTGCCGACACCCTTCGTGCGGCAAGGGCTCGCCGACCCGGGCAAGCGGGCGCTCTCCGTGCTGATTACCCTGGTCGCCGTGCAAAGCCGTGGCCGGATCAGGCTGCGCAGCGGCGATCCGCGCCACAAGCCGCAGATCGACCCTGCCTACCTTTCCGCCACCGCCGACATCGCGCCGCTGATCAAGGGGATACGGCTGGCGAGGGAGATCGCCGCCGCCCGGCCGATGGCCAAGATCTGCAAGAGTGAGCTGGCGCCCGGTGACGACCTGCGGACCGAAGACGAGTTCCGCGAGTTCGTCCGGCGTGATCTCGGCACGCTGTACCACCCGGTCGGCACGTGCGCCATGGGCGGCGACTCCCGCCTTGCGGCCAGCAGGCTTACCAGCGTCCTCGACACCGAGCTACGCGTCCGCGGCGTCGAGGGCCTGCGGGTGGTGGACGCCTCCGTCATGCCGACCGTGCCGCGCGGCAACACGAACGCGCCGACGATCGCGATTGCCGAACGCGCCGCCGACCTCATCGTCGGCCGCGCGGCGCTCGGGCCCGCCGACCCTGCCACCGCACACGAGCCCCAGTTGCTCGCCGGCTGAACGCGAGGACGCGGTCTTCGGCCCGCGCGCCCCCCGTCGCAGCCCGCACCGAAGGCTGCCCGCATCCGCGGCAGCCCGATGCGGCCGGAGGGTCCCTACCGGTAGCGGCGCCCGTGCAGGAGCGTCACGAGCCGCAGGAGCTTGCGCATCTGCTCGTCGGAGCGGGAGAACGTGGTGAGGTTCAGCGGGGGGCGGAACCGCTGGCGCGTTATCGCCTTCGCGCGGGACATCTCACGCAGCCCGTCCGCGCCGTGGATCCGGCCGAACCCGGAGTCGCCCACCCCGCCGAACGGCAGTTCAGGGATTGCCGCGAAGGCGATCACCGAGTTGATCGAGGTCATGCCGCTGCGCACCGTCCGGGCCGCGGCCATGCCGCGCTTCTTGTTCTTCACGAACACGGTGGCCGCGAGGCCGTAGCGGGTCGCGTTGGCGCGCCGGACCGCCTCGGCGACATCGTGCACCTTGGTGACCGTGATCGTCGGGCCGAAGGTCTCCTCGGTGATGGCGCTGCTTCGTTCGGGCACGTCGGACAGGATGATCGGCTCCACGAACGGCTTGCGGACCGAACCCATGTCGCCGAGAACGGTGCGGCCACCCCGCGCGATCGCGTCAGCGAGGTGCCGCTCGACCACGTCGATCTGGGTGGGCATGGTCATGGGGCCGTAGTCGGCATCGCGGTCCTCACCAGGCCGCAGCTTCGCCGCGCGTTCTATGACCCGCTCGAGGAATGTGTGGTAGACGGACTCCACCACGTAGACGCGCTCCACTCCGACGCAGGTCTGCCCGGCGTTGGACAGCGCGCCCCACACCGCGGCGTCAGCCGCGGCGTCCAGGTTGGCGTCGGTGTCGACGATGAGGGCGTCCTTGCCACCGCACTCCGCCACCATCGGGGTGAGGTTCTCCGCGCAGGCCGCCATGACTTTCCGTGCGGTCGTGGCGGAACCGGTGAACGCGATCTTGTCTACGCCGCTTCTGGCCAGCGCGGCCCCGGTGTCACCAGAGCCGGTGACAAGCTGCAGCACCGGCTGTTCGCCGACGATGTCGGCGAACGATTCGACGAGCCAGGCGCCGGTCGCCGTGGCGTACTCGCTCGGTTTGTAGACAACCGCGTTTCCCGCCGCGAGCGCGTAGGCGATCGAGCCGACCGGGGTGAACACCGGGTAGTTCCACGGCCCGATCACGCCGACCACGCCGAGCGGCTGGTATTCCAGTGTCGCCGACTGGTTGATGGCGACAAGGCCGCTCCGTACCCGCCGCGGGCCGAGCACCCGCTTCGCGTGCTTGGCGGCCCAGTCGATGTGCACGATGGCCAGGAGGATCTCAAGCTGGGCATCGCCGAGCGGCTTACCCGTCTCGACGTGCAGCAACTGTGCGCCGCGGCCGATGTACCTGGCCAGGTACGACTTCCAGGCCAGCAGGTAGCCGCGCCGCTGCTTCCAGCCGAGGCCGGCCCACCAGCGGGCCGCGGAAGCGGCACGGTCAACCGACGCACCGATCTCCCGCTGCCCGCAAGCCGGGAAACTGGCGATCACCTCACCATTGGCGGGATTGACCGAGTCGAAGGTTTCCGCGGGCCTTTTTGTGTCCTGTGCCGTCATCGCGGCTGTCATTATGCTCACCGCCGTTGCCTTTGAAAGCGCATGTCCTGGTTGCCAAGTAAAGCACCGGCGCCGCCCCGCCGTCTGCCGCGCGATGACGCCGGGCACCACCAGCGTGGCGCCGCTGCGAGGTAGGCTGGAACACCCTGTGACCGGACTACCGTATGTGCTGCTCAGCTGTGCTGTGTCGGCAGATGGCTACCTGGATGACGCGACGCCCGCCAGGCTCGTGCTTTCCAGCGCCGCCGACGCGGACCGCGTTGACTGCGTGCGGGCCGGCGCCGACGCGATCCTCGTCGGGGCCGGCACGGTGCGGAACGACAACCCGCGGCTGCTGGTACGTTCGCGGGCCCGGCGCGAAGCGCGAGCCGCCCGCGGCCTGCCGCCGAACCCGGCCAAGGTAACGCTGACAGCGACGGGAAACCTCGATCCGGCGGCGCGCTTTTTCACCGACGGCGATGGGGACAAGTTCGTCTACTGCGCCAGCGGAGCGTTCGCGGCGGCCACCTCCCGGCTGGCCGGCCTTGCCACCGTGATCGACGCGGGCGCGCGGCCCACGCCGCGGGCCATCCTCGAAGACCTGGCCGGACGGCGTGTCGGGCGGCTGATGGTCGAAGGCGGTGCCGCCGTCCTGGACCAGTTCCTCGCGGCGGGCCTCGCCGATGAGCTGCAGCTCGCCATCGCGCCGTTCTTCGTGGGGGATCCCGCGGCGCCACGTTTTGCCGGGGTGGCCAGGTATCCGAACGACGCGGCCAACCGGATGACGCTGGCCGAGGTCAGGCGGGTCGGGGACGTAGCGCTGCTGCGTTACCTGCTCGGCCCGCCCGGCGCCGACCTGCGCTGGCTCCGCCTGGCGATCGAGCTGTCCCGCCGCTGCCCGCCCGCACTGCGGGCGTACTCGGTCGGGGCGGTCATCGTCGACCGCGACGGCGAAGTCGTGGCCACCGGCTTCTCACGCGAGGCCGGCGACAGCGACCACGCCGAGGAAGTGGCGCTGCGCAAGGCGGCCGCCGGGCCACGCAGCGCGCCCAGGCTGGCCGGCGCGACCTTGTACAGCTCACTTGAACCGTGCAGCGTGCGCAAGTCGCGGCCGCGAACCTGCACCGAGCTGATCATGGCAGCGGGAATCGGGCGGGTCGTCTTCGCCTGGCGCGAGCCCGACCTGTTCGCCGACTGCCAGGGCATGCAGATCCTCGCCGCGGCGGGCCTCGCCGTCACCGAGATCCCTGAGCTCGCCGGTCAGGTGCGCGCGGTCAACGCCCATCTCTTCCGTGGCTGACCGGTGGCGAGGGGTGCCGCCCGTCCCGGCCGCGCCTGCCCGTCAGGGCCGCGCCTGACTGTCCCGGCCGCGCCCGGCCGGTGAGAAGGCGGGCCGCAGCGCGCGGCCACAGGCGAGAGCCGGTAGCGCGCGGCCACAAAACGTCAGAACCTGCCCGCACGCCGCAGCCGCGGCGGCCGCCCGTCCGGGTCGTAGATGAACCGGTAGGGCAGCGTCGCCCAGGCGCGGGTCCACCGCGACAGCCGCGGGGGCGGATACGTGCGCAGCTGACCTGGTGGCCGCGGTCCTTGCCCGCCGCCGCGGTGCCAGGCATCCAGGTCCTTGGCCGCCTGGGCGAACGCCTCGAACGCGGCCTTCGGGTCGAGCAGATCGACTGCCTCGGCAGGGCGGGCGGCACCGGCCGCGGCGAGGCCGAGGTGCTCACGGCTCAAGGCCAGCCGCAGGTCACGCGCGCAAACCCGGGCACCGTGGCCGAAACCGCCCGGATCGCGCGGCTCGCGCGGATCCTCTGCGCCGTCGATGACCGCGCAGCTCAGCTCGGAGTCGTGGGTCCACGATCTGCGGTTGAAATTGTCCGACCCGATGATTGCCCAGGTGTCATCGACCACGCAGACCTTCGCATGCACATAGATCGGCGTGCCGGCCTCGTTCTCGATGCCGTAGACGCCGACGCGGGTGCCACCGGCGCGCCGCAGCATGTCGAGGGCTTCGAGCCGCCCGATCAGATTCGGCGGCAGCGAGAACCGGCCGTCCTGATCGGGAAACCTGGGAATGACCGCGATGAGGCGCAGGTCCGGCTGCGCCGCGAGCGCCTCGGCGAAGGACCTGACGACACAGCGGTTCCACAGGTACTGATCCTCGAGATAGATCAGGGAGCGTGCGCGCGGCAGCGCCTTCAGGTAGGCGCGGGCGATGCTGCGCTCCCCGCGTGGCGCGAAGCTGTACCCGAACCACCGGTAGGGGTAGGTGCGGACGAGCTGCACCGCATGGCTTCCGCGTGGCCGCGGGTCGGGAAGCTGCGGCGGCAGTGGATCCGGCGTGGTGTCGTCGCGGCGCAGGAAGTCATGCAGCCGGTGCACCGGATTGCGGGTCAGCGGCTGCGGGTCCTGCCACCGCTCACGGAAGACGGCCTCCGCGTCCCCGACCGCAGGCCCGCGGATCATCGCCTGCACGTCGTGCCAGGGCGGCGTGGGGCCGTAGACGGCCGCCATCGGCTGGCGCTGCGGGTCCCCGTGGTGGCTGGCGTCGTCGCGCCGGCTGTGGCAAAGGTCGATGCCGCCGATGAAGGCGACGTCATCGGCGGGCCTGGACGGGTGCCTGAGCACGATGAGCTTCATATGGTGTGACCCGCCCGGGCGCACCCGCGTGTCGAGCAGGCACTCGCCGTCCGCGGCGGCGATGTCCTCGTCCAGCCTCCGGTTCTCGGTCGCGCTGAACTGGAACCGGTCGAGGTGTGACCGCCAGAGGAGGCCTTTGACGATCACGCCGCGCTGCGCCGCCGCGCAGAAGACGCGAGCCACCTCCGTGCCGGGGCCGTCGAGGCGCTCGTCCGGGTCGCCGCGCCAGTCGGTGAACAGCAGCAGGTCGCCTCGTCGCATGGCCCGGACCCGGCGGAGCAGTTCGGCGAAATACACCGCGCCGTGCACGAGCGGCCGCAGGTCGTTGCCCACCGTCCACGCGCAGCCGTCGCGGTGCCGGGTGTCGATCGTGGTGGCGGGGTTGCCGCGCTCGCCAGCCGTGAGAAACCACTCGTCGAGTCGCACGAGCACCCAGGTACCCGAAATCCGCGAAAAGATCCGGCCACTGCGCGAGCGCGACGGGACCGGGCAAGATAGGAGCCGTGCGGCTCGTCATCGCGCGGTGCAGCGTCGACTACGTCGGCCGGCTGACCGCCCATCTGCCCAGCGCCACGCGGCTGCTCTTGCTCAAGGCGGACGGTTCGGTGTCGATCCACGCCGACGACCGTGCCTACAAGCCGCTGAACTGGATGAGCCCGCCGTGCACCCTCAAGGAGGCAGACGGCCGGTGGACGGTCACCAACAAGGCCGGCGAGCAGTTGGTGATCACCATCGAAGAGCTGCTGCACGACTCCAGCCACCAGCTCGGCGTCGATCCGGGCCTGGTCAAGGACGGCGTGGAAGCACACCTGCAGGAGTTGCTCGCCGCGAGCCCGACGGCCCTCGG
>WNGJ01000568.1_pt1 | contig 33966 bp, 31 predicted proteins | sample 5400611 | NCBI WGS metagenome assembly WNGJ01 (sample SAMN13153375, study PRJNA577476) | soil metagenome | isolation source: 40 cm soil or saprolite under Garry oak tree replicate 1 | place: USA:California | collected 2016-06-15
GGGCGATGGTGGTGGCGAAGTCGACCACGCCGAGCCTGGTCAGGGCCTTCCCGGTGCGGCGCAGGTTGTAGAACATCTCGAGATAATCGAGCAGCGCGCCCTCCGGGTCGACGGCGAGCGCGTACACGTCACCGCCCTGCCCGGACCCGTGCGCGCCGAGCCCGATCGCGACCTTGCGCTCCTCGTAGGGGAGCGGCGGCGAATCGAAGAGCCGGGCGATGCCCTGCCTGCCCTCGACCTCGATCAGCAGGACCCTGCGCCCGGCGCCGGCCAGGGCCAGCGCCAGAGCCGCCGCCACCGTGGTCTTGCCGGTGCCGCCCTTGCCCGTGACCACGTGCAGGCGCACCCCGTCCCAGTCGGTATCCCTCGTGGCCATGCCCTTGCTGCCTCCGGTTGTTTTCCTCCCACGGAGGCTATCTCCGCTCCGATACCTTATGGTTCCGTGGGCGGCTGCTAACCTGTGACCCTTTTGTCACTACGCTGGGGTCTAGGAAGAGAGGTGATCCCGGTGGGTGCAGTTTTCGCCGTCATCGTGATCCTGGTCATACTCGGGATAATCGCGGCTGGGCGCTCGCTCAAGGTGGTACAGCAATACGAGAAGGGCATCATCTACCGGTTCGGGCAGGTCCTGCCCGAGATACGCGGTCCCGGTCTGCACGCCATCCGGCCGATTGGCGACCGGATGGCGAAGGTCAACATGCAGATCGTCGCCATGGCCGTGCCCGCTCAGGAGGGTATTACCAGGGATAACGTAACCGTCCGGGTGGACGCGGTGGTGTACTTCCGCGTCGTGGACCCGATCAAGGCCACCGTGAACGTGCAGAATTACATGTTCGCCATCTCCCAGCAGGCGCAGACCTCGCTGCGCTCGATCATCGGCCAGTCCGAGATGGACCAGCTGCTGGCCGAGCGGGAAAGCGTCAACCGGGAGCTGCGGCGGATCATCGACGAGCCGACCGAGGGCCCGTGGGGCGTCCGGGTCGAGCGGGTCGAGCTCAAGGACGTGTCGCTGCCGGAACAGATGAAGCGGTCCATGTCGCGGCAGGCCGAGGCGGAGCGGGAACGGCGGGCCAGGATCATCACCGCAGACGGTGAGTACCAGGCCTCCAAGCGGCTGGCCGCCGCGGCCAACGTGATGGCCCGCGACCCGGCCGCGCTGCAGCTGCGGCTGCTGCAGACGGTCGTCGAGGTGGCCGGCGAGAAGAACAGCACGCTGGTCATGCCGGTCCCGGTCGAGCTGCTCAGGTTCTTCGAGAAGATGGCGCCCGGCCCTGCCCATCCCGAGCACGAGCCGCCCCGAGAGATCGAGGACTACGGCGACGCCGAGGTGGCGGCGGCCGAGGCGGCCATCTCGAACGTCAAGGTGCCCGAGCTCGAGGAGTCATCCATCCCGCCCGTGCCCGAGGTGGAAAATACCGGCGTACCCGCCGAGGTGCGCGAGGTCACGGCCCCCGATCTGGCCGCGAAGGACAAGGCGTAAGGTCGGTCCATGCCAAAGTGGGAGTACGCGACCGTACCGTTGCTCGTGCACGCGACCAAGCAGATCCTGGACAACTGGGGCGACGACGGATGGGAGCTGGTCGCGGTCATCCCCGGCCCCAACTCCGAGCAGCTCGTCGCCTACATGAAGAGGGAGAAGCCGTGACCGGGGCGGCCGAGCGGCTGTCCGCGCTCGGGCTGACGCTGCCCCCGGTGACGGCCCCGGTGGCCGCCTACGTGCCGGCCGTGCGCACCGGTGCGTACGTGTACGTCTCGGGTCAGCTGCCGGTGACGGACGGGAAGCTAGCCGCCACCGGCAAGGTGGGGGACCAGGTCAGCGCCGAGGACGCGGCCGGGATGGCCCGTACCTGCGCGCTGAACGCGCTCGCCGCCGCCGCCTCCGCGGCCGGCGGCCTCGAGGGCATCCGCCGGATCGTCAAGGTGACCGGCTTCGTGGCCAGCGCGCCCGGCTTCGGCGGCCAGCCGCAGGTGATCAACGGGGCGAGCGAGCTGCTCATCGAGGTGTTCGGCGAGGACGGCAAGCACGCCCGCAGCGCGATCGGCGTGGCCGAGCTGCCGCTTAACGCGCCGGTGGAAGTCGAGCTGATCGCCGAAATCCGCGACTGAGCCGCCGGTGAGGCAGCAGCGATGAACGAGCCCCGGATGGCGAGATCGGGCGCGATGGTGCCGGGCAAGCTCGTCGAGCGGGCTCGTGAGATCTCGGACGGCCGACTGGCGCCGGCCGTCCCTCGGGACGCCGCGACCGTGATCCTTCTCCGCCAGGCTGGCCCCAGTCACGAGGGATCTGGCGTCGAGGCGTTCCTGCTGCGGCGCACCGCCGAACTCGAGTTCGCGCCGGGAGCCTGGGTGTTTCCCGGCGGTTCGGTGGACGCGAGGGACGCGGACTCCGGCATCGGATGGGCGGGGCCTGCCCCGGCCGATTTCGGTGCCCTGCTCGACGTGCCGCCGGACCGCGCCCGGGCCCTGGTCTGCGCCGCGGTCAGGGAGACGTTCGAGGAGTCCGGCGTGCTGCTGGCCGGACCCTCGCCGGCCGGCCTGGTCGGCGCCGGCCTGGTTGACAACAGTGCCGCGCTGGCCGCCGACCGGCATGCCCTGCTGACCGGGGCGACGTCGCTCGGCGAGGTGCTCGGCCGCCGGGGCCTGGTGCTCCGCGCCGACCTGCTCACCCCGTGGGCTCGCTGGATCACGCCGGAGGCCTCGCCCCGGCGCTTCGACACCTGGTTCTTCGCCGCCGCCCTGCCGCCCGGGCAGACGGCCACGGCGGCCCCGGAGGGCCATGCGGATCCCGGGGAGTCCGAGTCAGGCACCTGGCTGCGGCCCGCCGCGGCGCTCGAGGCCGCCCAGGCCGGCCAGATCACGCTGCTGCCGCCGACCGCGGTCACCCTGGGCGAGCTCGCCGGGCATCGCGACGTGGCCGGCATCCTGGCCCGCCGCCTGGTCATCACCCCCCGGCTGCCCAAGGTGATCATCGAGGACGGGCGGGTGCGGCTGGCCATGCCGCAGCCCGGCCAAGACGGCCCATGACCGGCCCGGCGGCGGGCATCGACGGGTTCCGCACGCCCCGGGCGACCTGCCTGCTGGCGCCCAACCCGTCGCCGATGACGCTGGACGGCACCAACACCTGGCTGATCGCCGAGCCCGGCTCGCCCTCCGTCGTGGTGGTGGACCCCGGGCCCGACGACGAGGGGCACCTGCGCCGGGTGCACGCCGAGGCGGTCGCGGGCGACCGGCGGGTGGCGAAGATCCTGCTGACGCACGGGCACCCGGATCATTCCGCCGGGGCGGCGCGGCTCGCCGGGCTGACCGGGGCGCCGGTGCAGGCGGCCGATCCGGCGCGCAGGCTCGGCGCGGAAGGGCTCGCGGACGGCGACGTGGTCACGGCGGCCGGCTGTGAGCTCCGGGTGGTGGCGGCCCCTGGTCACTCCGCCGACTCGGTGTGCCTGCTGCTGCCCGCGGACGGCGCCCTGTTCACCGGCGACACCGTGCTCGGCCGCGGCACCACGGTCATCGCCGCCGACGGGAACCTCGGTGACTACCTGCGGACCCTGGGCCAGCTGCGCGACCTGGCCGGAGCCCGGGAGGTCGGCCTGCTGCTGCCGGGGCACGGCCCGATGCTCACCGACCCGCTCGGGACGCTCGACTACTACCTGGCGCACCGGGAGGAGCGGCTGGACCAGGTCCGGTCCGCCCTCGCCGCGGGCGCGACGACACCCGCCGAGATCGTGGCCATGATCTATACCGACGTCGACCCCTCGGTCTGGCCCGCCGCCGAATGGTCAGTCCGCGCCCAGCTCGACTACCTCGCTGGGCAAGAGCCATGATCATGGCCAGTTTGGGGCAAATAGCGCCAAAAACTGGCCACGATCATGAAATAGGGCAGCGGGGTGGGTTGTTAGCGGGCGCGTTTGCGCAGGCGCTCGGTGTCCAGGATGAGCACAGAACGGGCCGAGATCTGCAGCCAGCCGCGCGCGGCGAAGTCCGCGAGCGCCTTGTTGACCGTCTCCCGCGACGCCCCGACCAGCTGGGCCAGCTCCTCCTGGGTCAGGTCGTGATGGACGTGCAGCCCGTCGCGCTCCTGCTGGCCGAACCGGTCCGCCAGGTCGAGCAGGTTCTTCGCCACGCGCCCCGGGACGTCGGTGAAGACGAGATCCGCCGTCACGTCGTTGGCCCGGCGCAGCCGCCTGGCCAGCGCCTGCAGCATGTGCATGGAGACTTCCGGGCGCTCGAGCAGCCACGGCCGCAGCGCGTCGTGGGCGAGCGCAGCGACTGTCGCGTCGGTGACGGCGCTGGCCGACGAGGTCCGCGGTCGCGGGTCGAACAGCGACAGCTCGCCGAACATCTCGCCCGGTCCCAGCACGCTGATCAGGTTCTCCCGGCCATCGGCCGCCGCGCGGGTGAGCTTGATCTTGCCGTCAAGCACGACGTACAGCCGGTCGCCGCCCTGCCCCTCCAGGAAGAGGTGCTCACCTCGCGACAGCTTCACATCTGACATCTGCCGCCGGAGCGCCCGTGCGCTTTCATCGTCGAGCCCTTCGAAAAGGGGTGCCCGCCTGAGCACAACTTCGGCGTCCTCCACCGATCCTCCTTGCCGGCCGCTATGCCGCTGGCCACTGCGCCAGCGGGGCTGGCCAGCGATAGTCCTGGCCGCGCCCTATAAGTGTGAATCATCCCGCACGAACAGATGTGCGCGGGATCACATTCCGGCCTCGCCCGGGAAGCGATAGCGACGAGACTAACATCACATCACGGGATACGGTAACTACACTTAGTAGTCGGGAATGTGCAGGAGCGTGAGGGATCGGGATTCGGGGGTGCTAGGGCTTGAGGGGCGCACGGGGGCTCGGGGGCAAGGTTAGGGGCAGGGGCAGGGGCAGGGGCAGGGGCAGGGGAGGGGGTGGGGTCGGTAGCCGGCTCGGCGGACACGCCAGCCTGCGCGCGGCGCTGGGGTGCGGCCTGCTCCTGGCGCTCAGCGCGCCGGCGGCTCCGGCGGCCACGGTGCACTGGCGGCTGGCAGGCAACCCCAACCCGCCCAGCACGGCACAGATCAACGCGGCGGAAAACCAGGTGCGGCAGCACCAGTCGGCGCTCGGCGCGGAACAGGGCAAGCTGTCGGCCGCCGACGCGATGCTGGCCAGGTTGCAGACCCAGGCCGAGGTGCTGACCGAGCGCTACGACCAGGCCCGGGTGAACGAGCAGCGGGCCGCGTCGGCGTACGAGGTGACCCAGGCTCGGCTCCGGCAGGCGGAGCGGCAGCAGGCCGTCAGCCGGACCCGGGTGGCCAGGCTCGCCGCCGAGGAGTTCGAGTCCGGCGGCGGCTTCGACTCGGTGACGGCCATGCTCGGCGACGCGTACGGCCCGCAGGCGTACATGACTCAGGTCGGGATGGGCCAGGTCCTGGCCCAGTCGGGGACCGAGACGCTGGCCGCGAACCAGGCCAACGACGCGGTGGCCAGGGTGTTCCGGACGCAGGCGCACGAGCTGCTGGTGGCCCAGCAGGCCGACCTGCGCGCGGCGAATGACCTCAAGCTGGCCATCCAGGCCGCCGTGGCCAGGCAGCAAGCGTTCGTGAAGCTGACCCAGGGCCAGCGGAACAAGCTGGCCGGTGAGCTGGCCACGGCCCAGGCGAAGGCATCGTCGCTGAAGGCGGCCAGGCAGGCCGCCCTGGCGGCTCAGGCCGCAGCCGCGGCGGCGGCCGGGGGCAGCCCGGCAGGCTCGAGCCAGGTGCCTTCCTGGGCGTGGGGCTCTGGCGCCTCGGCCACCCAGGGCGACATCGCGGCCAACTGGGCGCTGACCCAGATGGGCAAGCCCTACCAGTGGGGCGGGGCCGGGCCGGACACCTACGACTGCTCGGGCCTGGCCATGATGGCGTGGGCGCGCGCGGGCGTCCAGCTGGCGCACTGGACCGGCTACCAGTGGGAATCCGGCCCGCACGTGCCGCTCAACCAGCTCCGGCGCGGTGACCTGCTTTTCTACGCCACGAACACGTCCGACCCGAACACGATCCACCACGTCGCGATCTACATCGGCAACGGCATGATGGTCAACGCCCCGTACACCGGCGCCTTCGTCCGCATCGATGGCATGTACTCACCCGGCGGCCTCATCGGCGCCGTCCGCCCGGCCGGGTGACCCGTCAGGTGTCGGGTGTCTCGAGCTGGCTGAGCACCCGGCCGTAGGCGAGCGAGAAGAGCTTGATCACGTTGCCGTGCGCGCCGAGCGGGGCGCAGCACTTGGCGCCGATCGCGGTCGCGGCTTCCTCGACGGCCGCCGGGTCGGCTTCCGGGCCGATCACGCACGGGGCGAGGGCGATCCGGTTTACGCCCATGCCCTCAAGCTGAGCCGCAGCTGCCTCGATGGTGGGCTTGGCGTCCAGCGACGCGGCCATGACCGGCAGCGCCAGCCGGGCCGCGAGCAGGAAGGCGGTGACGCTGGCGGTGCCGACTGCTTCCTCCCCGCCGACGGTCGCCAGGATGATGCCGTCGGCCGAGGTCGTGATGCTGAACATGCGCACCCGGTCGGCCCGGGCCAGCCCGGCGTCCGCGAGCCGGTGGTGCAGCGCCTCGGCCAGCAGCGCGTTGGTGTTGTACACCTCGCCGATGTGCGCGTTGGCCCCGCTGGCCGCGATGGCCTCCCGCAGCTCCCGGAAGCTGGCCGGGTGCGGCGTCACCACCTGCGGCACCACCACGGCCGAGGGCGCGCCCGCGGGGCGCCTGGCCGCCGCGTCGGCCAGCACCGCGCGGATCCCGGACGGGTCGCCGCGCCCGCCGTGGTCGATCCGCGCCGTGCGCACGTCCAGGGCCGGGTTGTCCACCCGGAGCACGGTCGCGATGTCGGCGGTGGCGCCGGTCAGGCCATTATCGCCGACATTGGGCACCGCGAGCACCAGGGCCGGCGCGCCCTCGGGCAGGCTGGCGGGCATCGCACGCCGGTGGCGGCCGCCCGGCGCGACCAGCCTGGCCTGCGGCTGGCGGCCCGGCTGGCGCGGATGAGAACCAGGTCCCGGCTGCCTGCGGGCCAGCGCATCGCCGCCCGGCTGACCGTAACCAGGGGAATCGGCTCCCTGCGACCCTGATGGTCCCTGCGACCCTGATTCGGTGGAGAATTGACCTTGCGGCGGCATCGCTCCCCGTCCGGCCCCGTGCAGTGACGGCGTTTCCGACGGTACGTCCGCGTTGTGCCGTCGCCCGGGCAGGCCCGTCGAGGAGTCGCGAACGTCCGTCACACAAGCGAAGCGTAGTCGCCCGTGATCAATAATATGTGAAAACCCCTAAAAAATAGGACATGCAGCCAATGGTGACGCGCAAGTTCATTTGTGTCCGCCGACGGTAAAACGGGCTCTCCCGGCTGCTCCCCGCACTCGCCGGACTTGTTACCAACGGGTAGCATAGAGGGCAGGACGAGTGAACGGCGACACGGCGGAGCAGCGATGAGCCACTACAAGAGCAACCTGCGGGACATCGAGTTCAATCTGTTCGAGGTGCTGCGGCGCCAGGATCTGCTCGGCCAGCCGCCCTACCCGGAACTCGACGAGGAGACCGCCCGCGGCATTCTCGGCGAGCTCGAGCGGCTGGCGACCGGCCCGCTGGCCGAGTCTTTCGCCGACGCGGACCGGAACCCGCCGGTGTTCGACCCGGCCACGCACTCGGTGCGGATTCCCGAGTCGCTGCGCAAGTCCTACCGGGCCTTCATGGACGCCGAGTGGTACCGGCTGTCCCTGCCCGCGGAGCTGGGCGGGACCGAGGCGCCCAGGTCGCTGAACTGGGCCATGGCCGAGCTGATTCTCGGCTCCAACCCGGCCGTCTGGATGTACGCCAGCGGGCACACGATGGCCCGCGTGCTGTGGGAACTCGGCACGGCTCACCAGAAGCAGTTCGCCGCCGACGCCATCGAGCGCGAATGGGGCGCCACCATGGTGCTGACCGAGCCCGACGCCGGCTCGGACGTGGGCGCCGGCCGGACCAAGGCCATCGAGCAGCTGGACGGAACCTGGCACATCGAGGGGGTCAAGCGGTTCATCACCAGCGCCGAGCACGACCTGGCGGACAACATCTTCCACCTCGTGCTGGCCCGGCCCGAAGGCCACGGCCCGGGCACCAAGGGCCTGTCGATGTTCCTCGTGCCCAAGTACCTGACCGGCGCGGACGGGACGCTGGGCGAGCGCAACGGCGTCTTCGTCACCACGGTCGAGCACAAGATGGGCCTGAAGGCCTCGACCACCTGCGAGGTGACGTTCGGCGCGGACCGCCCCGCGGTGGGTACCCTGGTCGGCGGCGTGCACGACGGCATCAGGCAGATGTTCAAGGTCATCGAGGACGCCCGGATGATGGTCGGGACCAAGGCCATCGCCACCTTGTCCACCGGCTACCTGAACGCGCTGGACTTCGCCAGGAACCGGACGCAGGGCGCCGACCTCACCCAGATGACGGACAAGACCGCGCCGCGGGTGACGATCATCCACCACCCCGACGTCCGCCGCATGCTGATGTTGCAGAAGGCGTACGCGGAGGGCATGCGGGCGCTCGTCCTCTACACGGCCACGCTGCAGGACACGCTTCAGGTCGCGGCGGCGCAGGGACGGACCGACGAGACCGTCGCGGGCCTCAACGACCTGCTGCTGCCGGTGGTCAAGGGGGTCGGGTCCGAACGGTCCTACGAGATGCTCACCCTGTCCCTGCAGACCCTCGGCGGCTCCGGGTTCCTCCAGGACTACCCGATCGAGCAGTACATCAGGGACGCGAAGATTGACAGCCTGTACGAGGGGACGACCGGGATCCAGAGCCTGGACCTGTTCTTCCGCAAGATCGTCAAGGACAACGGGAAGGCGTTCGGGGCGCTGCTGGCGACGATCAGGGACTTCGCCGCGGCGGACGGCGGCAACGGCAGACTCAAGGCCGAACGGGCCGCGCTGGCCGAGGCCGCCGGGCACGTCGAGGCCATGGCCGGCGCCATGGCTGGCTTCCTGATGGCCGCGGCGGACCAGCCCGCCGAGATCTACAAGGCCGGCCTGAACACGACCAGGCTGCTGATGGCGCTCGGCGACCTGGTCATCGGCTGGCTGCTGCTGACCCACGCGGAGATCGCCCAGGGCAAGCTCGACGAGATCGCCGCCGACGCCCCCGACCGCGACTTCTACGCGGGCAAGCTGGGCGCGGGCCGGTTCTTCGCCGCCACCGTGCTGCCCCGGCTGGCCACCGAGCGCAAGATCGTGGACGAGACCACGCTGGACCTGATGGACCTGCCCGAGGGCGCGTTCTGACGCCAGCATGATCATGACGTGCTAGGACCAGGCGAGCATCCGGATCGGGTCCTCCAGCATCGAGCCGATGTCGCGCAGCACGGCCGAGCCGAGCTCCCCGTCCACGACGCGGTGGTCGAAGGACAGCGACAAGGTACAGGCCTTCCGCACCGCGAGCTGGCCGTCGACCACCCAGGGCGTGTCCTTGACCTGACCGAACGCGAGGATGGCGGTCTCGCCGGGGGTGAGGATCGGGGTGCCGGCGTCGACCCCGAACACCCCGACGTTGGTGATCGTGATCGTGCCGCCCGTCAGATCGGCCGGGGTGGCCTTGCCCGCCCGGCCGGTCTCGGCCAGCGCCTGCAGGCTGCGAGCCAGTTCGGGGAGTGGCAGCGCATGCGCGTTCTTGATGTTCGGCACGATAAGGCCGCGGTCGGCGGCTACCGCGATGCCAAGGTTCACGTAGTGCCTGACCACGATCTCGTCGGCAGCGGCGTCCCAGGACGAGTTGATCAGCGGGTGCCTGGCCACCGCGACCAGCAGCGCCCGGGCCACGAAGAGCAGCGGCGACACTCTCAGCCCGGCGAATTCGGCCAGCTCGCGGACCCGCGGCAGCGCCGCCATCGTCTCGGTCACGTCGACCTGCAGGAACTCGGTGACGTGCGGTGCGGTGAACGCGCTCGCCACCATGGCCGCGGCCATGTGCTTGCGCACGCCCCGGACCGGGATGCGCTCCTCGCCGTCCCGGTCCGGGACCGAGGAATATCCCGAACGGACCTGGGTGTCTGCGGCGGCCGCCCGCTGCACGTCATCCCGGGTGATCGAGCCGTCCGGGCCGCTGCCCGCCAGCTCGGCCAGGCTGATGCCGAGGTCCTTGGCCAGCTTGCGCACCGGCGGCTTGGCCACCGCCCGGACCGCCCCTGCTTCCGCCGCGGTCGCGACGGCCGCGGTCGCGACGGCCGGGGGCGTGTTGCGCGGGCGGCGGGTGGTGGACGAGGCCTTGACGCCGTAGCCGACCAGGACCGCCTGCCGTCCAGGCTCGCTCCCAGCTTCGGCGGGCCCAGGTTCGGCGGGCCCAGGTTCGGCGGGTGGGGCGCTTTCGGCGGGCGCCGGGGCGGGAACCGCAGCTCGTTCGGGATGATCGGTTTGCGCCTGGCCAGCCACCTCCACCGCGATGATCGGCACGCCGACGTTGACGGTCTGGCCCTCCTCGGCCAGCAGCCGGGCCACGGTGCCGTCCCACGGCGACGGCAGCTCGACTACCGCCTTGGCGGTCTCGATCTCCACGATGATCTGGCCGTCCTCGACCGGGTCGCCCGGCTTGACGTGCCAGGCGACGATGTCGGCTTCGGTCAGGCCCTCGCCTACGTCAGGAAGCTTGAACTCCTTGAGCTCCGCCATCATCGCCCCCTCAGTAGCCGAACGCGCGGTCGACGGCGTCCAGGATCCGGTCCAGATCGGGTAGGTAGTGATCCTCTAGCCGGGACGGCGGGTAGGGGGTGGCGAAGCCGCCGACGCGCAGCACCGGCGCCTCGAGGTGGTAGAAGCACCGCTCGGTAACCCGGGCGGCGATCTCGGCCCCGAACCCGGCGTACACCGGCGCCTCGTGCGCGACGACGCAGCGGCCGGTCTTGCGGACCGAGGCGCAAATCGTGTCCTCGTCGAGCGGGGAGAGCGAGCGCAGGTCGATGACCTCGACGCTGCGTCCGTCCTCGCGGGCGGCGACCGCGGATTCCAGGCAGGTGCGCACCAGCGGGCCGTAGGTGAGCAAGGTTACGTCGGTGCCCTCGAGGGCGACCTTGGCCCGGTCGAACGGCAGCGCGCCGGCGACCCCGGCCGCCGTGTCGACCTCGCCCTTGTCCCAGTAACGCCGCTTCGGCTCGAAGAAGATCACCGGGTCGTCGGAGCTGATCGACTGCTGGATCATGGCGAACGCGTCGGCCGCGTCCGCGCAGGCCACCACGCGCAGGCCGGCCGTGTGCGTGAACAGCACTTCCGGAGACTCGCTGTGATGCTCCACCGCGCCGATGCCGCCGCCGCACGGGATGCGGATCACCACCGGCAGGCTGACCTGGCCGCGGGACCGGTAGCGCATCTTGGCCAGCTGGCTGACGATCTGGTTGACCGCCGGGAAGACGAAGCCGTCGAACTGGATCTCGCAGACCGGCCGGTACCCGCGCAGGGCCAGGCCGATCGCCGTGCCGACGATGCCGGACTCGGCCAGCGGCGTGTCGATCACCCGGGCCTCGCCGAAGTCCTTCCATAGGCCGTCGGTGACCCGGAAGACGCCGCCGAGCTTGCCGACGTCCTCGCCCATGATCAGGACCTGGGGATCGTTCTCCATGGCCTTGCGCAGCCCCGCGTTCAGGGCCTTGGACAGTGTGAGAGTGGTCATCCCGCGGCCCCCTCCTCGCTCGCGAAGGTATCCAGGTAGGCGGCGTACTGCTCGCGCTCGGCCCGCAGGATCGCGGTGGGCTCGCTGTACACGTTGTCAAAGATGGCCAGCGGCGGCGGATCGGGCATCGTCCGGCACGCCTCGCGGACCCGGGCGCCGACCTGCTTGGCCTCCGCGTCCACCTCGGCGAAGAATTCCGGCTCGGCCTGCCCGGTGCGGGCCAGGTAGGCCCGGACGCGCTCGATGGGGTCCTTGAGCTTCCACATTTCCAGCTCGCTGGCCAGCCGGTACCTGGTCGGGTCGTCGGTGGTGGTGTGCGCGCCCATGCGGTAGGTGAACGCCTCGATGAGGGTCGGCCCCTGGCCTTCCCTGGCCGCCTGCATGGCCTTCTGCGTCACCGCGTAGCAGGCCAGCACGTCGTTGCCGTCGACCCGCAGCCCGGGGAAGCCGAACCCGCGGGCCCGCTGGTAGAGCGGGATGCGGCTCTGCTTCTCCAGCGGTTCGGAGATCGCCCACTGATTATTCTGGCAGAAGAAGACGATGGGCGTGTTGAACACCGACGCCCAGACGAAGGCCTCGTTCACGTCACCCTGGCTGGTGGCGCCGTCGCCGAAGTACACGATGACCGCCTCGCCGGGCCTGTCCCCGCCGCCCACGGCGCCGTCGCGCTGGATGCCCATCGCGTAGCCGGTGGCGTGCAGGGTCTGGCTGCCGATCACGATCGTGTACAGATGGAACTTGTGCTCCTCGGGCGCCCAGCCGCCGTGGCTGACGCCCCGGTACAGCTCGAGCAGCTTCACCGGGTCGATGCCGCGGCACCAGGCCACGCCATGCTCCCGGTAGGTGGGGAACACCATGTCATCGGGGCTCAGCGCCCGCCCGGACCCGATCTGGGCGGCCTCCTGGCCGAGCAGCGAGGCCCAGATGCCGAGCTCGCCCTGGCGCTGCAGGGAAATGGCCACGGTGTCGATACGGCGCACGAGCACCAGGTCCCGGTACAGGTTCCTGATGTCGGCGGCGGAAAGATCCAGCGGGTAATCGGGGTGCTCGACCCGCTCACCCTCCGGGGTGAGCAGCTGGACCAGCCCGCCAGGCTGGCCGGCTGCGGGTTCGTCCTGTGATACTGCCTGACTGAGTGATGCCTGGCTAACTGGTGCGGCGGTGGTCGCGGCGCCGGATTCGACGGTCACGTGCCACTCCTTTCCGGGCCGGGACTGGGATCACCAGCGCCGGCCAGACGGCCTTAGATTCTCAAGGACGCATCTGCCCCCGAGCGGTCGCGTACGCTGCGTGCCCGGTGGGGCTGCACGCGTCCGCGTTCCCCGTGGGACGCTCCTCACCTGAAGATATATGCCCTGATCACCCTGGAGGATACGTGGCGCGGATGATCGTGGAAGTAATGCTCAAGCCGGAGATACATGATCCGCAAGGGGAAGCCATCGTCAGCGCGTGCCACCGCCTGGGGTTCGGGCAGGTGCTCGGAGTCAGGCAGGGAAAGCGGTTCGAGGTGGAGCTCGACGGGCCCGCCGACGAGGCGGCTGTGACAGCCATCACAAAGCTGGCGCGGGACCTGCTATCTAACCCGGTCATCGAGGAATTCACGCTGCACGCCGGCGACGCCTGAGCGGCCGGCCGCCTTACGGTTTGGCGACGCCGGGTTTCGGCAGCGTTAACGGGGAATCACTCGACCCATGAGGGTGATTCAGAAGCGGCTAGGGAGCACGGGTCCGTGGACCCGTGCGAACTGCCGCTGCGGGGAGCGGCGGGAACCGGCTCCGGGCCTGAATCACCCGAAATTCAAGGGGGAACTGTGAATACGGGTGGCATGATGCGAGTGAAGCCGGTTCCTGATGTGAAGTTCGGCCTGGTGTTCCAGTGCGAGACGCTCAGCGTGCCGGTCATGCGCCGCGTCCTCGGCGACACCCTGCGCGGGCTCGGCGTAGACGAGGAATCCGTGTACGACATCCTGCTCGCGGCGACCGAAGCCTGCACCAACGTCCTCACCCACGGCGGTCGGCAAGTCCGTGGCTATGCGGTGGTCACCCGCCTCGGCACGGTCGGCTGCCAGGTCGAGGTGGCGGACGACGGGGCCGGCCTGGCGGCCCGGGACGCGGCGGAGGCGGACCTGAGCCCGCAGCAGGCGCCGGTCGCCCAGCTGCCCGAGTCGGGCCGCGGCCTGGCCGTCATGCGGGCCTGCGTGGACAACGTCACCCTGGACAGCCGTCCAGGGCACGGAACGGTCGTGACCATGCGCAAGCACATCAGGTGGTCAGCGGACGCGCCGCTGCGGCAGTTCAGGGCAGCCTGTTAGCTCTATTCTCTCGCTCGCCTCCGGGCCCCCGCCCACCTCCCCTGCCCCCTTCACTGGCGGCTCCTTCCCTCGTCGCTCCTCGGTCCAGTCGCCGCCGGCGGCCCTTTGGCTCGCGAGGGAGACATAAACTTCCTGCGTGCGGATAGGCGTTATCACTTTCCCTGGGTCTCTCGACGACCGGGACGCGGCGCGCGCGGTCAAGTTCGCCGGGGCCGAGCCGGTCACGCTGTGGCACGGCGACCGCGACCTGGGCGGCGTGGACGCGGTGATCCTGCCCGGCGGCTTCTCCTACGGCGACTACCTGCGCTGCGGCGCCATCGCCAGGTTCGCCCCGATAATGGGCGAGCTGGTCCCCGCCGCCCGGTCCGGCCTGCCGGTGCTCGGCATCTGCAACGGGTTCCAGATCCTGTGCGAGGCGCACCTGCTGCCGGGCGCGCTGACCCGCAACGCCGGCCTGCGGTTCATCACCAGGGACCTGCGGCTGCGGGTGGAGAACGCGCGGACCGCCTGGACGCGCGCTTACCGGGAAAGCGAGCAGATCGTGGTGCCGCTGAAGAGCGGGGAGGGCGCCTACGCGGCCGACCCGGGCACGCTGGCGGACCTCGAGGCGGCCGGGCAGGTCGTCCTCAGGTACGCCGGGGACAACCCCAACGGTTCGGCGGCCGCCGTGGCGGGGGTGTGCAACGCGGAGGGCAACGTGGTCGGCCTGATGCCGCACCCCGAGCACGCGGTCGACTCGCTCACCGGCCCCTCGGCCGACGGCCTCGGCTTCTTCGCCTCGGTGGTGACTGCATGAGCAAGACGGACACCGTGATACGGGCGGCGGCCACGGGCGGCTTGCTCCAGCCTTTTGCCGAGCTGGGGCTGACGCAGGCCGAGTACGAGAAGATCGTGGACACCCTCGGCCGCCGCCCGACCAGCGCCGAGCTGGCCCTGTACTCGGTCATGTGGAGCGAGCACTGCTCCTACAAGTCCTCCAAGGTGCACCTGAGGCAGTTCGCGGCCAAGGCGCCGCCGTCCGGCGCGCTGCTCGCGGGCATCGGGGCTAACGCCGGGGTGGTGGACATCGGCCAGGGCTACGCGGTCACCTTCAAGATCGAATCGCACAACCACCCGTCCTACGTAGAACCCCATCAGGGCGCGGCCACCGGCGTCGGCGGCATCGTCCGCGACATCCTCGCGATGGGCGCGCGCCCGGTGGCGGTGATGGACGCGCTCAGGTTCGGGCCGGCCACCGCCCCCGACACCGGCCGGGTGCTGCCCGGCGTGGTCAGCGGTATCTCCTTCTACGGGAACTGCCTGGGCCTGCCCAACATTGGCGGGGAACTCGACTTCGACCCCAGCTACGCGGGGAACCCGCTGGTCAATGCGCTCTGCGTGGGGGTCATGCGGCACGGCGACCTGCAGGTCGCGGCGGCCAGCGGGCCGGGCAACAAGGTAATCCTGTTCGGGTCCACCACCGGGCCCGACGGCGTCGGCGGGGCCTCGGTGCTGGCCAGCGCGGCGTTCGGCGGCGCCGTCGGCTCGGCGGACGCCGACGCCGCTAAGCGGCCCAGCGTGCAGGTGGGGGACCCCTTCATGGAGAAGCTGCTGGTCGAGTGCTGCCTCGAGCTCTTCGCGGGCGGTCTGGTCGTCGGCATCCAGGACCTCGGCGCGGCCGGGGTCGCCTGCGCGACCACCGAGCTCGCCGCCGCGGGCACCGGCGGCATGCTGGTCCGGCTGGACGCGGTGCCGCTGCGGGAGGCGTCGCTGGGACCGCCCGAGATCTTGATGAGCGAGTCGCAGGAACGCATGATGGCGGTAGTCGAGCCCGGCCGGGTGGATCAGTTCCTCGCCGTCTGCGCCAGGTGGGACGTCCGGGCCGCCGTGATCGGCGAGGTGACGGACACCGGCCGGCTGGTCATGACCTGGCACGGCGAGCCGGTGGTGGACATCCCGCCCGGCTCCGCGGCCGACGGCCCGGTCTACGCCAGGCCGGCCGGCCGGCCGCCGGCCCAGGACGCGCTGGCCGCCGACGACCCGGCCGCGCTGCCCCGCCCGGCGGACGGCGCGGGCCTGCGCGCGGACCTGCTGGCCCTGCTCGGCTCGCCGGGCCTGGCCGACAAGAGCTGGGTCACCGACCAGTACGACAGGTACGTCCGCGGCGATACCGTGCTGGCCATGCCGGAAGACGCCGGCCTGCTCCGGGTGGACGAGGCGAGCGGGCTCGGCATCGCGCTGGCCACCGACGGCAACGGGCGCTACTGCCGGCTCGATCCCTACCAGGGCGCTCAGCTGGCGCTGTCCGAGGCCTACCGCAACGTGGCGGCGACCGGGGCGCGCCCGCTCGCCGTCACGAACTGCCTGAACTTCGGCTCTCCCGAGGACCCCGCGGTGATGTGGCAGTTCGCCGAGGCCGTGCGCGGGCTGGCCGACGGCTGCGCCGCCCTCGGCGTGCCGGTCACCGGCGGCAACGTCAGCTTCTACAACCAGACGGGGACTGTGGCCATTCACCCCACCCCGGTCATCGGAGTGCTCGGCGTCCACGACGACGTAACCCGCCGGGTCCCGATCGGGTTCCGCGATGGCTCGGGCCCCATCGTGCTGCTTGGCCGTACCGAGGCGGAGTTCGGCGGCTCAGTCTGGGCGCACGTGCGCCACGGTCACCTGGGCGGCCGCCCGCCGGAGCCCGACCTCGACGCCGAACGGCGGCTGGCTGCCCTGCTCGCCGCGGCGGCCGCGGACGGGCTGCTGGCCGCCGCGCACGACCTGTCTGACGGAGGGCTGGCCGTCGCGCTCGCCGAAGCCTGCCTGCGCGGCGGGGCCGGCTGCACGGTACGGCTGCCCGGCGACCCGTTCACCGCGCTGTTCAGTGAATCGGCCGCGCGTTGTGTGGTGGCGGTGCGCCCTGGTGCGGAAGCGGGCTTCGGCCGGCTCCGCGACGCGCACGGCGTACCCGGCCAGACCATCGGCACGGTGGGCGGCGACAGCCTGACCGTGGACGCCTGCTTCGCCATCCCGCTGGCCGAACTCGGTGTCGTGCACGCCGGGACGCTGCCCGCGTTGTTCGGCTGAGTTTGGCTGACGCGGATGGCTCCCCGGCGGCCGGACCCGCGCGGACCGGAGAGCGTGTCCGCGGTGCTTCGCGCGCTTGACTCCGGCGCCGCTCCGGGGGCTGACGACCAGCGCGTCGCGGCCAGGTACCTGCTGTACACGCTGGCCGCCCGCCATCCGGGCCGTGTCCTGGAGGTGCGGATCCCGCCGGTGGCGGCCGTGCAGTGCCTGCCCGGGCCGGTGCACACCCGGGGCACGCCGCCGAACGTGGTCGAGACCGACCCCCTGACCTGGATCCGGCTGGCCGCCGGCCGGCTCGACTGGGCCGGCGCGGTCCGCTCCGGCGCCGTCCACGCCAGCGGCCCGCGTGCCGATCTTGCCGCCTACCTGCCGCTCCTATGAGCTGCGGGCACTCCGACCTGGATCTGGATAACGCGGACTTTTGAAAAGACACTGTGAATAAACTGTTTCAGTGACACCCCCCGACGGTCGTCTGACGGATGAAGTTGACCCTGAGGACCGGCCGCCACGAGACGCCTGCGGCGTGTTCGGTGTGTGGGCCCCGAACGAAGACGTGGCCAAGCTCGCCTACTACGGCCTGTACGCGCTGCAGCACCGGGGCCAGGAGGCGGCCGGCATCGCGGTCAGCGACGGCAACCGCATCGTGGTGCACAAGGAGATGGGCCTGGTCGCCCAGGTCTTCGACGAACCGGCCCTGACCGCGCTCCGCGGCCACATCGCGGTGGGCCACTGCCGGTACTCGACCACCGGCGCCTCGGTCTGGGCCAACGCGCAGCCGACATTCCGCTCCACCGGCAAGGTCAGCCTGGCGCTCGGCCACAACGGGAACCTGATCAACACCCGCGAACTCGCCGGCCTGCTCGGCGGCCCGGGTCAGGGCAGCGCCGGCATCCTGGCGACGTCCGACACCGATGTGCTCACTGCGCTGTTCGTCAGCGACAGTACCGCTTTCCCGCCCGCCGGCCCGGCCGGTGCCGCTCTTCCGCCCGCCGGCCCGGCCGGTGCCGCCCGCGCGCCCGTCGGCCCGGCCAGCGTGGTCGAGACCGCGGCGGCGACGGTGCTGCCGCTGGTCAAGGGCGCGTACTCGCTGGTTTTCATGGACGAGCAGACGCTCTACGCGGCGCGGGACCCGCACGGCTTCCGGCCGCTCGTGCTCGGCCGCCTGAACACCGGCTGGGTGGTCGCGAGCGAGACCGCCGCCCTGGACATCGTGGGGGCCAGGTTCGTGCGGGAGATCGCGCCCGGCGAACTCGTCTGCATCGACGGGCGCGGGGTGCGGTCACAGACCTTCGCGGCGGCGCAGCCGAGCGGGTGCCTGTTCGAGTACGTCTACCTGGCCCGGCCGGACACCACGATCTCCGGCCGGGGGGTCCACGCCACCCGGGTCGCGGTGGGCAGGCAGCTTGCCGCCGAGCATCCCGCGGACGCCGACCTGGTCATCCCGGTGCCTGAGTCCGGGACGCCCGCGGCGATCGGCTTCGCTGAGGCCAGCGGCATCCCGTTCGGCCAAGGGCTGGTCAAGAACTCCTACGTCGGCCGGACCTTCATCCAGCCCAGCCAGACCATCAGGGAGCGGGGCATCAAGCTGAAGCTGAACCCGCTCAGGGACGCCATCGCCGGCCGCAGGATCGTCGTGGTCGACGATTCCATCGTCCGCGGGAACACCCAGCGCGCGCTCGTCGCGATGCTCCGCGAGGCCGGCGCCAGCGAGGTCCATGTGCGGGTCGCGTCCCCGCCGGTGAGCTGGCCGTGCTTCTATGGCATCGATTTCGCCACCCGCGCAGAACTGATCGCGGGGCATCTTTCGCCCGAGGAGATCTGCGCCTCTATCGGCGCGGACTCACTGGGCTACGTGTCGCTGGCAGGGCTCATCGAGGCGACGACACTGCCGGAAGGCCGACTGTGCCGCGCCTGTTTCGACGGGCAGTACCCCGTCCCGGTCGCGGAAGGCGACCGGGGTAAGCACGTGCTCGACGGCCTGGGCGTCGGATCCTGATCGCGGTCAGCGCGGCCAGGCGTCCTTCCAGGCGTCTGCAGCGTTCCCGGGAGATTCGTCATCGTCGTCATCGTCGTCGTAATCCCCGGCGGCAGAATCGCCGTCGCCAGAGTCCGCACCGACGCCCAGCTCCGCACGCAGCCGGTCAAGGTCTGTATCGTCGCTCTTGTACTTGAGCTGACGAGCGACCTTCACCTGCTTGGCCTTGGCTCGGCCGCGCCCCATTGGCTCGACCCCCTCGAACGTCCGGAGCCAGTCAGGCCCCATGATCTCCGCCTCGCTGGTTTAGTGCCTCTTTCGAGCGTCGTATGACTCCGCCGCCACCTCGCAGCGGGGAGCGCGACGTTCACCAGCATCCGTACAGGTACAACCGTACCCGCTTTGCGCCCCTGATGCCTACGCAGATCCCATCGTGCCCAGCCAGATTCCGCGCAGCCGGCCGACATCGGACATCCGCCGCTCGGCCAGACGGTCCGCGGCCACCGACGGCGGCACGCCGTCGGCGTCCGCGAGGGCGAGGACTTTGCCGGTGGTAGTGAAGATCTGCTCGGTGGCGGCGCGGGCGCGGTCGAAGCTGAAGCCGGCCAGTTCGTCCGCCACCTGGATGACACCGCCCGAGTTGACTACGTAGTCGGGCGCGTAGAGGATGCCCCGGTCGGCAAGCAGTTTCTCGATGCCGTGATGAGCCAGCTGGTTGTTGGCGGCGCCGCACACGATACGCGCGGTGAGCGCGTTCACCACCTGCTCGTTCAGCGTCCCGCCCAGCGCGCACGGGGCCAGGATGTCCAGTTTCTCCGCGATCAGCGCCTCGACGTCCGCGACCGCGCGGACTTCCGGGTGACGGGCGCGGACGGCTTCGATCGCGTCCGTGCTGACATCGCAGATGACCACCTCGGCTCCGGCCTCGACGAGGTGGCCGACGAGGCGGTGCCCGACCTTGCCTACTCCCTCGACGCCGACGGTCCGGCTGCGCAGGCTGGTGCTGCCCCAGACGCGCTCGGCCACCGCCCGCATTCCGTGCATGACCCCGATCGCCGTCAGCACGGACGAGTCGCCCGCGCCGCCGCTAGCGGTCGTCCGGCCCGTGGTCCAGCGGCATTCCCTGGCGATGATGTCCATGTCCTCGCTGCGCGTGCCCACGTCACATGCGGTCACGTAGCGGCCGCCGAGGGACGCGACGAAGCGGCCGTAGGCGCGCAGCAGCGGTTCGGTCTTGATCCGGGCCGGATCACCGATGATGACCGCCTTGCCGCCGCCGTGGTCCAGGCCTGCCAGCGCGTTTTTGTAGGCCATGGCCGTGGACAACCTCAGCACGTCGGCGAGGGCCTCGTCTTCGCTGCCGTAAGGGTAGAAGCGCGTCCCGCCCAGCGCGGGGCCCAGCGCGGTGGAGTAGATGCCGATGATCGCCTTGAGCCCGGTGTGGTGGTCCTGGCAGAAGACGACCTGCTCGTGCTCCGCTCGCCCGGCTGGCTGTGTTCCGGGGGCGACGCCGTTCTCCTGGTGAGGTATCGCGAATACGTTGGTCACGGTGGTGACCCTCCTCATCCCGTTCCGGTTCCTCGTTGAACCGGATCGGAACCAAGCGTATTGCGTGCGCCGGGCCGCGGGCCGGGTCCTGGGGATGCCCGGAGAGGCAGGAAAGTGCCCGATGCGTTGCGTACTGGCTGGTAACTGACAGTAGAGATGATCTCGTTATCTTGACCATCGCCTTTGTCGCGTTCTGGTATGTCACGATACGACAGTGATGACTTACGCCGCGTATCTTCGCATCTACCAGCCGGTGTCGGCCTTTCACGAACCCGACCGTTCCCGGTGGGCGGCCTACGCGGCCTCATCTGCCCGGCCCCGGCGGTCCGACTCGCTCATGGTGGAGCACCGCGAGGCGGTACGCCGGGCCATTACCGCACCGCAGGTGGTGGTGCCGGTGCAGGAGAGCGAACACGCCTATGTCCGGCGCGCGGATGGCATTACTTATGTGTGCCCGTGGCAGACCAGGCTGCGCTGCCTGCTGGCCTACGGCCGGATGCTGTCCGAAACCGGTGCGGCGCTGCCTGGCACCATCCCGGCCGGCGACGACGATCAGGCGATGGCCGCCCTGACCCGGCTCGAGGAGGCCGGACCGCACCGGCCGTCGGACCGGCTGCACATCCTGGCCAGCGTCTGGACCGTGCCGCTCACCTGGTTCGTGCCCTTCGCCCCGGCCGAGCGTTGGGTGTCCCTGGGCCAGGGCCGGCCCGCCGCCGCGGCGACCGTGTCGGCCACCCGCGCGCTGGTCTACACGACGCCGATGTACCGCGCCCGCCGGCGGGTCGCACGCGGCCTGGCCGCGCTGCGCGGCCTGCCGGCCCGATCCGACGATGCCGTCCTCGAGCCCGCACGGGCTGCCGGGGACCTGGCCGAAGTCGGCCGCTGGCTGGAGGAATTCCACCCGTACTCGCTCGTGGAACTCGACTACGGAGGGCTCGTGCACCTGGTCAGCGACGACGCGCTCCGCGGGGACCAGTCGGTGGCCGAGATCCGTGCCGCCATCGACGGAGCGGCCCGGGGCGAGTGCGAGCTCACCGCCGCCATGTACGCGCGTGCCCGCAGCCGCTGGCGCGCATTCGCCGAATTCGAGCTGGCGAACTGAGTGCCCCGGGGGCCGCCGGCCGACACTTGCCGGACAGTATTTCCGAATCTGCCGCGATGCGACGATTAGTATCGCTAGAATCACCCTGAGTGACAGTGATCGGCGGAGTAACTGGGCATCCCGGTACAGAAACTTTGCGCCTGGTGGTCGACGCGTCACCGCTGGTGATGGCAATATGGTCCCTGTCGGCCATATAGGACATCCCCGACAGGCTCCCCACGGAGCACCAGGCAATACAAGAAACGCAGGATCGCAACACTGGTCCAGGAGGAGAGGCCACACACATGTCCGCACGTACACCAGAGGCCGAGCCGCTGTTGACACCCGCGGAGGTCGCCACGATGTTTCGTGTCGACCCCAAGACCGTCACACGATGGGCGAAGGCCGGCAAGCTGACCTCGATCCGCACGCTGGGGGGACACCGGCGCTACCGGGAGACTGAGGTTCGTGCACTGCTCGCGGGTATTCCGCAGCAGCGTTCCGAGTGACCTTCTGCCGTCTTCGCCATGCGGGCACCGGTCCGGTGCCGCTCAGGGTGAATGCGGCAGCACTCGATCAATGGAATGGGGGGTCGGCCCCGGTGGCGGAGTGCCGCACCGAGGGTGCCGTCCGGCAGAGATACTGTCCGCCGGGCACATCCCGGAAGGCACGTTGCCGGGGCCGGTCCGCTCTCAGGGGAGGGTCGCACGATGCGTGATCCAGAATTGGTCGCACGTGCTCAGCGCGCCGCGACGCGGCTGGAATCTGCATGGGAACAATGGCGCGCGCTGCATGGACTCGCGGTCGCGCCGGGGCAGCCGGTCGTGAGCTACGTCGGCTACTCGCTTAAAGAGCCCTGGGGTGAGCCCCGGGTCGTCATCGGGATCGACGCCGACGAGGCCGAGTACCTCGCCGAGTTCCTCGACCGCGATGAATGCGCACAGCGCGGGCAGGTCCCGCTGCAGCAAGCAACGGTGCCGCAGGTCCCGCAGCAGCTGGGACCGCTTCAGTCAGGTTCGCTTCAGCAGGTCAAGCTGACCGAACCGGCGCCGGAAGGCACCTCGGCGCTGCGCAGCACGCCGGTAGCCCTCGGCCGCGGCCGCCAGTCGCCGGATCAGGCCCGGGACAGGGCCAGGGAACTGGCCGGCTGGACCTCGGGTGAGCTTCCCGGCCAGGTGACCGAGCAGCTCACCTCGTGGCCGCCGGGCATGCCGTCGGCTGCGGACCAGCCGCCGGCCAGCGCGTAACGTCGCCGAGCAGGCCCCGCGCCCAGTAAATTCACTTGATAAGCGGGTTCACAGCTGCGTCCTAGCATGCATTAAGATTCAACCGGCATGATCTTGAGCGAAGGGCTGAGAGTTATCTCGCCTCTTCCGTCTGGGCTCGGGGTGGCCAGGCCCCGCTCCGAGCCCAGACTTCTTTGCTGGCAGGGCTTGCTGGTCGGCGCTGGCGGCTCCTGGGGTTGATGATCGCGTCGGGACCGCCGTGATTCCCGGGGCACGTTATGAATCCCCCAGCTTCCCGCGAAGGGTGCTTGGATTCGGCTGGGCCGCCCTGGCTGGTGATACGCCAACCGGGAGCGGGCGGTGCGTGCCCGGGGGCGTCGGCGGTACCAGGACGCTGCTGTGACCCACGTTGTCCGTCCACTGCCCGCCGTCGGGTGCGCGCTACTGATGGTTCTGGTGTGTCTTCACGCCGTGCGAACCCGACCGCTGACATCACGCTAAGGGCATCATGCGCCATGGGCAGCCGGGTGGCCGTGGTGCCGGCGTCCGCGCGGACGGCGCACCCGGCACCGTATCTTGGCTGGCCGAGGCCCAAAGAGTCCTTAACTTGAGTCGCTTCAGCGAATTCTCGCCACGCTTATGCACATGTGATACATGCGGGTGCAGTCCGGTCGATGGGATGACATGTGCGATCGGCAGCCGTTCGCGCGACCCGGACGCCCGTCTGGCGTGCCGCGGGCCGTTCCCTTCCCCGCACGTTACGATGACACTGTGAGCGCCCAGCCTGCCGAGCGCGAGGATCCGCTCGACCCGCAGCGGATCCTGGATCAACTGCCTGCGGACGAGCGCGGGTTCTTCCTGGACCAGTACCGGGATGCAGTGGAAAATGCCCGTGATCCGGCTGGCTGGAAGCAACTGCGGCGCGTCCTTCGTCTATGGAGATTTCATGCTGACGCCGCAGGGGATCCTGGCTACCGGGAGGCGCAGGATGCTGCTCGCGGCCCGGTCAGTGGCGGCATGCTGCTGCAGGATGCTGTTCGGGTGTATCGCCCGGCCTCGTGAGCTGGCGGCCGTGGCTGGAGGATCGCGCCCTGCGCCAGATGAAGGGTCTGCCGTCCGAGGCCTTCGACGTGCTGGTCCGGACGCTAGCCCGGATCTGCGATGACCCATATGACCCGGTATTCAGCGCACCCGTGCCGCCCGTGCCGGGCAGGCGCGTCGCCGACCTAGGTGACTTCGGTTTCATCGAGTTCATCACCGATGACGCAGAGAGACTGGTCCGCGTTTATCACCTCGTTTGGGCCGGTTAGCGATCACCCATCGCCGCGATTGGCAACCTCGTAGGTGGCGCGAGATACCCGTGGCGAGCGTCGCATAACAGTTAATGACCGGGAACCACACACGCCCGCTGAAAGCCGACTTGTCACCAGGAACGGCGGCGCGTGACGCATTCCGGCACGCATGTCCGGGTGATGGCGGCGATGCGGCGCATGGTGCCGGGGAGCCAGCGGTCGTAGAACTCCAGGGCGCGGGCCAGGTCGGGCCGGTTGCCGCCGTAGGCGTGGTGCCATGCGGCGGCCAGGGTGGACAGTTCCCAGATGGCGTGGATGTGGCCAGTCCAGCAGTCCCGCAGCTCGTACCCGCCGTAATGCTGGCGGAGCACGGTATCGGCCCACTGCCGCAGCTCGGCTAGCTGCGCCGTATAGGCCTGGCGGTCCAGGCCGATCCAGGAGGGTGCGGCAGGGCCGCGGGGTGCGGCGGCGTCCAGTGCGTCGGCGACGGTCTGGGCGAGTTCCTCGAAGCGGCGGCGAGGTCCAGGTCGCCGCGGAGCCCGGCCCGGTCGAGGCGCTGGCTGATCAGCGTGACCTGCCCGCGCAGGGCGGCTACCTGGACGGCCAGAGCGGCCAGGCTTTCGCCGAGAGACTGCGCGGAAGGTGGTTCAGCCTGCGGGCTGGTCATCATTCTCCTCTTCGCCGCCAGGCCGGCCTGTGAGCCGGGCACCAGCGCCGCGATCTTGCCGTTCTCCCACCCGCCCTGCGCCTCCCCGCTGGCGGCGATGGAGCAGAACAGCCCGAACGCCTCGTCGTTGTCGAAGATCTCCCCGTAGATCGTCCTGGCGAAAGCATTCCCGGCGGCTTGCCGCGGTCACCGGGCTGCGTCCCGCGCACTGGCCGCCGGGAGCCTTCGTGATGTACCCGTCGATGGCGATGTCCCGCAGGACCAGGCCGGCCATGGGGTCATAGGATTCCCGGGCGATCGTCTTCGGCTTCCCGAAGAGCCCGCCTTGATCCCACTCATCCCGGCGTTCCCGGATCGTGGTGGCCGAGCAGCCGCAGTCGGCGATCGGCTCATACGAGCAGCCGAACCGCAGGACCTGGACCAGCTTTTTCGAAGATGATCCGGTCGGCGATCCGGGGCCGGTGGCGGTCCAGCGGGTGAGCAGGGTCATGGACCGGGCGGTCGGGCAGCAGCGCGGCGAACTGGTCCCACACCGGTTCCAGCAGTCATGATGGGATGGCGGGCACAGGCACGCTCGTGATTACGAAGCGCAGAAAGCTCCGATGATCACGGAACCTGTGCCTACCCTGCCTCAGGACACGCGAAGCCCCGCAGATCACGCCAATCCTCGCGGCCACTTAGCCTACTCAGGTTCGAACCCTGGACCTGCTACCACCAGCCAGAACAACCCCCTGGCCAGCCCGGACACGGTCAGGGGGTTGTCCTGTCCTGTGCGGTTTGCGTGCGGAGGGCGGCGGGCGGGCGCTGGCAGCCACGGCAAATACGCGCGCAAGACCGCGTGGTGTCTGCGGGGCCGTTGCGCCGTCGTGGGCCTGGGCGCCGGAGTCGTCCCTGCGCTCTTCTCCCAGGTGGTGATGACGTGCCGGCTAGCAGAACCGGCACGGACGGGCCGCCGCGGCGAGGGCGGCTCGGTCCTCATGCCGCTGCACAGTCCCGAGCTGTGATGCCGCGGGCTGCGGTGCCGCCTCTTGCGGCTCGGGCACGGCACCGGCCAGTTCCTGGCGGCTGACCCGGATAGTGACGATCCCGATGAGCAGGGCGAGCAGCGCGATCCCCGCGGCAACAACGAACGCACGGGAAAAGCCGACCGTCAGGGCGTGATCGTAGATGGACGCCGGCGGGGGGGTGCCCGGCTTCGGCAATGGTTGGCCCGCCTTCGCGGCGGCCGCCGCCGCGTGCGCGACCTGAGTCCTGACGCTGTCCGCGACGGCCGTCCAGGCGACGGTGCCGAGCAGCGCAAGCCCGATCGCGCCGCCGACCTGCTGGGCGGCGTTGAGCAGGCTGGAGGCGACACCGGAGTCCTGCTCGGCCACGTTGTGCAGGGCGACCAGGGCCAGCGGGACGAACACCAGGCCGAGCCCGAACGAGCTCACGAGCTGCGGGCCGAGCAGATGGCCGGCGTAGCCGGAGTGCTCGGTCAGCCTGGAAAACCAGAACATCCCGCCCACGACCATGGCGGAGCCGGCCAGGATCAGCGGCCGTGGGCCGATCCGCGCCACCAGCGGCGAAGCCAGCGCGGAGGCGATCACGACCCCGACGGCGAAGGGCAGGTAGGCGATGCCCGCCCGGATCGCGCTGTAGCCGAGGACGGTCTGTATGAAGAGGGTGAGGAAGAAGAACAAGCCGAAAAGCCCGGTGGCGATGCACAGCATGATCAGGTAGGCGCCCGACCTGTTACGGTCGGCGAGTACCCGAATCGGGAGCAGCGGGTGCGAGCTGCGCATTTCGATCAGCACGAACGAGACGAGAAGCACTACGGACGCGGGCAGCGATGCCAGCACCTGCGCGTCACCCCAGTGCGATATGCCGTCAGCCCCGGTGGCCGCCTTGGACAGGCCGTAGACGAGCAGCGCGACGCCGCCGGTGCTGGTGACCGCGCCGGCCACGTCGATCCGGCCCGGCCGGCGGGGCGATTCGGCCAGTACGCGCGGCGCCGCGGCCGCCACCACGATCCCGATCGGGACGTTGACGAACAGCACCCACCGCCATGACGCGTAGGTGGTCAGTATGCCGCCCAGTAGCAGGCCCGCCGCGCTGCCGGCGCCGGCCATCGCCGCGTAGATGCTGAACGCCCTGTTGCGTTCCCCGCCTTGGGGAAAGTTGGTGGTGATCAGCGCCAGTGCGGTCGGCGCGATCACCGCGCCGCCAGCTCCCTGTACCGCTCTCGCGGTAAGCAGCCACCACTGGCTGGTGGCGAACCCGCCGACAAGGGACGCCGCGGAAAATAGCAGCAGCCCGAAGACGAACACCCGCCGCCGGCCAAGGATGTCACCGGCGCGGCCGCCGAGCAGGAGCAGGCCGCCGAAGGTGACCGCGTAGGCGTTCACCACCCACTCCAGGCCGGTTCCGGAGAAGCCAAGCGCACGCTGTACATGCGGCAATGCCACATTGACGATGGTGGCGTCGAGCACGACCATGAGCTGGGCGGTGGCGATGACCAGCAGAGCCAGGCCGAGGCGGCGGTTGCCGCTGCCGGTCGTGGCGCCGGGTGAGGCCGCACGCCCGGTCACGGACTGCGGGCCCGGCGCCGACTGCGGGATGGGCGCGTAGCCGGGCGGGCCGGGGGCGCTGTCTGCGCCGGAGGCTGGTGATGTCACGGTATCTCCCTGGGGTCTCGGAGCACGTCCCCTGGCGGCCGTGCGAGCTTTCGCGATGGGCTCAGGCTTGCCGCCAGCCAGGTGAAAGGCCGTCACCGGATCCCGGTGATTGACGAGGCTGCGTCAGCGTGACGCTCCACGGGCAGGCGCAGGCCATCCGGGAACTGGCCTCGGTCCTGCCGGCGCGGTCGGCGATGGGTCAATCCCCGGGGCGGCCACGTGCACGATGGCACCTGAGCCCTGCCGCTGCGTGTGCGGCGCTGCCGCCCGGCTCAGCCACAGCGCGGGTCCCGGGTTGACGTCGAGCATGAGCCGCAGCGTCTCGGGCGCCGTGGTAAGCGCGTCTCCCGGACGGAACGCGCCGATGGTGCTGACCAGCACGCCGGGGGGCCGGACCTGGCCGGCGATCCGGTCGATGAGCCGCGTCGCCGCGGCCGGGGTCGGTGGCGCCGCCACCTCGGCCCGGACATGGTGGGGGAGTTCACGCAGCGCCTGCTCACTCCGGTCGGCCGCCACCACCGTGCGGCTGACGGCGGCGAGGGTCGCCGCCGTCGCGTGACCAAGCGCACCGCCCCGCCGGCCACGATCGCTACCTCTGCGCTCATGGCGTCAACCGACCCAGGAGCGCGGCGGTGACGGGCTCGCCGAGCCGCTGCACGTTGTTGCGCATCATGAATTCCTCCCTCTCGCCGGCGCAGCGAAGCTCGTTGCCGGGTGTCATGTCGTTCTCCTTGACCAGGCGATCGACGGGCCCGGGTTGCTACCAGGCAGGTAAGAGGTCATCACCGGATCGTGGTGATTGGCCGCACCGGGACAACGCCGGAGGGGACGGGATCGCGGCGGCGCGTGCTTGAGAGTGCGGCAGAACCGAGGGTTCGCGCGCGGTTGACAGTACGCGCGCTGGCCTGGTACCGAGAGGGAAGGTGCCGGGGCTGTGTGACCGGCGCCAGGGTGTCGGGCGTGGATATCAAGGCGGGCCTTTGACGGTGGCTCCAGCAGCTCCCCGGCTGATCGACCGGGGTGATCTTGTCGCTGCCCTGGATCACGCGGCGGCGCGGAACGTGACGGTCATCTCGGCTCCGGCCGGCAGCGGGAAGACGTGCCTGCTGCGCGCCTGGGCCGGCCGTCCGGGGCAGCCGCGACGGCTCGCCGTGCTGCAGGTGCAACGCGACCAGCACGACGCCCAGCAGTTCTGGCTGGCCCTGCTCGACGCGGTCCGTCACGCTTCGGCCACGACCGGCCGGGCGGAACCGCCAGCAGCGACACCCGACTTCAACGCACCGGCGATGGCCGGCCGGGTGCTGTCGGAGCTCGCCGACGCTCGTAGCAGCGTCACTGGTTCCGCTACCACCACCTGCTGGCGGATTTCCTGCGGCTGGAGCTGCGCCGGACGCTGCCCGCGGAAGTACCGGTGCTGCACCGGCGGGCCGCTGAGCGGTTTATCCGGCAGGGCCAGGTGGTCAACGCCGTCCGGCACACGCAGGCGGCGGGCGACTGGGCTGATGCGGCCCGGCTGCTGGCCGGCCAGTCGTTCAGCCTGATGCTCGACGGGCAGGCGCAGACCATGCAGGCGCTGGTGCGGGACTTCCCGCCGGGCGCGGATCACCCCGAGCTGGCCCTGGTGCGCGCGATGGGTGACCTCGCCCAGGGGCGCCTGGACGAGGCAGCCGCCCACCTGGCGGTCGCCGGGGCGCACGTCCGGACGACGCCGCCGGATCGCCGGCGCCGCCTTGAGGTGGCGGTCGCGTCGCTGCAGCTGGCGCTGGCCCGGCGGCGCGGTGACCTGGCCGGCGTCATCGAGCAGGCCAGGTTCCTGGCCTCCCCGGTAACCGGGCAGTCCGACGAGGACATCGCACTCGGCAACGACCTGCGCGCGGTGGCACTGGGGAACCTGGGGACCGCCGAGGCGTGGACGCTGGGGCGGCCAGACGCGCCGGACGCCGAACGCCACCTCCGGGAGGGCGCCGACCTGGCCCGGGAGATCGGCCGCCCCTACCTGGAAGTCGGCTGCCTGGCGCAGCTCGGGTTCGCATCGCTGGTCCTCCACTCGTTCGCCACGACCCAGCGGCGCTGCCGGGAGGCGATCGCCCTCGCCGAGCGGCACGGCTGGGGCACCGAACCGGTGATCGCACCCGCGCTGGTCATGCTCGCCGGCACGCTGATCTGGACGGGTGAGTTCGACGCGGGCGAGCGATGGCTGCACCGGACCAGGCAGGCCCTGCAAACATACACCGGGCCGGACATCACGCTCCTGCTGCACCAGACGGCCGGGATACTGCACGCTGGCCGCGGCCGCCACCACGAAGCGCTCGAAGAACTCAGCGCGGCCGAATACCTGGGATCGCAACTGCAGGGATCGCAGGCGCTGGCAAGCCGGGCGACCCGCTGGCTGCCGGCCACCCAGGCCCGCCTCGGGATGACCGGCGAGGCCCGCGCCTTGCTCGCGGCGCTTGATGACGAGCGGGCCAGCTCCGGTGAGATCCGGAACGCCCGCGCGGTGATCTGCCTCGCGGAAGGCAATCCGGCCGCGGCTCTAGCCGCGGTAGCCGATGTTCTGGATGGCACGGCCCCCGTCCTCGGATACATCACGGTCATGGAGGCTCAGCTGCTGGCCGGGCTCGCCCACCGTGAGCTCGGCGACCAGCGCGCGGCCAGCCAGGCGGCCGAACGCGCGCTCGCTCTCGCCGAGGCCGACCGGCTGATCCTGCCGTTCGCGATGACCGGCTCAGCCGGGCTGCTGGAGGCGCTGCCCCGGCACCAGACCGCGCACGCCGCGCTGCTCGCCGATATCCTCGATGTCCTGCACGGCTCATCCCCGGCGGCCAAAGAGCGGTCCTCATTGCCGCCGGCGGAGGAGCTCAGCCCGGGCGAGCTCAGGGTGCTGCGGTACCTGCCGACCAACCTGTCCCGGCCCGAGATCGCCGGCGAGCTGTCCGTCTCGCCGAACACCGTCAGCGCGCACGTCCGCAGCATCTACGCCAAGCTCGGCGTCCGTGACCGGTCCTCGGCCGTGCGGCGCGCCCGGGAACTGCGGCTGCTGGCGGCGGCCGGCCGGACACACTAGCCCGGCGGTCGCCTGGCGTGCTTGGGATCGATGACCTGCTTAGCGCGGAGGTCTATCTACTACGGAGCCGGGCCGAGCGTGGCGCTGGCGTGCACGGGTTCCCGGGTCGTCGTGGTCGGCGTCGGCAACTCAGCGGGTTAGACAGTCGCCCGGTTTCTCCCGGTACGCCACGCAGGTCACGTTGCTGGTCCGCGGCCGCGACCTCGGCGCGTCGATGTCGCAGTACCTCATCGATCAGGTATCGGTCAGCTCGGCCGCTGCGGGCAGCCGCGGCCAGGCCAGCCCGGCGCGGCGTGCCGGAGCCGTGACGGTCACCGGCCGGACTCCCGCTCGCGGCGCCTCCAGGCGGTCTGCCATCACCGGTCCTGCCCGCGGCCGCGGGCCCTGGCCCGCGCGGTGGCCCCGTCCGTCACCCCGCCGCTCCCGCCGGTGACCAGGCCGGGACGGGGGCGCCGGGTGCGGCGCAGGGCGACGGCGACGATGAACGGCCAGCAGGTCTGGATCGAAGTCGTCAGCCGCTCGGCCAGGCCCAGGACGCTGCCGTCGCGGGTCTCGGCGAGCAGCCAGCCGAGCAGGGCAGCGAAGACGGCGGTGACGGCGGCGGAGCCGCAGACGCCCAGGATCAGCGGCCGCGGTGCGGCACGCCGGGCGGCGAAGGCGGGCCACACGGTGATCGTGACCGCGCCGAGCACGGTCCAGGCGAGGTGCCGCGGGGTCGAGCCGCTGGCAGGGTCGGGGGATGCGGCGATGCCGATGCCGGCCAGGCCCGCCACCGCGAGCAGGGCCCGGGCGGACGCCCGGACGCCGGTCAGGCCCGCGGCGGTGACGAGGTAGCAGCCGCCGGTCAGGACAATGCCGCCGGTCATGACCCACCGGTCGGTTCCGGCCTGGCCGGCCATCACGCTGATGGTCGAGCGCACCGGGCTGTAGGACGCTGGCTGGAGGGTGCCGGCCATGAGGTAGGCCCCGGTCAGCACGGTCGGTGCCAGGCCGGCCGAGATAACCGCCCACGGGCGGGCTGCCGGCCTTGAGCGCGCCGGCCAGGCGGCCGGGACCGGCAGCCGGCGCACCTGCCAGTGGGCGGTGCTCACCGCGGCCGACCCGGCCCGGGCCGGCGATCCGGCTTCGGCGCATCAGGCGGTGCGGACACGTCCGTTACTCCCCCGCGCTCAATCGTTCCTGGTTCTGTGACGTTTCTTCCTTGCGCTGCCCGTGTTCTGCAAGGCTTGGGTTGCGGAGGCGGCCGGGCTCGCGGCCCGCCAGCGCGAGGGTCCGGGGCGATGGGTTTATTGGGTGGCCTGCTCCGGCGGATCCTCGGCGCCGGCCTCGACTCGTTCTTAGGTCCGTCATCCCCCGCGTTCTGCCTTCGTTAGGCGGTGACGCGTTCGGCGCTGGCCAGATGCGCCGACAGGAGCTGCCCGGCTCGGTCCAGCGCCGCGGCCGCTTCGTCGAGGATGGGGTAGTAGGCCTGGAAGACGTGCGGGACGCCGGGGGTGAGGTCGAGGGTGACGGCGACGTCGGCGACAGCGGCCTGGCGGGCGAGGCGGATGGCGTCGTCGAGGAGGACCTCGTGGGTGCCGGCCTGGATGATCAGGGGCGGCAGGCCGGACAGGTCGGCGAAGATGGGGCTGATCAGGCCGAGAGACGCGTCTTGTCCCGACGTATAGTCGGGGACCCGGGATTGGAGGCTTTCGCGGCTGAGCAGGGGGTCGGCGGCGTGCTTGGTGTCCATGGTGGTCCCGGCCAGGGTGAGGTCGGCGTAGGGGGACATGACCAAGGCCGCGGCGGGCAGGGGCAGCCCGTGATCGCGGGTGTTGACCAAGGTGGCGACGGCGAGCCCGCCGCCGGCGGACTCTCCCGCGAAGGCGATATCCGAAGGGGCGGTGCCGTTGTGCAGGAGGGCTTCGTAGGCGGCCAGGGCGTCGTCGACCGCGGCGGGGTAGGGGTGCTCGGGGGCGAGCCGGTAGTCGACCGAGATGACCCTGGCGCGGGTCCGCCGGCCGACCTGGGCGGCCAGGCCGGCGGCCTGGAAGGCGTCGCCCAGGACGTACACGCCGCCGTGGAAATACAGGACAACGTGGCGGGGTTCGACGCCGTCGACGGTGATCTCGGCGGCCGGGACGCCGCCGAGCGTGGTTGCGGTCACGGTCACCCCGGCGGGCAGCGGCTGCGCGGATATCAACTCTCGGAGCAGCCGCCGTTGCTCGTTGACATCGATGTCGGCGGGGAAGGCTGACTGCCGCAGGATCGCGTCGAGGTTCTCTCGCTGTTCGGCGCTCATCGAGGATCTCCCTTCGGTTGGAATTCGCCTGGCAGCGCTCCCAGGCGGGCCCGCCATGTCGAACCAATGCCAAAATCCCTGCCGGAGGCGGACCGCTTCCAGGCTTGCCGCCAGGCAGGTGAGGAAGCGCCACCGGATCACGGTGATTCGCGACGGGACCTGGGGCACCGAAGGTCTTGGTGGTCCTGACCCCTGGAGACCACGGCCTGGAGCAGGAGCAAGGGATCCCCCGAGCGAGCGGGTCGGGAGCTAGGGCACTGGTCACGGGAACGGCACCTTCTCGTGATAGTGATCGGGTGCGCGCCAGGTACCTGCCATCAAGGTGAGCGGCTGTGACCTGGTCCCGGTGATTTGCGGTCCGGCTTTCCCAACGCGCGACGGCTAAAGCGCCTATCCATAAGTTCTGCGCGTAACTCTCTGCGGCAGATCCATTCCTTCCTCCGCGTCCGCTCACCCGGCCAGATGCTGGCGACCGCCGCGCCCTGGACCAGCCCCTAGCTGCCACCGGGTTACGAGCAGAACTTCTGGAAGGCCCGCTAAGCGCCCTCTGATGCCAGCATGCGAGCCCGGCCCGGGCCTCGCCAGTCAGCCGAGGCGAGCCTGGGTGGCCAGCAGCCAGCCGGTCACCTGGCCGCTCAGAGCGAGCGAGCTCGCCAGCTGAGGTTGCAGGTGCCCGGCCGCGCGGAACTCCTCGAGCGCCCCCCGAGGGGCACCCCGGCGGGCGCCGAGATGATCGTCACCCGCCTCCTGGCCGCGCGGTCCGGCGTGGCGGCCAGGTCGCGGCGGACGATCGGGCCCCTGGCCCGGCCGTGACTGGCACGCGGTCGGGGTGTCCACCGTAGATCGCCCGGAGATCACCGGAATCCGGTGATCTCCGCTTACCTTCCCGGCGGTGAACCTGAACACGCGGTCCGTTCATGACCGGAAGGAAATACCCGATGAGCGAGCGCGTCGGGATCGTGCCCCCGAGGGCGCCTGAGCGTCTCCCCTCTCGTAGTCAGGAAAGGACGACCATGTCATCCGCATCAGCCCCGAACCGCCGCTCGTTCCTCGCCCGGAGCGCGGCGATAGCGGCCGTCCCCGCGGTCGCCACCCTGGCCGGGGGCGCCCTCGCCGAACCGGCGTCGGCCGACACCCTGCCCGACTACGCGCCGATACCGCCGTCCGCGCTGGGCCCGGC
>WNGJ01001046.1_pt1 | contig 33964 bp, 31 predicted proteins | sample 5400611 | NCBI WGS metagenome assembly WNGJ01 (sample SAMN13153375, study PRJNA577476) | soil metagenome | isolation source: 40 cm soil or saprolite under Garry oak tree replicate 1 | place: USA:California | collected 2016-06-15
AAGCGCCAGAATTCGTATTTGTACCATTGCCAGTATTCCAACGATCCGCCTTTGGTGAGATTTTGAGGAAAGCCCGTCCGCTCGAACGGGTCGAGACGAAGGTTGGTTATCGCTGGCACTTCAGGTTTGGTTTTATCACCCAGCCAGCCGTCAGGTTGGTCAATGAAGCGATACTTGTAGTCGCCGACGCGGACAGCGCCGAGGTCGCTTTCGCCGAAATACCAGATTTCGTTGCGCTTCGACGGCCCCTTGCCGGTGATCATGTCCATCTGATCATAGCCATCCAGATGACACTTGTAGGTCGTGTCGCCGATCTGCTTGCCCTTCTTCAGCTCTTCGACAATGTTCGCGTTGCCGGCCGCCGCAAGGAAGGTCGGAAACCAGTCAAGCCCGGAGATGATGCCGTTCTCGACCTTGCCCGCCGGCACCTTGCCCGGCCATCGGATCATCGCCGGCGCGCGGAAGCCGCCCTCCATGACGGTGCCTTTGCTCTGCGCGAAGGGCGTCTGTCCGCCATCTGGCCAGGTGAATACCTCGGTGCCGTTGTCGGTAGTGAAGACCACGATGGTGTTGTCATCTACGCCCATGTCCTTGAGCTTCTTCATCACGATGCCGACGTCGTCGTCGAGTTGCGCCATGCCGGCTTCATGAATTGACCAGCCGTTCTGAGAATTGCGCAACGCTTCGTACTTCGGCGACAGATGAGTGACGACATGCATGCGGGTCGGATTGAGCCACAGGAAGAACGGCTTGTTGTCGGTCTTGGCTTTGTCGATGAACTTCAGGGCGAGGTCACGGATTTCGTCGTCCACAGTTTCCATCCGCTTGGGATAGAGCGGTCCGGCGTCTTCGATCCTCTGCTTACCGACCTTGCCCCAGCGCGGGTCCGCGGTGGCATCGTCCACGTTGGTTGCCCACGAGTGAATCATGTTGCGTGGGCCGACGACGTTCAACAGCTCCTGCGGATAGGCGGGGTGCGCGGGGTCTTCCATCGCGTCGAGGTGATACAGGTAGCCGAAGAATTCGTCGAAGCCATGCACCGTCGGCAGAAACTCGTTTTTGTCGCCAAGGTGATTCTTGCCGAACTGACCTGTGGCGTAGCCCATACCTTTCAGCGCGGTGGCGATGGTCACCGCCTCCGCCGGCAGGCCGATGGCTGCGCCGGCCTGGCCGACAGTGGTCATGCCGGTGCGGATCGGCAGTTCGCCGGTGATGAAATTAGCGCGGCCTGCGGTGCAACTCGCCTCGGAGTAGTAGTCAGTGAACAGCATGCCTTCGGCGGCAAGCTTGTCGAGGTTCGGCGTCCGTCCGGCCATCATGCCGCGGTGGTAGGCGCCGATGTTCCAGATGCCTATGTCGTCACCCATGATGACGACGATGTTCGGCCGTTGTCCGGCCGCCGCGGGTGCCGGCGCCGCCGATTGTTGTTGCGCTTGCGCCGGGCTTGCCACCCCGACGGCCGAGAGCGCCGAAGCGGCGACGAGAGAACTTCCGCTCAATAACAGATCGCGACGTTTCATTCCGCCGCCCGATTGTGGCGCAACCTCGTGGGAATCTCCAGGCGGATGCTTACGACTCATGACGCACTCCTCTCTGCTGTGATGCATGTGATTCCGATCGCCTGATGCATCGAAATCCCACGTGACTCGTGGACGTATCGATCGGCTCGGCGTGTCGCGCGGAGGGCCGGTAACGGCGGCAATAGTTCGGCGCGCACAGATGCGAGCCACCTTTTAAGACCTTGCGGGGAATTCGGATCTGCGGCTGGCTGGGATCGAAGCTTTCGTCCTCCCTTCCGCCGCGAGGATTTTCCGGAATGCAGCACGCCTTCGGCACATCGGCTTCATGTCTTTGCGAGTACCAATCGGACGTCCATTCCCAGACGTTCCCGATCATGTCGTGGACGCCGTAGTCGTTCGGCGGGAAGGCCGTGACCGGCGAGGTGCGATCGAAACCGTCGGTGCAGAGATTTTTCTTCGGGAATTCGCCCTGCCACGTATTGGCAAGATGCCGGCCGTTCAGCGTGAACTCATTGCCCCAGGCGAACTCCGCGCCATCAAGCCCGCCACGTGCGGCGAATTCCCATTCGGCCTCGGTCGGAAGATCCTTGCCCGCCCATCGCGCATAGGCGAGCGCGTCAGGATAGGCGACGTGCACAACAGGATGGTTGTCAAGCACGTTGATGTTGCTTTTCGGACCGTAGGGGTGCCGCCAGTCCGCACCCTTGAGAAAGGTCCACCACTGGCTCCAGTCGCGTAGATCAACCGGATGCGACGGTGGCAAGAAGACAAGCGAGCCCGCATACAGCATGTGCTGCAGCGCGCCCGGATAATCCTCCGGGTCGGGCGGAATTTCGGCGAAGGTGACGTGGCCGGTCGCCTTCACGAACTCCTTGAACTGCCGGTTCGTCACAGGCGTCCGATCGACCAGGAATTCATCAACTGTTACGCGATGAACCGGCGCTTCTTCAGGATAGTGCGCGTCGGATCCCATGCGGAAAGTGCCGCCGGGAATCCGCATCATGCCATCCAATCCGGTATCCACACGATCGATCGCCGCAGACCACAGCATGGCCGCACCTCATTCGTTGATGGGGTGAAATGCTTCTCGAAATCCGCGCCGGCGACTATGCAAAAACGATCATCCGGCGACATTTATCAGCCGCGAGAACAACCCAGTTCGGACCTCGATGCTCGTTTGTCTGTTTTTGCATAGACGAAACCCACAAACTCTCGAAACTGATGAGCGCCCGCCCCGTATGCATTTTCGCGATCCGGTGGCGGCCAAGCAGGAGGCCGACCATGCCTATCTCATTCTCGATGATCGTTTTGAGTTCGCAGTTGGTCGTTGCGGTGGCCGACCAAGTTCCGAGGTTCGACATTGCTCGAGGCTGCAAACTCGACGATGCGGCCATGGCCGGGGTCTCCATCGACCAGCCGTTGAAGAGGTGCATCAGCGATGAACAGCAAGCGGAGCAGCAGCTCGGAAGCCAATGGTCCACGTTCCCGGCTTCGAGCAGAGAAAGTTGCGTATCGCTGGAGGCCGTCGGGGACGTGCCAAGCTACGTCAGCTTGCTGACATGCCTCCAACTGTCCAAGTCGACCAAATAACCACTATCGGTCGGGCTTTAGCATGAGGAGCAATCCCAGCCGTGGTCCTGCGGGAACGCGATAGTTCATAGATTGACAGCCACAAGCGCATTGCGCAGCGGCGCGCTCGAGATCTGCATCAGCCCGGCAAACGGCTGGCCCAACTCCAGGATCAGGTAGATTGCGCCGGCAGCCGACAGCCCAAAGATGAACAGGGACCCGACCACTATTGCGTTGGGTCGGGCAAACAGGCTGAAGCTCGCAAAGATGATGGTGAGCCAAAAGATCAACACCGCCAGGAAGGGCATCGGGATCGAATTGTCCGTCTGCGTGAACAGCAGTAAGCGCGTTTGCGCAATATCCGTGCTGGTCTGTACTGCCCGGCCTTGCAGCGAGCGTTGAGAATCGTTCTGCGGCGAGAGTTCCTGAAGCTTTGCATAGAATGCGTCGCTCGCGGCGCTCGCTTCAAACGGGGCTGCCTTCTCCACTTCGGAACTGTTCTGACGCCACATACGGTCGGCCAGGACCACGACCCCACGCCGCATCAGATTGCGCGCTGCGCCCGTCTCCGGCCCATACTGCTCCAGGAGATGGTCGAGCAGGATGATACTGGCCGTCATCTGTCTGATTTGAGTGCTCTGCGTGTCGTACGAACTCTTCGCCGAGGCGATCAGCAGGCCAAGGACAAGTGCGGCTATCGTTCCGATCAGGCCCGTTCCCAGCCTGACCACATCCTTTGCATCCGTGCTCAGATGGTGCTCCGGCAAGGTATTGCGGAGGAACATGCCAAGCAGGACACCGCCCGAGATGCACGCAAACGCGATACAGGACAGCGCGATTGCACTCATGGTTTATCTCTGGATGACGCAAGAAAATCACGTCGCATGTTGTTTGTATTCCTTGCGCGACCAAGTGCAGTCGCAATGGTCGCGCTGGAGACTATTGACGCGGCACGTTTTGAGCCGACGCTTTGCGGGATTGTCAGTACACTCAACGGCGAACTGCGACTCCCCGCGGCGCGACAACAACGCCACGCGCAGCAGGGCGGACGACCGGCCGTGCGACAACGGCGGCACCCCCGGCAGCGACGCAGCCTGCGCGAACCACGCCGCGGGCGCAGACGACGGCGCTTGCTTCCATGGTGCTCAAGGCGATGAAGGCTCCTGCGATGAATAGAGGGATCATCAAATGCTTCATGACTGCTCTCCTTGGGTTGTAAGTGGATGGTCGGTCGATCACTTCCGCAACGTTCGGCGACCTGACGTCTGCGCCTCCTAGGCTACGGAGGAAATTATCGGTCTCTTCGCCAGTACAGCCCGTCGATCGTGAATCAGTCCCTCCAGCCGGTGGGCCGCCACGTTCAACGTAGCGGCATCGACGGCGTTCTCGTCTCCATCGGCGGATTTGGCGCGTTCCGCCCTGAGAATGTCGTCGATTTCTTCCTCGATACCGGACAGTTCGGCTTCCGTGACGGCCTTCCGGATCCGTCGTCCCAGCGCATAGAGAGAATCCAGCGGGCCTTCGCTCTTCTGGCTGCCGAGCCCAAGAAACTTCCAGCCAGCGGCAAGCAAGGTGGCCGCGCCTCCCAGCACCATCGGCGTGAGATAGATCCAGTTGCCGTACTCGTCCATGAAGCTCTGCGTGGTGCTGTTGTAGACGGCCGCTGCTCCAGGGTGCAGCGGAAGGTAGGCATCCTGGTCGGTGCTCGGCGCGGTGATCTGCGCGAAAATCGGCTGCTCGCGCATAAGGTCCCTGCGCGCGCTCATGATCGCCTGCGTGAGGCTGGTTACTAGGTCCGTGCCGAGCTTCTTGTGCGCAACCAGATATAGTGAAACTCTCAAAGTCGTCAGGTCATCGTCCGGAACCGGCGGCGATCCGCGCAGCGTGCCCTTGGGAACGTCGAAACTGTCAAAGGCACGTTCGGCCTCTGCAATCGCCGCCGCAGATTCGATTGGGATCAGTACCGGTTCCTTTTTGCGGTCCAGCTGAAAAAATCCGCGAACGAGCGAGAGATATTTTTCCGCGAGGGGGATCGCGACCAGAAGAGCACTGACCTGCTTTGACTGAATGGCTTGCCGGACGTCCGCCAAAGCAATGTTCTTGAACGCAACTTTCGCCCCGACCAGATCATATTCCTTGGTCAACGCATCAACAATTTTGGAGTTCGCGGCTCCGCCCACCACGCCCACTGCATGTCCCTTCAGGTTGTCCATGCTGTCGATAGACGATCCCGGGGGCGCGATGATTAGTACGACAACATGGCTGACGACGACGACGGCTTGCGCTTGCGACAAGTCACCGACGTCGCCGCGAACCACAGCGAGATCGACTTTGCCTGCGGCGAACGCGTTGGCGGCCTCAAGCGCCGTCCCGCTGTCAATGACCTTGAGCCGCACCGGCGCATTCGTCGAAACGAACTCGCTTGCGAGCGCCGACATTGCCTTGGCGGCCTCGCCGTCGATCGAGCCCACTGCCACGGTCAGCGTGACCGGACGAGTGTAGTACCGGTAGGCAAAGAAACCCGCGCCTGCCGCAAAAAAGCCGACACCGATAAGCAGAAAAAAGCGAAGCCAAACCGGAAATTTTGCCGACGTCATGCTCGTTACTCCAAACGCTGGCCAGCGGATCACCGCCGCTTGGATTTTGGTATCGCGCAGTACCCTCAAGCCCGGCATTTCAGTCGAACTTGCTCGATTGTCGCAACATTTTTCCTAAACGGACGAGCGGTAACGCGTTGTATGCTTCTTTCGAAATTGACCTGAGAAGGTTACGCACACCCCAGCACGGCCGACTATGCAAAATCAGACAATGCTAGCGCTTCTGGCGGCCGTTTTTGCCAAATTTCCGTTTTTGTTTTGAATATGCATGATCGTCATTTTCGTCCGTCTTGGGCTCTTTGGAATCACTTAGAGTCGCATGCTGGTTGCCCCGCGCGACCGCAGGGCGGTATCGGGGAGATCTGTTGCTCGGCGCTCCTCGCATTCCGCCAGCATGAACTTGGCGACGGGATCGCCCGGGAAGTTGTCAAGGATTGCGCGATAGGCGCGCTCGGCCACCGCATAATCGCCAGCTTCGAACCGGTGCGAGGCTTGCCAGGTCATGGCGCTAAGCTGCTCGGCCCGATGACGGACCCTTAGCTCCGGATCGTCGCTGGCTCGGAGAGCGAGCAGTTCATAGATCATGAACTCGGTCTTGCGGCCCTTCACCTGGACGCGCTTCAACGGTCGCACCAATATCTCGGTCCGCAGCTGTTCGTAGATGCTGTCGCTGATACAGATGGTAGTGCCAAACTGCTTGTTGATGCCCTCCAGGCGGGCGGCGACATTCACGCCGTCTCCCATGGCCGTGTAGCTCAGCCGGGTTGAAGAGCCGACATTGCCGACCAGGACGGTGGCGCAATTAAGCCCGATCCGAATCCGGATTCGTGGCCGTCCTTCCGCCTCCCATGCATCGTTGACGCACTCCATGCGCCGCGCCGCGCGCAACGCACCGGCGCACGCGCGCAGCACATGGTCGGGACACAGAACCGGGGCATTCCAGAAAGCCATGATGCCGTCGCCAATGAATTTGTCGACCGTGCCGCCTTCTTCGGCTATCGCGCCGGACACTTCGGAGAAGAACACGGTGATGAATCGTGGTTCAACCCCCAAGGTCAGCGGAATGCCTGACTTGATGAGCTGGCGGACCACGTCGAGCGGGACGAAGGAGGAGAACGATTTTAGCGAGGTCCGAAGCAGAGAAGCGGCGGATTCGAGCCTGGCGATCTCCCTGATATTGGATGGCCGCGTCGCGGGCGCATCGAAGTCCAGGCTTTCAATTGCCTGCAACTGGCGGGATACGTTTTCGACCGGCCGCGATAGCCGGCTGGCCGCAAAATAAATGAAGAACAACTCGACGGCAGTGAGGACGACGATGATCACCATCATCAGGCGATTGGTCGCCTTCAACGTCCCCACGAAATCGTCGATCGGCGTCAACGTGATCACCTGCCAGGGCTGACCGAAGCCACCCGGGAAATTGGCGAAGGCCGCCATCAAATCCTCTCCGTTCGTCGGTGACTGGAAGACGAAACTGTCGGTACCGATACGAGCATGCTGACGATGAGCCTCGCGCACTTCCGGATCGTCGATATCGGCCAGAGTTGCGATCTTGAGCTTCTCATTCTCAACGCGTACGCCCTTCTGCTTGTTTGGGAAGGCGATGATCTTGCCGTTGTTGCGGTCGGCGACCAGCGTGGTGGTGCGCGCGCTGGTCCGGTGCTTGTCAAGGAAACGCGACAGCACGTCCATGGTGATGTTGGCCGAGGCGCAGCCGAGGAAATCGACACCGTGGAAGAACGGAACCCGTAACGAGAGAATGGGAAAACCGGTATCCGGATTGATCGATGGCTCCGTCACTGCGAGCGTCCGCGTTATCTTGGCGGCCTGATAGCCGGGCAAGGTGCGAATATCGGTCTCGGTGGCAACATCGTAATTACCGACTTCATGGGGCCATATGTCGAAGAATTTGCGATGGCGGGTCCGTCGCAAGGCGTAGCTGATCGCGTCGATGTAGCTGGAGCGAGAAAGCGCAGCGGGCTCTCGGTGTTCTCGATCAAATCCTGGGTACGTTCGACGGCGGCCTGGCTGGTCTGCACGACCGCTTCATTCAGGATCGATACCATGCCGGCCGAGTTCTTGTTGTAATTGTAGATCAGGATGAAAATGAGAATCGGGATGCTGAGGCCGATAAAGAGCAATGACATGATCGAGCTCAGCCTCGGTCGGCCCATCATTGCGAACAGCGGAAGCGCGCCAATCCGGGCCAGCGTTATATGCAGGGATCGGTGACGGCGGTGCGCTACCAGAGCCGCAATCGCTAAACCTGGCGGCACCAGCAGCGTTGGGATCAACCAGCGCCACTGGCCGCCGTCATTTCCGTCCCAAATCAGTGCGGGTGGCAGCGTGTCGTCATTGAGCAGTCCAAGCTTGCGATAAGTCGCGGCGATGCTTTGCCAGCGTGAGCGATCCTGCTCTCCGATCCGCTCGGCGTCGCGTCCAACCAAGATCTCCGTGTGCTCTGCCTCAAACAGGAGTGCCTCGCGGTTCTTTTTCGCTGAATAGCTCCTGAGGATCAGATCGACCGTTGCCTCCTTGTGCGCAAGCGCATAGGCCCAGCCTTTCAGGCTAGCCGCCCTGAACGCCTCTACCCCGTTCGGGTGGACTTTCAACTCGGCTTCAGAGGTGCACAGATTGTCGCCGTAAAAATCGATGCCGGATGCAGCAGGCGAGAAGGTGCGGTAGGCCGCACCCATCTGTTCAAGGACGAACGGCTCGTTGGTGCTGTAGGCGACCATCGCGTCGGCCCGACCGGCGAGCAGATCGCGTGGATTTCCTTCGTGAGCGACGCGCGGCATGGCCTCATAGTCGACCCCTTCGTGCTTCAGCATCGCGGCGATCTCATCGCTGCCTGGCGTGTCCATCAGTGTACGGCCACGCAAATCAGACACGCTGCTGATGTCCGTACGGCGCGGAACCAGGATGACTGCCGGGGAGCGCTGGAAGATAACCGCCAGCACGACCAGCCGGCGGCCGTTCGCCCAATCCCGCAGAACGCTTGCGCTGCAGACGCCGAAGTCAGCTTTTCCGCTGGAAACCGTTTCGGCAACGTCGATACCGGGACCGCCCTCGCGAATGGTGACGTCGAGGCCGGCGTCGCGATAGAAACCCTGTTCCTGTGCGGCGTAGTAACCAGCGAACTGAAACTGGTGCTTCCACTTGAGCTGCAGAGAGACTGCGTCGAGCGCAGCGGCGGGATGCGATGCCAGCAACATCAAGCAAGCGGCGAGCACCCACCGTGCTAGTCCGTTCCGGTGCTGCGTGCATGCGGCGAGCAGCCAAGCAGCCGACGCAGCGCAAAAAGACCTGATGAATTCAAACCGTCGCATGTGACCCCGCCGAGCGCATTCTCTTAAGGGGCGAGGCGGTGACGCGCACAGGTGTGCCCCTTTCGAACAATGGCCGGAAAAGGCTACGCGCGCTCAGATCAGACGACTATGCAAAATCGGACCATCGAGCGCACCGATGCGTTGAGAATGCAGTGATCAGGCGCGCAGGCGTCCTTTCATTCAAAGACTCCGAGCAGGTCCTACTTCGTCACCATCCGCCGCGTCAGCGTGACAGTACTGGTGGGCGCCATTGGCGAAATCGAGAACGTCAGCCAGGTATTCCAGCCCGACGGCCGGTTGGCCGCATCGAATTCGCCGTATCCTTTCAGGTTGAGATAGCCCTGCATGTCTCCGACCGGGAACAGGAATCCGATCTGCGGACCGACGCCGATGACGCCCGACTGGAATCCACCCAGGATCGGGCGTTGTCCGAAGTCGTCGGTGATCTGTTGGTAAGCATATCCCACAAGGCCGACAAAGACCTGCTTGGAGAGAAACTGGGACGCACCCCAGTCGAGATGGAAATCGATGCCGCTCTGGTATTGCGTGTCCGGGTTCTTGAAATTGTAGGTAAATCCGGCAACCGCCGAAAATTCGTGCCACGCCTGCGGATTGAAATAGGTGTAGCCGCCGCCATCGATGGCGCCGTGACCGATGCCGAGGTTGGAGAGGCGGGTGGGATCCTAGGCGCCAACGGGAATGTCTCCCGTCACGTAGGTCATGAAGTTGTGGACGCCCGCGTTCCACTTCAGGCTCGCCAGCGGATACAGGTCGCCGAACGCGGTGATAGAGTCACTGATGCTTCCCATGCGGGTTGTCGCAAATGGTCCGAACCCCGTTGTCAGCGTCCCGTTGAGGTCGGTGCTGGACCGCCCGAACAGGCCGGTTACACCTATCGCCAATTGTCCGCCCAGCACCGGCGTCGCAAATGTGTAAGTGGGGTTGAGCAGCAGCAGATCGGCCTGCGCATTCAGACTTAGATTCAAGTTGACGTTCACTGTCGGCGAGAATCTACCGATCCGAATTTCTCTAGCCGCGGCTGCGGCGCCGAACGCCAATACGGAGGTGTGATAGTAGACCTCGGCCATCGACCAGCCCGGCACCCCGGCGTTGCCGCGAGGCTGCCGAAATGTCCCGGAAGCTAAAACGAGATGCCGTCTTCGTCGGCGTATGCGGCGTCGGACAAGAGTCCGGACATCGCCATAGCTGCGCCGATAGCTGGGCAAATAAGCCGACCACTAGACTTTCGTCCGGATATACGGCGCGCCATCTGTCAGCCCCCTTTGCCTGGGAATCACAATTTATCAACCAGCGATTGAATGTCTCGCGCCACGGCCGAAGTCTTTTCTGCATCGGCTGATGGCCCGTCACCGGCTGCCCCGTGCCGCGGCCTCAAGGCGCTTGATGTCTTCCGGACTCAATTTCGGCCGGTCGATATTCAGCGTGATCTTGTTCAGCTTGTCTGTGAAAGTGAACGGTGTGCTGTAATCGTTATCGTCGACCGGCGTGCCGGTGTCCGACCCGATGTCGAGCGACTCATCCCATTGCAGGATAAAGGGAAGCGTATGCTCCATCTTCTCGGTCGCAAGAGCGTTGCCATCGACCTTCAGTACCCCGGTGCCGCCCTGGCCGATGCTGCTATAGTCGCCGAACACCATGGTCGCTGCACCGAGACAGTCGTATTTGAAGTCGAACTCGAGCTGGTGCTCGCCGGGGCTCAGCTCTGGTCCCTCCCAACGAACGCGCTTGAGGTCGACGAGATTCCAGGTGAACACGGGCTTGTTCTTCAGCATGTAAAAGCCGTATCCGCCGAACCGCCCGCCTTGCGTGATCGGCATGCCTTCGGCCCCGCCTTGCGGAATCTCGATGTCCGCCTTGAAATTGTAGGAGGCATTGAGCAGGCTCGGCGCATCGCCGTTCGGCGTGCCGGTGAGCGGCCGGCTCCAGGTGAAGGAAGTCCGGCCGGCGCTGAGACTTGGCCGCGGCGTCACCAGCCGTCCGGCTACCGAGGAATCCAGCGGCCGGACCTGGTATTTCGCCGCCTCCTTCCAGAACAGCTCCTGCATCGCCTTCTGCTTGGCAGGACTCTTGGCCGCAACATCCTCGTACTGCGTCCAGTCGTTGCTGTGGTCATAGAGCTCCCAGGGATAATCGAGAGGGCTTGGCAACTTGGCAACCGTGACCCACGGCGGCCGCAACACCTTGGTGCTGGCGATCCAGCCGTCGTTATAAATTGCGCGATCGGCAAACATCTCGAAATACTGCGTCTTGTGCGTCGAGGGCGCGTTCCCGTTCTTCGCATCGAAGGTATACATCATGCTGACGCCCTCGATCGGGCTTTGCTTGATGCCGTCAACCGTTGCCGGCTGGTTGATGCCCGCCGCCTCAAGGATCGTGGGCACGACGTCGATGACATGATGGAATTGATACCGGATCCCGCCCTTATCCGTGATCATCTTCGGGCATGAGATCGCCATGCCCTGGCGGGTCCCGCCGAAGTGCGACACGATCTGCTTGGTCCAAGAGAACAGGGTGTCGAATGCCCAGGCCCAGCCAATCGACATGTAGGGTTTTGATTGCGTCGCCTGGCGTTCGATCTTGCCACCGAATTTTTACAGCGGAGCTGGAAGCTGGTCGCCGGGAATGGTGGTGGTGGCGCTCGGAGAACCCGGTGTCCCGGTTATATCCTGTGCAGCCGCCGGAGCTAGTGCAAGGAAAATGGCGATCAATACAGAGCCTGAAGTGAATGATTTCATCTTCATGTTCCTCTCTAACCTGCTGGCCGACACGTTTTTCTCGCGGCCATGATGAAACAAATTGAGATCTATCGTTGCGAGCGTCTCGAAGCGCCGGCGCCTAAGCGCCGGCGGCTTCGATCAACTTCATTGAGCCGACAGGCCCACCGTTCCCTGTGCCTGCGTCTTCACGACGGGTGGCGGATTCCATCTTCCAGTCAGCGCCTCCTCCTTCGGGCTGTAGAGGCGCATGGTCATATTGAACCCACCCTTCGGCGACGGCAGCCAGTTCGCTTCCTTGCTCTTGCCGGGGTTCTCGTTCTGGAAATAGAGATCCAGCGAACCGTCGGAGTTGAACTGGAAGGGCATCCAGGAGCTGACCGCTTGCCGATCGAGATTGTTGGGATAGGCGAATCCCTCAGGATCGTACATGGTGATGGACCAGAAAGCGTTCACCGGCGGCGAGGAGGCTTTCTCGAAGTGGATGCTATACCTATTCGATCCGTCGAGCGGCTTGCCGGATTCGTCGGCGAGATTGAGTGGATAGATCGCGTCTTCCGGCAGGTTCGCTCCAAGGCCCAGACGGGTAACGATCGCCCGCTTGAGATAGTAATTGCCGTAAACGCCCATCGTGTCGGTATTCATCGACCACCCGTTGACGACGCGCGCGATCGTCGGCAGCTTCCAGTCCATCAGCTTCTGCCCGTCCTCCGGAACCCTATCAAGCGCCCTTGCGATGATCGGGTCGACCTTCGAAATGTCGAACGGCTTGCCTGGCTCGATGCCGAGCTTCTTCATTTGCGCAAGGATCGGCTGGTCCGTGATGTGAGGCGGCTGCTGTCCCATGAGCTCGGCCGCATAGGCGAAATAGCGTCCAACCGGCATGGTGTCGACCTGCTCGCGCGGCGGAGTCTTCATGTCGACGGAGGGATCGATCTTGAGTTCGGGCGGCTTGGAGGACTTACCCCATTCAGAGAGCAAAGTGATTGTGAAGCCGGCCTGAATTTTCCGAACCGCCTCGTAATCCGGAGGCCCATCGGTCTTTGTGCGCCCGATGATCCAGACATAGGGCGTCGGCGCATCGATCCGCTGGGTGGTTTTCGGCAACCTGAATTCATCGATGAAGCGGTCGCGAAGGTCCGGCCTCCAGCCCGGCGGCGTAACGAGGAAGGTTCCCGCCTGCGGGCCCGTCGTGCGCCAGCCTGGCGAGGCGAACACATCCGTCCACATGTCGAGCATCGGTAGCAGATAGTAGCGGCCCGCGGTATCGGGAACGGAAACGACGACCGGTTCCTTGAGCATGTCGAGATAGGCGATCGAGTACAGAGTGTCGTAATTCGTGCGGACAATGGTCCTGTCACTTGCCGGTGGATAGGCCGGAACGTTGCTGAACGCATTCATCGGACCACGGCCAAAACCCTTGTCCGTATTCGTGAGCTGTCTGCGCGTGATGTCCATCGTGATGAGAGGGTAAAGATAGACATAGGCATCCACGCCGATGGCGTGCGCCTCCTGCTCGGTGATTGGAGCCCCGTTGTCCGCCAGCGCGGCGGGCGCAGCTACTGCGGCAAGGCAGAAAGACAATGTCAGCGTCGCAATTCCTCGAAACATGTCGATTTCTCCCCTTAATGCGATGGAGTCGTCACTTCGATTCAAACCTCGGGGAAGCGCGTGCGCTCCCCTCGCACTCGCCTCAACAGCAAGGCGGATAGGGGTAATAGCCGCAGGCCATTCGGGCGACACCTCCCAAAATTGCGTTCGCGCAACGTCACGCTTGTCGGCAACTATGAAAAGGCGATGCAGCATCGACTATGCAAAAACGAGCAGACATCGAAATATAAAAAGGAGTGTTCAGGGAAAGGGGCTGTTCGGCGCGCCGATTTTGCACAGCGTCAGTCTACGATTGTCGGCGGCGCACTCAGCGCGGCCAAGGCAACGCAGCAGAGCGCCAAGCTCGCTCTTGTTTGGGTCAGCGCCTATACTGCTTACCTGTAACAACGCCATCCATGCGCTGTGGTACAACTGCGGTCATGGAGTTGAGCGATACCGCTTCCGTTACCTACTTGGCATGATGATACCGACCCGCAGGATGCGAACACGAAGCCGCGTTGACCGTTCACACGCGCGAGAGCTATTCTTTTGGGAGCATCCATAAGCCTGCCCACGACGATCTGTACTGCCCTGGTGCTACGCATTTGCGGCCGCCCCAAAGGGGAAAAGTCGATGACCGGCGCCCCTATCATTCATATTGTGGACGATGACGATTCGTTTCGCAGAGCGATTTCGAGGCTTCTGAGTGTTTCCGGCTATGAGGTCGCGGAGTATGACTCCGCGACAGCTTTCCTGGCCGCGATTGCAAATGCCAGACCTGGCTGCATCCTTCTTGACGTAAGGATGCCGGCTTTAGGTGGCCTGCAGCTTCAGGACAAGCTCGCGAAGCTGTCTCATAGTTGGCCAATTATTTTCATGACAGGCCATGGGGATATTCCCACGAGCGTGCGCGCCATCAAGGCCGGCGCCGAAAACTTCCTCTCCAAACCGGTGGCCAGGGAAACGCTGCTGGATGCGGTCGAGCAGGCGCTCACCCGCTACGCGGCGATCCAGCGCAGCCACGATCAGCTCAATTCGTTAAAGTCGCTTCTCGCTGCGCTGACACCTCGGGAAGCCGAGGTTTTCGCCCTGATGGTCCGCGGCAAATTGAACAAGCAGATTGCCCATCTCCTGGGTACGTCCGAACGGACCGTCAAGGCTCACCGCCACGCGGTGATGCAGAAGCTGCGGGTTCAATCATTCGCGGAGGCCGTATCCATCGCAGAGCGTGTGGGACTGCTGACGCTGTCGCCCTTCCCTGACACAAAAGACGCCTTGTAAGGCTCTTTGCAACCAAGGTCTTCATTTCAGCGTTTCACCGCAAGATTGAGCGGCGGCCAATTTGCCCCAAAGGACAATATCGCCGGGGCGCGTACGGTGGTGTGTTGCCCTCGGGTGGATCACCTCACCAAGGGTTTTCCATGATTTTGGATCAGTGGCTCGCAGCCGTAGCGGAAACGCCTTTTACTCGGGAAAGCAACCCCTGCAGTGATCTCGTCGAACAGGCGAAGAGATTGGCTCTCGCACATCTGGACGAGCCGCTGCACATTTCGGCCCTGTGCAGTACGCTTGAGGTAAGCGAGCGAACGCTTCGCAAGGCATTCCACAAGCTTCATGGCGTTCCGCCGTGCCGGCATCTTCGAATGTTGCGGCTGGCTCGGGCAAGACGCGCCCTTTTGGCCTCGGACAACAAGCGCGTGACCGTAACGGAGATCGCCACCGGATTTGGCTTTCTGGAATTGGGACGTTTCTCCGTCGAGTACCGCAAAGCATTTGGCGAAACTCCTTCGCAGACGCTCCATGGCAGCACTTTGGTCAATCGTACTGTCCAAGACAGCTTCACTTTCGCATTTTGAGGATGCGCCTAGATGCCCTCAATAGCGCCGATTGAGTGGCTTCAGCGCAACAGGACACGAGCAATTTTGCAGGTCGCCATGCCGGAGGTTTCGAGCGGTGTTGGCGTGGGTCCGCTTCAGAAAGTCGAACTGCGTCTTGATAAGCGCGAGGGCTGCCGCAAGCAAGCCGAAGCGCAAGGACTGCTTGAACGAATCCAGTTCGTCCGGAAATGTATGGAGTGACACAGGTGCCGTTCAGGTTAGCCGGTAAGCTCAGCGAGCTGACGCTGACGATGGACCGGCCGAAGCTCAGGCTGGAGGAGATGAAGAAGCTGCAGCTGGCCGGGCGTAACAACTAGTTCAGCCAATGACGGAGATCGTACGGATTCCAAGGACGGACGGGCGCTCCCGGTATGGAGCGCCCGACACTCCGGGTTCGGCGCCACCATCGCGATCACCGGAAAACAACTTCCGCGGTCGTTTTTGCATAGTCGGGTCGCTGAGCTTTCCTTATGGCTTAGTTCAGTCATCAGCCTGAGAAAGGGATCAGTCATGTCACGTCGAACCATTGTCTCGCTCGCTGCATCCGTTACCGTCGGCATCGCGTGCATCGTGACCATCTCAACCGACGCCTTCGCATATCGAAGAGGCGTTGGCGTTGGTCGCGTTGGCGTTTACCACGGTGGTGTCTATCGCGGTGGCGTTTACCGTGGAGCAGCCGTGCGCCGCGGGGTGGCGGTAGGCGTCGGAGCTGCTGCAGTGGGAGCAACTGCCGCTGGAGCTTACGGAGCTTATCGCTGTGGATATTACCCCTATCGACCTTGCTACTGACTTGCTGCAAGGACCGCGCCAACACGATGGGCAAGGTTGCTCCCGTTACTGCTGGGGCCACCTGATCGGCAAATCCAGCGGCAAGTTGTCGGCGCGAAGAAGTCAGGCCGTCTCAGTTGGCGGCCTCTTTTTCATGGCTAGGTCTCCCAGATGGTGAAGTTCGTCAGTTGCGCGAGGAACATATGAACCACCGAGATTCCGAAGCCGCCGATCTTAGCTTGATGCGCCGCTGCATTGCGCTCGCCGCATCCGGCAGGTCGGACGGAGAATATCCGTTTGCGGCTGTTGTGGGCCGACGAGGCGAGTTCATTTGCGAAGCGTTCAACATGGTGCGACGCGAAGGCGACGTTACACGCCATGCGGAGATGGTCGCGTTGTCGGCAGCGCAGCAGAACCTGCGTTCCAGCTCGCTCGATGATTGCACGCTCTATTCTACGATCGAACCCTGCGCCATGTGCTCCTACGCGATCCGCGAAAGCAGGATCGGGAGGGTAATATTCGGCCTGCAATCGCCGGTCATGGGCGGCCACTCGCGGTGGAATATCCTGAGTGACGGGAATTTGTCCTCGGTCATGCCGGAGGTATTCGCGCTGCCGCCCTATGTCCTCCCAGGCTGCTTGCACGAAGAGGTGCGCAAATTGTTTCGTCGACGGCATCCGCTCGCCTGGCGCGTGATCGAGAACCGAAGGATATTTATCGAGCAGGCCGACAGCACCGAAATGAATGCCGTCAACTCCGGGGAGCGACCCGGCTTAAGAGAGCGGTTAGCGAGCTGGGCGAGATCCCAGATCTTTGACCGGCTTTGGCGCTCCTAACCTGCAAATGGTGTCGACGGCGAGAAGGTTTATGGTCATGGACAAACCGCTTGGGTCGATACAAGAAGGAATCCTCGATATGCGATCTCATTTTAGAGTCTCGATTATCCTGGTGGCGTCTCTGTTTATTTCGACGATGGCGGCCGTTGCGCAAACCGGCGAATTCGCTGCTACCGTCCCCGGAGCGGTCGTTCACGCGGGCTATGCGCTCCAGGACGAGTGGCAAGCCGCCAGAAACAGAGCGCTGGCGAGTGAGGCGATCGGTGCCCTGCAGAAATCGAAACCACGGCATGTCGAATCGCAGCAGGCGATGAGATCGCGTCGCAACAAATAGCCGAAAATCCCCGCTCTCGAATTCTTAACGCTCATTTCAAAGTACATAAAATCGGCGCGTCGAATGTCCCTTCTGCCTGAGCGCTCCTTTGATATTTCGGAGCCTGCTTGTTTTTGCATAGTTAATGCTGCATCGCGTTTTCATATTTGCCGACAAGCGTGACCTTCCGTGAAAGCAGCATCAAGAAGCGTCACCCGAGTTGCGAACAGGAGAAGCAGACATGAAGCGCCCAAATCTGGTTCAGATCGCAGGGCTGCTGGCAGCAGCGTTGCTGGGCGGCGGCGGAGCAGCTATGGCCCAGACCGCGGCCGAACTCGGAAGCTGCGCTGCCTATTCCGGGCTCCCGTCTGAAGTCGGCGAGACCGTCGGCATGACATTCGTCGCGGGTGGCACCTTTACCATGGGCTCCGATCAACATCAGCCGGAGGAGCGTTTTACCCACGTTACGCGGGTCGATGGGTTTTGGATCGATCGCCACGAGGTGACGAACGCGCAATTTGAGAAATTTGTCGAGGCGACCGGTTATGTGGCTTTGGCCGAGCGTCCGGTCGATCCCAAGAGCCATCCAGATTGGTCGCTGGAGATACTCGTTCCGAGCTCCATCACGTTTGTGCCTCCGAAAGACGCGAAGGGCCAAGACGGTCGGTGGTGGCAATACGTCGCCGGCGCAAACTGGCGCCAGCCCGGCGGCCTGGGGAGTTCGATCGCTGGCAAGGAAAACCACCCCGTGGTCCATATCGCCTATGACGACGCGCTTGCTTATGCCAAATGGCTCGGTCGCAGCCTGCCGACGGAAGCGCAATGGGAGTTCGCGGCGCGCGGCGGACGCGATGGCGAAGATGACTGGAGCAGCGCCTATGATCCCGAGGGCAAGCCGATCGCCAATTCCTGGCAGGGCATCTTTCCGGTGCTGAACACCAACGAGGATGGTTACGCCGAAACAGCTCCCGTGGGGTGCTTTCCCCCAAATGGCTACGGCCTCTACGACATGATCGGAAACGTCTGGGAATGGACCAGCGATTGGTACAGGGCGGTTCACTCGAAAGCAGTGGCAACCAATCCTGCCGGGCCGGAACTAGCCAGCCTTCGTATCGCGCCCGGGCAAACGCCGAGCCGCGTCATCAAGGGCGGCTCATATTTGTGTTCCATGAACTATTGTTCGCGCTATCGCCCTGCCGCACGGCAGCCGCAGGAAAGCGATCTTGCGGTCGCGCATCTGGGCTTTCGCACAGTACTCAACAAGCCAAGTCCCTGACAGCTGGCGCGTCAGTCGAGGACGGCCAAACTTGCTCGGGGCGGGCGCGGGCAAATGTCAGCCTTACGTTCGATTTTGCATAGCGTTGTCGAGCGCACCGGAGCAGTGTGCTCTGCAGGCACGTAAATCGTCTGCCGCTCTCTTACGATTGAGCCGATATGCACATGGCCGCGGCAATGCATTCAATTGCGAGGTCGCATCCCCGCAGATTGCTTGCCAAATTCTTCGTCTAGATTGGCAATCGCATGCACACCATTGCTGTCGTTGAAGACGACCCAAGCATGCTGCGAGGCCTTAACCGCCTCTTGTTGGCGCACGGATTCCGGGTCGAGAGGTTTACGTCGGCCGAATCACTCCTGGACGACATCGCCAAGTGTGAGGCGAAGTGCCTTCTCGTTGATATTCATCTCGGCGGAATGTCCGGCATCGACCTGAAGCGGCGGTTGAGTTCATCTGGCAGAAACACGCCCGTCATTTTCATGACCGCGATCGACAATGAAGCCACCCGCCAGGAAGCGTTTGACGCGGGCTGCATCGCCTATTTGAGAAAGCCGTTCCTGGCGCAGCTACTCATTGACGCAATCAACAGCATCCCGTGACCGGTATTCTGTTGGGGTCACGCTAGAAACGACAGTGCTACTTACGCTGTTGTTCCTCATGATACAGCTGGCGCGCGAACGCGTGATCGAATTCCCGTATTTAGTTGGCCGCAATGCCTGCGGTTAGACTAGGATAAACACAACTTATACACAGATAAATTTTTCGGCAGTCCCGCGAATACTCACGCTTTCGATGGCTTCGCCAAAATATGACACCCCGGTTGCTCCTCAGTGTAGTCATATTGCTTTTCGCCATGGCCGGAGAGGCGTTCTCCGAACCGAAGCGAGTCCTTATTTTGCATCCGTTCGGCCGCGACTTTGTGCCGTGGAGCCAGTATGGAAAGGCCTTTCGCGAGGAATTGCTCCGGCAGTCGCCAGAAGGCATTGACCTCTACGAGACCTCGCTTGTCTCCGCGCGCTCGGGAGACATCGAAGAAGGGCCGTTTGCCGAATACCTGCGGGCCCTCTTTGTCAAGCGTCAGCCGGATCTGGTCGTGGCCATCAGCAGTCCGGCGATCGGCTTTATTCAGAAGCACCGAGAACAGCTTTTTCCAACCGTCCCTGCTGTATTCTTGGGGGTGGATCAGCGAAGAATTTCGCGGATTGCCCTGACAAGGCGTGACGCATTGGTCGTGACCGACGTTGATTTTAACTTGATTGTCGAAAACATTCTCAAGGTACTTCCCAATACCACCAACATTGCCGTGGTCCTGGGCAATTCCCCCAACGAGCAATATTGGTCTGAGCAAATACGCGCCGATTTGAAACCGTTCGAAAATCGCATTGCCTTTACATGGTTCAATGAACTGTCGTTCGACGAGATGCTCAAGCGGGCAGCCGCGCTTCCACCTAACACAGCTATCTTCTTTGCTCTGCTGTCAGTTGATGCAGCCGGCGTCCCGCATGAAGAGGGAAAGGCGATGGCCCGTCTTCGCGCGGTTACGAACGCGCCGATTTTTGGCTATAACGATGTCTTTTTGGGGCAGGGGATCGTCGGCGGACCGCTGATTTCCGTTTTGTCTATCGGCCAACAGGCCGCCAGTGCCGCCGTGCGCATTCTGCACGGTGAGGCCCCTGGCGAGATCAGCACGCCTCCGATCAAGCCCGGCAGACCGAAGTTCGACTGGAGGGAATTGCAGCAATGGAACATCAGCGAAAGTCGGTTGCCGGCAGGTAGCGAGATCTACTTTCGCGTCCCAAGTCCGTGGGAGCAGTACCGTTGGCCAATCACCGGGGGAGTAACCGTTCTGCTATTCCAGGCAGCGATAATCTCGTGGTTGGTCATCGAACGCCGGCGACGACGTCTCGCCGAAGCTGAAGCCAACAGTCGCCGCCGAGAGGTCGTTCGTTTGAATCGGGTCACGACGGCAAATGTTTTATCGTCGTCGATCGCGCATGAGCTCAACCAGCCGTTGGGCGCGATTCTAAGCAATACGGAAGCCGCGCAGATGTTGCTCAAGGTCGATCCGCCTGATCTGGCCCAAATTGGCGAGATCCTTACCGACATTATTCGGGACGAACAGCGCGCGGGCGAAATCATTCTCGGCTTGGGGAAGATGCTGAACGAACGAAAAGCGGCCGACGTGAAAGCGTTGGATCTGAATGAAACGGTTCCGGAGCTGGTCAGGATTGTTACGCCCGAGGTGGTCAAGCGAGAAATTACGCTGCGGACCGTCCTTGCGCCTGAGGCGCTGCCAGTGCGCGCCGATCCGATCCATGTGCAGCAGGTGATCATCAATCTCGTCATGAATGGCATGGACGCCATGGAGGGCGAGCCCGCACCGCGCAATTTGACCATTCGGACCCACCGTCATGCGAAATCGGATGTCGCCGAGGTAAGCATATCAGATTCCGGAACGGGTATTCGCGGAGAAAACCTTGCGCACATCTTCGATCCGTTCGTCACCACGAAGGCACAGGGAACGGGGCTGGGCTTGCCGATTGCGCGCACCATCGTCGAAAGCTACGGCGGCACCATCTGGGCAGAGAATCGCCAGCGTGGCGCGGTGTTCTGCTTCACGCTGCCGTTGGCTCAGACTCTTGCAGGATGACCGATTTTTCGTGCAAACAGGGTTGGACATGATGACATCCTGGCAGGCACAGCCTGTCTACATATGTACGATCGTCTCGAATTGGAGAGGTTCCTTGTGCCCACAACTAGTGGCCCGCAGCGATGCAAATGACTTTTGGCGACGGACCGACCGATCCCTGATGAAACTCAGGCCTACGTCGCAGCGGTCGCATCTCTGATTGGGATTCAACAGAGCAAGGCCGGTCCTACGGTCGGCAGACCCGTCGTTCTGTGACGGCGAGCGCTGCTATTTGTCGAGTAGCTCGGCAGATCGTCGTCTGACCATCAGTAAGCATCGCCTGAGCGCCTAACAGATCACTCGAAAGTCACAGCCATGGCTCAACCCCTCTGCAGTGTTACCTCACGCCTGATCGAACGAGATTCAATCCGATGACTGCCATCGCATTTCGTCCGAGCAGTAACCGCGAGTCCGAAAGCGACGGGAAGCGAGCAGAGGGAAGCCGACCAGGAGGGCCAGCGAGGGCCAGCGAGGGCGAGGGCAAGATAAAGCGAACTACCGTTCGCCAGCTCCCTTCGGTCGCAAGGGTTTGTCTGCACATTGGTTTTTGCAAGTTAGCGCGGCACCATTTTTAGCACCGCGAACGGTGCGCGGGTGCCGCCCTTCGAGTTTTCGTTTTTGATTTCAATCTTCCGAGCGATGGCGCTCGCAATGTGTGTCGATGAGGAGCCAGGCTTTTCTTCGCCATCATGCGCCTTGATGCGATTTGACGCGATCGACGTCCGGCAGCTCTTGTACGGGCTCGTCCCGATGTCAATGGTCTCGTCATGGCAGGGGATGAGAGCGAGAATTTTCGCGTCAGGCCTGGACGGTCTCGCCGCGGTGGGGCGCGGCTCAATCCGCGGACGCAGCCGTTCTTGAAGAGGGTCGAAATCGCGGTCCGCAAAGCAGGCGGCGATCCCCGCCGGATAGGTGCCGGACCGCGATCGGCCGGCGGCCGGGTGGGAGGGACAACGGGCCGGTTCAACGCGCGCGACCGAGGTGCGAAGGTCGTTGTCTCGTTTCCTCGGGAGAGCGGCGACGGAGGGTGGCAAAGGGATTCGGCGGGCCGCTTCCGGGCACGGCGGGTGGTGGTCAAGGCAAGGGTGGTCTGGCTCAATCCGCAGCGGCGGGGCGCACGGGCGCCGAAGGTGCGGGCGACGACGAGCAGGGCCGTGGATGCCCATCTCCGCTACCTCGAACGAGACGGGGTCACCCGAGACGGCGAGCGGGGCAAGGCCTATTCCGCTTTCGAGAACGAGGCCGACGGCAGGGCTTTCGTGGAGCGCGGCCGGGGAGATCGCCACCAGTTTCGCTTCATCGTCGCGCCCGAGGATGGCGCCGAGATGGCCAACCTTCGCGGCTTCACCCGTGACCTCGTGCGCCAGATGGAATTGGATCTCGCGACCCGCCTCGACTGGATCGCGGTTGACCACCACAACACCGGCCATCCCCACAGCCACATCATCGTCCGTGGCGTGCTCGATGACGGCCGCATCCTCAATATCGCCGGAGACTATATCGCCCATGGCATCCGCCACCGGGCAAGCGAGCTGGTCACCCGGGAATTGGGCCACCAGAGCGAGCTTGAGCTTCAGGCAAAGTTGCAAAACGAGGTCGAGGCCGAGCGCCTGACCAGGCTCGACAAGATGCTCCTGAGCGAGCAGCGCGAGCAGGGGGTGATCGACCTGCGCCCAGGGGAAGGTGCGACTTGGCTGGTCCGCGAAAACCGCAACCTGACGATCGGCAGGGTCAGGAGCCTGGAACGCTACGGTCTCGCCACTGAGCTCGAGCCGGGACGATGGGTTGTCTCCGACCGCGCGGAGGTCGCCCTGAAGGAGCTTGGCGAGCGCAACGATGTGATCAAAACCATCCACCGGGCGCTCACCAACAACGGCCTCGCCGAGGAGCGCGGCGTTGGCCAGTACGCCCTTCATGGGGATGGCTCAGGCGAGAAGATCGTTGGCCGGGTTCTGGCCAAAGGTCTTGCCGGCGAGGAGATGGATGAACGGGTCTACCTGGTCGTCGACGGTATCGATGGCCGAGTCCATCACATGGAGCTCAAGGATCCAGCCCCGATCGAAGAGGTAGGGCGGGACATGATCATTGAAGCCGCACCCACGGTCTCCGGTCCAAGGCCGGCCGACCGCAACATCGCCGCCAATGCCGCGGAGGACGATGGCGTCTAATTGAACGAGGGCTCGAGCCACAACACCAAGCGCGGCGCAGTCGTCTCTATTGTAGGTATTCAGTTTTTCCCGAAACATCCGATCGTGCGACTGTTCCCACAAATGACGCCAAACAATAGATTGGTGACCATCTGCTGTCGGGTCGCTCCATTCAAAACCCAGAAGACGAGCGTTCTCCTTGAGCCCGTTGGAATAAGTGGGAAAATATACTGTCGCGAACATCGGCGAGAGCAGATTAAGAGATGACGCAATCGCTCCGGCCGCAATCGATCCGTCTGGCGGCGAACCATGGCGCTCGCACATCTTCTTCAGGAATTTCGTTTCGAAACTACCATAGTGAATCAGGACCGGCTTTTCGACTGCGGACACGACTGCAGGGAATTCAGCCCAAATGGTTCGTTCGTCCGATAGTGAGTTTGCCCAAAAACTGTGATGCGTTGGATGTCCATCGACTTCAATTCGGATGCCTACCAGGTAATAGAAATCGCGGTCCGGGAGCGACTCGACGTCGAAGAAAATAGGCGTACCATGAATAGGTAGCCGCAGTTTTCCAACCATATGTATCTTTTTTTCGCGAAGCGCGAGAGCTCGCAGCGAGTGGTGATATTTTTCAGGTTGCCCAGCCAGCCGCCTCGGGCGCCGACGCGGTCGAAATGTGTGGGAGAGTTGATTGACGGTGAATATGCCTTTACGATTCAAGCGTATTCTCTCTTTGTCGGTTAAGCCGGTGAGGAGACTGAGATCATCCTTTTCAATTGCCTTCTCACGGCAGCGATCGCGAAACTCACACTCTGGACAATGTCGATTTAACACGAGATCTGGTGGAGACGCGGCAGCCCAAAGCACTCTCATCTTTTCGAACATCTTTGTAAGCTCATGAACATGTGCTGCAACTCGCACTTTCATGGTAGTCGAAGCGTCCCCGTGGATAATTTTTGCTGCGCTTATGGGTTGGCCGGTCAATTTTGAAAGGACGATTGCGTCGAACACTGCTGTCATTTTGTTCGCGCGCGATGGCTTATTCAGATGGATAAAGCGGACAGGAATGAACTCGGACGACCTTCCCTTTGTTGGCACTCGCTGGATTGCATGAATGTTCGCCGACAGGTCATCCCTGTCGAAGGCTTGATCGAGCGCAAGTTGCCATCGCGCCTTCTTAAAGCCCAACGGTTCGATTTGACCGCGGGCCACCCCCTGAGAAAGGCTTCCTTCCAACCTTCTGATGCCGGCATGGCGGTACGAGTCCTTTTGGGTCTGGTGCAAAGCGGCAAATTTGTTTTCCAAGCACTTCTCGCCGTTTGACAGCAGATAGCTTTTCAGTGGGCAGGCCAAATATGCTTCAAGCAATTCGGAAGTAATCACGTTTTCCTCCAATCAGCCGAGGGCAAAAGCGACGCCAGAGGATCTGGGGCTAGGCTTGCTGTTAGACGTATCTAGCGGTCGGGTCCGGGCAGCGGCCGTGTCAATCTATCCGGTAGCATCCGGTCGGCCTTGCGATTCATGTCGGAACTGGATATATTACTGGATATAGTCCGTGGAGGCCGATGGTGGGCAATACACCTCAGAAACGCGCGATCAAGAACTATCGGAAGCGTCTCCACAAGCGGGGGATGGCTCGGTTCGAGGTTCTGGGACTCGACGGCGACCGCGACCTCATCCGATCGCTCGCCCGACGCCTGGCGGAGGATGGGCCAGACGCCTCGCGACTTCGGGCTGTAGTCAACCAAACAATTTCCGGCGAGCCACCCAGGAAAGGCGGCATTCTTGAAGCACTTCGCCGCTCGCCTCTGGTCGGTGCCGATATCGCTCCTGTTCGTCGGTTTGAAGCCGGGCGCAAAGTCGAGCTGTGAGCCGTTATCTCCTTGATACCAACATCATCAGCAACGTCACAAAGCTGACGCCTTCGGAAGCGTTGCTGGCCTGGATGGGAGAACAAGTCGACGAGAATCTGTTCATTGCCTCGCTCACCGTCGCCGAAATCCGGCGCGGTATTCTAGAAAAACCAGCCGGCCGGAAGCGTGACCAGCTCGATGCTTGGTTTTCCGGCCCGGAAGGCCCCTCAGTGCTTTTCGTAGGTCGTGTACTGCCATTTGATGAGAGGGCGGGCCTGATTTGGGCCCGTTTGATGGCCGAGGGAACTGCCAAAGGAAGGCCCCGGAGCGCTCTCGACACAATTATCGCATCGATTGCAGAGGCCAATGACTGTATCGTCGTCACCGACAACGAGAAGGATTTTGCCGACATCGAGATCGTCAATCCTCTTCGGTGAGTTTGCCAACGGCAAAAATATCTGTTGCAGATCGATGGCGACTATCAGTTGGCCAAAACTGGCAAACCAGTTGGTAACATTGGCTTTTCATTCTTCCCTTGGGAATGCCAGCCGGTTCAATCAGCAACAAAGGACTTCATCGCCAATCTGGAGCGTGCCGAAGTAAGCCGTGTAGGCGAAACCATGGCCGCCGAACGTGGGCTGACATTCGCTACCGCCAAGACCGGCGATCATGTCAGCGGCACTCTTGTGGGCTCGACCAAACTCGCGAGCGGCCGCTTCGCCATGATCGATGACGGCATCGGGCTCCAACTGGTGCCGTGGCAACCCGTTCTCGACAAGGCGAAATCTCCGAACTTCATGTCGGCCTCAAAGGCACGATGAATGCTTTGTTCCTGAAGGACCTTGCCGCCAAGACCCATCGTGGTTTGCGCGGACGGGTGGAGAAGGGCAAGGCAGGCGGCGGGCTCTGCTATGGCTACGATGTGGTGAAGCGTACCGACAGCGAGGGCGAGCCGATTCGAGGTGAACGCAAGATCAATGCGGCCGAGGCTGCGGTTGTCCGCCGTATCTTCAGGGAATTCGCGGCGGGAAGATCGCCGCGCGCCATCGCCACCGATCTGAACCGGGATGGCATTCCCGGACCATTCGGACACACCTGGGGCGATACGACGATCCGGGGCCACGCCTCTCGCGGCAATGGCGTCGTCAACAACGAGCTATATGCCGGCGTGCTGGTCTGGAACCGACAGCGCTTCATCAAGGACCCGAGCACGGGCAAGCGCGTGTCGCGACCGAACCCTGAGGCTAAATGGATCAGGACCGAAGTGCCGGAGCTGCGCATGGTCGATGACGAGTTGTGGCAGCGGGTGAAGCTGCGTCAGGCCGAGCTTGCGAAGCAGTTCGAAGCGACGATCAATGGCGTCCGTGCCGCGCGCGCGGAACGGCTGAACCGCCTACGTCGTCCTGCCTTCCTTCTGTCGGGCTTGCTCACTTGCGGGTGCTGTGGCGGCAAATATGGCATCGTCGTCAACGACCGCTACGGCTGTCTCGGTCATTTCCGGAAAGGGATCTGCGACAATGGCCGCACTATTCGCCGAGACGACATCGAGCAGCGCGTGCTGGCGGGCCTCACCGACAAGCTGGTATCTCCCGAGGCCGTGGCGGTCGCAGTGCGTGCTTATGCGGAAGAGACCAATCGCCAGAACCATGAGCGGCGCGCGCAAGCGGAATCGAGCCGCCGCGCCCTTGAGAAGATTGAGAGGGGCATCAAAGGGATTCTCGACGCCATCGAGGACGGCATGTACCAGCCAGCGATGAAGGCAAGGATGAGCGAGCTGGAGCAGCAGAAGGCCGAGATCGAGAAACGTCTTGCCGAGGTTTCGGCCGATATGCCGGACGTGCATCCGAATATCGCTGAACACTACCGCGCCAAGGTGATCCTTCTTGCGGAAACGCTGGCCGAGGCGGAGTCCAATGGGGAAGCCCGGGAGGACATCCGCTCGCTGATTGGCGAGGTAGTGATAACCCCAGGTGAGAAGCGGGGCGAGAGCAACGCCACCCTACGCGGCGAATTGATGGCCATCCTCGACCTTGCCGCTGGCCGCCGGGGGGCGCCTAAAACAGAAGTTATAACAAACGCGCTTGCAGGTCCGGGATTTGAACCTACCCCGAGACCGCTTTAGGCGGCGACGGATCGCGCACAAACGGCGGCCTTTGGCGGATCAAGACGTCGCCTCGCGAGTTAGGCAGCTCTCCGATGGCAAAAAAGGGCTTCGGCGATAGTGGGTAATGCGATGTAGCGGACCCCTGACTCGAACCCCCGACGCTTCATCCTTTAGCTCGTCCGAGCCGCCGGAATTTGCTATCGCGCCATTCCGACAAGAGGAAATCCAATTGCAGGTTCAATGCAGGTTTAGCGACACATGAGTCGGAATGGCCACTGATATTTCTACCAAATCATGCGCCTCTTAATCAGCGGGTCCCAGGTTCGAGCCCTGGTGCGCCTACCAAGCTTTTCAATAGCTTAGGGACCTCTCGCGGCAGCATTCCGACAGGAGAGAGGGGTTGAGATTTTCCTGCACACGACTCAGCGGCGCGTCGTCGCGGGCTACGCTGCGCAAAGTCTATCGGAAGGATGAAAATTCAGGTATTCGATCGCCCTTGGTATGCGATGGTACCGAGGAGTGGTGGTTTGACCTCTGCTGCGCGTTCGTCCAGCGGTGTGCCGGGAGCCTTCGTCGCTGTCGACTGGGGCACTAGCAGCTTTCGTGGCTGGCTGATGTCTGCCGATGGCGAGGCGCTGGCGGAGAGCCGCGGCGTCGAAGGCATGCTGCACTGTAGCGGCACCGGTTTTGCTCCCGTGCTGCGTGATCACCTCGCAAAGCTCGGCGCTCCAGATGGAATACCCGTCTTGATTTGCGGCATGGCAGGCGCGCGGCAGGGCTGGGCCGAGGCGCCCTATCTGAAGACGCCGACGCGCCTCGATGCGCTGCATGAGGGCGCCATCCGGGTTGGCGCACGCAGCGACATCCGCATCCTGCCAGGCATCGCTCAGGCGCGAGCCGACCGGCCCGACGTCATGCGGGGAGAAGAGACGCAGCTTCTGGGGGGTACCGATCCTGATTTCACCGGTCTTGTATGCATCCCCGGTACGCACAGCAAATGGGTCAAGATCGAAGCAGGTCAGGTCATCGAGTTCTCGACCTATATGACCGGCGAGCTGTTCTCTGTGATCTCCCAGCATAGCATCCTTGCCTACGCAGTCGAAATGGCCGGTCGGTTTCCGATGAATAGCCAGCCGTTCCGCGAGGGCCTTGCAACGGCACTGGCTGCGCCGGCGGGATTAACCGCGTCGCTTTTTCGGCTGCGTGCCGCGCAACTTCTGGGCTTCGAGCAGCGCATCGATGGTGCGGAGCGGCTGTCGGGCCTTTTGATCGGAACCGAGATCGCGGATGCGGTAGACCGACACGGTCCTCCGCGATCACTGCGGCTGATCGGAGCAGGCAGCCTTGGCCGACTCTACGAAGCCGCGCTGAGCGAACGCGGTTTCGACGTGATAGCGGTCGATGCCGATGAAGCTTCACGACTCGGGCTCAGTAAGGCCGCCATCAACATTTGGGGAGCGCAGTTCTGACATGATGCAGCCGGTTCCGTGGCCCAAGGTTAAGCGCTCGCTCGTCGCGATTCTGCGCGGTATCCATCCCGATGAGGCGGAGGTGATTGTCGAGACGCTGATTGATAGCGGCTTTGAATTGATCGAGGTGCCGCTGAATTCGCCTGACCCTTTTGTCTCGATCGAGCGTCTGTGCAAGCGCTTCGGGAACGATTGCTACATCGGAGCAGGCACCGTCCTCAACGCAACTGACTGTGCGCGTGTTGCCGATCTTGGCGGGCGGTTGATGGTCAGCCCAAACGTCGACGCCGATGTTCTGGCGATGGCACAGGCGCGGCAACTGGTGACCATGCCCGGTGTGTTCTCGCCCACCGAGGCATTTCTCGCCCTGCGCTGCGGAGCTTCGGCACTGAAGTTCTTTCCTGCGTCGGTTCTTGGGCCGTCAGGTATTGCCGCGCAGCTTGCCGTCCTCCCGAAGGAGACGGTCGTCGGTGCTGTCGGCGGCGTGTCGGAAAAAAACCTTGCCGCGTATATGGCGGTGGGAATCCGGGCGTTGGGACTTGGCAGCAGCCTCTATCGCCCGGGTATGACGGCGCCTGAAGTGCGCGAGGCGGCGCTGACCTCGGTCCACGCCTATGACCGCCTTGGCTAAGGCGACGGGCTGATACTCGGCGAATGCGATGGATGGCGCATGAACGGCGGCTTTTGGTGAGCTTTGGAGATACAGCCAAGCGACTTAGGCTGCCCGGCGATAAGAAAATAACGCTCCCCCGACAGTGGGTTGAGCGGCGTAGCGGACCAGCGACTCGAACCGCCGACACCTCGAATGCATCGATCTCCCAACGCTGATGCGCGCTCATGGTTGGAGCCCACGGGCGTGTAACTGACCACCGGTTGACCACCGAAACCGTGAACAAACGGCGATAAAGGTGGCCAATCTAGTCTTAGGACCGCGAGCGTCGATGAGGGCCTCGATGAGCACGGCTACATCCTGCCCGGCCTAGGCGATGCCGGCGACCGGGCGTAGGGAAAAGGGGAATGATCGCCTACTTCCTACTTCGCTTCGGTGACGACTTACCTTTCTTGCGAGGTGTCACGGCCGACTTTTCCTTCTTTGCACCACCGGTCTTCTTCGGTTTCGCCGGGCGCGTACTCTGGACGAGCATCGCGGGCAGGAACTCTTTTTCTGCGACGACCAGGTGCGCGGCATCGGCTGCTGGGACTGCCATTACGAAGGCGACCTCATCGGCCGTATATGCCGGATCCCAATGTGTGTTGACCGGCACATGGCAGTGTCCGTAGTGACCGCCCTGCGTTCTCCAGTTCTGTTCGTTGCGATTGTGATGCCCGGGATCCTTGCCGTTGACAGGCGGATCAGGAAAGCCATTGGGCCAGGCTTTCGGAACGTTGTGGGTGCTTTCGATCCACCGGCACAGCCGCCCCACATTGGTCAGGCTGGCTTTGCTTTTGGGTTTGCCGGCGAAGCCAACCAGTTCGAACTGGACCGCCGAGAGCCGGTTGGTCTCAACTGTCCCGGCCGGGTGAGCCAACGCAGTGGCTGCGACTTCGGTGTCGAGATGCTGATAGATGAATTGGTCGTCTACCGTGAAATGCGGAATGTCGTGCCGCTGCCGATAGGTCGCGAATGCGCCGGCCGCCGTCGATCCCTCGGTGGTGTGGTGTACGATTCTGAACGGTCCTGCGACATAGTGGCCGGCACTCCAGGGCAAGGGCATCCATTGCGCAAAAGGACATTTGGCCATTCGTTTCCCCCCAAAGGTTTTCTTCTGTTGGACAGTTGCTAGGCGATCACTCGTGCTTGAACATTGATGTTGTCGAGCTTCTGGATGTCATCTTCGGTTAACCGCTGCAGAAACGCCGTAGCTGCGACGGTGAGATCCGCGACCGCGGTTCTTGCGGCTCCGACGTTGCTGGGACCGATGTCGACGAGCGGCAATCTCGCGAGGCGGCCGGTATCGGGAAAAAACACTTCCAGGAGTGCGCGTAGTCCTTTGTCGGTCGGATGCAGGACGCCCTTCTGTTCGGTGACAAGGCCAAGTTCCAGCAGGCGCGCCTTCTTGAGGGAGGCGCCGAAGACGCTGCCATCAGTCTGTACCCGGCCGAATACCGTGCTGCCGGTCCCTTCATCTTCGGTATCGCCTTTTCCGAAGAAGGTGGCCCTCCCCTTGAACACGCCGCTGCTGCCGTCAAGACCCTGGCTGACGTCGACAAGCTCTGCACTTGGAAGGGAGCGCCTGTCCCAGCAATATTCGGCCTGCTCGACCACCGTCGTACCCGCATTCTTCGTGCGAACCTGGCGTACCGTTCGTGGCTGCCCAAGCGACTTGCCATCGCGAAAGGCGGTCAACGTCTCGACAGCTTGGATGATTTCGATTCCGGGCGCAGGTTCACGAATCTTGCCGTGCAGGCCGGTCGTGGTAGAACCGCCTTTGCCGTTCTTAGTCCTGGAGTGAGCCGCGGGTGTGCTAAAATCGGTCACCGCCTCGGCCGAGCTCACAAAGGCGGAAACCGTCATCTCGGGTTGCTCCGCGCGCACCGCGGCAAGAGTCGTTTGCAGGGCTGCATCCCAGGCCGCAAGATCGAAATGTTGCGGATCGTCATGTGTGCCGACACGCAGATCCAGCACGCAATGAAATGCCGGAACCATCCAGTTGCCGCGTCGGATGCTAGCGATGACATATTGAAGGGCAAGTCTCGCATATTGCTCGAGCGTGAAGCCCGGATCAGGCGAGTCGATGTCGCTCTTGCCCGGACCCATGCGTGGCTGCACCAGCTCGTGATGCAGGAACAATCCCCTGTAGTGGGTGTGATTTGGCTTGATCTCGAATTGGGTCGCTCGCCATGGCGTCGTGTACTCGTTGTCGGTCAGCGTCTGTCCGAGGCGGGTGATGTAGATATGGGTTTTGCCGCGCGGGAGATTTGCAAGCCGGTTGCCCGTCCAGTTCGCAGTGTTTATGAACGCCGGATCGAAGGTTTGTCCTGACTTCAGTTTGAAACTCGTGTCGTGAATGACAAAGTACCGCGCGAGTGGTGCAGACGGATTGTCGGAGTCGGCGTGAGAAACTCGGTCGGTGACCGAGCCGCCGACCGTGCTTTCCGGGATCCCCTGCTTCTGCAGATACGATCTCAACTGCGATTTGGTGACATTCAGATTGGCGGGATTGCCGAGAAGGCTGGAGAGCACCTGCGGTAGATGCGTCAGAGCGTCATCGACTTCGCCACCTCTCTTGACGGTGCGGAGCAGACAGCGCGCCTGGTCAACAGGCGATCCGGCGAATGTCATCTGATTGGCGTCGAAGGAACAAGGCGTGTTCATCATTCGCTCCGGCAACATGTCCCCGCATCGCGCCGAGCGCCGCAACTGCGCCCTTCGAGATGTCCGAAGTTTACAACTTTAGAGAAACGATCCATGTCATACAATCACCGAGGTGCGATCTCCTCGATCGAGTGGCGAATGCTCACCGACTGCACCGTATGCTCCCGTTGCCACATCATTGATCCTTAGGGCGCGCTGATCACGGTGTCTGCGCGGTCGGAGCGCCGTCTGCCCGTCAGGACAATGCCACCAGGCTTTGAGGCTCGGAATGGCTCGATAGGACAATGGGTTCGTCGAACAACCTGCAGAGGATGAGACTGAATTTCCATGGGAAGTTCATTGCCGCCGGCGCGTTTGGCATCTGGGCGCTGTCCGTTGCTCTCAGCCTAATTAGCCGGTGGGTACGAAAACCTGACCGAACAAGAAAGCCCGCCGACCAGCGCGGCGGGCAAGTTTAACAATGCGGCCGTCAGCCTAACCGCTCATCTTTCACTGATGTGTTGCGGCCTGCTTTTCTTGCGGCTTTCCGAGCAGACCAACGCGCCCGAAACCGGGTGAAGGCGCGAAGCGTCTTGGGGGCGACCGCTTGAAGCGCTAGAGAAGCGCCTCCGGCTATCAGCCCCTTGACAACATCAACGGACGATGGGATCGACCCGCCCAACCAGATAGGGGCCGATATCGAAGGGAGCTGATACCTTGTACCTGTTGGAGACCGGCTGCCATTCTAGCGTCGTCGACCATGAATGGGGCATGCTCTCAAAATCCGTGATTGACTCGGCCGCTCTTGGCGCAAAGAAGTCATCCATCGTAAACGAAGGCGCTCGAGCTACCCTTGAACAAAACTGGACTGGCAGCCTGGGTTCGAGCGGCGTGCTACGAGATTGCAATGATCTCAAGCTCTTGACCGGATGTACCGACTACATCCCCAACAGCTTTGCCCATCAGAAACCTTGCCACAGGGGATACGAAGGAAATAGAACCGCCCTTAGGGTCCGCTTCGTCCTCTCCCACGATACGATATTTCTGTACGCGCCCATCGTCGCGCCTGAAGGTCACCGTGCTCCCAAAGGCAACTGTGTCAGTCGACGTAGGATCGGTGATGACCTGAGCCGTTCGAACTCTCGCCGCAAAGTAGCGCAGATCACGCAAGGGCGGTGCCGCTTGCCGCCGTCGTTCATTCACGTCTTCGATCTTCTGCGCCGTCTCGTAGGCCTCGCGGGCTTGGTCGAGTTGAAATTCCAGAGCCTTTAATCCCGCTACCGTAACAAGGTTCGGATGAGGTGAAACCGGGCGGTCGGGTAGCAGCGTCTCCGACGCAGTTTCGGCACTGTCTTCCTTGGTGAAGGCAACGCTCAAGCTCAGACTCCTTTTAGGTGAGATGTGCCAAGAAATGCGCGGTCAGTCATAAAAGCGCAGACTCGTCAGTAGCGCAACGCTCATCGGCTTTTGCGAATCAAATATCGCGGAGCGAGCGAGAGCGAGGCGAAAATTGCGACCTTCGAGGTCAGTCATCCCTGCTTGACGGCCGCTTCTGGCATATCGTAGCCAGGTAAGGAACTCACGCCGAGCTGCTCCTTGCGTTTTGGGCCTCGATAGGTTTTAAGCCCGGTGACTTCATGACCACAGGTATGAACGAGAAGCGAACTGCGTGGCTTTGCCGCGTTCTAAATAGAGTGACGCACCTCGGTAGTTCATGCGCTTTAAACTGTTCTGAGCCTCCACAAAGGAATCTATCATGGCCAAGATGACCAAGAATCAGTTGATTGATGCAATTACGGAAGGAACGCAGGTTTCCAAAGAAGACGTAAAGGCCGTCATCGAGCAGATGGCGACTGTAGGCTATAAGGAACTGAATGAATCCGGCGAGTTCGTCATTCCTGGCTTCGCCAAAATGTCGGTCGTGAACAAGCCTGCTACTGAAGCCCGCAGCGGTGTAAATCCTTTCACGAAAGAGCCTATGGAGTTCGCGGCCAAGC
>WNGJ01000586.1_pt1 | contig 33956 bp, 20 predicted proteins | sample 5400611 | NCBI WGS metagenome assembly WNGJ01 (sample SAMN13153375, study PRJNA577476) | soil metagenome | isolation source: 40 cm soil or saprolite under Garry oak tree replicate 1 | place: USA:California | collected 2016-06-15
CAGAATCTTATCGACCGGCGTTTCTATCGCCGCAAGTACGATGCAGTTCGCACGTTGGAAGCGTTCAGTGCCACCCTGCGTAATGAAGTGGATCTGGCGACGTTGAGCGAGCATCTGGTGGCGGTGGTGCAGGAGACGATGCAGCCGGCACACGTCTCACTCTGGTTGCGCCAGCCCAGCCGGACGGACGCTCCCTCACTCCAGACCGGCAAGCCTCCCCCGTAGAAGCCAGGGCAGTGAGGAGATCGCAGGAAATGGCAGGTGAGCACGTTCACCGTTTAATGTAGCTGTACCTTAAAAACCTTTATCCACCTCAACCGTATATGCTAATAGCGTGTCAGCAGGCGTACAAAAAAGTGTAACTCTTACGCGTTGAGAGATTACTCAATAAAGGGACCAAACAGAAAGGTTCAGCGATGGCCGAAGTGAAGGAAGCTCAGCAGGCACCCCCTACTACTGTCGTGGAAGAAAAAGCCACTCCGCGTCGTGACAGGGCAAAGATCTCGCCGACGCGGGTTTTGGCGCTCTTGCGTCCCTATCGCTGGCGATTAGTCATTGCAGCAGTGCTGCTCGTGCTGACTAACGGGCTGGGTTTGCTCTTCCCACTTGTGATCCGCACGTTGCTGAATACGATTCTAGGGCAACATAATGAGCGCTTGCTGAATATGGTAGTAGTGGTGCTACTGGCGGTTTTTATCTTGCAAGCTGTACTTGGCGCACTGCAAGGGTACCTGGTCACATCTCTTGGCGAGCGGCTCTCGTTTGATTTGCGCACGACGCTTTACCGCCATTTGCAGCACCTGCCATTAAGTTTCTTTGATTCTCGCCGTACGGGAGAACTGATTAGCCGCGTCTCGAATGATGTGACCGTGTTGCAGACGTCGCTGACCAACAATGTTTTGCCCATCGTCTCGCAAGTAGTGATGCTGATTGGTAGCGTTGTCATCGCTATCCTGATCAACTGGCGCATCACACTGGTTATCATTGTCGTCGGACCACTGGCCGGTATTATTTCGTCACGCCTGGGGCAGCGCATCCGCAGGAGAACGCGAGGCGTGCAGGAGGGGCTAGGCGAAGCCGGCGTCGTCCTGGAAGAGACGCTATCAGCACAGCGGGTAGTCAAGGCTTTCGCTCGTGAGGACTATGAGCATGAGCGCTTCAATACGCGCATGGGCAAATCCCTGCGAGAGGCATTAAAGCGGGCCTATACGCAATCGTTGCTGGGACCCGTGAATGAGCTGATCGGCTTCACTGCTGTCGTGATTGTGCTCTGGTTTGGCGGACGCGAAGTGCTGGCAGGGCGGCTGACGGTAGGAGATCTGATCGCCTTTCTATTCTATCTATTCATGCTGGTTGGGCCACTGGTAGCGCTCAGCAACCTCTATGCGCAAATTCAGGCGGCCCTGGCTGCGGCAGAGCGCGTTTTTGAGATACTGGATGTACCTGTGGATGTGGCAGGCAATGATACTTCCCTCCCGGATCTTCCGCCTATCACAGGGCATATCTCCTTCGAGCATGTGTCGTTCTCCTATCGAACTCCCTTGACTAATACGGGTGAAATGCCGGAGAACGCGCAATCAGATCGGGCCGTCTTGCGTGATGTGACGTTTGAGGGACAGCCAGGGCAGGTCGTGGCGCTGGTGGGACCAAGCGGTGCGGGCAAGACCACGACATTGAACCTGCTCATGCGCCTGTATGAGATTGACAGCGGCTCAATTTGCATTGATGGCATCGATATTCGCACTGTTAAGACGCAGTCGTTACGTGCACAGGTTGCTATCGTTCCTCAAGAGCCCACGCTCTTCGGCGATTCGATTGCGGAAAATATTCGCTATGGGAGGCTGGATGCGACCGGTGAGGAAGTGCGCGCGGCAGCAGAAGCAGCCAATGCGCTCTCCTTCATTGAGCAACTACCAGAAGGAATCAATTCGCTCGTTGGTGAGCGCGGCGTCAAACTTTCGGCGGGCCAGCGCCAGCGTATTGCCATTGCGCGTGCCCTGCTGCACAATCCTCGTATTCTGCTATTAGATGAAGCGACGGCATCGCTGGACAACGAATCTGAAGCCCTGGTCCAGGAGGCGTTGAATCGCTTAATGCAGGCACGCACAACTATCGTGGTAGCCCACCGGTTGACGACGGTCGAGCAAGCTGACCTGATCCTGGTGCTGAATGACGGGCGGATTGTAGAACGCGGGACGCATCAAGAATTACTTGAACTCAATGGGCTTTATGCCCGCTTGTACACACGCAATTTCGAGGATTTGGGTGAGCCTGAAACCTTGCCAGAACAATTATTCGCCGGAGAAAAGTGAGCTTGACTTGCTGCACAGGTAGCGTAAGAAGTCTCCATCTTGCTGGTCAGCGCTGCCCTGACAAAAAATAGGGTAATTACCCGATGCCTTCTAACGAATGAAATTTGCTATAGTATTCTATAATGCCATGAAACAAAATAGCACAGCAGTAGAGAAAAGAGAACAATTGATGCAGCGCTTTGTACCAGAGGTCGTGTCAATCGCGGATGCCTGCCTTGGAGGCCTGCATGGTCGCTCGGCGCTCTTGATCGGACCAGAGGAGCGACGCCAGCCCTACAAATTGCTGTTGCAACAGGCAGGTATGAAACGCATCTACCAGGAAGAAACACAGAGCCATTTATCGACTATATTACCGCAGGTGCAGTTATTCATGAATCTGCCTGCTCCCTCTGCATCTTCACAAACGGCTCCACTGATTACGGCTTCATCTATAGCGCAAGGCTGTGCTGGCCGGCGCTCACCGCTGTTCATCTTTGACCTCGCTGAGTCCCCCTCGATTGAGGAACTGGCCGGTTTATTACCCGCCGTCTGCCTCTATACCCCCGATGATCTCCGGCATATTTTGTACAGGAGTCAGATGCAAATTTCTTAGGACAATGATACAATAGAGTATAAAGTAATACTCATGTATGGTCTAATAATGAGGAATAAATGGAAGTCATTAAAATATCTCCTCGTGGCTATTGTTATGGCGTAGTTGATGCCCTGCAGGTAGTTCGTCAGGTAGCAAAAGATCCTACACATCCACGCCCTATCTATATTATTGGACAGATCGTTCATAATCGCCACGCGATTGAAGAACTCAGCAGCCTGGGAGTAATCACACTTGATGGCCCGGATCGAGCAAGTATCCTGGAGCAAGTCACCGAGGGGACGGTCATTTTCACCGCCCATGGCGTTTCTCCTCTTGTAAAACGCGGGGCGCGGGAACGCGGCTTGAATTGTATAGATGCCACCTGCCCCGATGTAGCCGTCACGCATGACCTCGTGCGAGATTTAGTGGCGACGGGTTACTATATCCTCTATATTGGCAAGAAAGGGCACCCCGAACCCGAAGGCGTGCTCGGTGAGGTTCCAGGCCATATCAGCCTGGTAGAGCATGAAGCCGATGTCGATGCGCTGAGGTTGACAGGGGAGCAGGAACAAAAGTTGGCCATCTCGACCCAGACTACGCTCTCACAGTGGGATACGCGGCGTGTCATCGAGTATATTAAAGCAAAGTATCCCCGTGCAGAGGTACACATCGACATCTGCGCCGCGACGCAGAGTCGCCAGGAAGCGGTAGTAGCGCAGGCTAAAGGAGCAGATCTGACAGTAGTCGTTGGAGATCCACGCAGCAATAACACGAATCGCCTCGTACAGGTATCGGAAGAACTGGCAGGCGTGCCTGCGGTACGCGTGGAGGACCTATCTCAACTGAACACAGAATGGCTGCAAGGGAAAAAGCGGGTCGCAGTCACCGCAGGAGCCTCAACCCCCAGCCAGTTGACGCGAGAGGTCATCCGCTTCCTCGAAGCGTATCAGCCGGAAGTGTAGGTAACTCCACACGAATCGCCCGGAGAAAGTGTGTACGGATAGTATGAAAACATTGCGGCAGGTGCTGGGAGAATATAGCGAAGAACAGCTTGGACAACTTGCGCAGTGGTGGGGGATTGGCGATAGACCTGATGGGGGATGGCGACAAAATAATGGACAACTCGTGCAGTCTATGCAAGATCTCGTTGCTGCTCGTTTTGCCTGGGAACAACTCACAGTAGATGAACGCAAAGTTTTGCATAACTTGCTTAATTTTTCGGCTTCCACCGGGACCTTATACGAAGTACTCCGCACAATAACACGCTTGCCGGAGGCCGACTTCGAGAAGGCGCTGGTTACCCTCAAGCAACACCTGCTGCTGCTGGAAGAGAAGGTTGCGATAAAAACGAGCCGGGCAGTGACGAGTTCATCCTCCTCGAAGCAAAAGAAACCGCCGAGTGAAATAGCTTCGAGGTTCTTTATCCCCAGGGAGCTACTCGATTCCTTGCTCATCATTGGTCGTGAGATCTACACACCTCAATATGACCGCTCAGAGATGAAACTCGAGAAAATCCTGTCTCTGCTCAATATGGACAGGCTTTACGAGACTGGTCGCCTTTATGGTTTCATACTGAATGATTTCTATTCGCGCACTCTTCCTAGTATGCGCTTAACCGGACAACTGGTACAGCCAGAAGTGCCTCTCTATGCCTGGGAGCACTTCGACGCCAGTACACGCAAGCTCTGCAAGTGGCTGTGCGATCAAGGGGGAGTGGTCACCATGGGGGCAGCACGTGAGTATACAGGCTTTGACAATCCTACGCTGTCCAGCGCTATTCATACACTTGAACGTTATGGCATCGCCTTTGATACATTCGCAGGCCCAGAACGGAAACTATTTGTACCGCGTGAATTGCTCAAAAATCTGAAAAAAGCTGTTGCTCAGCCCGAGGCTCTGCAAGAGGAAAAGCCAGTTGGCCTGGTAACTCTCGATTCACCTCCACAATCAATAGTCCAGGGTGACACACTTATGCTATATGACCTGGCAATCATCCTCGGAACGATGTTCCAGCAAAACATTGAGCCGACACAGGCAGGTAAAGTGCCTAAGCGTATTGCCGGCAAGCTTCTACCAATGCTGCAAGGAAAGCCGCGCATCCAGGTTTATTACAATGAAGATTTAACTATCGATATGCTATTTGTTATAGCGCAGAAGCTAGGGCTCGTGAGGCTCTCCGAGCGGTCAGCAGATGGTATCAAACCGCGCTATGAACAGGGACCACTACTTGAGCAGTGGTCACAAATGGATGCGGTTGACCAGACCCACGATCTGCTCGAGGACTGGCTCAAGAATCACCGGTGGGCTGATGTAGCAGGAGTTAATTTCGACGGAAGTACTAGCTATTACCTGGATATCCTGGCGGGGCGCAAAGCTGTGCTTACGCAATTAAGCAAGTGTACTCCAGGCCGCTGGTACACGGTAGATTCCTTGTTGCACACGATGAAGGCGCAGGACCCATATATATTACGTCCAAGGCAGGCTGATATGGGTTTGCCGGGGTTGCGCAACGCCAGGACGATGCTTGCAAACTGGTACAAATGTGATGGGGAGATTATTATCGGGATGCTCTCATCCACCCTGCGCGAGTTGGGGATTGTGGCGCTGGGGTATCAACAGGCCGATCTGTCGCAGAAGGACAGGCCTATCAACCCGGCTGCTTTCATGCTGACCGACCTGGCAGTTGCTGTCCTGGCAACCGAAGCAGAACCCTCGCATACTGTTGACACACCTTCAGGCAGCCGCACCTTGATCGTGCAGCCAAATTTTGAACTGCTGCTGTTGCAGCCTGATCTGCCCACCTTATATAGCTTGTTATCCTTCGCGCAGATTAACCAGGTAGGCGTTGTCAGCCGCCTGACGCTGACACGCAATTCACTGTTACATGGCTTAGAGGCTGGCAAGAACATAGAACAAATTTTGCAAATCCTTGAGCAGCGCAGCCAGAAAGAATTGCCGCAAAATGTAGTATATACCTTGCGCGATTGGACAAGATTGTATAAGGAAGTGAACATTTCACAGGTACTCTTGCTGGAGGTGCCGAGCGAGACCCTTGCGAATGAAATCTTCTCTTCCCCTAAATTGAAAACTTTTGGCTTGCGCAGGCTCGCTCCCTGTGTTATTGCAGTCAGTAGCGGTGCCAGCCTGCAAGAATTACGGCGCACCCTCGATAAAGAGGGCATTGTGGTACGTACCAGCGGTGATATCGTTACCCGGCAGTCTATTTACGGCAGGTATCACTAATCTCCAAATATCTAGCATGCTTATTTCTCTTTATTACACTTTGGATGTGTCGATCCAAACAAGCGTCCATTTATTCGACCCTATTGCGGTCCAATCAAGGTATGGCGAATCAGCATTAAACGGGTCGGGGGACCCAGACCCCCCGGGACCGGCGTAAGAAACGAGGCAACCTCTTTTACATTCTCGAAATCGATGTCTCCAACCACTTTTCCGTCGATAGGATTAATACCGGCATCAATCACGACCGCGCCAGGCTTCACCATATCGGCGGTAATACTGGCTGGTCGCCCGATACTCACAACGAGAATATCTGCGCTCCTGGTAATGCTCGCAAGGTCCTGGGTATAGGAGTGACAGATCGTAACTGTCGCATCTTTACGTATTAAAACAAGAGCTGTTGGCTTGCCTCCAATGTTACTGCGTCCCACAACCACGGCGTTGCGACCTGCGATTGGGATACCTGCATCTTGTAAGACTGTGAGGATCACATCGGCGGTGGAGGGAATGAAGCTAGGGAAACCCAGCAGCAAATTGCCAGCGTTGCGCGGTCCAAGTCCATCAACGTCCTTCTCGGGATGCAAAACCTCGGTTACTACCTGCTGCCGGATGTGTGAGGGCAGTGGTAAGAGGAGCACGACACCATCGGTGTTGGCGTCGTCGCTGAGCGCGCTAACCTCGGCGCGTAGCTCTTCCTCTTCTGTTTCGAAAGGATATGCCAGCGTTACGCAGCCCAAACCAATGGTACGGCATGCACGCACCAGTTGTCTACTGTAGACCTCGGCCGCTGCATCGTGCCCCACCACAATTTGTGCCAGGCGCGCCGGGCGATGACGGTGCTTGCGAAACTGCGCGGCCTCGCTTTGCAGTTCAGCAGTCATCTGTGCAACGAGTGGTTTGCTATCATAAATAGTTGCGGACATGTAAACTGCTTCTCCAAGTTGCGGTACTCGTATTCATCATATCACAACGGAGATAGCTGCCGGTATGATAGAGTTGATAGCAGTCCATGAGGCAACTCAACTCCTTTCCTGTGGACTGCGTTGCCATACTCTGCGGTAGAGGCGTACCACTCCATAGGTGAGCAGCCCAACGAAGAGCCACCCGAGACCACCCGATACTCCCGTCCATCCACTGGTCACAAGCAATACCAGGCATCCTCCAAACGCGAGCGGGAGCACAACCCACGGGGCTGGGGTGCGAAACGCCGGTGATGGCCCACCTCGACGGCGGAGTACCACAAGTGCTACCAGCGGGAACAGGAAGTGCAGCACGTACAAGAAACCACCCACGGCTGCTGCCAACACCACCGAGCCGGTGAGGGCGACAAGGGCCAGCAAGATCCCACTGAGCACCACTGCTCCCCAGGGCACGCCCGTCGTGGGGTGTACCCGGGCGACCAAACCGGGGAGCAGTCCATCGCGTGCCATCGCAAAGGCAATGCGTGATGTGACGACGAGCACCGCGTTGGCCGTGGCTGCTGTCGTCAGAATCGCTGCTGCTGCCGTGAGTTGCCGGCCGGTGGAGCCGAGAAACTGTGTTGCCGCCGCAGCCAGGGGAGCGGGTGACGCTCCCAGTTTACTCCAGGGCAGTACCCCAAGAGCCACAAAGGTCACCAACAGGTAGAGACCCAGGACTATGAACAGTGTAAGCAGGATCGCCTTGGGCAGGTTGCGCTCAGGAGAGGCGATCTCCTCTCCCGCTGCTGCAACCATGTCGAAGCCGCCGAAGGCCAGGAAAGCCAGCAGCGCCGCCGCGGCAACGCCGCCTACACCATAGGGCAGAAATGGTGCGAGCTGTACAACGCGAACATGCGGCAAACCTAACAAACCGAAGCCAAGCAGCGCAGCCATTGCTATTCCGATCACCAGGCTCTGCACCAGGCCGGAGAGCCGGACGCCGAAGAGATTGATCACGGTGCTGATCCCGATCAGAGCGAGCGCTCCAGGGATAGGGGGCAAGCCTGTCAATGCGTGGAGATATCCCCCAAAGCCAAGGGTCACATATCCACTTATGAAGAGGTATGCTCCCCAGTACCCCCAGCCCATCAGGAACCCCCAATGTGGACCAAGCAGTGCCCGTGCGAAAGCGTATCCACCACCAGCCAGGGGATAGCGGCAGGCGAGTTCAGCATAGGGCAGTGCGATCAGCAAGGACGCGCCAAAGGCCAGCACAAAGGCCAGGAGTGCTCCCGGCCCTGCCCGTCCCGCCGCTGCACCAACCAGAACGAAGATGCCGCCGCCAATCGTCCCGCCGACGCCGAGTGCGACCGCTTCACGCAGCGTTAACACCCGGCGGAGTCGGTGTGAATCCTGCTCAGAAGGACCAGGTGTGCTCTTGTGTTCCACGTCATGCATCCTTCCAGTATCCCCGTCGTTCGCTTGTCCTGGAGGTTCCGCCTCTCTCATTCACCTGCGCAAGAAGGAGGAAATTCGGAAAGGCCGCCTCCCTGCCAACAAAGCTTCCTGAGTGGGAGATCCCCGCATCTTCTACCTGCAGCGTTTTCATCTGGAAAGCTGACAAGTGCTTCTGCAGTTTCTTGAGATCGGTTCCATAGTGCAGGTCACCAAAGGCTTCAGGGGTCCAAAGATACTTGTGTGTATGCGCATCAATGATGACCACATAGCCGCCAGGACGCACTACGCGGCGCAGTTCGCTTAAGACGGTTCGAGGACTCACCACGTGATGCAGCAGCATATGACACATCGCGACATCAACGGAACTCGTCGCGAGCGGGAGATGTTCGGCCATTCCCTCGCGGAAGGAGACGTGCCGGTACCCGGCTTGAGCCATCTTCTCCCCGGCATATGTGAGCATAGCAGGAGCACAATCCACGCCGGTCACGTTCCCCACCAGCGGAGCCATCATGCCTGCAAGGTATCCTGTGCCTGTTCCCGCGTCGAGCACCGTCATGCCCTGGTGCCAGGGAAGGAGCCTGGTGAGCCGTTCTTGGAGCTCGACCTCGTAGGCACTCGCGACATAGGCATCCCAGGTGGGTGCGATCTGCTCAAAATAGTCCCTCTCATGCATCTCAATGTGTTGTAAATGGTCCTCTGGAGAGGCTGCCACATTGAACGGGATCAGGGCATCGAGATGCTCAAAAATCTCTTCATCGGGGGGAAGAAGGTCCTTGAAACGCCGCCGCTGGTACTCCCTTTGGAGAAGCTTGCGCGCTCGCCATAGCTCAGTTGAGAGCACGGGTTCCGTTGTTCCGGTGCGCAAAGCGATCTCCTGGAGGGACAACCCCTCGATTTCGCGCCAGAAGAGCAGACGCTGGTATTTTTCTGGCAAGGCGTGGAAGGTCTCCACGATGAGTTGAAGCACATCGGTTTGTTCGAGCAGCGTCCAGAAGGTCGTGGCATCAACGGTGAGCATCGCCTGCTCCTGTAAATGAGAGAGAGGGATCACCGTTGATGCAGCTCGTTGATGACGGTAAGTGTCGATCAAGAGGTTCTTGGCAACGCGCATTAACCATCGCTGTGGGTGTTTGAGTTGTGCGCCTGACGCGAGAGTCAGCAGGAGACGCAAAAACACTTCATGGCAGAGATCCCAGGAAGTTTCTCGATCAGCAAGATGTTCGGCAAAGAAACGCACGATGTCTTTGTGATACAGGGCATACAGCGTCTCGACAGAGTTTGTGATCGTATCCATCGTCCAGTTCACCTCCGTATTTCTGCTTTACTCTGTAACTATTCAGGTCTCCTTTCTCTTGCGCCGCCTCCGGCGGCGGGGTGAGGGAGAAAGGCGGGGGCACCCCGCACCCCGCCAAGGGGCCTGCAAGGCCCCTTGGAACCCCCTGCTGAATAGTTGCTTTACTCTTTAAAAAGACGTTCTGCCCTCGTGGATCTCAACATCAAATTGACCTCTACCAACTTGGGGGGTGCGAGTGGCAAATAAAATCGAAATGAGCTACAATGCCTTCTGTGTCAGTGTAGTACATTTTTCATCTCTGTAGAGTGTGGGGAAGAAGATTCCCCACTACTAGCCATTCGATACCAGCTACACCAAAAAGAGAGGATTTTCATGGCAGGCGACTGTTCATTTGATATAGTATCACAGTTTGACGAGCAAGAACTCGTCAATGCTATCGACCAGACACGGCGGGAGGTTTCGACCCGCTATGACTTGAAGGACACAAAAACCGAGATAGTTCATAACAAGGACAATATTACGATCGTCACCGATAGCGAGCTGACGCTCAAAAGTGTGCGCGATATCCTGGAAACCAAGGCGATACGTCGCGGTCTGTCGTTAAAGATCTTTAAGCCGGGCAAGGAGGAGAATGCTGCAGGCGGCAGAGTTCGCCAGGTCATTCAGTTGCAGCAAGGCCTTGCGCAGGATCTGGCAAAGGAGATCAGTAAGCATATCCGAGAGGCTTATCCCAAGGTGCGACCTCAAATCCAGGGCGATGCTATTCGCGTGGTGGCGAAGAGCCGCGATGAATTGCAGTCGGTGATCGCGCTGCTCAAACAAAAGGATTATCCGGTGGCATTACAGTATATCAACTATAGAGGATAGATTTCAGAAGGTACTTTAGTACCAAAATGGCAGGCTGATGTCTCAAGAATGCCAAATATGTAGTAACCTAGTTTTAACTAGAGTGCACTGTTAAAGGTGTTACCGGCAAAATCTCAATGCTGTTCTATACTTAGGAAGAGAACCTTTCATGCCTGGGAACAGACAAGTTTTCAGCGCTGCAATGAATGCAGCCGACCGCTACCGCTGGAATAGCCAGTGGACAGAGGCGGCAAAGGAGTACCAACGAGCATTAACAGAGTTCCCAGATGATGCGGCTGCACGTGGTGGGCTAGGTTTTTGCTACATGCAGACGAAGCAGTGGAAGCAGGCGCTGGTTGAGTATGAATATATACTCGAGCGTGATTCTGGCAACGTGATTGCCTTAAGTAAAACAGCCGAGTTATATGTCACCTTGAACCGCCGGGACGATGCGTATAGAGCCCATATGCACCTGGCGGAATTATATGCACAAGCTGGTCAGGGGGCGCGCGCAGAAGCTGCATGGCAAAAGGCCGTTCAGTTGTCTCCTGTGGATCCTGAGCCACATGAGCGTCTTGCAGTTTACTATCAGGGGAAAAAAGATATTGCGTTGATGGTTCAGGAGCGCCTGGCGGCAGCCCAGGGATACCTGCTACGCAATGATAGTGTGGCAGCGTCAGCGCAGTGCAAAGAGGTACTGCGCGTCGATGCCTCCAATGCACAGGCTCAACACTTGCTCTCACAGTTGAGAGGACAAGGACCATCTTCAGGGCCCCTCGCTCAGGCAGCGGGTGCTGCATATACACCGCCAACGGGTATGACGGCAGGTACAACAACAGGTGGTCTGCCTTCCGGACCGTTAGCTGGCGCAGGGAATGCTGCAGATGACAAGGTTTCTTTAAGCAACACAAGCGGAGGTAAAACTGGCATCATGGGAAATATGGGCAATTTTAGTGGGGCGGGAAATCCTGGATCGGCTTTTGCTGGGACAGGCATGACCGGTGGAGGGATGGGATCAGCCCCTCGTGCACGAATAACAGCTAGCCAGGTCACGGGCGTGTTGAGGCAAGCACAAACCTTTCAAACCCAGGGTCGTTTTAGCGATGCTATCGACCTCTGTGAGCAGATTCTTGAAAGTGGTTTTGATCGACCCGATGCACGCTATTTTTTAGGTTGGCTTTATCAAGAGCAGAGGCGCTGGGATGAGGCGATTCGCCAGTTCCAAACCTTGCTGAACGATCCCGACTATGCGCTTTCATGCTACTACGCGCTAGGACAGTGCTATCGCGCCAAGGGCGACCTGCGGACTGCCACCATGCATTTCGATGAGGCCGTTGATCGTGTGAATCTTGATGCACTGACCGTCGAGGAATCCGATCAACTGGTACAGCTCTGCCAGGAAGCGGCTGAAGCGCATCGCCTGATGAGTGAACAGGAGCAGGCCCTGACAGTCTATAATGCTCTGCTAGGCTTCTTGCGCAGTAGAGGGTGGAACGATAAAGTCGCCCAGGTTGAGTTCATGCTGCAACAGGCGCAGCATACGCCGGTGCCTCCCCGGCCCGTTTCCACTCCGCCACCCGCTCCAGTTCCGCCGCAGCAGGGGAATTCGACTCGTGCTCTGGCACCTGAGCAGCCCACAATGATGCAGCAGGCACCCGTAGCGCCAAATATGCCAGGTGACAAAGCAGCAATAAAAAATATGAATGGCTCTCCAGCGCCTGGAGCGCCTCCCAGGCAAGCGCAACCGCCAGTACCGTCAACAGCGTCCGTTTCTCTCGGAGATCTACCGGATTGGTTGACAGGTATTCTGAATGAAGCAGATAAGGCACAAAGTGCCAATAAGCAGGCCGCGTCAGCTTCTGCTCAGCCTGCGCCAGCGCCGCCACCCGCGCAAACGCCGGTGTCCAGCCTGCCTACGGTTGAGCAACCAGTTGTACCCAAGCAGACAACGTCAACATCCTGGCTAACGGATGATGAGAAACCCGCCAGTACCACGCAGGTCTCGCCACCGGAGCAGCAACCGGTTGCGCCAGTAGAACCACCTGCTGCTCCAATAGGGCAATCTCCAACACCAGCCGAGCCGCTGGTGACGACTACGCCACCTCGGGGTATGCGTGCTGTAGACCAGGCAGGCCGGCCATTACAGGCTTCACCTGCGAAGGAATCTAGCGTTAATGCTGAAGATTTGTTGAGTCAGATAGCTGGAATTACGGGCAAGGAGAGCATATTAAAGCAGGTCGGCGAGTCCGTACTGGCCAGTACCGCCAGTCTTCCGGAAAACATACGCTTGCAGGTCATACAGTCCATGCAAGATATACAGCGCTATATCGATCATAGTCTTCTGACTCCTGCTACTGAGGAATGCCTGCGTGTCATCGACCTGGCTCCGCAGTACCTCGATATTCACCAGGTTTTATGTGAGATTTACATTCGCCAGGGTAAAATCGACCAGGCTATCACGAAATATGCCATCTTGATCGATACCTATATGGTCAATGGTCGCATAGATGACGCCATTGCAACGTACCGCCGTATCCTGCAATTGGAACCTAACAACCTGACCTATCGCGTGCGCTTGATTAACCTGCTTGCTGCCCAAGGTAACAAAGAAGATTTGCTGCGCGAACGGAGCATGGCGGCAGAGTCGTACCTGCGCCTGGGCTACATGGACCGCGCGCTGACAGAGCTTGAGCAAGCACTACAGGAAAGCCCGACGAGTGTGACGACACGTTTGAACTATGCCCTGGCTTTACAGAAATTGGGACGTTCCCAGCAGGCAGTGGCAGAGTATCAACGGGTGCTGCAGATTGACCCACGCAATGTCGCTGCGCTCGTGCGCTGGCATATTGCGATGATTACGGGAGTAGGCACCGCTCGTCCCACAACGCTGGAAGTATTGACTCGTATTCGTTGGCAATTGCGAGGCGAAGGACAGAAGAATTATGAAACGGTCGTGCGCGAGTATGTCCAGGCGGCGGAAACCTATCCAAATAATGCCGATGTGCGCTTCGCGATTGGCCAGATGCACCAGCAATCTGGCAACTTTGACCAGGCCCTTGATGCCTACCAGCTCGCCATGCGGGACAGTTCTTATGAAGTGATGGCGCGTGTCAGTTCTGCGCATTGCTTGTTAGCCCAGGGCAAGCCCGAAGCAGCAATTCAGCAATTAGACCAGGCACTGCAAAGCGCACGCGGTGGCTCAAAAAGCGCTATCGATCCTGCTGTTTGGGCTGCCCGCCCCCGTGAAGAAGGTGAAGAGCACCAGGCACCGGAAGTCGAAATTTCGCTGCTGCTGGCGAGGGCCTACGGGCGTGTTGGTAAACAGGAACAGATGCAGGCGATCTTACGCCAGGTGAAGCAGAGTACGCCGCAAAAGGACGAGGTTTCTTCGGCTCTGGCAGGGATATCGGCGCGCCAGGGCGATATCGATAGTGCCTTACAGGAGTATGCCGACCTTGTACATTTCTACCGTGATAGGCACCAGGTAGATAGTGCTTTGAGTGTCCTGAAAGAGATGGTGCGCCTTGCGCCACAGGACCTGCGCGCCCATGCAGAGTTAGGTGATATCTACGTGAAGCGAGGATTTCTGGAGGAAGGTATTGCTGAACTGCGTTTGTCTGCAGAAATCTTCCTGAGGCGCAACCAACTCGAAGAGGCCGGGGAGACGTTGCGGCGCATTGGCAATATCTATGCCGAGATGGATAACCCCGCGGATGCGTTCATGAATCTGCGCCGTGCCGCTGAGCTTAAACCCAATGATATGGATCTCTTGCGTGAAGTAGTGAGCTATTGCTGGCAAATTGGTCGCACGGAAGAGGCAACGCAGTACCAATCGATAATTGCTCGCTACTACTTTGAGACAAACCAGGTCAAAGAATCTGTTGCCTCATTGCAGCAGTTGATTGCAATTGATCGCGACAACTTCGAAGCCTATGATATGCTTGGTCAGACCTACCAATCAGTAGGTGAGTACGAGCAGGCCAGCCGTGTCTACAAGAATCTTGCCAAGGCGAATCCTGGCGGGACTATCGCGCGGGAACGCCTGGCAATGCTGCAAGAGTTGCGGGCGCAGAGCGCGTAAGTAAATAATGGTGGAGCCTTTGGTCGAGATCAACCGCTACACATGTGGATAAGTATCACCAGCCAGGCGATCTCCTGGGGGAATAATTAGTGTGGAATGCTCTTGTTCGTTTTCTTCACCCTCGTGCTCTTGATCATCGGGGACAACAGGATGGCGCACTTTGTTTGCGCGCACGGCTGATCCTCGCTCATCTAAGTGTAAGGGCAGTATCTGCGGAGAGTCCTGTTTATCCTGCTCCCAGTTCTCCCCATCGTCCAGCAGTGCAGCTTCGATCACTTTATCCATAGAATCTGCAATGGTAAATTTGACGCTCTGGCGGATTTTGGGTGGGATGTCAGCCAGGTCCTTCTTGTTCTCCAGTGGGATGATCAGGTGATAGATATGCGCGTGATGCGCCGCCAGTACCTTTTCTTTCAGGCCACCGACACCCAGCACGCGCCCGCGCAGCGTTATTTCGCCCGTCATAGCCAGGCCTGCGCGTATGGGACGCCCGGTTAGAGCTGATATCAGGGCTGTGGCAATTGTGATGCCCGCGGATGGGCCATCCTTGGGAAGGGCATTCTCAGGCATATGGATGTGCAAGTCAGTTGTGTCCTGGAAATTAGGGTCAATCTTCAATTCTTCGGCCCGTGAGCGGATATAGGAGAGCGCTGCATAAGCCGACTCGCGCATCACATCTCCTAACTGGCCTGTGATGAGTAATTCCCCTTTGCCTGCCATTGTGGCCACTTCCACGGGCAACAGAATCCCCCCCATCTCGGTCACAGCCAGGCCCATTGCAACACCAACCTGCGTTTTGTGAACTATCGGACTTTCAGTATAACGAGGCGTTCCAAGATACTGCTCCAGGCTATGACTTGTAAGCCGCAGGTGTACATCTGGCTTCTCGATGATGCGACGTGCGGCTCTACGACAAATGGTTGCCAGTTGGCGATCGAGGTTACGCACGCCAGCCTCGCGCGTATAGCCTGTAACGATTTGTTGCATTACCGACTGGGGAATCTTGAACTGTTCGGGAGCTATACCGTGTTCTTCCATTACTTTGGGCAAGAGATGGCGCAAACCGATATGTACTTTCTCCTCGAGCATGTAGCCTGGAAGATCGATAATATCCATACGATCAGCTAATGCATGCGGGATCTGGTATTTCACATTTCCGGTGCAGATAAAAAATACCTCTGAGAGATCGTATGGCACCTCCAGGTAGTGATCAGTGAAAGCGTTGTTCACTTCAGGATCAAGCACTTCCAGGAGTGCCGACGCTGGGTCTCCCCGGTACTCCGCTGAAAGCTTATCGATCTCGTCGAGTAGGAAGACTGGATTGCGCACTCCCACGGTCTTCATACCTTGAATGATGCGTCCTGGGAGAGCGCCCACGTAGGTGCGGCGATGTCCACGAATTTCGGCTTCGTCATGTACCCCGCCCAGTGAGATGCGCGCAAATTTGCGGCCGAGAGCGCGAGCTATCGAACGGCCCAGTGATGTTTTTCCAACTCCTGGAGGGCCGATAAAGCACAGGATCTGTCCCTGGCTCTCGCTGCTGGTGTATCCATCCAGGGAAGCGCGTTTCTGGCGCAACTGGCGTACCGCCAGGAACTCAATAATACGTTCCTTTATCCCTTCCAGCCCGTAGTGGTCTTCATCCAGCACCCGGCGCGTATGTTCAATACTGAAGCTGTCTTCGCTACGCTCTGACCACGGTAGGGCCAGTATCCAGTCTACATATGAACGTATCACTGCAATATCGGCTGATTGAGGCGGCGTGCGCTCCAGGCGGTCGATCTCTTTGCGTACCCTGGCTGCTATATCCGCTGGCATCGACTTTTCGTTTACCCTGGCACGCAGTTCGTTCATCTCGTTGGATGCATCCATCCCAAGTTCTTCCTGGATTGCGCGCAATTGCTCGCGCAGGTAAAACTCCTTCTGTGTACGATCTACCTGCGAGCGTACGCGGCTGCGAATAGTCGATTCCAGTTCTAGAATTTCGATTTCGTTGCCCATAATCACACAGATTTTCTCGAGGCGTGCCAGTGAGTCCATGGTTTCCAGTAGTTCTTGCTGCTGTTGAGGATCGGTAACGAGGTGAGCTGCAAGCATATCCGAAAGCCGTGCAGCGGTCTTAATGGCGACAATCGAGTTAATATCTTCGACCGAAAAGCGGCGGTTGAGCTGTGCATAGCGCTCAAACAGGTTAGTGGCGTGGCGTACTAATGCATCAGCCTGTGCGCCGTTGGCCTGGATTTCTTGTGGCGTGGTCACACTTACTCGTAGAAAAGGTTCCAGCTCATGGTACTCTTCAAGCTCTACGCGCCGTAGGCCGCTGAGCAGAATCTGAAAGCCCCTGTCCTGTTGTCGATGCAAGGTTGTGATTTCTACCAGCGTACCCGTGGTATAGATATCTTTTGGCTGGGGATCATCAATCTCTGGATTGCGCTGGGAGGCGGCGATAAGCAAGTGTTCGGGCTGCATCATTGCCTCTTCAACAGCGCGCATCGACTTGTCGCGTGCAACTGCCAACGTCATGCGCGTGCGGGGAAAAACTACCATATTTTTTAACGCCACGAGAGGATACATCTCATGGGTATCCGTACTTGGTTCCTGGCGTTCTTGTTCGCTCACGTGTTCCGCCTTGATAGAGACCTGATAAGTCTTGAAATCGGTGCTTCTTGAGATCCATGCAAACGCAACTGTATGGCCAGGCTGCGCGTCATACACCACAAGAAGTATCGCGCCCCACTAAAAAATATTTAAAAAGTTGATGAGTCTGCTTTAAGCAGACTCATCTTCAGAATAGACCGTACTTCGCTCTGTGCGCGTGACCAGCAGCGGTTTATTCCGCTGCGTAATCACATCCCCGTTGATAACTACCTTCTTCACATCAGCACGCGAGGGGATTTCGTACATCACATCAAGTAGTATATCCTCGATGATGCTGCGTAGCCCCCGTGCTCCTGTACGTTGTTTCAGCGCACCCTCCGCTGCGGCGTCGAGCGCATCATTGGTAAACACCAGTTCAACCCGGTCAAGCTGTAAGAACTTTTGATACTGCTTGACGATGGCGTTTTTCGGCTCGGTCAAGATGCGGATCAGTGCATCTTTATCCAGGCTATCCAACGAAACAGCAACAGGCAAGCGGCCCACAAACTCAGGAATCAGGCCAAATTTGAGCAGGTCGTCGGGAATAAGTCTGGTTAAGACCGACTCTTCAGGCTCTGTGGGAGCATTTGACTTGAAGCCCATTGTCTTGTTGCTGCCAAGGCGTTGCTCGACGATTTTGTCAAGCCCTTCAAAAGCCCCGCCACAAATGAACAGGATATTGGCCGTGTTGATCTGAATGAAGTCCTGGTGGGGATGTTTACGCCCACCCTGCGGTGGCACATTGGCGACGGTGCCCTCGATAATCTTGAGCAGGGCCTGCTGTACCCCCTCGCCCGAAACATCGCGTGTTATCGACGGATTATCTGACTTGCGCGCGATTTTGTCGATTTCATCGATGTACACGATACCTCGCTCGGCGCGTGCAACATCAAAATCCGCCGTCTGAATCAGTCGCAGGAGAATGTTTTCAACATCCTCACCGACATAGCCTGCCTCTGTCAGTGCAGTCGCATCAGCTATACAGAAAGGCACATCCAGTATCTTCGCAAGCGTCTGTGCCAGTAAGGTTTTACCGCATCCCGTAGGACCGATCAAGAGGATGTTACTCTTACCCAGTTCTACATCGTCTATCTGCATACCTACACCGATACGCTTGTAGTGGTTGTATACAGCCACAGCCAGCGTCTTCTTAGCTCGCTCCTGCCCGATCACGTATTGACTGAGCTGCTCATAGATCTTCTTGGGCGCCGGTATTCTACCTGTTTGCAGACGCGGCTTCGCGATGGTCGCTTGCTCCTCTTCGATGATTTCTCGACAAAGGTCAATGCACTCATCACAGATGTAGACACCGCCGGGACCAGCAATCAACCGCTGTACCTGGTCCTGGCTCTTGCCACAAAAGGAGCAACGATAAGTAGTACGAATATTTTTCGAATTTGCCACGTCTGTCACCTTTCCCTGTAAAGACCTCGTTACTAAGCCTGTTAAGGCACGATTTATTGTACCTCAATGCCTGTATCAACGTTTGTTTCACCTGTGCTGGTTGTTCCGGTCTCTGCTGCCTCGTGCTGGGCTTCCTCTTCCTCCTGGGTACCTCTTGCTTCCGCCGCCTCGTGCTGGGACTCCTCTTCCTCCTGGGTATTCTTGGCCTCCTCTTCGCCAGCGAGAGCGGCTGCTTCGGCATTGGCTACGCCGGCCTCTTCCTCACTGCTTGCGGGATCAGGGCCTGCTGCCAGTTCCACCAGGTGTGTGATGGCCTTTTCACGGAGAAGACTCCGTGCCAGGGCCCGAATCTGCTCTTCTGTTCGTGGGAGATTCTGGCCCATCTGAGCATAAGCGCGGAAGAGAGCCTCTACCTCTTCGGGCACAACACTGATCTCTTCCTTCTTTATCACTTCATCAAGCACAAGTTGACGTTTCACGCGCTTTTCGGCATCAGGTTCGAGTTCTTTTAAGTACTCTTCGCGCGACTTTTTCAGCAGCAGCAGGTATTGATCCAGGGACATGTGTTGGTCTTCCAATAAGTGTGTGAACTGGTGCAACATGTCCTCAGCTTCTTCCTGGATCAGTACAGGATGCAGCGCGAAATGTGATTGATCAATAACTGCATTGACTACCTGCTCGCGCAACTCATCACGAATACGTCTCTGCTTGTTTTCAAGCAGGTTATCACCGATGGCCTTGCGCAAGTCTTCCAGTGTCTGATACTCCTCGTTGCTCACCTGGATGGCGAGTGCGTCATCGAGTTCGGGCAGTTCTTTGACCTCTATTTTGTGCAAAGTGACGGCATACTGAGCTTCTTTTCCTGCGAGTTTCTCGTTGCTGTAATCACTGGGTATGGTGGTCGTGAATGTCTTGCTTTCACCTGCCTGCATACCTACGATATGCTCATCCATACCTGTAAAAAGGCCGTATCGTTCCGTAGTCAGTTCAAAGGGATTGTCTTTGAGGTCAGAAACGCTCTCATCATCCACAGTCAGCTTCAGGTCCATCGTCACACGGTCGCCTATCTGGGCCGGTCGCTCGACAACTTCCCACTTTGCCTGTCGATCGCGCAGTGACTCAAGCTCCTGCTCAACCTCTTCGGAGGTGACGGTGGCTTCTTCACGCTCAAAGTGCAGCGAATGGTAATCGCCTAACTCAACGGGAGTCAGGATAGGAACCTTGAGGCTGAAGTGGTAGGGCTGGCCCATTTCAAAAACTGGCGCATCCAGTTCTGGCTGCGCAAGCGGCGTGATGTCATGTTCCTTGAGCGCATTACGGTAGGTCTCGGTCATCAAGTCATCGAGACCTTCCTGGTATATATACTCTTTGCCGAGTCTGCGTTCTAATAGTGAACGCGGGGCCTTCCCACGGCGAAAGCCCTGTACGTCAACTTTTTGTACCAGCTTGCGGTATGCCTTCTCTGAAGCTTTTTCCACTTCATCCCAGGAAAAATCAACTTCAACGACTGCCTCGCTGTCTGGCAACTTTTCAACCGTGACCTTCACATTTCCTCCAACACGTGCGTCTTTGCTGCGTATTTATCTATCTATCTCGTACGACCTCTTGCGTGCCCATTTGGTGATGACCGCAATCGTGGCCGCTGTTTTCAGGAGGGCGACCATTGAGGCAACCCCTACATTAATTACATGCTCTACTCTGATTATACCGAAACGCGAACTTAGGGGCAAGCACTTCGATCGTCCATGCTCAAGCAAACCTGGAGCGGGAGACGGGGATCGAACCCGCGACTTTCTCCTTGGCAAGGAGATGCTCTACCACTGAGCCATTCCCGCATCTTTGTGAAACTACTCCTTAAAAGTCACTATGCGCCTGGTTTTTGTTGTAGTGGGCGGTGAGAGACTCGAACTCTCATGGCTTGCGCCAACGGATCCTAAGTCCGCCCTGTCTACCAATTTCAGCAACCGCCCATAATGCTCCCCTGGAAATAGAAAAAGCTTCACTTCAGGATGATACACCAGGGCGCTAGCCACTGTCAAGGTAAACTATGGGCACCCTCCGTTTGGGCTACTAACGCGATCCGATTCGTCGGAACACTACTCAGCCCGTCCTTTCGCTCCCCATGTCAATTTGCATCGCTTTTTCATGTAATGATAAAATGAGACCAGAGTTATGTATATAAAGGCCCTGGATCTGACATATTAGTGCCTGCATGCTGCGTCTGATTCATTGCGCCAAAAAATCGGACTATTTATTGTATGCAACAAAACCCAACATCTATAGCCACCTCTTTGAACCTGAATCGAGCCGATCTTTATATCAATCGCGAATTGAGCTGGATCGAGTTCAACCGGCGTGTCTTTGAAGAGGCGCAAGATAGCCATAATCCGTTGCTGGAGCGCGTGAAGTTTCTCTCCATCTTCGACACGAATCTCGACGAGTTCATCATGATTCGCCTGGCGGGACTGAAAGAGCAGATTGAGGCTCATGTCACCTCGGTCAGTCCTGACGGCCTCTCGGCAGAGCAGCAATTGCGGGCTGTGCGTCAAGAGCTGGCACCACAGGTACAACAATTGCGCCAGTTATGGCGCGATGAGCTTATGCCGTTGCTCGCAAAACAACATATCTATATTCTTGATTATGAGCAACTGGATTCGCAGCAGCGCACTGCGGTGCGCTCCTACTTTGAGCGTGAGATTTTTCCGGTCTTGACGCCCCTGGCGGTTGACCAGGGCCACCGGTTTCCACATATCTCTAACCGCAGCTTAAACCTGGCGGTTGTAATTGCCGATACCATTTATGGTGAGCGCTTTGCGCGTGTCAAGGTTCCTCCTACTCTGCCCCGTTTTGTACGCGTGCCGCTTGCGGAGGACGTGCGGGGAGCCGTAGGCTTTGTATGGATCGAGCAGGTCATCGCTGCCCACCTCAGTATGCTTTTCCCGGGCTTTGATGTGTGGGAGTCCTATCCATTTCGCGTACTACGTGACGCGGATATCGAACTGCGCGAAGACGATGCCGCTGATCTGCTAGAAAGCATTGAGCAGGGCTTGCGCGAGCGGCGTTTTGGTTCGGTGGTTGACCTTGCAATCAATCCCTCCATGCCACCGCGCATTCGCAGCTTGCTGCTCGACAACCTGGAGATCACTTCAGAGGATCTGACAGTTATCGATGGACCGCTTGGTATGGGCGATGTTATGGAATTATACGACCTCGATCGCCCCGCTTTAAAATATCCACCGTTAACACCACACACACCACCGGAGCTACGCAAGGGCAGTGATCTTTTCGCCGCTATACGGCAGCATGATTTATTGATCCATCATCCTTACGATACGTTTGACTCGGTGGTGGAGTTTATTCGCGCGGCCGCGCATGATCCGCAGGTATTGGCGATTAAGCAGACGCTGTACCGGGTAGGGTCAAACTCGCCGGTCGTCAATAGCCTGCTAGAGGCGGTAGACAACGGCAAGCAGGTAGCGGTGCTGGTCGAACTGAAGGCGCGTTTCGACGAGGAAAATAATATCGAGTGGGCAAAGGCATTAGAGCGTGCGGGCGTGCACGTGGTGTATGGCCTGGTGGAGTTGAAGGGTTTGGTAAATTTGAAGACGCATGCCAAGATCGCACTGGTGGTGCGTAAGGAAGCAGATGGACTGCAGCGCTACGTACACCTGGGTACTGGAAATTATAATGCTACTACTGCCCGTATCTATGAAGACCTGGGTTTGATGACCTGTCGCCCAGAGATCGGAGCGGACGCTTCAGAGCTTTTTAACTTACTGACAGGCTTTTCACGTCAAAGCAATTATAGCAAACTGCTGGTTGCTCCTTTGGGGCTTCGGCAAGGCATGCTGGAGCGCATTGAGCGAGAAATCGCGCTGCATCGCGAGCATGGCAATGGACACCTGATCTTTAAGATGAATGCGCTGGTTGACCCGGAAATTATTGACGCACTTTATCGCGCCTCGCAGGCAGGCGTGCGCATCGAGCTGATTGTAAGGGGCATATGTTGCTTGCGTCCAGGTGTCGATAGTCTGAGTGAGACGATTCAGGTGAGAAGTATCGTTGGACGTTTTCTTGAGCATAGCCGGGTGTACTACTTTAGAAATGGTGGCGATGAAGAGATTCTCCTGGGCAGCGCAGATATGATGCAGCGCAACCTCGATGGTCGCATCGAGGCGCTCTTTCCAATAGAAGACCCCGTATTGCGTGTGGCTATCCACGATCGACTGTTGATGCCTGAACTCGCTGATACAGCGAAAGCGCGTGAATTGTTGCCTGATGGGAGCTATAGACGCGTTCAGCCTGCCCCGGGCGAACCCCCGTTCGATAGCCAGAACTGGTTTATCTCACATCCCCTGATCGAATCAGCTCAAGGTCACCAGAACCACATAATCGGCGCTTTGCCTGCAGGTTCGTGAGGAGAAAAAGGCTACAACGAAAGTCTTGACGGATGATAGGGGGAATGTTATAGTGTGGTGCATAGAAATTGCCCGCCAAGGTAGCTCAGTTGGTAGAGCACAGCACTGAAAATGCTGGTGTCGTCGGTTCGATTCCGTCCCTTGGCACCACTACCTACCGCATATACGGTTCCAGTATAGTAACCAGGTCTTCTGCCAGAAACGGCTTTTGGAGGATTGCATCAGCCTTAAGCGATGCGGCCTCCTCCAGGTTATCCAACGCCGACATCAATACAATAACATGGCGTTTACGCAGCTCCGGTTCCCTTTGGAGTACAGCGCAGACTTCTTTGCCGCTCATTCCGGGCATCATAATATCCAGAAAAACAAGAAAGTCTTCTTCGCTGCGCAGCATCTGCAATGCCTCGTAACCGTTGCGGGCTACGCATGTAGCATATCCCTCGAAATCCAGGATATCGGCCATCATATCGCGAATGATAGGATCATCGTCGACGACTAAGACCTTGCGAGTCGTTATAGGCTGGTTCATCATCCTTGCTCATTTCTACGGGGGGATCGATGCGTGGGAGATAGAAACTGAAGACAGACCCTTCGCCGGGGATGCTCTGTTCAAGCCAGAGTTTGCCATTCATGGCCTCGATGTAGCGGCGACAAATGTAGAGGCCCAGGCCGGACCCGCGTACCGGGGTTGTCAAAGAATGAGAGGCGCGCACGAACTTTTCAAATACTCTCTCTTGATCTTCGGGTGCAATGCCTTCACCTTCATCGCATACCCGTACCAGGGCTACCGGGAGATCGTCGCCATTCGCCAGCGCCGCGTAATCGACCTGGTCCTCCGGTAATCGCGAAAGTGTGGTGGCGCTGCCTGTAATGATAATGCGGCCGTGAGGTGGAGAATATTTGGCAGCGTTATCCAACAGGTTGCTCATCACTTGCCGGAGGTGGAGCGCATCGCAGTTTACCCAGATATCTTCTGCGATCTGCAGGTTGATCTGCTGCTCGTTATTGACGCTCAGCATACTTGCCGCCACATCCGCAGCCGCGAGTAACTGTACTGGCCCAACCTGCAACTCCAGCTTTTTGTCTACCGCTCCCATTTTCGCCGCCTCGGTCATATTAGTTATCTGGTCGATCAATTGCTGCGCAGCACTGCTGATTTTTGAGGAAAAGCGTAGAATCTGTTGCGAGGTAATGCGCCCACTTTGTCGCTTTAACAACGACGAGTACCCACTAATAGCGCTGAGCGGCGTACGCAGCTCGTGAGAGGCCGTCACGATAAACTCATCCTTGAGTTTGTCCATCCGCTGTAACTCGGCATATGCTTCTTGTATCTCTTCAAAGAGTTGAGCATTACGGATAGCGCTGGCGGCCTGTCCAGAAATTGCCAGCAGCGCCCCTATCTCTTCGGGACGAAATGTGCGATTCGTGTGCGGAGTATGGATTGCCAGGATACCAACCAACTCCGTCTGGTAGCGTACTGGAATCATCAGCATTTTTTGAATGTGTGTCTCGCGCAGGAAAATTGCTCCACCTTCTCCGCTCAACTGGGCGAGTTCCTCGACCATGTTTGCGTCTATATAGAAATATGTCTCCGCTTCGACCAGCCGTTCCAGGATTGATCCTTTGAACGGAAGGCGGATCATCTCTATCAGATCGTCATGCTTGTCTTTATTCTCACCCCTGTGTGCATCCTTCCACTTACCCGTCGCATCGTAGATAGCCTGTGCCACCAGTTCTTCTTCCTTAGGGCATAGTTGGAAAAAGGTGCACATCTGAGCCTGTACCAGGTTTGCTACGGTCTCGACAAATTTACGCAGTAGTTCGGCGACATTTAACACTGTACTGATCGCCTGCAGCCCGCTGTACATTGCGGCCAGTGATTCCTCGCGCTGCTTGGCCTTGAGCAGAGCCTGGCGCGAACGATCGTAGAGCTTGGCATTCTCAATGCTGACCGTGATAATTTGTACTATCGTCTCGAGTACCAGGATCTCTTCGGGACTGTAGGCATCGGGGCGCGAACTGGTGAGGCAGAGTGAGCCAACAACGCGTGTAAACATTTTCATAGGCAGTAACAGGAATGTCTCTGCTTTGCTTTGATCGCCCCAGGCGCCTTTCAACAATTCCTCGTAGCTGCCGTAATTTCCGTGCTCCTGCTTGGCAAGCGTAAGCAGCAGCGTGCGCTTTTCCTCTTGCGTTACTCGCCACCACGCCGGACGATCTTCAGGCAGCCCTACTATAGGGTGTTCGAGCAACAGCTCATTGCGTCTCCCGTTTGCGATTGCAAACACATCATAGAGCTTCTTGGTATCACGGTCATAGAGTGTAAGCAACATTGAAGAGACATCGACTACGTTGGCAACAAACTGGTACACATCCTCGACCAGCTTAGACAGCTTTACGGCTATGGGGAACGCAGCACTGATCTGCTGCAGGCCTTTCATATAGTCTCTCGTATGCAGGTGCAAATGTCGCAGCCTGTCGTTCTCTATATGGAGAGCTATACGCTCGGTAAATTGCATGGCCTCGATGCGTTGCCTTTGTTGAAACCCTATCCCCGCCCCTGCCTGGTAAAGTACGACTATGCCAAACACATTGGAATGTGGTTTCCTCTCATGGGTCTCATAGGAGAACTCAGGCACCTGAATGGGGGCGCTGAGATACCAGCTAGGGACAAAATCCGGCGGAAAAGGTGCCTGCTCAACTGGTTGGAAAGACGAAATGTAATCATCGTGACGGATGATGATCGGCTCGTTTTTACGCCACGTGTAACCGATCAGGTCTTGCCCAAAGGCATAAGCCATGCCGATAGGAAAGAGTGCACTATTTTCTAACACGATTACCGGGTCTACTTCCAATGGTTGCGAAATGCGCCTTATTCCCCCCTGGCCTGAAGAGAACGGATCTGCCAGGTCGATGGTGACACGCTGGCGGAAAGGCGCCGTCTCTTCAACTGCTTGCTTACCGCTGGCGAGAGCAGGGGCGGCACTGCGCAAGCGCATATGCAGGCGTATGACCATCTGGCCGGTGTTCTCATCGTAGAGCGCAATGCAGCCGCCACTGGCTCCAAATTGCCTGATCATCTCTTGTAAGAGTTTTCTGAGCAACGGTAATGGGTATTTTTCATCTATGGTAGATGGTTCTGGCTCTCCCCTTGTAGCGGTAGACATCTGATCAGTTTCTCCTCATGTGGCTGGCGGGAATACGCCAGGAAGCGTAGGATTTATCATCGTTGCCATGCTTTAAAGCAAAAAATTTTCTGTGCTAATCTCATCACACTGTTTAGAATATCATAGGCGTTTGCTCTATTCAACCTTCGCAGGCGCAATTTTTGGGACATTACAAGCATTTGCAACATATCCGCAAAATTAGGGCAAAGCTTGTTCCCTTAATTTGACAACGTCCTTTTTCTAGGGCTATGATGCAATAAAGAAACAAATGCTTTACACCCTGAAGGAGTACCCCCATGACAGAATCCACAGTCAACGGAACTGTATTTCATACCCATCGTTTGCCTAACGGCCTGCAAGTTGTTGCTCAGCCTATGCCCGACTTCGAGTCGGTTGCCGTGTCGTTCTACGTGCGTACCGGTTCGCGTGATGAGCCAGACCCCAGTATCGCAGGTGTCTCCCATTTCCTGGAGCACATGGCCTTTAAGGGCACAAAGACCCTCGACTGGCAAGATATAACGCTCGAGTTTAACAAAATTGGCGCGGAACTCAACGCCTTTACCTCGCAGGAGGCTACCGTCTTTTTTGCGCGAGTACTGGGTGAGTACGTGGAACGGGCCGTCGAACTGCTCAGCGATATGATGTATCCTCGCCTTGCCGAGAGCGATTTCGAGACGGAGAAAGAAGTTATCATCAACGAAATTGCGCGCTCCGAAGATCAACCCTATAACCTGGCCTACCGGCGCATGATGCAAAACTACTTCGGTTCTTATCCCCTGGGACATGATGTGCTTGGTACACGCGATAGTATTCGCAACATGCGTATTGAGCAGATGCGCGACTATTGGAACCGCCGCTATGCCGCAAACAACCTGATCCTGGCTGTTGCTGGCAATTTTGATTGGGAGCATATTGTCCGTCTCGCCGAAAAATATTGCAGCAGCTGGCGCACCGGGGATGCTGGCCGCAATGTCGAACCGTATGAACCCGCCCGTGCAATCAATGACATCACAGTTGATGAGAAGCTTAAACAGCAGATCGTGATTATTTCCATGCCGGCCGTAGATGTGCAGGACCCCGATTACTATGCGGCCAGCCTGGGCGGCAGCATTCTAGGCGATAGCGACGGCTCGCGCCTCTACTGGAACATCTATCAAAAAGGCCTGGCGGAATCCGCCAGCGCTGGAATCATTGCTATGGAGGGGACGGGTATGATGATCCTGGAGGCAAACTCAACGCCGCAAGAGGCTCCCCGCGTTCTCAAGCTGCTGCGAGCCGAACTGGATAGCTTGTTGGAGGATGGGGTGCATGAAGACGAATTGCGCCGTGCCAAAGATAAATGGATCAGCAGTCTTGTTTTGAGTAGCGAATCAACCTTCTTCCGCATGCGTTCGCTAGCCTCCGACTGGGTAACCGAGGGGCGGCTGCTAAGCGTCGATGAAGAAGTGGAGCGTATTGAGAAGGTCACAAAAGAGGATGTCATACGCTCCCTACGTCGCTTCCCCATGCGTGAGAAGCAGGTACTCACGACATTAGGCCCAATGAGCGAACAGGAATTGTTGGCTTGAAGCGGGCGAAAGCCATCTAGAGCTTCTCAAAAGTCTTTTCCTCTTCCCCTCCCCGCCCCAAAAAAGAGTACAAGAGCGTGTTGCCGGTGTGGCGCCACCGCGCCACACCGGCAACACGCTCTCTATTAATCTGGGGTGGAGGGCTTGCTGCCAATCAGAGCGACTTTTGACAAGCCCTGGAAAGCCATCATATGTTGCTTGCCTTTTACCTGCTCATGTGGTACACTTCTAAATGGAATAATAGAGTTTATTTTTAGCATACATTTATTTCTAAGGCTTTTACTTCTGTAGGCGAAGACAGAAGTGAAGATAGATACAAAACAGAATATCAAACAACAACACTACATATATAAGTGTAGTGAGGAGGTTCCTTTTAACTTGACAACAGAAAATATTCGACTAATCCCGCTAGGAGGCCTGGGGGAAGTCGGAAAGAACATGATGGTCGTAGAGTATGGTGAAGATATCATCATTATTGATTCTGGTCTAATGTTCCCCGACGATGAAATGTTCGGCGTCGACCTGGTTATCCCCGATACCAGCTACCTCAACGATAAAAAGCAGCGCATACGAGGTATCTTCATTTCGCATGGACATGAAGACCACATTGGGGGCCTACCCTACGTTTTGCCGATGCTCGATTTCCCTCCCATCTATGCGACACGTCTGACCCAGGGTTTGATCAGCGTTAAACTCAAAGAACATAAGCTGCTCGACAGAACGGTTATCAACGTTGTGACACCGGGTGACCAGGTAGCGTTGGGTGAGTGCCTGGTTGAAATTGTGCGCGTCAATCACAGCGTACCTGACGCGGTAGCTCTCGCCATCCATACGCCGATCGGTACCATTGTCCATACTGGCGATTACAAGTTTGATCATACCCCAACTGATGGGCGTCCCGCCGATTTCGGCACGCTTGCGCGTATCGGCAATCAGGGGGTCCTGGTCATGATGGGCGATAGTACGCGGGTCGAAACTCCAGGATACACGCCGTCGGAGCGCGTCATCAATGATTCATTCGACAAGCTTTTCGCCAATGCTCCGGGGCGCGTCATCATCGCTACCTTTGCATCCCTGCTCTCACGCGTGCAGCAAATCGTTGATACCGCCGTTCGTTATGAGCGCGTGGTTGCTCTTGTTGGACGCAGCATGGTCAACAACGTGCAGATGGCCATAGACCTGGGGTACCTGAACATTCCCAAGGGCACACTCATCCGCGCCGAGGATATTAACAAGTTTCCACCAGAGCGCGTGGTCATCATCTGTACCGGTAGCCAGGGAGAGCCAACCTCGGCTCTCACGCGTATCGCTAACCAGGATCATCGTCTTGTGCGCATACAGCAGCATGATATGGTTATCCTCTCGGCCACCCCGGTTCCAGGTAACGAGAAAATGATCAACCGCACAATCAACAACCTTTTCCGCCAGGGGGCTGACGTCTACTACCAGGCTATCGCCAATGTGCATGTTTCGGGCCATGCAGCCCAGGAAGAGCTGAAGTTGATGCTGAACCTGCTGCGCCCAAATTTCTTCCTGCCCATTCATGGAGAGTACCGCCAACTCATTCTACATGCAAAGCTGGCTTACTCGATTGGTATTCCTGAAGATCATATCATTGTTGCCGAAGATGGAGATATCGTCGAAGTCACACCGGAATCGATGAAGGTCGTGGACCATGCACCCATTGGCAACGTCTTTGTAGATGGTCTCGGCGTGGGTGACGTTGGACAGATTGTGCTGCGTGATCGCCAGGTGCTGGCACAGGACGGCATTCTGATGGTGGTGCTCACTGTCGACAAAGAGACGGGCCATCCCATAGCAGGCCCTGATCTTGTCTCGCGTGGGTTCGTCTACATGCGTGACTCCGAAGAGCTCCTGGAGAGCGCACGTGAGCGCGTGTTAGAGTCATTTATTGGTTTAAATGGTCACGCTTCGGACTGGTCATTTGTCAAAGACAAGATCAAGCATACGCTTAGCGAGTTCCTTTACGAAAAGACGCATCGTCGTCCAATGATCCTGCCCCTGGTGATGGAAGTATAGCAAAGCCCCCCGCCCCTTGACACCCGCAAGGGATGTCAAGGGGCGGGGGGCTTCCAACCAGGGAAGTTTCATGCTTTGTCCAGAACATTCACAGACCCTGGATATTCACTCTCTACTCTTTCACCCCTCTACCCCTTGATACTCTCTCACCACTACTGTATAATCCAGCTATGCGGAATGATACAATTGCAGCAATCGGCACACCAGCAGGTTCCGGTGGTATCGGCATAATACGTGTGAGTGGACCTGAGGCCTTCTCCCTGGTGTTACCACTCCTGCGACGGTCAAGCGGAAATACCGGTGTACCGCAATCACATATGCTTACCCATGGCTATATTCTCGATCCGGATTCTCACGAGGTGTTGGACGAAGTACTGACGGCATTTATGCGTGCTCCGCATACATATACCCGTGAGGATGTTGTCGAGATACAGGGGCATGGAGGGCCGCTTGTACTCCAGCGTATTTTGCGCCTGGTGCTGGCTCAAGGCGCGCGCATGGCAAACCCTGGGGAATTCACGCTACGTGCATTTCTAAATGGGCGACTGGACCTGGCACAGGCCGAAGCGGTGATGGACCTGATCAGCGCGCAGACCGAAGCTGGGCATCGCCTGGCTATGCAGCAACTGCGCGGGCGTATCTCCGAACAGGTGCAGGATGCTCGTCATGCCGTGCTAGGCATTATAGCGCGTATCGAAGCCAGCATTGACTTTCCCGAAGAAGATGTGCCAACTCCCCAACCCGGGGAACTCCGGCCGTTAATTGACCTAGCGCAACAAAAAGTAGATGCTTTACTGGCAGGCTCTGAACAGGGTAAACTCTACCGGCAAGGACTACGTACCGCCATTATCGGCCGGCCGAATGTAGGTAAATCTAGCCTGCTCAATGCCTTATTACGTACGGATCGTGCTATTGTTACACCTGTTGCCGGCACAACGCGTGATACCGTGGAAGAGGTGGCCAATCTGCACGGCATCCCGCTTCACCTGATTGATACCGCAGGCATAACACCAAGCGATGACCCTATCGAACAAATCGGTGTGCAGCGCAGCCGGGCCGCTGCCGAAGGCGCCGACGTTGCCTTGCTCGTATTTGATGGCTCGGAGCGCTTGACTGAACAGGATCAACATGTCTCGGAAGAACTGCGGGCAATGGGCTTTGGTGGGCCGGACAGGCCTATTCTCGCACGAAGTATGGTAGGAGCATCCCTGGCGGGCAAGGAAGTCTGGGGCACTTCTACCCAGGAGAATACCGATCATGGTGCCCGGCCAGATCCCGGCTATGCTGGTAGCGAGGTTTCATCCATTCACAGCAGAGCAATGATCGTGATAGTGAATAAATCGGATCGTCCGCAGCAGTTAGAGGTCGATGAAGTACGGAGGATATGGCCTGCTGTCCCACTGGTAACAACATCCACACTTACAGGCGCAGGCTTGCCTGAGTTGGAAGAGACGATTGCTGACATGGTACTGGCCGGTAGAACACTATATAATGAAAGCGCGTTGATTACTAGTGCGCGGCACCAGGAAGCGTTACGACGTGCCGCTGAGCATCTGCGAGCTTCCCTGGTGCCGCTTGGACAGGGATTACCGCTAGATTTTGTCTCGATTGATCTGCGAGCCGCTTATGATGCGCTTGGCGAGGTAACCGGAGAAACAGCAAGCGAAGATCTGCTGGAAAGAATTTTCAGCGAATTTTGTATCGGCAAATAAGCAGAGTTTAAGTAAGTATGCGATGAGGAGAAGCTATGCCATCACTAGGTAAACTGAAAGGTAGAGCCCTTATCATAATTGCTGCCGTGCTGGTTGGCAGTATTCTGGTGACATTTTTCGCATATCATATTGCTTCCACGTCAGTGACTGCAGCCGTAACACCCACCGCTCAAATCAGGGATGCTCCCGCTATAAGCCCTACAGTTCCTACACGTGCGTTACGGACGCCGACACCGACTATATCACCTACATTAAATCCTGGATCAATACTTGGTGTAAACGGTAATGCCGGAACCTTTTACCCGGGCATTTCCTGGGTGCGCCTCGGCTATCCAACGTGTGGATGGGGTAATTTAAGAGGGAATGTGCTGCAGCAAACGATCCAGGATTATCACAACCGAGGCTTTCATGTACTGCTCATCACTTGTCAGCCTGCTGCTTCTGGTCCACGGCTTTTTAATACGCAACAGCTTGATGATATCGCGCAGGGCGGTGCCGATGCGGTACAGTGTGGCAATGAAGAGATGAAGTTAAACGCCCTGACAACGTATGTTCAACCTGCGGACTTTGCGCGATACTTTGATCTTTGCCAGCATGCAGTGCATGCTGTCCAGCCAAATGTACCAGCGCTTTTGGGCGCGCTTGATCCACAAGTGGGGGGAGTTGATTTCCAGGGATTATATGACCAGGTATCTTATCTCGATCAAGTGCAAACAGCTATGAATACACAGGTACACCCGGGAGGCAACTGGACGTGGCGTTCGCAGGCATTGGGCCTGATTGATAGCTGGCACAATGGTTATCCCGGTCAGTATGTGAATAGCCTCTACGGCTTGTTCGTATTCTGGGCGCAGCAATTTCACGTTGACTTGAACAGCGGAGCGTTGGGCAAACACATTTGGGTGGTCGAGGGTACGGGGTGCTTCAAAGGCTGCGGCATAGATCCCTACAATTCGTATCAGGTGGCTGTCTCGCATATCTTGACACTTACTACTGACGTGCAAACTACAATGCAGTACCATATACCATTCTTTTACTTCAGCGATAGAGATTTCATCCAGTCGGGTGAAACATGGCCTATCGGCATACTTAATTTGAACGGCCATTCCAAACCAATTCGCCAGGACCTGCCAATGGGTGCACGAACGCTTACACTAGCGTGTCATAGCGGCCAGGTTTCCGTGGCCGATCAAGAGAAATTGCTGGCGAAGCTCTATCAGGGCTGCTCACTCCCCGGCGATTATATCGCCACATTGACTAGCTGAAAGATAGGGCCTACCTCAATGTACTGGCGTTAAGAGCGGGAAGGTGTGGCGCGTGACCAATTTCTAATGCACTGGATGCCAAGATTGGTGTTCATCACGCTAGTCCTGGTTCTGTTACTGCGGCTAGCTACCCGCGTTTTATTCGGTAGAAACAGCATCGCGTGCAGCAATATAAGAGGTATCCCATGGACGAAATAACTTCCTGGCGACCAATGCCGACGCCTCCACCTCTCCCGCCTCCGGTCTGGCAGAGGCAAGGATCCTCACTCCAATTCAAGGTGCGCAATAACCTCGATCAAGTGGTGAGCGAACCACAGGCGGGACCTCAAACGTATACCCAGAAGCTGGTTGCTGGCCTGGATCCAGCAAAAATCCAAGAAGTGGCTGCATCTCAAGTAGAAATTAGCGAGATGTATTACCAAAATGTCCTGCAACACGCACAGAGACTCTTTCGCTGGGCACTCATTGCGGCGGGAACTGGACTCATCTTCTTTCTCGCAGCAGTCGCTCTGCTGGTCTGGCACCAGCCTGTCAACGGGGCTCTGATCAGTCTGACGAGTGGAGGAGTGATGGAAGCTATAGCTGCGCTCAACTTCTGCCTCTATGGGCGTGTCTTCAACCAATTCAGGGAGTTTCATGAGCGCCTGGATCGAACCCAACAATACCTTCTGGCCAATAGTATTTGCGAGAATCTCAAGGGAGACGTGAAGCAGCAGATCGAACTCATGCGAGCCATGATGCATTCGTTAGCACGGCAGGAAGCAAAGACGGAAAAGAACACCGCAAGGTGACGTGCAGTTTCACCTCTTCTGCTGTCAAAGTGTTATAATCGGTGCAGCAGGGGTGGTTCGAGACAAGCACAGAGGTGTATCAGGGGGTGTAAAAAAATGGATTTCCCCAGTTTTATAAAAAAATCGCCAAAAACTCTTGACATGGGCTAGGCACTATGGCATAATACCGATGTTGCCGATTACGACAGGTAAGCAGCTTCTAGTAAGTAAACCTCCTAAAAGGTTTCTCCTTAGAAACAACGAACCCAGG
>WNGJ01000569.1_pt1 | contig 33944 bp, 38 predicted proteins | sample 5400611 | NCBI WGS metagenome assembly WNGJ01 (sample SAMN13153375, study PRJNA577476) | soil metagenome | isolation source: 40 cm soil or saprolite under Garry oak tree replicate 1 | place: USA:California | collected 2016-06-15
GACTCACGTGAAGCGACTCACCGAATCGATCAAGCGGCTCGACCGCTTCGTGGATCCGATCGTCGCGATCTCGCCCCGGCCCGGGGTGTACTGGACGCCGAACGGCAACCATCGGCGCGCCGTGCTCGATAAGCTGAAGGCCGACGTCATTCCGGTCATCCTGGTCATCGAGCCGGAGATGCTCTTCGAGGTGCTCCCGCTCAACGTCGAGAAGGCGCACAACCTCAAGGAAAAGTCGCTCGAGGTGATCCGGATGTACCGGGCGCTCGTGGAGGAAGAGCCGGACACCACGGAGGAGAAGTGGGCCTCGCAGTTCGAGTCGCCACACTTCATCACGCTCGGCCTCCTCTACGAGGAGAACAAGCGGTTCGCGGGCGGCGCGTTCGCGCCGATCCTGCGCCGGGTCGACAAGTTCCTCAAGCAGACCTTGCCCAAGGGGCTCGACGCGAGGACGGAGCGCGCCGACCTGGTCCGTGCCGCCGACCAGGCACTCGGCGTCGCCGTCGCGAAGATCAAGAAGCGCGGAATCAACCATCCCTACGTGAAGAACTATCTCCTCGCGCGCACGACCCCGCTCACACGCGCGCGCAAGACGCTCCCGTCGTTCGAGCAGACCTTCAAGAAGCTGAAGGACAACCTCGACGAGTTCGACGTGAGCAAGGTCCGCTACGACGAGATCCAGCGCTCCGCGATCATGTCCTCGTCGTCCTCCGAGTAGTCATGACCCCCCTGGCCGGTCGCGTCGCGGTCGTCACCGGCGGGACCGGCGCGCTTGGGCAAGCCGTCACGATGCGCCTGCTCGCCGACGGGGCGATCGTCGCGGTGCCGTACGCGGTCGAAGAAGAGCGTGAGCGACTGACTCAGCGGGTCGCCGCCGCCGACCGGCAGCGCCTGATCTTGCAAACGGTCGACGTGATCGACGTGAAGGCGATGACCGCCTTCGCCGAGGGTGTCGTCGCGGGCCGCGGCAAGATCGACATCGTCGTGGCCGGCGTCGGCGGCTTTGCCGGGGGCTCGCTCCTCGAGACCGACGTCGAGACCTGGAGGCGCATGCTCGACCTCAACCTGACCAGCGCGTTCAGCGTCGCGAAGGCCGTGGTGCCCGCCATGGTGCAGGCCCGGTATGGCCGGGTGGTCATGGTCGCCTCGCGTGCGGTCGTGCCGCCGGCGGGCGGCTTCATCGCCTACACCGTCGCCAAGGCCGGGGTGATCGCCTTGACCCAGGCGCTCGCCTTGGAGACGCGGCCGAACGGGGTCACGGTGAACGCGGTCCTGCCGAGCACCATGGATACCCCGGCGAACCGCGCGGCGATGCCGGACAGCGACCGGAAGGACTGGGTCCCGGTCGAGGCTGTCGCCGACGCGATCGCCGTCCTCGCGCGCGAAGCATCCGCCCATATCACCGGTACCCTCCTGGCGATCTGACGCGACGCCTGGGGGCTCCGGAAGGCGGGCCCCAGGAAGGCCGGCCACCGTAAACGAACCGATACCCCCTGCGTCCAATCAATCAGTGGTTTAAGCGGTCCGGATGGGGGAGACTTGCCGCCCGGCAGTCGGGAGTGACATGGTGAAGGGTGAAGGGGCACCAGGCGAGTGGAGCCATCGGACGAAGCGCTCTGCGAGCGCGTGGGCAGGCGAGACGAGGCGGCGTTCGACCTCCTCGTGTCGCGCTATCAGGAGCGAGCGTACCGTCTGGCCTGGTCCATTCTCAGAAACGCCGAGGATGCGCGCGATATCTCGCAGGAGGCCTTCATCCGGCTGTACGAGACCGCGGGAAGCTTCCGCGGCAAGTCGAAGTTCTCGACATGGTTCTATCGGGTCCTGGTCAACCTGTGCCTGGACCACAAGCGAAAGCACAAGTGGTGGAAGCTCTTGGTTCGCGATGACGACGACGACCGGAGCGACACGATCCTCGACCGGCAGCCGGCGCCGGTCAACGATCCGGTCGACAAGCTGAGCCGGGAGGAGACGTTGAAGGCGCTGGGGTCCGCCGTGGATCGACTGGCCCCGCGCCAGCGAGCCGCAGTACTGCTACGGGTCCAGGAGGACATGGCCACGTACGACATCGCTCAGGTGCTCAAGTGCTCCGAGGCGACCGTACGCGTCCATCTGCACCGCGCGCTCGCGACCCTGAAGAAGACGGTGGAGAAGCACTGACATGGCGAGGCATCCCGACACCGATCTAGTGCCGTATCTGCGAGGGGAGCTTCCTCCGGCCGAGCGCGAGCGCGTCGCCCGGCATCTCGAGGAATGCCCGGACTGCAAGCAGGACACCGAGCTGCTGCGCGATCTTCTCGGCAACCTCTCGCACGCGATCGGGCAGCCGCCCGCGGTGAGCTGGGCCCGCTATCGCGCCGAGCTTCGCGAGAAGCTCGAGGCGCGGCGCGCCCAGGTCCGATGGTGGCGGCGCCCCATGCCGTTGGCGGTCTCGGCGAGCCTCGCCGCCGCGCTCCTGCTCGTCGCGGTCTGGGGCGGACGCGAGCTCTCGAAGGGTCCGGATTCCCTCGGCCCGGACGAAGTGGTCATCGGCCGCGAGCTCGGCCTGCTGCAGGAGTTTCGGACCGTCGAGCGACTCGATCTCCTCGAAGATCTCGAGGTCATCAGCAATCTCGACCGCCTCGCCTCGGAACGCCAAGGCTAGCGGTGCGCCGCACGCGGGTATGGCTCGCGCTGGGACTGCTCGGAGCGGTCGGGGGCGGGACAACCGCGTCCCCGGCTGGTGCCGCGGACGGCGCGGGTCATTCGCCGGTCGATGCGCAAATGTTGCTCGATCTCGACCTTCTCAGGGGGACGGACCTCGCTCGGGACCGGGAGATGCTCAAACGCATGCAGATCCTGGAGCGGATGCGCATTCTGGAGTCGATGCCTGGGGAGGAGACCGGACCGCGGCCGGCGCCAACCCCGAACGAGGCAAAGGACCGATGACGCTTCGCGGCCTACCGACCTTGCTCGTGCTGGGCGCCGTCCTGGCCCTCGGCGATCTCGACGTCGCCTGGGGTCAGAAACCGCCGCCGACCACCCAGGGCACACCACCCGCGATCCAGGGCATGGACAAGCTCACGCCCGAGGAGCGGGCCCTCGCGGAGCGCAATCTAGAGAAGTGGCAGCGACTCACGCCTGAGGAGCGAGCGCGCGCACTCGAGAATTACCGCCGGTGGCAATCGATGACCCCCGAGGAGCGCGAGTCGGCGCGTCAGAACTACCGGCGCTTCCGCCAGCTCACGCCCGATCAGCGGGCTCAGATCCTCAAGGACTTCCAGCGCTGGAACGAGCTGCCCAAGGAGCGCCAGCAGGAGTTGCAGCAGGCCTACGAGCGCTACCAGCGGCTGCCGCAGGAGCGGCGTGACCGGATCCAGCAGCGCCTGGGCCAGTGGGAGTCGATGACGCCCGAGGAGCGCGAGCGCGTGCTTCGAAACCAGGAACGCTGGCGGCAGATGCCCCTCGAGGAGCGCGAGCGGCTCCGCGAGCGCTGGCGACAGATGCCCCCCGAGGAGCGCGAGCTGCTGCGTCAGCAACGACAGCAGCGCCGCGATCCGCAATGAGCCGCCCGGCGCGCGGCAGGGCGGCGAGAGCCGTGGCGTGGGCCGTGCTCGGGCTCGGGGCGCTCGCGGGATGCAGCGCGTCGACCGCACGAGCCGGCGGCGGCGACAGGCCCGTTGCCGCGGCGCCCGCTGCGGTCGCGCCTGCCGCGAGCGCCAGCGGTGACCGCCAGATCATTCACGCGCTGAGCCGGCTCACCTACGGCGCGCGCCCCGGCGACGTCGAGCGCGTGCGCGCGATGGGCCTCTCGGCCTGGATCGACCGGCAGCTGCGACCGCGCACGATCGACGACTCCGCGACCGAGCGGACCCTGGCCGAGCTGACCACGCTGCGCATGCCCATCTCCGAGGCCCTGCGCGAATTCCCGCGGCCCGATCCCAAGCTGCGTGCGCAGATCGCGAACGGTGAGATGTCGCGCCAGGAAATGATGGAGCGCTACCCGATGGAGAAGCGCCCGGTTCGGATCGCGGACGAGCTCCGGGCCGCGAAGGTCGTCCGGGCCGTGACGAGCGAGCGTCAGCTCGAAGAAGTCATGGTCGACTTCTGGTTCAACCACTTCAACGTCTTCGCCGGCAAGGGCGACGTGCGCTGGTACGTGTCGGCCTACGAGCGTGAGGCGATCCGGCCGTACGCGATGGGGCGGTTCCCCGACCTCGTGCGCGCGACCGCGCATCACCCCGCGATGCTCTTCTATCTCGACAACTGGCTCAGCGCCAAACCGGACTTCAGAGTGCCCGTGGGGCCCAATCGCGGCCGTCGGGCGGGGCTCAACGAGAACTACGCGCGCGAGCTGATGGAGCTGCACACGCTCGGTGTGGACGGCGGCTACACGCAGAAGGACGTCACCGAGGTCGCGCGCGCGTTCACCGGCTGGACGATCGATCGGCCGCAGACCGACGCGCACTTCATCTTCCGTCCGATGATGCACGACACCGGCGAGAAGATCGTGCTCGGCCACCGGATCGCCGCCGGGGGCGGGCCGGACGATGGCGAGCGCGTGATCGAGCTCCTCACGCAACACCCGGCCACGGCGCGCTTCGTCGCCACCAAGCTCGTCCGGCGCTTCGTCTCCGACACGCCGCCCCCCGCGCTGGTCGCCCGGGTCGCCGGGTCCTACATGAGCACGGGCGGCGATATTCCCGCGATGCTCCGCACGATCTTCGAGTCGCCCGAGTTCTCCAGCGAGGACGTGTACCGGGCCAAGATCAAGAAGCCGTTCGAGTTCGTGGCGAGCGCCGTCCGTGCGCTCGGCGGCAGTACGGATGCGCAGGGCGGCATGGCGCTGGCCCGGGCGAGCGCCGAGATCGGCGAGCCGCTCTATCAGGCTCAGCCGCCGACGGGGTTCGCCGATCGCGGCGAGGTCTGGGTGAACGCCGGCGCTCTGCTGGCCCGCATGAACTTCGCGCTGGGCCTCGCCTCGGGCCGCTATCCTCACGTGAGCGTCGAGCTTCCCGCGCTGGTCGCGGGCGCCGATCCGGGCTCTCCCGCCGCCGTCCTCGACCGGCTCCTCGTCGCGATCGTGGCCGACCAGGCCGGGCCGGAGACGCGCGCCGTGCTGACCGCCCAGCTGAGAGAGCCGCAGATCACGCGACTGTCACCGGACGATCGGGGTCCGGCGAACACGGACGTGGCCAAGCTCGCCGCGCTCGTGATCGGCTCGCCCGAGTTCCAGCGGCGATGAGGGCTGAGCGCCGATGATCACGCGTCGAACACTCCTGAAGGCCGGCGGATGCGCGCTGGTCGCCTACGCGGGCGCGCCGCGATTCCTGCTGCGGGCCGCCCACGCGGCGGAGGCGAGCGGCAAGGTGCTCGTGGCGATCTTCCAGCGCGGAGCCGTCGACGGGCTCAGCATGGTGATGCCCTACGGGGATTCCGGCTACGCCGCGGTGCGTCCGTCGATCGGCCTCCAGCCGCCCAGACGCGGCGAGAGCGAGCGCGCGACGGATCTCGACGGCTTCTTCGCGTTTCACCCTGCCCTCGCACCGCTCGTGCCGCTCTGGGAGAGCCGCGCGCTTGCGGTCGTGCACGCCTGCGGCTCGCCCGACACGACGCGCTCGCACTTCGACGCGCAAGATTACATGGAGAGCGGGACGCCCGGCGTGAAGAGCACGACCGACGGCTGGCTCGCCCGCGCGGTCGCCACGCGGCCCGCGAGGTCGACGCCGTTCCGCGCGGTGGCGATCGGCCCGGCGCTTCCGCGCACCCTCCAGGGGGACGTCGGCGCGATCTCGATGCAGTCGCTCGACCGATTCGACGTTCGGACCGGCAACGACGGCACCGCGCGACAGGGCTTCGAGTCGCTCTACGAGCAGGGCGTTCGCGATCTCCTGCACGGAACGGGGCGCGAGACGTTCGACGCGGTGAAGATACTCAAGCGCGCCCGGGCCTCGCGCATCGCGCCGGCGAACGGCGCCGAGTATCCGCGCGTGCCGCTCGGCGAGGCGCTGCGCCAGATCGCCCAGCTCATCAAGGCCAACGTCGGCCTCGAGGTCGCCTTCGCCGACATGCAGGGCTGGGACACGCACGTCGGCCAGGGCGCCGAGCGCGGCCAGCTCGCGCTGCGCCTCCGCGACTTCGGCGCCGCGCTCGCCGCCTTCGCCCAGGACCTCGGCGACAAGATGTCGGACGTCGTCGTCCTCACGATGTCGGAGTTCGGCCGGACCGTCGCCGAGAACGGAAACCGCGGCACCGATCACGGTCACGCGACGGCGATGCTCGTTCTCGGCGGCGGCGTGCGCGGCGGACGCGTCTACGGCCGCTGGCCCGGGCTTGCTTACCACCAGCTCTTCGAGGGCCGCGACCTCGCGGTGACAACCGACTTCCGAACTCTCTTCTCGGAGATCGCCACGCGCCACCTCGGCGTCCCCTCCGCCCCGATCTTCCCCGGCTTCCGGTCGAGCGCGCCGCCTCTCGGACTCCTCGCTTGACTCCACGACAAAGCTAACGAGGAAAGGGCTCAAAAAGGCCCAGATGCAAGGACGCTAACGAAGCAGATGGGCCTTTTTCAGCCGCTTCCCGTGTGGTACGTTCCGCGCGCATGGAGAATGTGAGCCTCGTCCGCGACGGCGCCATCGCAACCGTCACCCTGAATCGTCCCGACCGCCGCAACTCGCTGAGCGACGCGATGCTGACCGATCTAGGCGCGGCCTTCGTGGAGCTGCGCGACGACACCACCACGCGCGTCGTCATCGTCACGGGCGCGCCGCCGGTCTTCTCGGCGGGGGCGGACGCGGGGCTCAAGTCGACGATGTCGGCCGAGGAGCGGCGGCAGGCGTTCGGCCAGCGCAAGAGTCAGTTCCGCCGGCTCTTCGAGCGCGCCAATACCCTGCTCGAGAACCTCGAGCAGGCGACGATCGCGGTGATCAACGGCCACGCGGTCGGCGGCGGGTGGGGCCTCACGCTCGCCTGCGACTTCCGCTGGGCCTCCGACGAGGCGCAGCTCTGGATCCCCGAGGTCGACCTTGGCGTGCCTCTCGGCGTCGCGTCGACGACCCGCTTCGTGCGCCTCGTCGGGCCCGCGCGCGCGAAGGAGATCATCATGGAGTGCCGGCGGTACTCCGCCGCCGAGGCTCAGGCGTGGGGTCTCGTCCATCGCGTCGTCCCCGGCGCATCCCTCGCCAAGGAGGTGCGCGCGTACGCCGAAGCCCTGACCGCCAAGCCGTTCAAGGCGATGTCGGAGGTCAAGGCCCGCATCAACGCGATCGCGCGTACCGGGATGCCCGAAGTCAATGCGATGACGGAGGGGTTCCTCGATCGTGGCTGACCGCCCCATGATGCTCGAGGGCATCCGCGTGCTCGACCTCTCCCGCGTGATCGCGGGCCCGTACTGCGCCACGTTGATGGCTGATCTCGGCGCCGACGTGGTGAAGGTGGAGCGTCCCGGGCGCGGCGACGATCTGCGCGCGTGGCGCGGCAGCGGGATGAGCGCGACGTTCGCCGCGATCAATCGCGGAAAGCGTGGCATCGCCGTTGATCTGCGTGAGCCCGAGGGCAGCAAGCTCGTGTTCGAGCTGGCCCGTCGGGCCGACGTCGTCGTCGAGAACTTCCTGCCCGGCGTCGCCGACAAGCTCGGGCTCGGCTACACGGCCGTGAGCGCCGTGAACCCGTCGGCGGTCTACGTCTCGGTGACAGGCTTCGGTCAGGACGGGCCGCACGCGCGGCGGGCGGGCTACAACACGATCGCCCAGGGCATGAGCGGCATCATGGCGCTCACGGGAATGCCGGGCCATCCGCCGACGAAGGTGGGCGGCTCCGTGTCCGATCTGGCCGCGGCGTTCCTCGCCTTCGGCGTCGCCAACGCCGCGCTCGCGCATCGCCTGCGCACCGGGCGGGGCCAGCACCTCGACGTGAGCTTGCTCGCCTCGACCCTGGCGCTGCTCCCCGATCCAGTCGCCCACTACTTCGACTCGGGCCAGCGGCCGACCCGCGTGGGCAACCGGAACCCGTACCTCACGCCCGCCGAGGCGTTCCGGACCAAGGACGGCTGGGTCCAGGTCGTCATCATGAACCCCGAGCAGTACGCGCGCTTCAGCCGGGCGCTCGGCGACGAGTCGCTGGCGAGCGATCCGAAGTTCGGGACCAACGACTCCCGCGTCGCCCATCACGACGAGTTCAAGGCGCGGGTCGAGCGGGCGCTGGCGAGGGAGACCACGACCCGATGGGTCGCACGGTTCGAGGTCGAGCAGGTGGCCGCCGGACCGATCTATGAGTTCGACGAGGTGTTCGAAGACCCGCAGGTGAAACATCTCGGACTGGTGGCGACGGTCGAGCAGCCGGGATACGGCACCGCGCGCATGCTCGACTTTCCAGTCAGGGCGTCGGCGACACCCGGCACGATCCGGCGGCCGGCGCCGCGGCTCGGCGAGCACACCGCCGAGATCCTCGGAGAGCTCGGTCTTCCGAAAGACGAGATCGAGCGTCTCGCCGCCGCCGGCGTCGTCGCGCTGGCTTGAGGGCCAGAGCCATGAGGCGCGCGTGGTGCTGGGCGTTGGCCGTCGCGCTCGTCGCGTCCGCGTGCGCCGGCCTCCAGCTCGGCCGCGAGTTCCCCTCGCCCGACACCGCGCAGATCAAGGTCAACGTCACCGACAAGGCCGGCCTGCTAGCGTTCTTCGGCGAGCCCTACCAGGTCGGGATCGACAGCGGCGACCAGACCTGGCGCTGGTTCTACGCCCAGCGGAGCGCCTCCAGCACGATCACCAAGGACCTCACCGTGCGCTTCAACTCGAACGGCACGGTGAAGTCCTACTCGTTCACGTCGAACTTTCCCGAAGACATGCGGAAGTACCGGTAGCCCCGTAGAAAGGAGACCGCCGTGCCGACGAAGATCGTCCTCTCCCCCAAGCTCCCCGCGGCGCTCGTCGACGTCGCCCGCTCGCTCCTGCCGGCCGAGTACGAGATGCAGGTGGCCGACCAGGGCACGCCGGAGTTTCCCGCCGCCATGAAGGATGCCGAATATCTCGTGGGCTTCGCCCGCGAGAGCCTCGGCGCAGAGTTCTATCGCGGGGCGCCCAAGCTGAAGCTGATCCAGCTGATCAGCGCGGGCTACGACCGCCTCGACCTCGCGGCGGCGCGTCAGGCCAAGGTGCCGGTCGCCAACAACGGCGGCTCGAACTCGGTCGCGGTGGCCGAGCACACCCTGATGCTCATCCTGGCGGTCTACAAGAAGCTCGCCTGGCATCACCACAACGTCATCACCGGGAAGTGGCGCGTCGGCGATTTCTCCCAGACCCGGACCTACGAGCTGGCAGGCAAGACGCTCGGGATCGTCGGCCTCGGGACCATCGGCAAGAAGGTCGCGAAGCGCGCTCAGGCCTTCGACATGCACGTCCAGTACTACGACATCGTGCGGCTCACCGAGCACGCGGAGGACGCCCTGGACGTGCGCTTCGTGCTCTTCCCCGAGCTCCTGCGCACCTCGGACGTCGTCAGCTTGCACGTGCCCCTGACCAACGCGACGCGCGGCATGATGGGGGCCCGGGAGTTCGCCACGATGAAGCGGAGCGCGATCCTGATCAACACCTGCCGCGGCCCTGTCGTCGACGAGGCGGCCCTGCAGGTGGCGCTGGCGTCGGGGTAGATCGCCGCGGCCGGCCTCGACGTCATGGTCGAGGAGCCCCCGGCGGCGAACCACCCCCTCTTCGGCCTGGAGAACATCACGATCACCCCGCACTCGGCCGGACCGACGTGGGAGAACTGGGCGAAGGCGTTTCGGAACGCCTTCGACAACGTCCAGCGAGTGGCGGCCGGGCGAAAGCCGCTGTGGGTGATTCCCGAGTTGCAGGACATTTTGTAACCCCGGACTCGCCACCCGGGTTCCCGCGACCGCTTCCGGAAAGTGACACCCGCATCCGCCCCGGCCTCACCGAGGCGGGGCCGCGCCGACCGCGTCTAGGTTGACGCGCTAGGTCATTGACACTGAAGTAGAATCGGGCATAATCCCTTCGCTTTTCGGCGCTCGCACCTCTCCCGCTCGTAGTCGGGTCCGCAGCCGGTAGCGAGGAGGCTTATCATTGAGGATCAGGTCGTGAGGGGCAGGACGCTATGAAGAAGTTCATCGTCAAGCGAGCCGGGTTGGCGCTCATCTCGCTCTTCCTGCTCTCGCTGACGATCTTCTTCCTGATGCGCGTCACCGGCGATCCTGCCGTGCTCCTCGCCGAGCCCGGCGCCAGCCAGGCAGACCTCGACGCGATCCGCAAGCAATTCGGCCTCGACCAGCCGCTCTGGATCCAGTACTTCAGCTTCGTATCGCACCTCGTTCGCGGCGACTTCGGCCAGTCGTTTTACTACCGCACGGACGTCTTCGAGCTCTACCTCTCGCGGCTCCCGGCGTCGTTGCTGCTGGCCTCGGCGGCGATGGCGTTCTCGCTTCTTGTCGGCATTCCGACCGGGATCATCGCGGCGGTGCGGGTCAATCAGTGGTGGGATAGCGTGGGGAAGATCTTCGCGCTGCTCGGACTCTCGATGCCGTCGTTCTGGGTCGGACTGATCATGATCCTCTTCTTCTCGGTCTACCTCGGCTGGCTTCCGTCATCCGGATCGGGAACGGTGCTCCATCTCGTGATGCCTGCTATCGCGCTCGGCTGGGTGTTCGCGGCCTCCCACATGCGCCTCACGCGGTCATCGATGCTGGAAGTGCTGGGCTCCGAGTACGTGAAGCTCGCGCGCCTGAAGGGGTTGCCGGAGGCGCTCGTCATCTCCAAGCATGCGTTCAAGAACGCCCTGATCCCGGTGCTCACCCTGGCCGGGATCAATCTCGTCATCATGGTCAACGTGGCGGTCGTCGTCGAGACCGTGTTCGCCTGGCCGGGTGTAGGCCGCCTGCTCTATGAGGGCATCGCGTTCCGCGACTTCCCGGTCGTGCAGGCGACCGTCCTGCTCGGCGGCGTGATGATCGTCGTCGTGAATTTGCTGGTCGACATCCTCTACGCTGTCATCGACCCCAGGATCAGATATGAGGGCTAGCGCCCTGGGAACTGGAGAGTTACATGGGTAGCGGTAGCGCCGCCAACAGCCGATCCGCGTCCGTGATCCTGACGCTCCCCTCGCGTCTGGCCTTCATCCGGGCCCAAGGGTTTCCGACCATCCCGATCGCGATCCTCCTCGGCGTGTTGCTGGTGGCGATCTTCGCGAACGTGATCGCACCGCACAACCCCGAGGTCGGCGTGCTTGGTGACCGGTTCCGGCCGCCCGCATGGCAGACGAACGGCACCTTCGACCATCTTCTCGGCACCGATCATCTCGGGCGCGACGTGCTGTCTCGGCTGATCTTCGGCGCGCGGATCTCGGTGATCGTCGGGCTCATGGTCATCATCGTGGCCGGATTCGTCGGCACGGCGCTCGGAATCATCTCGGGCTACATGGGACGCTGGGTCGACCAGATCATCATGCGGCTCACCGACGCCTGGCTCGCCCTGCCCGCACTCACGTTCGCGATCTTTCTGGCGGCCATCATCGGCCCCAGCGCCACCAACATCATCATCATCCTCGCCCTCGTCTACTGGACGCGTTACGCGCGCGTCATCCGCGGCGAGGTGCTGTCCGTCCGCGAACGGGACTTCGTGCGCCTGGCCGTCGTCGCCGGCTGCTCGAAGTGGAAGATCATGCGCAAGCACATCCTTCCGAACGTGATCAACTCCGCGATCGTGCTGGCCACCCTGCAGCTCGGCCAGGTGATCATCGCCGAGGCGGCGCTGTCGTTCCTCGGCGTCGGCGTGCCGCCACCCCAGCCCGCGTGGGGGTTGATGCTGGCGGATGGCAAGAAGGGCCTGATGGCGGGCTACTGGTGGCTGACCGTGCTGCCGGGCTCGTGCATCATGCTGATGGTCCTCTCGGCGAACCTCCTGGGTGACTGGCTTCGTGTGAAGTTCGACCCGCAGCTCCGCCAGTTGTGACCGGTCCGCTCCTCGACATCCGGCGCTTGTCGACGCACTACGTCAGCGCCCGCGGCACCCGTGTGACGCGGGCGGTGGACGACGTCACGCTGTCGCTCGACCAGGGCCAGACGCTCGGCATCGTGGGCGAGTCGGGCTCGGGCAAGACGACCCTGGCGCTCACCCTGCTCCGGATGCTCCCGCCGGCGGCCAAGATCGTCTCGGGCGAGATCCTGTTCGAGGGCGCCGACCTCATGAAGAAGTCCGAGTCCGAGATGCGGCGCATCCGCGGCAAGCGGATCGCGATGATCCTGCAAGATCCGATGGCCTCGCTGAACCCGCTGTTCACCGTCGGCGATCAGGTCGCCGAGCCGATCCGTATCCACGAAGGTGCCGGCCGCGGCAACGCATGGAAGCGCGCGACGGAGCTCCTGAAGGCCGTTCGCATCGCGGCGCCGGAGCGGCGCGTGCGTGAATACCCCCACCAGCTGTCGGGTGGGATGCGCCAGCGCATCGTCGGAGCGATCGCGATCTCGTGCGAGCCCCGGATGCTCATCGCCGACGAGCCCACGACGAGCCTCGATCTCACGATCCAGGCGCAATATCTGAAGCTCCTCCGTGATCTCCAGCGCGCCCACAACCTGGCGCTGATCTTCATCACCCACAACCTCGGCATCGTCGCGAAGATGTGCGACCAGGTGGCGGTGATGTACGCGGGCCGGCTCGTCGAGGCCGGCCCGGTCAAACAGATCTACAACTCGCCAGCGCACCCGTACACGCAGGCGCTCCTCGAGTCCATTCCGCGGCTGGGCGACAGTCGCAAGCGGCTCACCGCGATCGACGGCCAGCCGCCGGATCCGTCGGCGCTCCCGCCGGGCTGCGCGTTCCACCCGCGGTGCCCGAAGATCATGGACCGCTGCCGCACGGAGGCGCCGCCCGAGTTTCGCGTCGCGGACGCCCAGACGAGCCGCTGCTGGCTGTCGGCACCCGTGAGCGCGGCGAGGGGCTGAGGCCGATGGCCAGCCCCGTCCTCGAGGCCAAGAATCTCGTCAAGCACTTCCCGGTCAAGCGCGGCATCTTCTCGCGCCAGATCGCGGTCGTTCGCGCGGTGGACGACATCTCGTTCTCGATCGACCCCGGCAAGACGCTCGGGCTCGTCGGCGAGTCGGGCTGCGGCAAGACCACGACGGGGAAGATGGTGCTGCTGCTCGAACGGCCGACGGGCGGGATCATGCGCTTCGAGGGGCAGGACCTCCAGGATCTCGACGGGGGGAGTCTGCGCGCGTACCGGCGTTCCGTCCAGGCCGTCTTCCAGGATCCTTACGCGTCGCTAAACCCGCGCATGCGGGTCGGCTCGATCATCGTCGAGCCGCTCGTCACCAACGAGTCCTTGCCGTCCGCCGAAGTGAAAAAGCGCACGCTGCGTCTGCTCGAGCTGGTGGGCCTGCCGGAGCGCGCGGCCGATCTGTTCCCCCACGAGTTCTCCGGCGGACAGCGTCAGCGGATCGCGATCGCGCGCGCCCTCTCGCTCTCGCCCAAGGTGGTCGTGCTCGACGAGCCGGTCTCGGCGCTCGACGTGTCGATCCGCGCCCAGATCCTGAACCTCCTGCGCGACCTCCAGGCGCAGCTCGGCGTGTCCTACCTCTTCATCGCGCACGACCTCGCCGCGGTCGCGCACATGAGCCACACGATCGCGGTGATGTACCTCGGGAAGATCGTCGAGATCGGCGACGCCGAAACCGTCTCGAAGGCGCCCAAGCACCCGTACACGCAGGCGCTGTTCTCGGCGGCGCTGCCGTCGCACCCGGACGAGCGGAGGGACGAGATCATCCTGGCCGGCGAGGTGCCGAGCCCGATCGCGCCGCCGGCCGGATGCCACTTCCATCCGCGCTGCCCGCATGCGCTCCCGCGCTGCTCGAGCGAGGAGCCCACGCTGCTTGCCGAGTCCGGCCGCCTGGTCGCCTGTCACCTCTACCCCAAGTAAGGGTTCGGTTGGATTTCGTCGCGCTGCACGCGCAGTCGAAGCCCGACGCGGTCGCGCAAATCGAGGGCGACCGGTCCCTGACCTGGCGAGAGCTCCTGGAGCGTCGAAACCGCGTCGCCAACGCGCTCGTCAAGCAGGGCGTGGGCCGTGGCGAGCACGTGATCATCTACGCCCCCAACTCGCTCGAGTACCTCCTGGCCTCGGCGGCCACCCGCGCGATCAACGCGGTGCCGATCCCGATGAATCACCGCCTCGTGGCCGAAGAGGTGAGCTACATCCTCGAGCACTCCGACGCCGTGGCGGCGTTCGTCGGCGGCCCCTACGTGGCGATGGCGGAGGAAGTCAGGCGCCACGCGGCCCGAGTGCGCCTGTGGATCACGCTGGGCCCCGGGCACCGGCCCTGGGCCACGAGCCTCGACGAGCTCCTCGAACAGGGCGGCACGGATTCACCGGCCGTCGATCCCGCCCAGGGCCTCGGCGGCTCCATGATCTACACCGGCGGGACGACCGGAAAGCCCAAGGGCGCCCTTCGCGTCGCCTCCGACGCCCAGACCACGCTCGCCTTCATGCAGGCGCTCGGGATGATGCACGACGATCACGCGCACCTGGTGGCCGGTCCCCTGTACCACTCGGCGCCGGGCTCCTTCTCGCTGGTCGCGGCCCTGCTGGGCGGCATCGTCGTCGTCATGCCCCGGTTCGACCCCGAGCAGGCGCTGCACCTGATCGACAAGCACCGGATCACCAGCACGTTCATGGCCCCCACCTTGATCAAGCGCATCGTCGATCTGCCCGAACCCGTGCGCGCGCGCTACGACGTCTCCTCGATGCGATCGCTGATCGTGGCGGCGGCTCCGTGCCCGATGCGCGTCAAGGAGGCGGCGCTCGGCTACTTCGGCCCCTGCCTCTACGAGTTCTACGGCTCGACGGAGCTCGGAATCAATACGATCCTCCGGCCCGAGGACGTCCTGCGCAAGCCGGGCTCGTGCGGCCAGGCGGCGCCCAATATCGAGATCGCGCTGCTCGACGACGAGGGCCGGCCCGTTCCCACGGGCGAGCCGGGCGAGGTGTACGTCCGCCGCTTCCGCGGCATGTTCGACGCCTACTACAAGAATTCCGAGGCGACCGCGCAGACCGAGCGCAACGGATGGCATTCGGTCGGCGACGTGGCGTGGGTGGACGCGGAGGGCTTCTACACGCTGTGTGACCGAAAGCGCGACATGATCATCTCCGGCGGGGTCAACATCTACCCCGCCGAGATCGAGGACGCGCTGCATCGGCACCCGGCGATCGAGGACGTGGCCGTCTTCGGCGTCCCCGACGACGACTGGGGCGAGCGAGTCCACGCCGCGGTGCAGCGGCGGCCGAACCAGGCCCTCACGGCGGACGAGCTCCGGGCGTTCGCCCGGCGTCACCTGGCCGACTACAAGGTGCCGCGCGAGGTGTCCTTCCCGGAGAATTTCCCGCGCGACACCGCCGGCAAGCTCATCAAGAGGCTGCTGCGGGATCCCTACTGGGAGGGACGGGACCGGAAAATCTGACGACGTTGAAACCGGGAACCGGCTTCGAGAAGCCTTTCAGCGTGAGGCCTCCCAGCTCCTCCACCTCGACCATCGTCTCCACCGCCCCGAGCACACGCTGCGCGATGAGGATCTGCCGCGGCTTGGCCTCGCCGCAGAGCCGCGCGGCCAGGTTGGTCACGGTGCCGATCGCCCCGTAGTCCATCCGGCCCTCGAACCCGATCGCGCCGATCGTGGCGTATCCCTGCGCGATGCCGACGCCGAAATCGAGATCGTAGCCGCGCTTGCGCCACTTCACGAGCAGCTCGTCGACTCGCTCGCGCATCGCCACCGCCATCCGGACCGCGCGTTCGGGCGCGTCGGGCACCGGCACCGGGTCGTTGAAGAAGATCATCATCCCGTCGCCGGTGAACCGTTCGAGCGTGCCCTCGTGCTCCAGGATGATCCGCCCCATCGCGACGTGATACTCGCGCAGGACCCCCATGACCTCCTCGGGCTCGGACGTCTCGGCGAAAGCGGTGAACCCGCGGAGGTCGAGGAAGACCACGGTGATCTCGCGGCGGTGGCTCTTCAGCGGATCCTCGGTGTCGCCGCTCACGATCAGCTCCGCGAGCTGGGGCGAGAAGAAGCGCTTGAGCCGCTCGAGACGGTCGAGCTGTGCGAGCTGCTGCTCGACCCGCCGCTCGAGGGTACGGTTCCAGTCGGCGAGCTCGTCGTGGAGCAGCTTGATCCTCAGCAAGGACTTGACGCGGGCCAGGAGCTCGGGCTGGTTGATGGGCTTGCTCAGGAAATCGTCGGCGCCGGCCTCGATGCCCTTCACGCGCTCCTGCGTGGGATCGAGCGCCGTCACCATGATGACCGGCAGCATCGCCGTCGCCGCGTTCTGGCGGATCCGCCGGCACACGTCGTACCCGCTCATCCCCGGCATCATCACGTCGAGCAAGACGAGGCCCGGCTGCTCCTTCTCGATCTGCTCGAGCGCCTCGGCGCCACTGGCGGCCGTGACGACCGCGTAGCCCTTCACCGCCAGGAGGTCGGCCAGGAGCTTCACGTTGACCGGCACGTCGTCGACCACGAGGACCTTCTCGGCCATCGCGCGCCTACTTTCCGCCCCGCCGGTCGAGCATCTCGCGGACCGCGTCCATGAACTCCCTCACCTTGATCGGCTTGCTCTGATACCCGTCGAAGCCGGCCGCCATGATCTTCTTGCGGTCGTGGGTCATCGCCGACGCCGTCACCGCGATCACCGGGATCGCCCGCGTCTCCGGGTCGGCGCGGAGCTCGCCGAGTGCCGTGATCCCGTCCATCCCGGGCAGCTGGATGTCCATCAGGACCAGGTCGGGGATGCGCGCCTTGGCCAGTCGTACGCCGTCTTCGCCGGTGCCCGCTTCGATCGTCTGGTAGCCCTTGTACTGGAGCACGTCGCGCACCAGCTTGAGGTTCTTCTCGTTGTCCTCGACGATCAGGATCAGCTCGTTTGCCATGGCTTCACCGGTAGTGTGAACGTGAACGTCGCCCCCTGGTCCAGCTGACTCTTCACCCAGATCTTGCCGCCGTGCAGCTCGACGAACCGCCGCGAGAGGGTCAACCCGAGCCCGGTGCCCTCGTGCTTCTTGGCGTAGTCCGCGCCCACCTGACGGAACTCCTCGAAGACCGCCTCGTGATCCTCGGGCGCGATCCCGACGCCGGTGTCGGTCACCGAGATCTCGGTGAATCCGTCCGCGAGCCGGGCCTGGACGCCGACACGGCCGCCTTCGGGCGTGAACTTGATCGCGTTGGACAGGAGGTTCAAGAGCACCTGCTTGACCTTCCGCTCGTCGCCCTTGATCTCGCCCAGCCGCGGGTCGACGTCGATCGCGAGCGTGATCGCGCGCCGCGCGGCGCGCTCGCGAATCAGGGTGATCGCGTTGTCGATCGCCTGCGGCAGGTGGAAGTCGGTCACCTCGAGCTCCATGCGCCCGGCCTCGATCTTCGCGAGGTCGAGGATGTCGTTGATCAGCGACAGGAGGTGGCGGCCCGACGTCAGGATATCTTGCAGGTACTCGTCCTGCTTGGGGTTGAGCTCGCCGAACATCCGGTCGAGGAGGACCTCGGAGAAGCCGATGACCGCGTTGAGCGGCGTGCGCAGCTCGTGCGACATGCTGGCCAGGAACTCGGACTTGTGGCGGTCGGCGACTTCGAGCTGGCGGCTCTTCTCCTCGATCTCCTGGAAGAGCTGCGCGTTCTGGATCGCCAGGGCCGACTGGGCGGCGAAGGTCCGCAAGAGCTCGATGACGTCGGGCGAGAACTCGCCGGGGGTCCTGCGGTTGACGATGAGCCCGCCGATGATCCGATGCTCGCGGAGCAGGGGCACCGCCAGGAGCGCGTGATAGCCCTCGCGAAGCGCCGCATCTCTGAGCCGGCTCTGGTACGTCGCGTCCCGCTCGATATCGGGGATCTGCATCGGCTCGAACGTGACCGCCATCCGGCCGACCGCGCCCTCGCCTTTTCGGATGGGGGTCGAGCGCATCAGCTCGACGAAACCGATGTCGAGGTTCTGGGTGGCGCGCAGGTGGAACTCTTCCGCCTGCTCATCGTATTCGTAGACGGCGCCACCGTCGGTGCCCGACAGCTGGCTGGCCTGCGACACGATCGTCGACAGCACCGTCTCGAGATCGAGCGTCGAGCTGACCGCCCGGCCAACCTCCCCGAGCGCTTTCAGCTCGTCGACGGACCGCGCCAGCTCGCGCGTCCGCGCCTGCAGCTCCTGGAACAGTCGAACGTTCTCGATGGCGATGACCGCCTGATCGGCAAAGGTCTGTACGAGCTCGACCTGCTTGTCGGAGAACGCTCGGACTTCGTGACGATAGATCGCCAGGGCACCGACGACCGCATCGGCTTTGAGCAGGGGCAGCCAAACGGCCGAACGGACCCCGAGTACCTGAACCGTCCGAACTCTCAAGGGGTCGCCCTGCTGGTACGCGATGTCATCGGTCACGTCGGTGATCTGGATCGGCCGTCGCTCGGCGAGCATGCGCCCGATGCCGGTCGCCGGCCCAGGTGGTCCGATCGGCCCGCGGAACAGGCGCTCGGCCTCCGCACTGAGACCGCGGAAGGCCACAGTTTTGAATGTCGCGCCATCATAGAGGTAAAGAATGCCGTGACGCGCCGAGCACAGCCGAGTGGCATTTTCCAGGATGGCATCGAACACCGGCTGGGTGTCCGTTGGAGAACTGCTGATGACCCGTAAGATTTCGCTGGTCGCCGTCTGCTGCTCGAGCGACTCGGTGAGCTCACGCGTCCGCTCCTCGACCTTGCGCTCGAGGCCCGCGTACGACTCCTTGAGCTGGGCGGCCATGCTGTTGAACTGGTCGCCGAGTGCCTCGAGCTCGTCGCCCGTGCGGACGTCGATCCGCTGGTCGAGCTCGCCGGTGCCGATCCGCGCCGCGCCGGCCTGGAGCGCCTGGATGGGCGTGACCAATCGGCGGGCGAGAACCAGGCTCGCCGCGACCGACAGGACGACGCCGACGACGAGAAGGACGATCGTGCGTTGAATGGAGGCGTAGAGGCTCTCGAACGCCTCCTCGAGCGGCTGCTCCACGAACACCGACCATTTGAGCGGCGCGATCGTGGCGTACGCGGTCATCACGCGACGATTCTTGAAATCGCGCGCGATCGTGACCTGAGATCGCGGATTGCCGGGCGCCGAACCGCCGGCCAGCGCGGCCTTGACCTGCTCGAGGTCGGCGAACGTCGTCTTCTGGAGGACCAGGCTGATATCCGGATGCGCGATGAGGACGCCGTCGCCGTCGACCACGAAAGCGTGGCCGGCCTTGCCGATGGTGATCCGCGAGACGACGTCCCAGATGAACTTGAGATTCACCGCGGCGACGGTGACGCCCGCCTCCTTGCCGCTCCCGGCCATGGCGATCGTCATGTAGGGCTCGGACTCCTTCCGGAAGGAGACGGGCCCGTGATAGATCTTGCCGGCCTTGGCCTCGAGGAACTCCGGCGCGCGCGAGTAGTCGGTGCCGCTGCCGGTGACATCCATCGCCAGGCGCGAGACGCGCAGCTGCTCCTTGCCCTCCGCGTCCAGGTAGCTGATTTCCGTGATCGCCAGCACCTGCCGCAGGAGGCGAAGATTGTCGACGCGGCGCTGGTAGGTGGCGGCCGCCGCCGGTCCGAGCTGAGGCTGGGTGGTCCAGCTGATCTGCTGCTCGATCTCCTTGATGTAGGCGTCGATGCGCGCCGCGACGCCGATCGCCTTCTCGCGCTGCAGCGCGACGAGCGCGTCGCGATTCTCGTAGTAGGAGAAGTAGATCTCGATGGCGGCGGACGCCAGCAAGGCCCCGCTGACCAGCCCGGCGATGATGATCACGTACTTCCGGAAGAGACGGCCGCGCGGTGTCACGTTTCCCGCTTCACCCCGACCGTATCAAGCAGCCGCAGGACCGATTTTTCCAGGCAGCGCTTGATCTCGTCACGGCAGGCGCGGAAGACGTCCTCATCCTGGGTGGCGGGATCGTCGATGTCGCCCTCCTCGCCGACGAACTCTCGGAGCGTGAACACCGGCCGGTCGCGGACCTCGTCGAAACCGGCCAGCATCTGCTTCTGGAGCACGGTCATCGTCAAGATCAGGTCCGCCCCGGCGAGAAGCTCGCGGTGGCGGCGGAGATCCGTCGAGACGAAGTCGTTCTCGCCCAGCTGGATGCCCTCCTCCCGAAGCACCAGCCGCGCGTCGAGGGAGGCGATCATGCCATCTCGCGCGTAGTTCGCGATCCCGCCGGACCGGACGCGAACGGCACCGTCGACGCCGTGCCGCGCCAACATCCGCTCCAGCAGCAGCTGAGCCATGACGCTCCGAGCGGTGTTGGCGTGGCACACCATCAGGACTGTTTTCACGGCTCCTCGTACCGCGACTTCCAGAACCGCCGGCCCCCGCCGAGATCCCGCCATTCGTCCGCGGGGCGCTCGTCGATCTTCTGGCCGAACTCGATGCTCGGGGGCTGCTTGAGATTGCCGCCGAGGGTCTCCGGGAAGATCTTCGTCAGCTCCTCGGGATCCCAGCGACGCCCGTGCTTGATGTGACGCACGGCGTGGGGCTGGGCGAGCAGGGTGTAGCCGAAGCCGCGCGCGTGGAAGACCTGGCCGTTGACGTTCGCGGCGGCGTCGCTCGCCAGGTAGACCACGATCGGCGCGACGTTGTCGGGATCGCGGTCGGTCCCGACCGCCTGCTCGCTCGGCCACTTGCCGGTCTGCTCGAAGACCGCGCGGCCCCGCGGCGTCGAGTCGATCATGCGCGTGGCGCCGCTCGGCATGATCGCGTTCACGGTCACGCCATACTTCGCCATCGCGTTCGCGGTGGACCAGGTGAGCCCGATGATCCCGGCCTTCGCGGCGGCGTAGTTGGGCTGCCCCGGCGCCCCGAGGGCCGACACCGACGACATGCTGATGATGCGGCCGCCCTTCTGCTCGCGCATCGAGACCGAGGCCGCGCGGACGACGTTGAACATGCCCTTGAGGTGCACGTTGATCACCGCGTCCCACTCGTCCTCGGTCATGTTGAAGATCATCCGGTCGCGCAGGATGCCGGCCACGTGCACCACGATGTCGATGCGGCCCCACGCGTCGATGGCCTGCTGGACCATCGCCGCGGCCTGGCCGAAGTCGGCCACCGAGCCGTAGTTGGCCTTCGCGGTGCCGCCGTACTTGACGATCTCGTCGACCACCGTCTGGGCGGGTGCGTTCTCCTTGCCCTCTCCGCTCAAGGAGGCGCCGAGGTCGTTGACGACCACCTTCGCTCCCGCCGCGGCCAGCGCGATCGCGATCCCGCGTCCGATTCCCCGTCCGGCCCCTGTCACCAGCGCTGTCTTTCCGTCGAGCATGCCCATGGTCACTCCGCCAACGGTCGATAGTAAGGGTTCCCTGCCTTGACCCACGCTCCGAGCATCTCGCGGAACTGCGGGCCCATCGGATCGATTCCCCGCATGGGCATCGTCCCGCGTCGGATGGTGAAGTCGTGAGGCGCCAGCTCGCCGGCCCTCGCGAAATGGCGCGCGGCCGCCTCGGTCCGTCCCTGATTGAACAGCCACTCGCCCAGCCCGAACTCGGCGCGCGCCTGCTGGTCAGTGTCCGTCGGCAGCGATTGCAGCGCGCGAGCGCGAGTCTCGGGCAAGGCCGTCGCCTCGCCGCGCACCCAGGCGCGAAGCGCCGTGAGATGCGTGACCGCCTGCAGCCCGGTGATGTGCTTGAAGGTGTCGGTGCCGAACGCGACGTCGTTCGGGCGCACGATGCGACCGCGCTCGTCGATCCACAGGATGGTCGGCACGTTCACGAGGTTGTAGAGATCGGCGAGCACGTGCCTCGTGTCGATCAGCGACGGATGTGTAGGCTTCGCCGCCTCGATCCACGGGCGCGCGTCCTCGGCGCTCTTGTCGATGGCGACCGTGATCACCGTGAAGGCGAGCCCCCGGAGCTCCTCGTACAGGGCCTGCCAGACCGGCAGGTCGAGACGGCAACCTCACCACGAGGCATAGGCCACCAGCAGGATCTTCTTTCCGCGATGGTGAGAGAGCGAATGCAGCCGCCCGTCCAGGTCGGGAAGCGTGAAGTCCGGCGCCTCGAGCGAGGAGAGCGCGTTCGCCCGCTCGGCGGCGCTCACACCGAGATAGGTGGCGCGCTCGTCGAGATCGACCGCCACCGGCCGGCCCGACGCCTCGGCTCGCTTCGCCAGCGCGACGCCTTCCGTTTCGTCGACCTCGGTGGCGCGTCCCCCGTCGATGACCGTGAACTTCGTCCCCGCCATACGCTCTCCTCTGTGGCTCAGGGCCCGCCGTCGGGCCCGCCCTCGCGCGCCGCCACCGCGACGTCCACGCTCCAGTCGCGGGCGACCGTCGGGCTCATGACGATCTCCTCGATCACCGTCCGCAGAGGGAGCGTCGCGCAGAGCAGCACGGCGCGTGCGACGTCCTCCGGCTGCATCATCGTGGCGCGTGCCCTGTCATCAGGCACCAGGGGGCGCCGAGACAGGATGGGCGTGTCGACTTCGCCCGGCATGATCGTGGTGGCCCGGATTCCCTTGGCGCGGAGCACGTTGTGGACGTGGCCCATCAGGTTCCGCACGCCGGCCTTGGCGGCGCCGTACGGCGCGCCGCCGATCAGCCCGGGCCGCAGCGCCGCGGCGGAGGACACCGTGACGATGGTGCCGCCGCCCCGCTCGATCATGTCCGGGAGCACCGCCTGGGTCAGCGTATAGACGGCGTTCAGGTTGACGTTGATCACGCCGTCCCACTCGTCCTTCGGCACCCAGCGGATCGATCGCGCCCGGCTCGAATAGCCGGCATTGTTGACGAGCACGTCGACCCGGCCGAAGGTCTCGATCGTCCACCGGACCAGCCCCACCGCGGCCTCGCGATCCTCGATGTCGACCGCACGCGCCGTCGCCCGCCCGCGGGCTGCGCCGATCTCGCCGACGACGGCGTCCAGCGGGGCCTTGCGCCGGCCCGTCACGACGACCTGGGCGCCCTCGGCCGCCAAGAGCTTCGCCGTCTCCCGGCCGATCCCGGTGCCGGCGCCGGTCACGATCGCAACCTGTCCGTCGAGCGCGCCCATCCAGGGCCCTCCCAAGCCAGACGAGAATACTATGTTGTAGCGGGGCCCATGAGGCCGGCTTTGATCGAGGGTGGCCTGACGCAGATGCGAGCCGGCTCCGCACGCCCGCTCTTCCCGTCGCGTCCGTTGTCCCCGCTGGCGCTCCTCCGATAGAACGTGGCTACTTCCAGGCCCAGGTCGGCTGCTCGAAGTGGGCGACTCTCGTGGGCCGGCCGTGGACGACGACCTCGCGGATCTGGTACAGGACGGCGGCGGTCGGCGCGTGGATGAGCGACGACAACAGCGGGACCTGGATCACGGGGCGGTCGCTCTCGGGGATCGTAATCAGCCGCGGGACGTCGGGTTTGTCGAGCTCGGTCAACGGCACGCGGTACACGTTCGCGACCTCGGCGGGATTGGGCACCAGATCGACCCGCTCGCCCGCCCACGCGACGACGGGCGTGATGATGAAGCCCGAGCGCGTGCCATAGTCGTCCAGGAGTCCGAGGACCGCGCTCGGCGCCAGACCGAGACCGACTTCCTCTCTGAGCTCACGCAGCGCCGCGCCCTCGGCCGTCTCGCCGGCGTCGATCCGTCCGCCCGGCAGCGCCCACTGCCGCGCGTGCGCGCGCAAGGTGGCCGTGCGACGGGTCAGGAGAAAGCAGGCGCGCCCTTCTTCGTCGGGGAGGAGGACTACCGCGACCGCGGCGGGGTGACGGCCGTCGGGGGCGATCGGCTGCCGCGCGAAGCCAGCCAGATTCTTCTGAACCCGCGCTCGGAGCGCCGCGTCGAATCGACCTGAATCCGCTAGCGCGTGATCATCCAAGCCCCCAGCTCCGCACGCGCGAGGGGACGATCTTGAACATGACACGGTTGGCCGGCATGGACTTGCCGCCCCAGAGCCGCTCGAGGCCGCGGTACTTTGTGTGGAAGCGCTCGATGAGGGCGCGGCGCTCCGGGCCGTCGGACAGAAACTCGGCGCGGCCCTGCAGGGTGACCCCGCGCACTTCGCCGCTGCCCGCCACCGCCTCGGCCACGACCGACGCGCGCGGGTCTCGACGCAGGTTCCGGACCTTCTGCGTGTCGGCAACGCTGATCATGGTCACCGACGACGGCTCGTGCAGGAACCACATTGGCATCGCCAGCGGCGCGCCGTCGGCCTGCACGGTGGCCAGCACGGCGACCTCCTTGGAGGCGAGAAATCCCTGGATGCGAGCGTCGTCGAGCGCCATCTAGTACGCGGGCACCTTGCCAGCCGTCACGCCGGTCTTGCGCACGGCCGCGACCTCTTCGGCGGCCTTGACCGCCATGAAGCGGCTGTCACTCGCGAGCGTGACGAATTGGTAGCCGGCGGCGATCATCTTCAGCGCGTAGGCGGCGGTGCCGTTGTGGATGCCGGCGGCCACGCCGTGACGCTTGCACGCTTCGACGATCTTCTGCTGCGCCTCCACCACCGGCGGGTCGGTCTGGTCCAGGCGCGGCTTGCAGCCCATCGTGAGCGAGAGATCCGACGGGCCGACGTAGACCGCGTCGACTCCGGGCACGCGCAGGATGTCGTCGATGTTCTTCACGGCCTCGGCGGTCTCGATCATGGGCATCACGATCAGATCGTCATTGGCGTGGTCGCCGTAGTCGGCGCCCGCGTAGATCGAGGCGCGCACCGGGCCCCAGCTGCGGTAGCCACGCGGGGCGTACTTGCAGGCGGCCACCAGCGCCTCGGCCTGGGCCCGCGTGTTGATCATCGGACAGATCACGCCGTACACGCCCGCGTCGAGGATCTTCATGAGGAGCGCCGGGTCGTTCCATGGCACGCGGGCCAGCGGGATCACTGGTGTCGTCGAGATGGCCTGGAGCATCGTCACCGCGGTCTGGTAGTCCACGACGCCGTGCTGCATGTCCACCGTGACCGAATCGAACCCCTGGTGGGCCATCACCTCGGCCGAAAACGAGCTCGGGATCGAGAGCCATCCGTTCACGACCGCCTCGCCCCGGTCCCAGATCTTTCTCAGCGTGTTCTCTCTCACGACGCTCTCCTTGTTGGGAGAAGGGGGCTCCGCTTACGTGAGCTCCGGACGGCACACGACGCGGAAGTTGCACCACTTGCAGATGCGAAGGTCTTCGGCCTTCTCGAAGTCGTCGATCGCGGCGACGTTGGCCGCGGGATCCACGAGGTAGGCCTTCATCGAGCGCACCGAGAGGCGGAGCTGCTCCTTGATGGCCTCGAGCCGCTCGTCACTCCACGTGAGCTGGGTCACCTCCGGCTCGCGCAGGTTCGCCTCGAACAGATCGACCTTCGCGGGCGGAACGCCGAGCACCTCGGCGGCGTAGAGGGCGTAGCAGCCCAGCTGGAACGCGGCGCCGTCCGGGGTCGAGCCGCCCGTCTTCCAGTCGACGAGCGCCAGCCGCCCGTCGTCGGTCCAGAAACCGAAGTCGGGCGCCATCCACACGGGAGTGCCCTCGAACTGGAACACCTTCGACCAGTGCTCGATCGACCAGTGCTCGGGTGAGGTTTTGCGGATCGCCGCCACGAGCGGCAGCCGGAAGAAGTTGCGGAGGCAGGCGCCGACGTTCCGGGAGAGCGCCTGCCACACCTCGGGCTTCAGGTCCACGGCGTATTCGTGCTCGTACAGCGCGACCGTCTTCGGACTCTCACGGTAGCGCGCGGCCTTCGACGAGCGCCATTCGCCGCGCATCCGCTCGACCACGTCGGCGATGAACGGCTCGATCGGGAGATCGCGCCCGCCGGCGAACGCGTGGAACGCCATCTCGATCGCGTCGTGGACCACGCGGCCCGCCCACTGCTGGCGCGACGCGAGCTGCTTGAGGATGTAGAGGCGGCGAACGTCCTCGGGGGCACCCGCGTCCCACCCACCCCACGCGCCGTAGTAATGGTAGAAGTACCGGCGCCGACATTCCTGAAACGTGTTGTCCCGACTGCGGGACCAGGAAAACTCGTTGGCGAGGTCGCCCATCGGCGGCATTGTCGCACGGCTTGACGCCCTTGGGGCCTCGCTGCTAGCGTGGCGCCATGGCGGACTCGTCGTTCACGGTCGAGTGCCCGTGCTGCAAGGCCAAGCTCACGCTCGACGCGGAGCTTCGAGCCGTGATCGCGCACGAGGCGCCGCCCCCGACGCGGTCCGTCGACGATCTGGGCGCCGCGTTCGACAAGCTCCGCACGAAGTCCGCCGAGCGGGAGGAGCGCTTCAAGGAGCAGCTCCGCGCCGAGGGCGAGAAGGGCAAGCTGCTCGACCGGAAGTTCCAGGAGGGCCTCAAGAGGGCCAAGGACGATCCCGGGCCGCCCAAGCGACCGTACGACTACGAGTAGCATGAGCGGCGACCTGCTGGGCAACCTCCTGCGGCAGGTCAGCCGGAGCTTCTACCTTTCTCTCGCCATCCTCCCGAACGCCCTGCGCGAGCCGATCGGCCTGGCCTACCTGCTCGCGCGCGCGGCCGACACCATCACCGACACCGAGCTGGTGGCGCGCAAGGACCGGCTGGCCCACCTCGAAACCGTCCGCCGCGCGTGCGGCGGCGAGCCGGCCGACGTCGCCGGGGTGGCGCGCGCGTGCGCGCCCCATCAAAACCGCGCGGCGGAGCGCAGGCTGCTCGAGCGCCTTCCCGAGGCGCTCGCCCGCCTCGACGCCCTCACGCCGGCCGACCGGCACGAGGTGCGCGCAGTGCTGGCAACCCTGACCTCGGGGATGATCTTCGACCTCACCCGCTTTCCGGGCGAGGACGAGAAGGGCCTGGCCGCGATCGAGACCCTCGAGGAGCTCGACCACTACACCTACATGGTGGCCGGCTGTGTCGGGCCGTTCTGGACCGTGCTCCACGTCACTCATCGCAAGCGGCTCGGCGACTGGGCCTTGCGGGAGATGAGCGAGGAAGGCGTGAGCTTCGGCAAGGCCCTTCAGCTCACCAACGTCCTGCGCGACGTGCCCGGCGACCTCGCCCGCGGCCGGTGCTACCTGCCGGCACGCGAGCTGGCGGCGCTGGGCCTGGGCCCGCGCGACCTGCTCGACCCGGCCGGCGCGGTGCGAGCGCTGCCCCTCTACCGCCGGCTGATCGGGCTGGCGCTCGAACACTACAACGTCGGCTGGGACTACACGCTGGCGATCCCGCGGCTCGAGTGGCGCATGCGGCTGGCGTGCGCGTGGCCGCTTCTGATCGGGCTCGCCACGCTGGCCGAGCTGGCCGCCCATCCCAATCCGCTCAGCGTGAGGACGCCGATCAAGATCTCGCACGGCGAGGTGCGGACCTTGCTCGCGCAATCGACTCTCACCGTCTGGTCCAATCGTGCGCTCACCGCGCACGCCGCGCGGCTGCGCGCGCGCATCGCCGTCTAATTTCTTTCTTGCACTAGTGAGGTCGTCGACCGCAGGGTAAGAAAGGCGGGAATTCAACGTCCCCAAGCATGGAGGAGACGATGGAACGCACGTTCGGTCAACCTGAGCCCTGGTCACCGCCCCCCGCACCGATGACACCACCGGCGCCTGTCGCGCCCGCCCCTCCCAGGCCCGCGCCTGCGCCGCCGGCCGCGCCGATGGCGCCGAAGCCCAAGCCGAAGGCCAAAGCCAAAGCAAAGGCGGGCAAGAAGACCAAGGCTAGGCCCAAGCGGAAGGCGAAGGCGTCAGCCAAGCGCAAGACCAAGAAGAAGGCGAAGGCGCGCCGGCGTCGCTAATCGATCAGAGAGAGGCCCAGGAGGGTCGTGGGGTCGATCCTCGCCCCGGTCACCTGGGCCCCGAAGTGAAGGTGCGGGCCCGTGGCCCGTCCTGTCGCTCCCACCGTCCCAAGAGTCTGGCCGCGCTCCACGCGCTCGCCCTCGGCGACCGCGATCGTGTCGAGGTGGAAATAGGCGGTATGGAGCCCCAGACCGTGGTCGAGGATGACCAGTCGGCCCGGGAAGAAGAACTCGGCGACGAGCGCGACCTTGCCGGCGTTGACGGCAACGACGGGCGTTCCCTTCGGAGCCGAATAGTCGCTGCCGGAGTGTGGTGAGCGGGGCTGGCCATTGATGATCCGGCGGGCGCCGAACCCGCTGCCGGTCCCCGTCGTGCCCACCGGGTTCGTGAACTTTCCACGCCAGAGCCGCTCGGGAGTGATCGTCCGGTAGAGCGTCACCAGCTGCTTGCTCTCGGCCACCGCGCGGCGCTCGGTCTCGGGGTCGAGATCGACCATCGTGCTCGGCAGGGTCAAACGCTCCACGCGAAACTCGCGGCGAGCGATCTTCACGCTTCCTCGGGCGCTCCGCGGCTCGCGCCCGGGCTCGACGACGCCGACCCGCCAGGCATGCGTGCCCGGCCTCGCTTCCAGATCGACGCCGAACAGCGCCGCGTGGCCTCCGGCGTACGGAAAAAACGTCAGGGGCTTGCCGTCCACCGAGCCTTCGACCGTGGCGATCTCGGGGACGTCCTTCACGAGAATCCAGGCGACATCACCGATCCGAGGCTTCGAGGGCTCCCAGATGACGGCGGCCTTGTCGGCCGCGATGGAGGCTTCCGCAGCGAAGAGGAGGCCGAGCGCGGCGACGACGAGCCCGGCCCGGGTCACTCCGGCCGTTGCTGGCGGAGAAACTGCTCGATCTCGGCCACGAGCTCGGCCGCCGGCGGCAAATCGCTCGGCCCGCCGGGGGCCGCGGGCTCCTCGGTATCGCGCGACTCGAGCTTCTTGACGTAGTTGGCGATCTTCGCGTTCTGCGCGACGATTTCCTTGAGGTTCGTATCGAACTGCTTCCCGGCCTCCTCGAGGTCGCTCGCGTCGATCGTCGCACCCAGGAGCGGCGCCACGCGCCTCACGAGCGCGAGGGTGGCCTTGGGATTCTCGATGCCCGAGATATAGTGCGGGACGTTGGCCCAGAGACTCGCCGTCGCGAATCCCTGCTCTCGGCAGATCGTGTTCAACACGCCGACGATCCCGGTGGGCCCCTCGTATTTGGTGGGGCGGACGCCGAGCCGGACCGCGAGCTCCGGGTCCGAGGCGCTGCCCGACAGGCGGACGGGACGGGTATGCGGCACCTCGGCCAGCAACGCCCCGAGCGTCAAGACCAGAGCGACCTCACAGCTCCTGGCGAGATCGAGCACCAGATTGCAGTAGGTCTTCCAGCGCAGATGCGGCTCGATGGCGACCCCCACGATGACGTCGCGCGCCAGATCAGATCCCTGGGCGATCGAGAATTCGGTGGTCGGCCAGGTGATCTCACGCTCCGTGTCGGAGCCCGGCTTGAAGCGGACATAGGGCCGGGAGAGGCCGAAGTGATAGAACTCCTCAGGGTCGATCTCGGCGAACTTCTCGGCGTGAAACGAGGTGCCCAGATACCGCACCGCGGTCGTCGCCGACTCGGCTGCGTCGTTCCAGCCGCCGAACGCCATGATCAGGATCGGCCGACGCAGACCCTCCGGCCGGGAGTGGACTTTCAGGGCGTCCATACTTTCTAAAGGGGAGTCTAGCACGAACGGCTGATTGACCGGCTCCCGACGCGACGGTACGATGGCGCGCAGTCCGACTTCCTGAGGAGGATCAGACCATGCACGGGAAGCACTGGCGTTCGCTCGTGATCGGAACCGCACTCCTGCTGGCCGGTGGCTGCGCTTCGGGCGAGGAGTGGCAGACCTGGCGCTCGAACACGAGCCATTTCGCGTCGAAGGAGCACTTCGACTTCTCGATGAAGAATCGCGCCGGCAGCTCGCCAACCGTGACGCGGCAGGACGTCGCGATGGCCCAGAGCCAGAACTGGTTCGGCAAGGCCGTCACGGTCAATCAGGATCAGATCCTCGAGAGGTAGGGTGATGCCCCGGTCACCCAGGCACCCGCCTGACGGATCAGGGGGCAGTTTGCGCCTGGGGTGTTCCGGGGGAGGCTGAGGAACCTTTGGTGATCCAAAGGCTTAGCGGCCACTCCCGACTGGCACGGCGCATGCCACGTATGTCACACATGATCAACATAAAGCTCGGACGCGCTTTCGCTTCCCTGGCCGCGGCCGCCACCCTGACCCTTTCCGGAAGCCCGGCGTCGGCCGCCGACGCCCCGGCCGATCGGGTTCTGCAGCCCGATCGATACACGTCGGACAGGGGACGCGCGCTCGGCCAGAAGTACCAGGGAACTCTTCGCGACCTCAACGCGAAGATCTACCACTGCATGCCGTGGCTGGACGTGAAGCCGGAAGGTATCGGCTTCTACAAGCCCAAGCACATCGACGGCGATACCCGCTACCTGTCCCTGAACGTCAACGTCGATCAGCAGCCGGCCCCGGAATTCACCCGGCTCAGCGTTCAGGACCGCGTCTCGTCGATGTTCTCGCGCTACGTTCCCCACCTCCTGCGCTCGATGGCCACGAACGACCTGCTCAAGGAGCCGAACCTCGACGGCTTCACCGTGATCGCGAGCTGGCTGAAGGCCGAGCCCGCGAGCGGCCAGCCTGCCATCATGGAGACGGCCGCGGCCTTCATCCCGAAGCCGCTGGTCGCGGACTTCCTGCGGGGCCGCGCCAGCATCGCGCAGCTCGCTGAGGGCGCGCATGTGATCGCGTGGGACGGCGAGACCAAGCTCGGGGTCATCAAGCCGAAGGCGTGGGCCGATGATTTCATGCTCACCTACAAGGTGGCCGGCTACACGCCGGACCCGAGAGTCACCTGCCCCTGAGCGAGCCTCCCGAATTTCGCCGAGGCCCCGGAGACGGAGACGTTTCCGGGGTCTTTTTTGTCCGGCGTGCTCAGGCCGGGCGCGCCGCCAGCGCCGTGCGGATTCCGTCAGCGATCCCTCTGAGGGCCATCGCGCAGGCGCGCTCCGCCGCGCTGGCGACGAACGGGTCGCCCTGGTCGCACGCGACGGCGAGCGCCTGATCGAAGGGCACGCTTCCGAGGAAGGGGATTCCCGCGTCGGCCGCGAGCTTGGCCGCGTCGGGCCCCATGAAGAGACCGGCCATGTTCTCCACGAGCCCGAGCACGGGCGCGCGCGTGTTCGCCGCCACGGTGATCGACCGCCGCACCACCAGGTGCGACACATCGGACGGGATCGTCACCACGACGATCCCCGAGAGCGAGGGCACGAGCGAGGCGATCGTCGAAAGCCGGTCGGTGCCGGGCGGGAGATCGAGCAGCAGCACGTCCAGGGCTCCCCAGTTGGTGTCCGCCAGGAACTCGCGCAGCGCGTTGGCCTCCATGGCGCCCCGCCACGTGTGCGCCTCGTCCTGGATCGGCGCATCCCAGGTGAGCGGAGCGGCGTCCGTGGGCAGCAGCAGGTCCATCGACATCACCTTCACGCCCAGCTCCGTGGACGGGGGCTCGACGACGCCGTCGGCGATGACGAGCCGCCGGCCGCGCACGCCCAGCACCTTGGCCTGGGTCGGGCCGTTGAGGTCCGCGTCGAGGACGCCCACCTTCCAGCCGTCGAGCGCGAAGCAGCAGGCGAGATTCGCGGTGAGGGCCGACTTCCCGACGCCGCCCTTGCCCGACACGATGGCCACGACGGCGCGGACCGACTCGAGCCGCTGCTTGAGCCGGCCCTGCTGCGCCTCGACCTGCCCCGCGATGTTCGAGCCGCCATCTCCCGCGATGTCCTTGTAGCGCTTCACGCGGCCTCCTTCGCCCAGGCGGCGCGACCGATCACGAGGAGCGCGGCCACGGTGACGATCACGAACACGATCGCGCCGACACGAAAGGTCACCTCGCCGCCCCAGGGCGCCGTCACGCTGGCGGTCTCGGGGCGCAGCGCGACCTTCAGCAGATGCCAGGCCCGCACGGCCATGAATGCCGTGAGCACGCGCGCGAAGTCGCGGCGCGAGAGGATCCAGCGCTCGAACCAGGCTCGGCGCTGCTCGAGCAGATACGGGATGAAGACCACGAGTACCAGGCCGAGGACGATCCACACCACGCCCGCTTGCATCATGCGTCCGCCGCGGACGCCGACTCCCTGCGTGGCGAGGTAGAAACCGCCGAGCCAGTAGACCACCCCGTAGACCAGATACGCCCGGGCCGCGAGGCAAAACCGATCCATCACGACGGAGCCCGGAATCGGGAGCCCCACTTCGAGCGGACGTCAGCGAGGAGCTCCTTCGTGATCGTGCTCTCGCCTCGTCCGCGCGCGTAGGCCTCGACCGCCTTGATCACCATGCCGCGCGCGAACGACGGGATGGCCTGCAGGCGCGCGCGCGCGTCCTCGTCCCAGACAAGCTGGTAGTCGACCGGGAGCCCGAACGTCAGCGACGCCGGCAGATCGATCATGGCGCCGCCGTGGGCACCGGGCTGGTAGCCGCACGCGGGATCCTCCGCGAGGTAATCGCCGTGGGTCGCGTACGCGCGGCAGCGGCACCCGCCGCAGATCTTCGAGAACTCGCAGGCGCCGCAGCGCCCGCCGAGCTTGGGGTCGCGCAGGTCACCGAACACCGGCGCGTCGCGCCACAGGTCGGCGAAGGATCGCTCGCGCAGGTTCCCGGCCGTGACCGGCATGTACGGGCACGGCGTAACGTCGCCTTCCGGCGTGATGCGACAGTAGTACTTGCCGGCCGGACACGAGCCGTGGGCGTAGTTGCGGAGCAGCGGCGAGGACGGGTTCATCTCGTAGAGGACGCGCCGGAAGTGCGGGGCACACTTCGCCCGGATGAGGAGCCCGTCGCTCTTGCCCACCGGTGTCGACCACGGATCCTCGAACGCCTCCGCGCCGCTCGCGGGACGCCGCTCGCCCAGCCCGAGGAGCGTCCTCACGAAGGACGGAGGCCCCCCGCCGACCCCCTGCACCTTCGCGAGGTAGGTCAAGATGCGCTCGTAGGCCGCGGGATCGATGTCGGTGAGGTCCTTGCCGCGCCCGGTCCGAACCAGGAAGAAGAAGTTCAGCACCTTGGCGCCGAGCTCGCGCGCCAGGTCGATCATCGCGGGCACCTCGCCCACGTTCCAGTCGGTCACCGACATGTGAAGCGAGAAATCGAGTCCGGCGTCGTTCAGCACGCGGGTGGCCCGCACCGCGCCGTCCCAGGAGCCCGGGAGATGGCGGAACGCGTCGTGCTTGGCGCGGTCGATCGAGTCGAGGCTGATCGAGGCGCCGAGGACGCCGTGCTCCCGCATCGCCCGCGCCTCCCGCTCGCGCAGGAGCACGCCGTTGGTGCCGAGCACCGTCGTGAATCGCTTCTCCGCGGCGTAGGCCGCGATGTCCCAGATGTCCTTCCGCAAGAGCGGCTCGCCGCCGGTGAGGATCAGGAAGACGTTCGGGTTGACGCGGGCGATCTCGTCCATCACCCGCCGGCATTCGTCGGTGGACAGCTCGCCCCGCGTATCGGCGCCCGCGAACGCCGACATGTAGCAGTGCGAGCACTCGAGATTGCACCGCCGAGTCAGATTCCACGACACGCTATACGCCGTATACGGCGACACCGCGCCTCCACTCGTGCCCGACGCAGTCGACTCCGGAGCGCGCGGGGAGATGAAGTCGGTCACGTCCGACGACCTATGCTGAAAGGGGTGTGCGTGTCTGACGGGATCAGCGGAGACGTGGGCGGGGGGAGGGGGCGGTGGGGGTGCCTCCCGGGATCCGTGTAGTCAGCGTTACACACACGCACAGCGTGAAAATTCGCCGAACGCACCCAGCAGCAGCCGGATCCCGGGAGGCGCCCCCACCGCCCCCTCCCCCCGCCCACGCCTATCGCGGTTTCTTGTTCGACACGTACCCGGCGATCACTTCGTTCATGGTCTCGCGCGCGTGCCCAATCCCTTCCTCGCAGACCGCGAGATCGATGGTGGTCACGCCTTTGGAAGCCGCGACGCGCTCAACTTCTTCGCGGGTCATGTCGCGCATGAACCCGGCCGGGACGCGGTTGAGCCGTGCCGTCGCGTCCTCGGTCCACGAGAAGCCGGTGCCGCTGTCGCTCGAGACGATGCCCGGCAGGTCGGCCGGCTCGAACTTCGTCTTCGCGAGCAGGGTGTCCCAGCCGGCGCCGAGCTTCTCGCGCCCGACGGTCTCCTCGATCATCGGCAGCGC